>LWDU01037699.1_pt1 | contig 39926 bp, 37 predicted proteins | sample 727161 | NCBI WGS metagenome assembly LWDU01 (sample SAMN04566230, study PRJNA314399) | hydrothermal vent metagenome | isolation source: deep sea hydrothermal plume seawater | place: Mexico: Gulf of California, Guaymas Basin | collected 2004-07-11
AGGAGGTGCGTGCGCTTCGGGACATGGTGGTCGCTCTCCGGGGCGCGGTCGTCGGCGAGTGCTAGCTCCGGGAGCGGGCGGTGCCTAGAACGGAAGCGCCGCCTGGAGCCGGTAGTACAGGTCCACGTCGTCCCACGCGATGGAGGCGTCCCACACGGAGCCGAGTTCGCTCGTCGGCACCGCCAGCCCGACGGCGTGGAGGAACGAGAAGCCCGCGAAGGAGACCCGGTTGCGGAGCTCGCCGCCGGTCCCGGCCCGCCGGATCGGGTCGATGCCGCCGCCCCAGACCACGCCGCCGTCCACGAACAGCGTGGGCGCGACCTCGCGGAAGCTCACCGCCCCGAGCACGCTCGTGCGGAGGTCGANAGCCGGTACTCCGCGGACCCGAACAGGGCCCGCGTGCCGACGGCGTAGCTGCGGTAGCCGCGTACGCGCTCGGCATCGTCCGTGGAGAGCGAGCCGATGAACGGAAGCGCCGCGCTGATGGCGTCGTAGCGGCCCAGCCCGACGTAGTCCTGCGGCAGCTGGCGGTCTCCGAAGCGGGCCGTCGCGCGGGCGTGGAGGAAGAGCCGGCCGAGCGGCGCGCGAAGCGTGTGGAACGCCTCCACGTCCGGTCGCACGTTCGCGCTGGCGCCCAGGACCGGCACGCCGACCGTTGCGCGGACCCTCGCGCCAGTGCCCTCCAGCGGGTGGATGACGTTGAGCCGATACGGCCGCTGGAACCGGTAGGCGAGGCCCTTCGGAAGTGAGATCGCGCGTGCCGGGTTCGTACGGGTCCGCGTGCGCCAGCCGTGCCCTCGCGCCGACGGCCCACTCCGCGTACGGCCGGATGGTCCAGTCCAGCGGGAGTGTGGCGGAGACGTCGCCGCCGGTCATGTTCTCCACGAGGAGGCCGTCTCCGTAGGCGCTCGTGGGGCCGGGGAAGCGGTAGAGGTCCAGCGTGACGGTGGGCGCCAGCTGGCGGTTGGTGTAGGAGAGGTAGAGGAAGGAGCGGTCCACGGGCCGCGTCACGCTCACGCCGCCGAGGAAGAAGACCTGGTGCTTGCCGAGCGGCTCCAGAAAGATGGAGGTCGCGAAGGCGCCCCAGTCGTCGTCACCGGTGAACAGGGCGCCGTCCTCGCCGGGGTCGCCGTAGGGCAGCGCGAGGGTGATGGCGTGGTCTAGGTTCGCGAGGGCGTTGTAGTCGCGGCGGCCGCGGATGAGGCTCTCGTCGGGCTCCACGCGCCACGGGACGTCGGCGGGGGGGCGGTGCTCAGTCCAGGCGGCGTACGCCGCAGGTGCTTCGACGGGGACCGCCTCGGCGCGTCGCCGCGCGTCGATCACGTAGACGCGGTCGCGCCGCTTCGTCTCGCTGGCGACGAGCACGAGTCGGCCGGCGGGGTGGAGGCTGTCGGCCGGGAGCCAGTCCACCACCTCGGCGCCGGTGAAGAGGNNNGTCCCGAGCCGCCCGTCCCCACCACGAACACGTTGCCCGTGCGGTCGCGGAGGCTGGTAAAGGCGAGGGAGTCCCCCGCCGCGTTCCAGACCGGGAAGCGGTCGTCGCGCTCGTCCAGCGGCGTCGTGGCGTCCGTGGTCAGGCGCGTGACCTCGCGCGTCTCCACGTCCACCGTGGCGAGCTGGCGGAGGCCGTCGGCGTCGAACAGCGCGAAGGCGACGGTGCGGCCGTCCGGGCTCCAGCGGGCAGACGTGATCTGGACGTCGCCGGTGAACGCCGTCAGCGCCGTCTCGGCGCCGGTCTCGGTGTCCAGCACGAACACGTTCGCCGTCGCGCCCTCGCTCGCGACGAACGCCAGCCGGCGGCCGTCGGGCCCGAAGCTGGGCGAGAGCGCGCGGCGGTCGCGCGTGAGCCGCTGGCGGTTGCCGCCGTCGGCGTCCACGACGAAGAGGTCGTTGACGAAGGAGCCGTAGCGGCCGCGGACGGTCCGCGTGTAGGCGACCCGCCCGCCGTCTGGGCTCCACGAGATCGGCCCCACGATGGTGCCCTCGGCGAGGAGGCGGAGGTCGCGCCCTCGCGTGGAGTCCGCGCCCGGATTCCGCATGGTGTAGAGCCGCGTGATGGGCCGCGCGAGCGACGAGAGCACGACGGCCGCGATCCGCGTCGTGTCCGGCGAGAACTGCAGCGCCTTGATCGTGGTGCCGGGCACGCCGAGGCGGTCCACGTTCAACGAGTCCACCCGCTCCATCTGCCCCGCGAGCGTGTTGTAGTAGACGTTGACGTGCTTCCGCCACTCCTCGAAGAACTCCCGGTAGGGCATCCCCACGGTTTCGCGGAAGGCGGCGTAGAAGTCGTGCACGCGCGCGAGGCCGAAGAGCGCGGGCCGGCGGTGCTCCAGCAACTTCGTGATCGTGCTGTCGCCGTAGGTCTGCGCGAGGTACCGCGCCTGGCTGTTCCCGACGGCGTAGCGCAGCCGCCCGTTGAGCGGGCTGAGCCCGTCGGAGTAGTTGAGCCGGTCCTCGAAGACGGCGGTGCGGAGGACGGCGTCGCCGCGGGCGGCGTCCCACCGCTCCGTCTGGTACTGCGCGAAGCCCTCGGCCCAGAAGCTCGGCAGCGCGTCCGCCACGAGGTTCTGCGCCGCGCCGATCGTGCCTCGCGTCTTGCGGTAGTGGAAGATGTGCGCCAGCTCGTGCGCCACCACCTTCCGGAGCCACTTGACCTCGCCCGTCCAGATCTCTGCCACGTCGTTGACGTGGACCCAGATGGTGGTCACGCCCACGCGGCTGCTCTCGAACGCGATGCCGTTGGCGATCTCGTCCTCGTCCGAGAGGTAGATGCGGATGGGGTCCGGGAAGTCTACCGGCCCGATGTTCGTCTGCAGCGCCCGGTACGTCTCCTCCGCGACGGCCGCGGCCTCTGCCTCGATCCCCGCGAGGTGCGCGGGGTACATGATCTCGAAGTGCTCCGTCTCCGCGACGCGCCAGTCGATCTCGGGGTGGTTCCGGTTGTTGAACACGCCGAAGCCGGGCGTCTGCGCGAGGGCAGGTCCCGCCGCGCTGGCGGCGAGCGTCGCGGCGACGAGGAGCGTGCGGGAGGCGGAAACGAGGCGGGAGAGCACGGGCGGAAGTGGGGGCGCGAGGCGGCGGCAGGATAGGCCCGGATCGGGGCGGAGAGCGTGCGGAACGGCGCGCACTGGAGGCCGCCGAAACCGTCCGCCAGCGGGGCGGTGGGAGGGGTGGCGGCGTATGACAAAACGATGGCACCCACGCCTCGTAGATACGCGTACGCGCGCGCGGGACACCCCCGCGCCGCACCCTCCAGCCGACCCGACCATGCGCCGCGTCACGTCTCCCTCCCGCCTCTCACCCCACGACTGGGCCTCCGCTCTCCTCGCCGGCCCGGCCGTGGAGCCGCCGCCGCCCTACACCGGCGCCATCCACGACGAGTTCGCGTGGCACGTCGTCAAGTACCTCGCGGACGATGCGGTGCTCCGCTCCGAGCACGCCGTGGAGCCGGGCGACCGTCTGCCGGGCGCGCTCTTCACCTTCGACTTCGTGATCGAGGCGCCCGTCACCGACGCGTCCGGCGCGGTCACAGGGATGCGGCGCGTGGCCTTCGAGATCGGCGGCGCGCGGGGCCTCCGCGAGCACGAGCGCCAGCTCCGCCGCGACGCGAGCGCCCTCGCCTCCGGCGCGACGGACGCCGTCTACCGCCTCCGCGGGAGCGACCTCCTGGACCACATGGAGGACGTGCTCTACCTCGTCGCGCAGTGGGACCCGGAGCTGTTCTCGCGCCGCGGGCAGATCAACCTCAAGACGCTCGCCGGGCAGGAAGTCCGCTCCCTCGCGATCCGCCCGGAGCAGCCGAGCGCGCTCGTGCCGTACGCGCTGAGCCACGCCGACCCGAGCCGGGCGCTGTGGCACGTCGCCAACGGGGAGGCGCCGCACGTGCTGGTCCGCCGGCTGGACGCGCGGTACCCGGACGTGTGGGCGCCCTACGCCTCCTCCGAGGCGCGGCCGGAGCCCGTGGAGGTGCCGTACCGGAAGGCGAGCTGAGCCGCCCCGCTGGCGGTGCCGTTCGGCGGGCCGTCAGCCCAGACTTCCGGTCACGACGAGCACGTCGTAAAGCGCGTGCGTCCACGCGGCCACTGCGAACCCGCGCAGCAGGAAAACGCCGTTGAGCGCGAGCCCGAAGAGGAAGCGGTACGTGAAGCTGGCCAGCGTGAACGGGTCGCCCAGCGCGCCGATGTAGTGGACGCCGCTGAAGATGAGTGCGCCCACCACGGCCGCGACGGCGTACGCCATCCGCCGGTCCGGCATCAGTTTCTGGAGCACGAGGAACATCCCGCCGACGAGGATCACGCGGAAGACCAACTCCTCGTAGAGCCCCGCGCCGATCGAGAGCGAAAGCTGCAGCGGGAGGCTGAGCTGCGCCATCTGCGCCATCGCCATGGGCCAGAGAGACATCGCGCCGAAGAGGACGCCGACCATCGCGCTGACGAGGAACGCCAGCCCCACGGCGTAGACCAGGCTCTCTACGAGGATGCCGCCGAAGTACCTCGCGCGGAGGGCCGGACGCCGGCTGCGCTCCGCCCAGAACACCACCCCGCCGATCACGACGACCACGGCCGCCAGCAGCACGCCGCCCTGCACGCCGAGCGAGCCGAGCAGCCCCTTGAGCCACGCGTCCGCGCCCACGCGGATCTCGCGCGGGCCCGTGTTGGTGAGCAGAATCCCGAGCTCGTAGACCACGAGCAGCGGGAGCGCCGCGAGGAAGCCGTACGTCGCGGTGCGCGTGGCGTGCGCGTACGCGGCGACGCCGTCGCGCGGGGCGGAGGGGCCGCCGGGAGGCGGCGCGGCGAGGCGCTCGATCTCCTGGAGCGAGCGGGCGACCTCGTCAGCGGCGGTGGACGACATGGCGGTAGAAGCTGGACGGGGAGCGTACGGGCGGGCCGGGGCGCGAGGTTGCGCGCCGTCCGCTGGCGGCCGCCGGGAGCGGGGCTTAGATCTCGTCGTGCTCGGAGGCCAGCACCTGGTCGGCCTCGGCGAGCTGGCGGCGGCCCACCCACGTCAGCAACGTCACAAACCCGAAGCCGAGCGCGACAGCGTCCAGCCCACCGATCCGTCGCCGAGCAGGAGGGCGGGGTCGGCGTTGGGGCTGAGCAGGCGCGAGGGGTCCGGCACGAACTCCACCGTCCCGTCCGAGCTCGTGTGCTCCACGAACCCGACCCACGGCCAGAGCGCGCGCAGTGAGCCCGCCAGCAGGCCGACGAGCACGGTCATCGTGGCGTCGTGGTAGTGGTCCAGCAGCCAGCTCAGGCCCTTCGCGGCGAGGCCGAGGCCGATCCCCGCGCCGAGCGCGAACGCGGCCACGTAGCCCACGTCCAGCGAGCGGAGCGCGTCCAGCGTGGGGCTGTACAGCCCGAGGACTTCGAGGAGGAACGCGCCACTCACGCCCGGCAGGATCATCGCGTTGATGGCCACCGCCGCCGTGCCCGCGATGCGGAAGACGGACGGGTCCGCAGCGTCCCCGGAGCGCGGCAAGCCCACGAGCACGAACGCGACCACAGCCGCGACGGCCGCCACGGCGTAGTGCCAGCGGTGGTGCTCGCGGCGCTCGCGCCACGGAATCACGAGCGAGGCCGCCACTAGCCCGAAGAACACCGAGCGGCACTGCACCGGGTACGTCTCTAGCAGCTCCGGCACGATCAGGCTCCCCGCCCCGATCGCGGTGAAGATCCCGACGGCGAGAGGCGCCAGCAGTGCCCAGTTGATCGCGAGAAGCTGCGTCCACGCCTCTTTGGGACGTCCGCGGACGAGCGTGAGCACCGCCGTGAACCCGTCGCCGATCGCGCCGATCAGGTCTTTGTAGATGCCGACGATGAGCGCCATCGTGCCGCCGCTGACGCCGGGGATGATGTCGGCGCCGCCCATGAGGAGGCCTTGCGCGAAGCGGAGCGGCGCACGGCGCCAGGAGTACGAGGAGTCGTCGGGCATGGGGAAGGGGAGTCGGTGCGCGGAAGATCGCTCTTCATACGGGGGCGGTCCGCGGTGTCCGTACCTTGGAGCTCACACGTTTATCGCCTCGGGTTCTCGGCGTTCGCGCCGGGATGAAAAGGGAAGCCGGTGCCGCGGTCCTCGCGACCGCCAGTCCGGCGCTGTCCCCGCAACTGTAGGCGGCCTGCTCGGCTGGCGCCGATGCTTCGTGCCACTCCCGCTCGTCGGGGGGAAGGGACGGGGTGGAGCCTCCCGAGCCGCTGGATCCCAGCACGGCCGCGAGCCAGGAGACCTGCCCGTGACGCCTGCGCCCCTCGGGGCGCTCTGACCCACCGCCTCCGGGAGTAGAGGCGCGGTGTCCGCCCCGCCCCTGCGGCGTGCCGGCCCGTGCTTCGTTGAGGCACGGGCTTCTTCATGCGCCGTCTCACCGCTTTCTGCTTTCTGCTGACGTCGGCCTCGTGCTTCGCGCACGCCGCCGCCTCCCAGGTCGCCCGCGACAGCGTCCGGGCCGACTCGCTCGGCGAGGTCACGGTGACGGCCGCTCGCGTCGCGCTCTCCACGCACCGGGCGCCCTCGCGCGTGACGGTCCTGGGGCGCGAGGCCTTGGACGCGAGCGGCGGGACCTCGGCGGCGGACGTGCTGGAGGACCGCTCGGCCGTCTTCCTCAAGCGGTACGGCCCCGACGGGCTGGCGTCGTTCTCGCTTCGCGGCTCGGGCGCGAGTCACACGCTCGTGCTCCTGGACGGCCACCGGCTCTCCGACCCCCAGCTCGGCCAGCTCGACCCGACGCTACTGCCGGCGGTGCTCCTGGAACGGGCCGAGGTGCTCCACGGTCCTGCCTCTGCACTCTACGGTACGGACGCCGTGGGCGGCGTGGTCTCGCTCAGCACGCCCGGGGCCACGCAGCCCGAGGCGCGGGTGCGCGCGGGCGCTGGCGCCTTTGGTGAGCGAGCGCTGAGCGGGCTCGTCGCCGCGCCGATCCCCGGCGCCCCGCTGGCCGTGAGCCTTGCTGGAGACCTCGCTGATTCCGCCGGGGACTACCGCTACGTGGATTCGACGGCGTTCAACCCCGATACAGGCACGAGCGGCGTCACCCGCCCGCGCGACAACGCCGACGTCGCGCGCCGGGCCGGGTTCGCACGCCTCGGGCTGGACGCCGGCCCCCACCGCGGCGCGCTGGCGGTCCTCGTCACCGATGCCGAACGCGGCCTCTTCGACTTCGCCGCCGCTCAGGCCGCCCGCCAGTCGGACCGGGCCACGCGGGTCTGGGCGGATCACGCCGTCCGCCTCGGGGCGGTCCGGATCACCTCGGGGGGCGCGTGGCAGCGGGCGGCGCTCCGCTACACCAACCCCTCGCTGGGCGTGGACGACGAGGGACGCACGCGGATCGCGACGGCGCACACGCGCGTAGAACGGACGTGGACGGTCGGCGGCGGGGCGTGGACGGCGATGGCCGGAGGGCAACTCGGCGACGGCGTGGCGGCGCATCCCAGCCTGGCGGAGCGCGCACACGAGCGGACCGCGGCGGCGTTCGGCACCCTGACGGCGGACCACGACCGCTGGCTCGTCTCCGCATCTCTCCGCTTCGACCGGGCCTCGGCGGCGAGCGCGGACTCCGCCGGCGCGATGCAGGCGGTCAGCCCTCGGCTCGGGATGAACGTGCAGCCCACCCGCTGGCGGGGCCTGCGCGCGAAGGCGAGCGTGGGCCGTGCCTTCCGCACACCCACCTTCAACGACCGTTTCTGGCAGCCCGGCGGCAATCCCGATCTCCGTCCCGAGTCGGGCTGGACGGCGGAGGCGGGGCTCTCCCTTCAGGCGGCCTCGCGGGCTCTCCGCGTTACCGCCGAGGCGACGGCCTTCGCGAGCCGCCTGCGCGACCAGATCGTCTGGCGCTTCGACCGCTTCCCGGACGGCGCGTACTGGGCGCCGGTCAACGTGGGGCGGACGGAGACGGTCGGCGGCGAGTTCTCCGCGACGGTGCAGTGGGCACGCGGCGTCACCTCCGCCGAGATCGGCGGGCTCTGGACGCACGCCGCTGCCCGTGACCGCTCGGACCCCGAGACCACCGCGTACGGCCAGCCCCTTCTCTACGTGCCGGACGACCAGGCCAAGGGCTGGTTCACGCTCGGCTGGCGCTCGCTGCGGGCGGGCCTCCACCTCCGCCACGCGGGCCGCCGGTTCACCCGCTCCGACGGTGGCGACTCCCTGCCGCCCTATACCGTCGCGGATGTCCGGCTGGGCGCGGGCGTCTCCGGCGCCGGGTGGGCGGCCCGTTTCAGCCTCCGCCTGGACAACCTGACGGACGCCCGCTACTCCGTCACCCCTCGCTTCCCCATGCCGCCGCGGCATCTCCGGGCGGCCCTCGCGCTCTCCTTCCTCTAACCCCTTCTCCGTATGACTCGCTTCGCGACTCTCACCCTTCTCCTGCTTCTCGCGCTGCCGGCCCGTGCGCAGGAAGCCGTCGGCATCTTCGTCGGCAACCAGGGGGCGCCCGCCTCCGTCACGTTCGTGGACCCCTCCTCGGGCTCCGAGACGCAGCTCCTCAGCGGGCAGCTCGGCGGCTTCCTCCAGGGCATGGCCCTCATCGACGGCCGCCTGTACGTCACCGGCAACGGCACGCGCATCGACGTGCTCGATCCCACCACCCGCCAGCGGGTCGGGCAGATCACGGACTCGGACTTCACCACCGCCCGCTACATCGCCGCGACGGGCGACAGCCGCGCCTACGTCACCACGCAGACGTACGACCCGGAGGCCACCGCTGCGGACGTGGTCATCGTGGACCTCACGACGAACGCCGTCACGGGGCGGATCGCGCTCCCCGTGACCTCGGAGGGCGGGCTCGTGTACGGCAACCCCGAGGGGCTGGCGGTCGTCGGCGGCAAGGCGTACGTCTCCCAGGCCGCCTTCGGGCAGGGCACCGAGATCGCCGTGATCGACACGGCCACGGACGCCCTGCTGGGCACCATCGACGCGGAGTGCACGGCACGCTACCCCGTGGCGGACGACGACGGGGACGTGATCGTGCCGTGCGCAGGCGGAACGGAGGTCGTCGTCATCGACACCGCGACGGACACCATCTCCGAGCGCGTGGCCGCCCCGGCCGGGATCACGCTCGGGACGGGCTTCGCGCAGGACGCCACAGTGGCCCCGCCCCTCGCCGTCCCGGTCCTCACGGGCGGCGTGTCGGAGTTCGTCTACATCCTCGCGCCCGGCACCGGCATCGCCCTCTTCGACTCCGACGCCTACCGCTTCTACTCGACCATCGTCATCCCCGAGGCGAACTCGCGCAGCATCGTGGCGCTCGGCGTGGACCCCGGGCGGCACACCCTCTACCTCGGCCGCCCGGACCCCACCAACCCGTACTCCGCAGCGGGCACGGTCACGGCCCACAACGGCAACGGCGACCTCGTGGCCACCTACACCGCCGGGGTCTTCCCCTCGTTCATCTCGGTAGACCTCGGCATGAGCACGGCCTCGGAGCCGCTCGCCGAGGCGGGCCTCCGCGTTTCCGCGCCCGCCCCGAACCCCGCGTCCGGCTGGTCCACCCTCGCGGTGGAGATGGAGCGCTCGTCCGAAGTGACCGTCGCCGTGTACGACGCGCTGGGTCGCGAGGTCTCGCGCGAGCGCCGCGCGCTGGCGGCCGGTGCCGGCGAGGTGAGCGTGAACGCCGCCGCGCTGCCCGCGGGCGTCTACGTCGTCCGCGTCGAGACGCCGGAGGGCGCCGCGGTGCGCCGGCTCACGGTCGCGCGGTGAGGATCGACCGCTGCTTGTGTCACGGGACCGCCTTCGCCGCGCTGGCGGAGGCGGCCCGCCAGTCCGGGGCGGAGACGGTCGCGGAGTTGCAAGCCTCCGGGGCGGACTTCGGCCACGGGTGCGGGCTCTGCCACCCGTACGTCCGCCGGATGCTGCGGACCGGCGAGGTGGTCTTCCGCGAGGTCGTCACGGAAACAGACGAGCCGGAGCGGCCGTGCTGAGGGGCTCCCGCGCTTCTTGCGCCTCGGGTCGCACCTCGCGCGGTACGTTACGCAGCCCCTCCCGACGCCCTCATGCCCCGTTTCTGCCTGCCGTTCCTCCTCGCCTCGGTCGCGTTTCTCGCGGCGTGTGACTCCTCCTCGCCAGACGAGGTGACGGCGTACGTCCTCAACCAGGGCACCGGCGCCACAGGGACCGTTACGACGTGGGACCCGCTCCGCCAACAGAGCGGCAGGCTGAGCACGCCGAGCGGGATCATCCGCGGCGGCGCCCTCTCTGAGCAGCAGCTCTACCTCCTCTCCGAGCAGCCCACGACGCCTACGACGGGCCTGGGGCTGCTGACGGTGATCGATCTCGGGACGGGCTCCGCGCTGCGCCAGATCGAGGTGGCCACGCCGCGAGGGATCGCGGTGGCGGAGGACCTCGCGTACGTCACCGACGCGGAGGGCGGCGTCACGCCGGTCACGCTCTCCACGGGCGCCCGCGGGAACGCGGTGCCAGTCGGGGACGCTCCGGGCGGGATCGCCGCGAGCGGGTCGCGCGTGTTCGTCGTGGCCGAGTCGGAGGGCCGCGGCCGACTGGCGGCGCTGGAGAACGGCGCGCTCACCGGCTCCGCCAGCTTCGAGTGCGCCTCCCCTCGCGATGTCGCCGCGGACGCGGACGGCGAGGTCTGGGTGGTCTGCGCCGGCCGCCGCAACGCCGAGTCGGGCGACGTGGAGCAGGCGGGCTCAGTCGTCCTGCTGGACGGCGAGAGCCTGGAGGTGATGGAGCGGTTCGCGTTCGAGGGGGAGACGCTGGGTGCCGTGGCCGCAGGCCGCTCTGCCGCGTACGACGCGGAGACGGAGACGCTGTACGTGCTCCAGACCGCGCCGGGCGTGGGCGCGGCGGATGCCGTGCTCCGGTTCGGCACCGAGCGGAACGTGTTCGAGGCCGAGCTCACGCTCACCAACGAAGACGCGGCCGCGATCGGCGTCGGGGGCGGGCTGCTGTACGTGGCCCGCGCGAACGCGCTCGACCCCGAGGGGGACGCCGGCCCCGTCACGGTGTACGACCGCGATGGCGCGGAGGTCGCGCGGTTCACGGCGGGCGCTGCGCCCATCGCCGTGCTGTTCCAGTCCGCGGAGTAGCCGCCCCGCTGGCGGTTCCTCTCGGCGAGGCCAGCCGCCAGCGCGAGGCGGGAAGACCTAGGGGCCGTCATGTTCGTCGGCTCCCGCGTAGCCCGAGCCCGGATGAACGTGACGGGCCCTAGAAGTGGGTGAACCCCCGCGGGTCCAGCGGGATCACGTTGCCGTCCGGCATCCGCAGGCTGACGCCTTCTTCCGGCTCCACCACTTCGCCGATGATGGCGTAGGCGTCCTCCGGGAGCACGCTCAGCGCGTCCTTCGGCGTGGTGAAGAGGAGCTCGTAGTCCTCGCCGCCGTAGAGCGCCCAGGCCTCGGCGCGCTCTTCCAGAAGCTCGGCCGCGGCCATCGTCTGGCGGTGGACGGGCAGCATCCCGGCCTCCAGCGTGATCCCGACCGTGCTGGCCACGGAGAGGTGGTGCGCCTCGCTCGCGACGCCGTCGGAGACGTCGATCAGGGAGGTGGGGCGGAAGCCGGTCTCGTGCCAGAGGCGGACGCGGTCCAGCCGCGCCTGCGGCATCAGGTGCCGCTCGATGGGCACGGGGAAGTCCGCCAGCTCGGGCGCGCGACGGTCGGCCGCGCCGTCGCCGCCGGGCGTCTCCTTCGCGAGGGCCTCCTTGCCCTTGAGCAGGAGCTGGAGCCCGGCCGCGGAGGCACCCACGTCGCCTGTGATGCAAACCACCTCGCCGGGGACGGTGCCCGCGCGCGTCACCACGCGCTCCGCGTCGGCCTCGCCGAGGACGGTGACGGAGATCACGAGCCGCGCGCTGGCGGTGATGTCGCCGCCGGCGAGCGCGAGCCCGTACCGCTCGCACGCCTGCCCGATGCCGGTGTAGAGCGTCTCCGCGTTCTCCACGGAGAGGTTGTTCGGGACGCCGAGCGCGACCGTCGCGAGGGTGGGCTCGGCGTTCATGGCGCACACGTCGCTCACGCTCGCGGCGATGCACTTCCAGCCGAGCGCGCGGAGGGGCGCGAAGGTCCGGTCGAAGTGCACGCCCTCCACGAAGAGGTCCGTGGTGAGCACCTGTGCACGGCCGTTGCCGATGGCAGCGACGGCGGCGTCGTCGCCGATGGGGACCGCCAGCCGGTTGGCGTGGGCGGCGTCGCCGAGGGACTGGCGGAGGCGCTCGATGAGGCCGAACTCGCCGATCTCAGAGATGGGGGTGAAGGGGGTGTCCACGTCGCGTGCGGGGTCGGTTCGCGCTCAGAGTACGCGCGAGCGCGGCCGGGGTCCGGGAGAACGGGGCGAAGTCCGCAGTGCGTGCGGGGCCCTAGCTCCGGCGGAAGAGCGACGCCGCCAGCGCCAGGACCGCCGTGTACACCGCGCCGCCGATCCACAGGCCGAGCGCCGCGAAGAGGGTCCGCGTGTCCTCCACGAGGAGCGCCGTGATGACCCAGAGCCCGTTGTGGACCGTCGCGAGGACGAGCGCGCCGAGGAACGCCGTGAACGGGTCGAAGCGGAGTTGCTCCCCACGCTCGGACCGGAAGATGCCGACCACGAACCCGAGCACCGTCTTGATCAGCGCCCCCAACCCCACGAATCCGCCGAACACGAGAAAGTCCACCGCCAGCCCCGCGCCGAAGCCGGCGATCGCGCCCGGCACGCGCCCGTACCGCAACGCCACGACCGCGACGTACAGCAGCACCGCATCCGGTACGACCCCCCAGAGCGTGAGGTGGCTGAAGACGAGCCACTGGAGGAGGACCACACCGAGGCCGATGAGGACCTGACGGATGGGCGCGGGCATGGAGGAGGGGGAAGGAGAGGGGCGGGAAGCTACGCCGCCGGGCGCGGGAGGCTCCCATACCGCTCCCGCCCGCCGTCACAGGCCGGGTCTGAACCTCCGGGCGACTCGCGCGTGTCACGGCCGCCTTCCCTCTCCGCCTCGTGGTGTACGCTGCCCTGTACGTCTCGCGAGCCGTCCGCCCCATGACGGAGGCGGACCTCGCGGACATCCTCTTCACCGCCCGCCGCCAGAACGCGGAGCGGGGGATTACGGGCCGCCTGGTCTACGCCGCCCGAGGCAGAGAGCCGGGGACCTTCGCGCAGTGGATCGAGGGGGATGACTGGCGGGTGCGGGAGTTGCTGTACGGCGGCATCCTGCGCGATGGGCGGCACGCGCTCGTCGGGCTGCCGTTCGAGGGGCCGACCACGCGGCGCGTCTTCCCCTCGTGGACGATGGGGTTCGAGCAGCTTCCGCATCCCGAGGCCGTCTCGGAAGAGATCGAGCGGCTGCTAGCGCTGGCGCACGGCATCCGCCCGGTTCGGAAGGGCCGCTCCGGCAGCCCCCGCGTCCGGATCGACGCGCGCTAGGACGCCGCGCCTCTCGCCGCCAGCCGCTGGCGGAGCGCCTCGGTGGCCGCGTGGCCCGGCGTCCCGAGCGTGCGGTACGCCGCCAGCGCGTCCTCGTCCGCCGGCACCGCCAGCGCGCCGAGGTCGGTCCCGACGGCGCGGTAGGCGTCGCGGAACGGCTCACCCTGGCGGACGCGGTCGAGCGCTTCGGCCGTCGCGAAGAGGTCCGGGGAAAGCGCAGCGCGCATCCGGTCGCGGTGCCACGTCACGCCGGGCAGGACCGCTCCGGCGGCCTCCAGCAGATCACGCGAGGCGAGGACGGCGCGCATGAGCGCTTCCTTGGTGAGCTGGAGATCGCGGTGGTAGCCGCCGGGGAGGTTCGCGGGAAGGCCCAGCAGGAGCGAGAGCTCGGCAGAGAGGCGGTGGACCGTCGCGCGGGCCAACTCCAGCACGTCCGGGTTCCGCTTCTGCGGCATGATGGACGAGCCCGTGGTGTACTCATGCGGGAGCGAGACGAACCCGAACTCGCCGGTGGCGAACAGCACGAGGTCGCTCGCGAGGCGGTTCACCGTCAGCCCGATCTGGACGAGCGCGTGGACGACGGCCCCTTCCAGCTTCCCGCGCGAGAGCTGCGCGGTGGTCACGTTGGCCTGCATCCCGCGGAAGCCGAGGAACTCCGCGACCTCGCGGCGGGGCAGGTCCAGGCCGGGCACGCCGTAGCCGGCGGCGCTGCCCCACGGCGAGGTGTCCGCTCGGCTGGCGGTCTCCGCCAGCGCGTCGAGGTCGTCGAGGAGGAGTTCGGCGTAGCCGGCGGCCCAGAGCGCGGCCGTGGTCGGCATGGCGCGCTGGAGGTGGGTGTAGCCCGGCATCAGCGTGGCGCCCTCGGCCTCGGCGTGGTCCAGGAGGGCCGCGGCGGCGCGCTCGCCCAATCCGGCGATCTCCGCAAGGGCGTCGCGGAGCCAGAGCCGGAGCGCGACGAGCACCTGGTCGTTGCGGGAGCGGCCGGCGTGGATCTTCTTGCCCACGTCGCCCAGCCGGACGGTCAGCTCCCGCTCGATGACGGTGTGCATGTCCTCGTCCTCGGGGCGGACCGCCAGCTCGCCGGCCTCCCACATCGCGTGGATCTCGTCCAGCGCGGCGTTCACCTCCTGCTCCTCGGCTTCGGTGAGCACGCCCGCCCCTCGGAGGCCGCGGGCGTGGCCGCGCGTCCCGCGCACGTCGTAGGGCAGCAGGATCGTGTCCCATCGCCAGTCCTCGCCGACGGTGAAGCGCGTCACCCAGTCGGCGGCGACGGTGCCCTTGTGCCAGATGGGTTGCGTTCCGGGGTGGCCCGCGCCTTCGCTGGGTCGTTTGGAGTTCGGGGTGCGGGGGTCGCTCATGGAAAGCGCGGAGTCATTCAGGTGTCATCCCGAGGGAAGCGACGAGGGATCTCCGCACGATGCCGGAGTCGTCGGGGCCGTTGGCTACGGCTCGGGATGTTGCGTTGAGATCCTTCGCGTGCGCTCAGGATGACAGAGACGGGGAATCGAAATATTGCTCGGCGATGGCGCGGTAGACCTCGACGGCGCGGACGATCTCGGCCTGGGGCACGTGCTCGTCGGCGGTGTGGGAGAGGCGGCTGTCGCCCGGGCCGATCTTGACCGCGGGCACGTCGGCGAGGAAGACCCAGTCCGAGGCGGTGGGGCTGCCGAACGGCTCGGCCTCGGCGCCGAGGTCCGCCAGCGCGGCGGCGGCGGCGCGTGCGATCCGCGCGTCCGGGTCCGTGCCGCACGGGACGAGCCGCGCGGAGTGGACGTGGACCTCGCTTTCCAGCTCCGCCGCGACGACCTCGGCCCACTGGCGGTTGGTGCGGGCGGGCGTGGTGCGGACGTCCAGCCAGAACGTGGCGGAGTCCGGGATGACGTTGCGCGCGCTCCCGCCCTCCGCGACGGTCGCGTTGACGGTGGGCGCGCCGAGGAACGGGTCCTCCGGGCCGAGCGCGAGGGCGTCCACGCGGAGGAGGTCGTGCGCCATGGCGGTGAGCGCGTTCGCGCCGAGGTGCGCGCGGGCGGCGTGCGCCGTCTGGCCTCGCGCGGTGCAGCGGAGCACCAGGAGCCCTTTCTGCGCGAGGCACGGCCGCAGATCCGTCGGCTCCCCGACGAGCGCGGCGCTCGGGGTGGGGAACGCGGGCACCTCGCGGCGGAGGTAGTCCAGCCCGTTCTCGTCCGAGCCAACTTCCTCGCAGGCGGTCAGCGCCACCACCAGCCGCCCCGACTCCGGCCGCCAGTCGCTGGCGGCGAGGTCCAGCAGGGCCGCGAGCATGGCGCTCCCGCTGGCCTTCGCGTCCACGGCGCCGCGGCCGTAGACGTTGCCCTCGCGGACGGTGGGGGTGAACGGGTCGAAGGGGTGGCCGTCGCTGGGCGGGACCACGTCCAGGTGGCTCGCGAGGAGGAGCACGTCGTCTCCGCTCCCGAGCGAGGCCCAGACGTTGTGCTCACTGCGCCCGACGCTCACGCCATGCGGCTCGCCGTGCGTTCGCGCGAACGCCTCCACGAAGTCGGCCGCGGGGCCTTCGTTTCGGCTGATGGACGGGATGGCGACGAGGTCGTGGTGGAGTTGGAGAACGTCGATCATGCTCGGCTGGCGGTCGTGATGGTCGTGCCGCTGGCGGGGTCCGCCAGCCCGGCGGGCGCGGCGATGCGGACGCTCCGCACCCCGCGGCTGAGCGCCTCGCGCGCGACTTCCAGCTTGGGCCGCATCCCGCCCGCGATCCAGCCCGCCTCCACGCCCGCCTCGATCTCCGGCGGCGTGATCCGCGCGATGCGGCTCTCGGGGTCCGGGTAGCGGCGGTAGACGGCGCCGGCCTCGGCCACGAGCACGAGCTCGCTCGCGCCCAGCGCCGCCGCCAGCTCCAGCGCGACGGTGTCCGCGTTGACGTTGTAGAGCGCGCCCGCCCGGTCCGCGCAAACGCTCGCCACGACCGGCGTGAAGCCGACGCCGAGCAGCGTGCTCAGCAGCGTCGCGTCCATCCCCACCACGTCGCCCACGTGGCCGAAGTCCACGAGCGCGCCGTCGATCTCGCGAGGCGGGCGGCGGACGACCTCCACGAGCCCGCCGTCGGCCCCGCTGAGGCCCACGGCGCGCAGCCCCGCCGCGCTGGCGGAGGCGGTGAGCCGGGCGTTGACAGCGCCGCGCATGGTGTAGAGCGCGACGTCGAGGTCGAGGTCCGAGGTCACGCGCCGGCCCGCTACGATCCGCGGCTCGTGGCCGAGCCGCCGCGCGAGGGCCGTCGCCTGCGGCCCGCCGCCGTGCACGATCACGGCCCGCCCCGCGCTCTCTGAGAGCGACCGCCAGACGGCGGCCAGGGCTTCCGCATCCGAGGCGACGGCGCCGCCCAGCTTGATGACACGGAGGGATGGGGGATGAGGGGTGGGGGATGCGGGCATGAACTACGGGACTCGGTCTTCCCGACGCGTCATCCTGAGCGGAGAGAGCGAAGCGAACGCAGTCGAAGGATCTCAGACGAGCAGGGGGCGGGGTTCTTGGCTGAGATCCTTCGACTCGCTTGCGCTCGCTCAGGAGGACACGGGCGGGGGGCTGAAATCAGTCGAGGAGGTCCCAGACCCACTCCAGAATGGCCTTCTGGGCGTGGAGTCGGTACTCCGCCTGGAGCAGGTGGATGGCGCGCTCGTCCTCCAGCACCTCGGCATCGGCGACCACGCCGCGGCGGACGGGAAGGCAGTGCATGAAATGGCCGCGGTCGGTGCGGCGCATGAGATCGTAGGTGACGCGCCAGTCGGTGTGCTGAGCGCGGACCTCGGCCTCGCGGTCGGGGTCGTCGTAGACGAGGTCGGCGCCCCAGGCCTTGGCGTAGACCGCGTGCGCGCCGTCGAACGCGAGGGCCTGATCCGAGGACTCCGTCACGCTGCCGCCCGCGAGCCGGGCCGCGTCGTGCGCGAGGTCCATCACGTCGCTCGCCAGCCCGAAGCCCTCGGGCCGGGCGACGACCACTTCCATCCCGAGCCGCGCTGCCATCAACAGCGCCGAGTTGGGGACGGCCTGTGGGAGCGCCTTCGGGTGCGGCGCCCACGAGAGCACGAGCTTCTTGCCGCGCGGGTCGCCGAGCGTCTCGGTCAGCGCCGCGGCGTCCGCCAGCGCCTGGCACGGATGCCACCGCGCCGATTCCAGGTTGACGACGGGCACCGGGCTCGCGTCCACGACCGCCTTCAGCGCGGCGTCGGCGTGGTCGGCCTCGTAGTCCGTGAGGCTGGCGAACGTGCGGACGCCCAGCGCGTCGGCGTAGGAGCCGAGGACGGGGACGGCCTCGCGGACGTGCTCGGCGGCGGCCTCGGTCATGGGCGCGTCGTCCCAGGCGAGGCCCCACGTGCCCTGCCCCGGCGTGAGCACGACGGGCGCGGCGCCGAGGTGCTGCGCGGCGAGCTCCATGCTCGCGCGGGTGCGGAGGCTAGGGTTCATGAACAGCAGGGCGAGCGCCTTGCCGCGGGCCGCATCCGTCCACTCGCGCGACTGGCGGTGGTCGAGGGCGCGGCGAAGACAGGCCTGCCAGACTGCGTCGTCGAGGTCAGACCAAGAGGTGAGGGAGCGCATCGGTACGGAGGGGAAGAGAGAGCAGCGGAGGGGACATCGTACGGGCAGAACCGCGCCGGGGGGGACGCGAAGGCGCGGCGCGAGCGAAAAGGCAACAGCGCCCGCGCCGGGCCGCTACCCCGCGCGCAGCACCTCGCCGAGCGCGTCCGCCAGCCGGCCGGCCGCGTCCATCGGCGTCGTCAGCGGCGGCATGAGGCGGAGCGTGGGCGCGTGGCCAGACGTGCCGACGAAGATGCCGTGCTCGTCGCGCAGGGCCACGGCGACGGGCCGCGCGGGGCGGTCCAGTTCGATGCCGAGGAGGCAGCCGCGCCCGCGGATATCCACCACGTTATCCACCGATGTGAGTGCGTCGCGGAAGGCGGATTCCAGCGCGAGGGCGCGCGGCATAAGACTGTCCTCTACGAGCTGGTCCAGCGTGGCGCGGACGGCGGCCATCGCGAGCATCCCGCCGCCGAAGGTGGTGCCCTGGTCGCCGGTCTTGACCGTTTTCGCGATGGCGTCCGAGACGAGCGTCGCGCCGACGGGCACGCCCGCGCCGAGGCTCTTCGCGAGCGTGATGAGGTCCGGCGTCACGCCGACGTGCTCGCTGTAGGAGAAGGCGCCGGTGCGCCCCACGCCCGTCTGGACCTCGTCGAAGATCAGCATCGTGCCGTGCGCGTCGCATAGCTGGCGGAGGGCCTGGTAGTAGGCGGCGGGCGCCTCGGTCATGCCGGCCATGCTCTGGATGGGCTCCAGGATGACCGCGGCCACGTCGCCCGATTCCAGCGCCTCCGCTACGGCGCCCTCCCAGCCGAAGGGCACGAAGTGCGTCTGCGGCAGGATCGCGCGGTAGGGCGCGTGGTAGCTGTCGCCCCACGTCGCCGCCAGCGCGCCGACGGTCCGCCCGTGGAACGCGCCCTTCATCGCGATGACCCCGCTCTTGCCAGTGACGGCGCGCGCCAGCTTGAGCGCGGCCTCGTTTGCCTCAGTCCCGGAGTTGCACCAGAACACGCGGTTCAGGCCCTCCGGCGCGAGGTCCACGAGCCGGGCGCTGGCCTCGGCGCGGACGGGGCTGTAGACGGCGTTGGAGTAGAAGAGCAGCTCCCCCGCCTGCTGGCGGATGGCCTCGACGACGCGCGGCGGGCTGTGACCGAGCAGCGCGACGCAGTGCCCGCCGTAGAGGTCCAGGAGTTCGCGGCCGGTGTGGTCCCAGACGGTCGCGTTCTCGCCGCGGACGAGCGCGAGCGGCGGCTTGGCGTAGGTCGGGAGCGTGGTGGCGTCCTCCAGCGCGAGGGGATCGAGTGCGGTTCCGGGGGTGGGATCGGTCATGGAGTGAGCGAAGGGGGCGGGGGCGGGGGCCCGTGGCGGCGCGCCGGGGGGCGGCAGGAGCGCTAGAGCGTCGATGGCGGCCAGCCGCGGCGTCTCGCCCGGCTGGCGGGGGCAGAGGGCGGGCGCGGGGTCAGGGGAGAAGCCCCGCGGCCTCGGGGTGGCCGAGCGCGAGGTTGAGGTTCTGGACGGCCTGCGAGGCGGCGCCCTTGAGCAGGTTGTCCAGCGCGAAGCCGACGGCGAGCGCGCCGTCCTGCGCCACCCAGCCCACGTCGCAGAACGGCGTGTTCACCACGGGCAGGAGCTCGGGCAGCACGCCCTCGGTCACGCGCACGAACGGCGCGTCCGCGTACGCCTCGCGGTAGCGCGCCGCGATCTCGTCCTCGCCCAGCGGCTCCGCCAGCGCGACGTGCGCCGTCCCCCAGATGCCACGCGTCCACGGCGCGGAGACCGGCACGAACCGGAGGTCCAGCGCCTCGCCGACGATCTCTTCGACCTCGGGCTGGTGACGGTGCGCGAAGGGCCGGTAGGCGCGGGCGTTGCCGTCGCGCGTGGGGAAGTGGGTGGTGGCGGAGGGCCGCGCGCCCGACCCGCTGGCGCCGGTCATGGCCGTGACGTGCGCTTCGGCGGCGAGCCCCGCCAGCGGCCACAGCGCGAGGGAGAGTCCCGTGGCGAAGCAGCCGGGGTTGGCGACGAGCCGGGTGCCGCGGATCGCCTCGCGGTGGACCTCGGGGAGCCCGTAGACGGCGTCCGCGATCTGCTCCGGGTGCGGGTGCGGCGCGGGGTAGGTGGCGTCGTAGCGGGCGTGCGGGAGGCGGTGGTCCGCCGAGAGGTCCACGATGACGCCCTCGAAGCCCCGCTGGCGGAGCGTGTGGACGGCTGCGGCGCCCCGGCCGTGCTCGGCGCAGACGACGGCCGCGTCCAGCCCGGCGAGGTCCAGGTCGTCCGGCGCGGTGAACGCGAGGTTCGTGGTGCCGCGGAGACGGGCGTGGGCTACGTGGACGGCCTCGCCGGCGTGGCTGCGGCTGGTCACGGCCGCGATCTCCACGTGCGGGTGGCGCAGGAGCAGCGAGAGGATCTCGCCGCCGGCGTAGCCCGCGCCGTGGAGCACGGCAACGCGCGAGGGGGAAGGGGAAGGCATGGGCAGGGTGTCGTGCGCGGGGTTAGTCGTCAGAGGTGCCTTCGCGGAGCGCGGTCCCGAGGCCGGGGACCGGGCGGCGGAGGCCGCCCGCGGCGTTCGCGTGGGGCGTCCGCTGCCACGCGGCCATGTCCTTCACGGCGTCGGCGACGAGCGCCGCCAGCGCGTCGGGCTCCAGGCGGGCGTTGACGGCGGGCACGCCCATTGCGGTCTGGATGTGGCGGCGGCCCACCTCGGTGTCGGTCGTCGGCCCGACGACCACCGCCAGCTCGGAGCGGTACTGGTGGCGGAAGATCTGGTCTGCGGCCCAGACGCCCGCGAGGTCTGCGCCCGCCAGGACGTGCGCGGCCGTGAGCCGCTGCAGCTCCATGTCGCGGAGGATGCCGTCCACGCCGTACGGCCCGATGATGCCGTCGCCGAGCTCCAGTACGAGCACGTCCGGCGCGCACGAGTTGAGGTGCGCGATGATGCCCTTGGCCGTCGCGATGACCTCGCGGCCCGTCGTGGCGACGCGGCCGGCCTCGGTGAAGGAGGCGGAGCAGACGGCCCCGGCCTCCGTCATCGCGCGGACGTCGCGCTGGAGGGCAGCGCCGGTCAGCTTGGCGGCGGCCACGCGGAAGCCTCGCGCGGTGAGCCCCTTGACGAGGGTAGCCGCGGCGAAGGTCTTGCCGGTGTTCATGGCCGTCCCGCTGACGAACACGAGCGGGGCGCTGGCGGCGAGGTGCTCCTGCGCTTCGAGCGCGTGCTCCTGGATGCGGGCGTGCCGCGCGGGCTCACCGTGGACTACGGCGCCGAGCACTTCCACCGCCAGCGCGGGACCGAGGTCGGGGTGCTCCGTCGTGCTCCGGCCGAGGATGCCGCCCATGTTGAGGACGTGGAGCGTGTCGCCCGGCGCGATCTGGCGCGGGATGCGGCCGCTGTAGCCCTTGAGCGCCTGCCGCTCGCCGAGCGCGCCGAGCAGGACGTCGCCCTTGCGGATGGTGTGGAACGTGCCGTCGGCGTGCTCCACCTGGTTGTAGACCTCCTTGTCCGCGAGCGCGCGGACGGCGAGGCAGTAGCCCTCCTCGGCCACGACGTAGGGCGAGACGCGGGCCTCGGCCTTGAGCGTGCAGGGCCCGGTGGAGGAGGCGACGTGGTCGGCTGAAACGGTCGTCATCGGTCTGCCTAGTGGGAGGTCGTGGTAGCGGAGCCCTCGCCGGCGCGGGCCGCCAGCCGGGCTTGCATGCCGTAGATCCGCGCGAAGCCCTCGGCGTCGCGGCCGTCCCAGAGCGCGGTGTCCTCGCCGTAGCGGGCGCCCGCGTCGAAGAGGCTGAACGGGGAGCTGGCGCCGAGCACGCGCGCGGAGCCCTTGAACAGCTCGACGGTCGTGGTGCCGGTGACGCGCTGCTGCGTGGAGTCCAGGAACGCCTCCAGGTCGCGCGCCAGCGGGTCGAAGAAGAGGCCCTCGTGCGCGAGGCGGCCGTAGAGATCGCCGAGCCCGGCCTTGTGCACGAGCTGGAGGTGCGTGAGGACCACCTTCTCCAGCTCCAGGTGCGCGTCCAGCAGGATGGCGGCGGCGGGCGCTTCGAAGGCCACGCGGCCCTTGATCCCGAGGATGGTGTCGCCCACGTGGACGCCGCGGCCCACGCCGTGCGCGGCGCCGATCGCGTTGAGCGCCTCCACCAGCGCGACGGGGTCGAGCGACTCGCCGTCCAGCGCGACGGGCACGCCCTCTTTCCAGTCGATGACAAGCTGGCGGGCGTCGTCGGGCGCGGCTTGCGGGGCGACGGTGTGGACCCACGCCTCTTCCGGGAGGACGCCATCCGGCCGGTGCGTCTCCTTCCCGCCGATGGTGGTGCCCCAGAGACCGGTGTTCACGGAGTAGTCCGTCGTCTTGGCCTCCACCTCGAAGCCGCGTTCGTGGAGGTAGGCCGTGCTCGCCTCGCGGGAGAGCGCGAGCGACCGGATGGGCGTGAGGACCTCCAACTCGCCCGCGAGGAGGCGGAGCGCGCCGTCGAAGCGGATCTGGTCGTTGCCCGCGCCGGTGGAGCCGTGCGCCACGGACTCCGCGCCGAGGCTCTTTGCGGCCTCCACCAGCGCCTCGGCCTGCACCACGCGCTCCGGGCCCACGCACAGCGGGTAGACCCCGCCGCGGCGGACGTTGCCCTTCACGAGGTACTGCAGCACGCGGTCCCACAGATCGCGACGGGCGTCCACGAGCGTGTGGCTGGCGGCGCCGAGCTCGGTCGCGCGCGCTTCGATCTGGCGCTTCTCGTCATCGGAGAAGCCGCCGGTATCGACGGTGACGGTGTGGACGGGCTGGCCCGTCTCCTCGCGGAGGTACGGGACGCAGAAGGAGGTGTCGAGGCCGCCGGAGAAGGCGAGGGCGATGGACATAACAAAAAACGCCGACCCCTGGACAGGATCGGCGAACGCATGGGGGCTCGGTGTGCTCGTGCGGCTCCCTAGGCGATACCCGTCCCGTCCGACAGGGTCGGTCGGCGTCGAGGGCGTCGGGTACGGGGAGCGGCGTACGGCATGAGGCCCGCAAGAAACGGGCGCTCCCGCGCGATGTCAACCGCCCAACTCCCTGGAAGCGCTCCCGATGCCCAAAGAACCTCGCGCCCGTCCGGCTGGCGGTCGCTCTCGGCGGTTTGTGCGTGAAGGGTGACACCTCGCCCGCGGCGGAACGTTCAAGCCGCGAACGATCCTTCCCCACCATGACCGCCAACGCCCTCCGTTCCGCGGGCCTGATGGCCGTCCTCATCACGCTGTTCGCCCTCATCGGGCAAGCGCTGGGCGGCACGAACGGCCTCCTCATCGCCTTCGGCGTCGCCGTGGCGCTGAACTTCGCGAGCTACTGGTTCTCCGACCGCATCGTGCTGCGGATGTACCGCGGCCGCGAGGTCTCCCGCGCCGACGCCCCGCAGCTCTACGACATGGTGGACCGCCTCCGCCAGCGGGCCGGGCTCCCCATGCCGCGCGTCGTGCTCATCCCGAGCGCGCAGCCCAACGCCTTCGCGACGGGCCGCAACCCGGACCACGCCGCCGTCGCCTTCACCGAGGGCATCCTCCGCGCCCTCCCGGCCGACGAACTGGCGGGCGTGACGGCGCACGAGCTGGCGCACATCAAGCACCGCGACATCCTGACGAGCAGCATCGCGGCCACGCTCGGCTCCGCGATCACGCTCCTCGCGCGGTTCGCCATCTTCGTCCCGATGGGCGGCAACGACCGCGGCGGCAACGCGCTGCAGGGCCTGCTGCTCATGATCCTCGCGCCCCTCGCGGCCATGCTGATCCAGATGGCGATCAGCCGCGCCCGCGAGTTCGAGGCCGACCGCGGCGGCGCCGAGATCTCCGGCGACCCGATGGCGCTCGCGCGGGCGCTCGTCCGCCTGGAGCGCGGCGCCGAGGCGATTCCCGCCGAGGCCAGCCCGAGCACGAGCCACATGTTCATCGTCAACCCGCTGGCGGGCGTGGGGAGTGGGATCGCGGGACTGTTCCGCACGCACCCGCCCACGGACGACCGCGTGGCCCGGCTCGAAGCCCTCGCCGCCGGCCGCTGATCCGTCGCTCGCGCTCGGCGTAGACTTCACGCCCCCCTCGGAGCCCCGGGCCGCCCCGCGCGGTTCGGGGCGCTCTGCATCTCCCGCCATGTCCGACCTCCCCGACGACCTCGCGCCCGACACGCTGGCGGTCCACGCCGGCCGCGGCGACCTCCGCCAGCTCGGCGTCCACGCCCCGCCGCTGGACCTCTCCACGACGTACCCGTTCTCCGACCTCGACGGCGCGGTGGCGAGCCTGGACGCGATGATGGAGGGGCGCGATCCCACGGCGGGCGGCCCCATCTACAGCCGCCTCCACGCGCCCACGGTCGCCCGTTTCGAACAGGGCCTCGCCGCGATGGAAGGCACCGATGCCGCCGTCGCCTTCGCGAGCGGGATGGCGGCCATCACCGCCGTCCTGCTGGCGGCGCGAACGCCCGAGAAGAACCACGTCGTCGGCGTGCGGCCGATCTACGGCACCACGGACAAGCTGCTCTCCTCCGGCACGCTCGGCCTGGAGGTCACCTGGACCGATGCCGCGGGCGTGGCCGAGGCCGTCCGCGAGGACACCTGCCTCGTCTGCGTGGAGACGCCCGTCAACCCCACGCTCGACCTGGTGGACCTCGCCGACATCGTCCGCCAGTCGGGCGGCGTCCCGGTCGCGTGCGACTCCACCTTCGCCACGCCGGTCTTGCAGCGGCCCGCCGCGCACGGCGTCGCGTTCGTGGTCCACAGCGGCACCAAGTTCATCGGCGGCCACGGCGACGTGCTCGCGGGCGTCGTGGCGTGCAGCAACGAGTGGGCTGCGGCGCTGCGCGAGGTCCGCATCCTGACCGGCGCCAACCTCCACCCCCTCGCGGCCTACCTCCTCCACCGCGGCCTGCCGACGCTCCCGCTGCGCGTCCGCCGCGCGCAGGAGACCGCCACCGCGCTGGCGGCGCGGCTGAGCGATCACGGCGGCGTCTCGCGGGTGTACCACCCGAGCGTCCCCGGCCGCGATCCGCTCGGCCTCGTCGGCCGCCAGATGGACGGGCCCGGCCCGATGCTCTCCTTCGAGGTGACGGGCGGCTTCGAGGCCGCGGACCGGCTGATGCGCGCGCTCCGCGTCATCACGCCCGCCGTGAGCCTCGGCTCCACGGACACGCTCATCCAGCACCCTGCCGGCCTCACGCAGCGCGTGGCCAGCGCGGACGCGGGCAGCCTCATCACGCCCGGCCTCCTCCGGCTGGCGGTCGGGCTGGAGGACGCGGACGATCTCTGGGCCGACCTGCTCCGCGGCCTGCCTGCATAGTGCCTCCGGTCGCGGCGTCTCGAAATCGCTATGACGAGACGCCGTGAATGCGGTCAGACCGAGACGCGAGAGCAGCACTTCCCGCGTTTGGAACGGTGGCGGCTCGGAGGAGGCGCGAAATGGCCCGTGCACTGGAACCCGCACGCTCTTCGCCGATTCCTCCCAGGTCACACTCAGGAAACACCCGGTCCACCCCTTACCTTCTGGATTGCGCCTGTTGCACCGCTATGCGGTCACGGCGCCCGGCCGGGCGGCCTTCCGGATCCCGCGTCCACCGCGGACGCTCCCTTCCCCACGCTAACCCCATACTGCGCCCGATGTACGTGCCCCGCAGCCAGCGGATGCTGGACCAGTACCTCCAGGAGATCGGTAAAGTCGACCTCCTCACGCCCGAGCAGGAGGTCGAGCTCGCCGTCCGGATCAAGCAAGGCGATCAGGCCGCGCTCCACCAGCTCGTCCGCGCGAACCTCCGGTTCGTGGTCTCGGTCGCGAAGAAGTACCAGGGCCAGGGGCTCTCGCTCGCAGACCTCATCTCGGAGGGCAACTACGGCCTCGTGAAGGCCGCCCAGCGGTTCGATGAGACGCGCGGCTTCAAGTTCATCTCCTACGCCGTGTGGTGGGTGCGCCAGAGCATCCTCAAGGCGCTCTCGGACCAGGTCCGCACCGTCCGCCTCCCGCTCAACCGCGTCGGCACGCTGAGCAAGATGCGGAAGGCGAGCGCCCGCCTCGCGCAGGAGCTCGGCCGCCAGCCGACCCCGGACGAGATCGCGGAGCACATGGGCATCAAGGAGGAGAAGGTGCGCGAGGGCATGCAGCACTCCCGCCACTCCCTCTCGATGGACGCGCCGTTCGACGACGACGACGGCAACAGCCTCCTCGACGTGCTCCCGGACGACTCCTTCGAGTCCCCGGACGACGACCTCACCAACGAGAGCCTCAACATCGACATCGAGCGCGCGCTCGCCACGCTGCACCCGCGCGAGGCCGAGATCACGCGGCTCTACTTCGGCATCGGGCACGAGCAGCCGCTCACGCTCGTCGAGGTCGGCCAGCGGTTCGGGCTCACGCGCGAGCGCGTCCGCCAGATCAAGGAGAAGGCCCTCCGCAAGCTCCGCCAGAAGCACCGCCGCGAGGAGCTCGTCGCGCACCTCAACTAGCGCGCGCCCCGCTGGCGGACGCCGCCAGCCGGACGATCTCAGAGGCCCGGCCGACTCGTTCGGCCGGGCCTCTCGTGTTCGGGTGGTCCCGTTTGCCACGGTGCGACGCATGGAAGGGCACCCCTCCCTATCCCATTGGCTCCATGCGACGCTCCTTCCTCTTGGCCTCGGCCCTTGTCCTCGCGCTCGTCGGCGCGACCGCGCTCTCTCCTGACACCAGCGAAGCCGCCGCCGTCGTGACGGCGGACTCCGGCTCGGACGCGGTGGCCGAACTCGGCCTCGGGTGCACCGTCACCATCCGCGCCCGCAACTCCGGCTCGCGCGACATCGAGATCGACCTGACGGATTCCAAGGTGAAGGTCCGCAACGGCCTCTGGAAGCGGATCGACAAGGCCGGCGGGGCGGTCCGCGGCGCGTGCTCCGACGACGAGGTCTCGGTGGACCACGACGGCGAGACCTATGGCGAGACGTGCAACCTGGACCTGGGCTGCAACACCCGCCGCCGCTACAAATTCGAGATCAAGCGCGGCGGCAACACGCACATCCAGTACTACCCGAGCGCCAACGGCTGGACCCGTCGCACGACGATCGACCTCGGCGACGTGAGCCGCCACTTCTAGGCGCGCCCCGCTGGCGGAGGCTCCCGGCGAGCAGACCCGCGACGCGACCCCGAGGCCCGGCTGCCCCTGCGGTGGCCGGGCCTCGCGGCATTCCAGGCCCGCTGGCCCACACCGCCAGCGCCGCGGGAAACCCCGCGCAGGGGCCAGGGTTGGGGCCGCATCTCATCCCCGCACGCTCATGTCCGCGCTTCAGAATCAGACCACCATCGTCACCGGCGCCTCCTCCGGGATCGGAGAGGCCACGGCCCGTCTCCTCGCGAAAGAGGGCGCGCGCGTCGTCCTCGCGGCCCGTCGCGCGGATCGGCTGGCGGCGCTCCGCGACGAGATCGAAGGCGCTGGCGGAACGGCCCTCGTGGTGGAGACCGACGTGACGGATCGCGAGCAGTGCGAGGCGCTCGTCGCGAAGACCGTGGAGGCGTTCGGGGGCGTGGACGTGCTCGTCAACAACGCCGGCGTCATGCCACTCTCCATGGTCAAGAACGTCCGGATGGAGGAGTGGCAGCACATGGTGGAGGTCAACGTCAACGGCGTCCTCTACTGCACCGGCGCGGTGCTGCCGCACTTCACCGAGCAGAAGAGCGGGCACATCGTCAACGTGTCCAGCGTGGCCGGGCGGAAGGTGTTCCTCGGCGGCGCGGTCTACTGCGCGACGAAGTTCGCCGTGACGGCCTTTTCCGAGGGCCTCCGGATGGAGTTGGGCCCGGAGTACGGGATCCGCGTGACGTGCGTGGAGCCGGGCGCCGTGGCCACGGAGCTGCCTCGCGCCATTCAGGACCAGGACTTTATCGAGGCGTCCGAGTTCGACGCGACGCCGCTGGAGGCGGAGGACATCGCGGAAGCCATCCGCTACGCCCTTACTGCGCCGCCTCGCGCCACGGTCAACGAGGTCATGGTCATGCCGACGAACCAGCGGATGTAACCGCCGCGCTGGCGGAGCCCGTCGCCGGGCGTTCGCTTGCTCGGGTCAACCGCCAGCGGGCGGCGCCTGAGAATCGGCAGGGCTCGGTGCGGGCGGCTCGTACTCCGCGGGCAGGGCGTCCGCCAGCCGCTCGAAGCCGAGGTAGCCGCTCGTGGAGATCGCGAAGGGGTCCTCTGGAACGCCGCGTGGGTCGAACCGCGCGAACCCGGTGAGGTGCAGCGCGGAGCGCTGGACGGAGGCGGGGCGCGAGCGCGTCTCGCGGAACCACGGGTGCCGGAGGTACGCCGGGTCTTCGGCCTCGGGGAATGTGACCTCTAGCTGGCCGCGGACGCGGAGCGAGCCCCAGCCCGCCGAAGCGGTCCGGATCAGACCGTCCGCCCGAACGGGGAAGCGGGTGCCGGAGCCTCGGCCGCCCCAACGGTCCTCGAAGACGTGGACGAAAGTGTAGCCCTCGGCCGTCGCCGTGCCTCGGAGAAGGCTCCGGAGCAGGTGCGGGAGCGAGCCCCGGTAGGCGGCCTCGCGTTCCGCGGCCCATCGCGCGGCGGTCTCCGGGGAGTCCGGCGCGAGAGGCGTGAACTGTTCGTCGCCGTCGTAGCTCACGCGGCCGTCCGAGGCGGAGAAGGCGTGGAGGTCGTAGCGGAGGCGGTAGCCGAGCGCGCGGTTCTCGATGAGCAGCGGCGCGCTGGCGGTGGCGGTGAGCGTGCCCCAGCGCGAGCGGAAGTCCAGCACCCACGGGTTGAGGAGGCGGGCGGAGTCGGCGCGGGCGCTCGTCCCGAGGATCTCGCGGGTGAACCGCTCCAGCCGACGCTCCCACCGGGCATCACGTTCGGCCTCGACAGTGGCTTCCGCCAGCGCGCGGGGCTCCAACTGGAGCGCGAGCCGCACGTCGTCTCCGGCGGCGAGCGACACGGGCGCCGCCGCGGTCACGAAGCCGACCATGCTGGCGACCACGCGGTACGCGCCGGGCTCCAGATCCGCGATCTCGAACCGGCCGGCGGCGTCCGTCGCGTCTCCGCGCGTGGTGCCGGAGAGGTAGACGTTGGCGCCGGGCAGCGGCTCGCCCTCGGCATCGTGGACGGTGCCGGAGAGGCGGGCGGGTTGGGCGGCGGCGCTGGCGGCGAGCGTGAGCAGGAGCACGAGCCGGTGCATCCCGCAGGAAACGGCCGCCAGCGCGTGGCGTCAAGGCGGTTCTACGCGTCGTCGCGCGTGGCCTCGTCGAGCGCGTCGAAGATGCGGTCGGGCATCTCGATCCCGGCGGCGGCGACGTTCTCTTCCAAGTGCTCCACGGACGAGGTGCCCGGGATGGGCAGCATGACCGGCGAGCGCTTGAGGAGCCACGCGAGGGCGACCTGGCTGTGCGTCGCGCCGAGCTCGTTCGCGGCCTCCTCCAGCGTCTCGGAGTCGGAGAGCTTGCCGGCGTTGAGGGGGTACCACGGGATGAACCCGATGCCCTCCTCTTCGCAGAAGTCCACGACGGCCTCGTGCTTGCGCTGGCCCAAGTTGTATTCGTTCTGGACCGTCGCGATCTCCAGCCCGGCGTCCTGCGCGGCCTTGATCTCGTCCACGCCGACCTCGCTCAGGCCGATGAACCGGACCCAGCCCTCGTCCTGCATGTGCTTGAGCTCCGCGAACTGCTCGTCGCGGTCCACCTCCGGGTCGATCCGGTGGAGCTGGTAGAGCGGGATGGTGTCCAGCTTCAGCCGCCGCATGGACATCTGGACGGCTTGCCGGAGGTACATCGGGCGGCCGAGCGGGTGCCACTGGCCGGGGCCGGTGCGGAGCAGTCCGCCCTTCGTGGCGATGGTGACGCCGTCGTACGGCGCGAGGGCGTCCGCGATGAGGTCCTCGGAGACGAACGGGCCGTAGGAGTCCGCCGTGTCGATAAAGTCGATGCCGAGTTCGACGCTGCGGCGGAGCACCGCCAGCGCGGCGTCATGGTCGGCGGGCGGGCCCCAGATGCCGTCGCCGGTGATCCGCATCGCGCCGTAGCCGAGGCGGTGGATGGTGAGCTCGCCGCCGAGGTCGAAGGTGCCGGAGGCGTGGGCAGAGGGGGTGGCCATGTCAGAAGGGGAGAGAGGTGTCTTCCCGTCCGACGCCCGCGCCTGCGCGGGGTTCAGACCAGCAGCATCAGCGTGAGGACGCCGATGGCCACGAGCATCGCGGCGAGCAGCGCTGCGACGGCGATCCGTGGCGGGGCGGGGTCGTCTGGCGAGGGCAGCGCGTCCACCACGTCGGTGGCCTCTTTGAGCCCGAGCCCGGTCCGGTCGCGGAGCAGCGCGATGGCCTCGGCAGTGCGGCCCTCGCGCACGAGCGCCTCCACATCCGGCATGGGGTCCGCGCCGGGACTCCGGCCGATCCGCTCCATCTCTTCCACGGCGTGGAGCGCGTCTTTGAGGCAGGCGCCGGTTTGCTCGCGGACGGCCTTGATGGCCTCGATCTTCCGGCCCTCGCGGATCAAGTCCGCGACGCGCGTAGGAGCGGTTTCCGTCATGGGAAGTGGGAAAAGCCCGAACCATCAGGGTACCCACGTGTGCCCCAGGCTCCAAACGAAACCGCGCGCACACAGAGTGGACACGTGGGCGCGCCTCGCGCTGGCGGCGCGTCTCTGCCGGTCCGGTTCAAACGACAGCGCCCCCCGCCGGTCTCCCAGCGGGGGGCGCACCGCGCCGAAGCGCGGGGGCTCAGGGCCGCGTTAGCGGACCACCGTGAGGCGGCCGGTCTCCACGCGGTCGCCCGCGACGAGGCGCCACATGTAGACGCCCGGCGAGAGGGACTCGCTCACGTCCACGGTGTGGACGCCGGCGCGGAGCGCGCCGTCGATGACCGTGGCCACGGTGCGGCCGCGGACGTCGTAGAGCGCGAGGCTGACCTCGGCGTCATCCGCCAGCGCGAAGCCGAAGGTGGCGGCGCCACGCGTCGGGTTCGGGCCCACGCGGACCTCCTCATCGGCCACGAGGAAGGCGGCCTCGGTGATCTCCGCGTTCAGGATCTCCATGCCGGTCCACTCATCGGCGCGGACCACGACGGAGGCCTTTGCGGCGGCCGGGTCGCCCTTGGTCACGGAGAACGCCTCCATGCCGCAAGTCTCAGACGCGGCCGGGTCCTCGGCGTTGAACGTGCCGGCCATCAGCGTGTAGGTGTACGCACCGTCGGCGATGCTCGCCGGGACGCGCTGGTTGAAGCCCGCCTTGTAGGAGGCGCCAGCCGGGACGCTGAAGGAGCGCGGGTTGCGGACGTACACGTCGTCCTCGCCACCGGAGACGATGGCCCAGAGGTCCACGGCCGCAGCGGCATCGCCCTCGCTGTTGTCCACCTGGAAGGTGAAGCGGAGCTGGCCACCCGCAGACGGGAGGGTCGTGCCGTTGTCGGAGACGGCTTCGAAGGAGTAGGCGCACTCGCCGGTGGCGGGCTCCTCACCGGTGCCGGAGAGGCTGACCTGCACGGACGCCTCGTCGGCGTCGTTGCTGTTGATGGTGAACGTGCCGCTGGCGGCGCCCGCCATTGCCGGCATGAACTGGATCGTGGCTGTGCCCGAGCCGCCCGCGGCCACCGTGGACGGGCCGCTGACGATGCTGAAGCCGTCGCCGGAGATGCCGTACGTGAGCGCCAGCTCGGCGTCGCCGGTGTTGTTGATCGTGACCATCATCTGCTCACTCATGCCGGTCTGGACCGTGCCGAACTCGACCGCCAGCGGGTCCACGTCGATCTCGGGCTCGGGCGTGACGGGGTCCTCGCCGGTGCCCGAGAGGCCGACCTGGACGGAGGGCTCGTCGGCGTCGTCGCTGGAGATGGTGAGCGTCCCGCTGGCGGCGCCTGCGGACGCCGGCTCGAAGCGGACCGTCACGGTCTCCGAACCACCCGCCGCGACGGTCGTCGGGACGAGGCTCGCGAGGCTGAAGCCGGCGCCGGAGACCTCCACGTTGGAGATCGAGAGCGCGGCATCACCGGTGTTGTTGATGGTGACGTCGAGCGTGGAGGACGTGCCGACCTCGTCGGCGTCACGTCGATCTCCGGCATCGGCATCGCCGCCTCGTCACCCGAGATGCGGATGTTGTCGATGGCGATGTCCTCGTCGCCGTCGTTCAGGTTGATCGTGATGCGGAGGTCCAGCGTGGAGCCGGTGCCCGCGATGGCCGCGGTGAACTCCGTCAGGGCCGAGGTGATCTCGGCTCCGTCGCCGGTGCCGTCAAAGTCCGTATCGACGAACGGCGCGCTGTTGAACGTGCTGCCGTCGTTCTCGAGCCAGAACAGGTTCTGGTAACCGCCACCGTCGATCTGGTAGTCTACGTGGACGAAGTTGGGCGCGTCCCAGTCCTCGTTGGTGCCGTCGTCGTCCTCCGCGAAGAGGCCCGCGAACGAGAGGTTCTGGAAACCAGAGATGTCGATGCCGGAGAACGTGACCGTCTGCTCAGGACCGGCGCCTTCGCCGTCAATGTCCTGAGCGGCGAACACGAAAGAGCCGACCGTGCCGGTGATCTCGTACCCGGCGGCCACGTCGGAGAAGTCCGTGCGCGTGAAGAAGTCCTCGCTCCCGTCGGTGAATTCAGGAGTGGACGTGGTATAGGCGGGGTCGCCGTCCTCGAAGGACTGCTGGTAGATCGTGGTCTGGGCCCAGACCGGCGCCGCGAACAGGAGCGCGGCTGCAAGGGAAGCGAGTCTCATACGTGAGAGTGGGATCCGATAGAGGGGAAGTGGGGAGGCCGTCCGAGTACGGCGGCCCTGAGAATAGGGGTGGCCTCCCGCCGAAAGGCAACCCCCACGTTAGCGCTTCCGATGAACCCTCTCTTCACATTCGGGGTCCCGGATCCCTCTCGGTTCTTACGCTCCCACTTGGAGCTGCAAGCCGTCGTACGCCAGCCGGACGCCCTCGGGCAGCATCGCGTTCGCGTCTTCGTGGAGCACGTTGTGCGTCATGTGGATGAGCCACGTCTCCCTCGCGCCGACCCGCGCTGCCACCTCGGCGGCCTCGCCGAACGAGAGGTGCGTCGGGTGCGGCTCTGGGCGGAGGCCGTCCAGCACGAGGACCTCCACGCCGTCCAGCAGCGCGAAGGAGCCCTCCGGCACGCGGCTCACGTCCGTGAGGTACGCCAGCGCGCCGATGCGCCAGCCCAGGATGCGCGCGCTCCCGTGGTAGACCGGGACGGGGGTGACCTCCACCGAGGCCTCCGGCCGCGTCCGGCTGGCGACCGCGATGGGCGCGCCCGGCGGGACGGGCTGAAGCTCCAGGCGCGAGACGCCGGGGTAGGTGCCGTCGCGGAAGATGTAGGCGAACATCTCCGCGAGGGTCTCCGCCGTTCTCGCCTCGGTGACGACGGGGATGGGCGACCGGTCGCGGAAGAAGAAGGGCCGGAGGTCGTCCAGGCCCATGACGTGGTCGAAGTGTGCGTGCGTGACGAGCAGCGCGTCCACCTCGGTGACGCCGTGCGCCAGCGCCTGGCGCCGGAAGTCCGGGCCGGCGTCGATCTGGAGGTGGACCGGCCCGGCGGGCGTGTGGGCGGTGACGTGCGCCGAGGTCCGCGTCCGCGCGTCGCGCGGGTCGTCCGAGGTGCAGACGGCGCACCCGCACCCGATGACGGGCACGCCCACGGAAGTGCCGGTGCCGAGCAGGGTGACCTCGAGCCTCACGCGTCCTCGCCGTCGAAGCCGTCCGCGGTGTCCACGCCGGCGTCCAGTTGGCTCCAGGCGTCCGCGAGGGTGGCGCGGACGGCGGGGCGGAGGTAGAGCTGGTCGTGCGGGAGTGCGCGCACGGCCTCCGCCAGCACGAGGAGCTGCGCGTCCGCCGGGTGCAGCTTGTTCAGCACGACGACCTCGCGACCGGCCACGGTGCACAGCCCGCCGCGGAAGCTCCCGCGCTCGCGCCGCACCCGCACGCTCAGCTTTCGGAGCGCGTCTTCGAGCTCGCGGATGGCGGCGGCGGGCTTCACAGGAGAGGGAGGCGCGAGAGGGGAGGGAGGGATGAGGGTACGTCCACCCCTCATCCCCTGTCCCTTTATCCCTCCAGGGTGTACTTGGAGAGCAACGAGCGGCCGGACTTCTGGTCGCGCACGGTGAACGCCAGCGGGTCCACCTTGGCGTCGTCCTCCAGGCGGAACGGGAGGTTCCGGAGGCGGAAGCGCCAGCGCGTCAGAGGGCTCGGGAAGCCGCGGCGGAGGTACGAGCCGAGCAGCGGGTGCACGCCCACCACGATGGGCCGCTTCGCGTAGCGCTCGTCCACGATGTCGCGGTAGTGCGTGAGCCACGCGCGGATGCGCTCCGCCAGCTCGGCGGGGGAGATGTCCTCCTCCACGGTGCGGCGCGAGCGACGGCGCGGACGGGGAGCGTCCGGGGCGCTGGCGGTGTCTGCGGCCGGGTCCGCGGCGGGCGCGTCGTCCGGCGTGGTCTCCGGGGCGGAGTCCTCGGCGCGGCGGCGGCGGCGCTCCGGCTGCGGGATCTCCGCGGCGCCGGCGGCGGCCATGGCCTCCAGCGCGTCTGCGTCGTCGTCGGCCTGGGTGGTGATGCTGGGGCGGAGGCGCTGGCGGGTGATCTGCATCACGCCGAAGTCGCTCATCCCGATCACCTTGGTGACGGCGCGGTCCTTCGCGAACTCCTTCTTGATGGCCTCGGTGACCTTCCGACGGTCGCGCTCGTAGCGGAGGTCGATAAAGTCCACGCAGATGATGCCGCCGAGGTCGCGCAGGCGGAGCTGCTTGGCGATCTCGCGCGCGGCCTCCACGTTGACGTTGAGGAGGTTCTCCTCCGCGCGGCGCTTGCCTCGTCCCGCCCGGCCCGAGTTCACGTCCACGACGTGCATGGCCTCGGTGTGCTCGATGATGAGGTACCCGCCCCCCTTCATGTTGACGCGCTCCGAGAACGCCTCCGCGACCTGCTTCTCCAGGCCGGCGGAGCGGTAGACCGGCTGGTTGCCCTTGTGGAGCACCACGCGATCCGCCATCTGCGGCGCCACGGCCTTCACGTAGCTCTGCAGGTTCTTGTGCAGGCGGGGGTCGTCCACGAGGATCCGGTCGTAGTCCTCGGTGAAGAGGTCCCGGACGATGGAGGAGACCATGTTCACGTCCTCGTAGAGGAGGACCGGCGGCTCAGGCTTCCCCTCCAGCTTCTTCTCGATGGTGCGCCACTTGTCCACGAGCAGGCGGAGGTCCTGGTCCAGCACCTTCGCCTCGCGGCCCTCGGCCACGGTGCGCACGATGACGCCGAAGTTGTCTGGCTTGAGGCTCGTTGCCAGCGTGCGGAGGCGACGGCGCTCCTTCGCGCTGGCGATCTTCTTGGAGACGGCCACGTAGTCCGCCGCCGGTACGAGCACGAGGAAGCGGCCCGCCAGCGAGATGTCCGTAGACACGCGGCTGCCCTTCGAGGAGATGGGCTCCTTCGTGATCTTGACGAGGACGCGCTCGCCGCGCTTGAGGAGCTCCTCCGGTTTGTCCGGCACCTGGGCGCTCTTGCCCTTGGAGGAGCCGGAGCCCTTGCCGTTGTCGTTCCGGCCGCGCCCGCCGCGCGAGCTCTGCTTGGAGTCCTTGTCCCGGCTGCGGGAGCCCTTCTCGTTGGCGCTCTTCTCGCCCGAGCCAGAGTCCCTCTCGCTCGACCCCTTGCCGGAGCGCGAGTTGTCTGAGCGCGAGTTGTCCGAGCGCGAGCGGCGGCGCGAGCGGCCCTTCTGCTCGTCCGAGTCTTCGGAGGCGTCGGTGTCCGCGTCGTCGGAGCGGTCCGAGGCGGTGGAGCGCCCGCGACCCCGGCGCGACCGCCGGGAGCGACCGTCGTCGTTGGCGTCTTTCGCGTCGTCCGTGTCCTTCGTCTCCGCGGCATCGTCGGCTGACGTCTCCGCGTCGGTGCTCTTGCTGCGGGACCGGGAACGGCGCGAGCGCTTCGGCTTCTCGCCCTCATCAGAGGACTCCTCGCGGTCCGCGGCCTCGCCGTCGTCAGCGGAGGCCTCGTCCGCGGAGCGGCTGCGGCGGCGCGAGCGCTTCGGCTTCTCGTCCGCCTCCTCGTCGTCCTCGGAGCGCTTCCTGCGGGAGGGCGTCGGCTTGCTCGTGAGGTCGATGGTGGGGGGCAGCGCCTTGGTCTTGCGCGCCGGCGTGTCCGCCTCGGCCTCGGGCGAGTCAGCCGCCTCGCTCGTCGGCTGGCGGTGCTCGTCGTCGGATGCGGCCGGCGTCTCGGCGCTCTCCTTCTTCTTGCGAGAGCGGCTCCGGGAGCGGCGGCGCTTCGGCTTGTCCTCCTTCTGCTCGTCGTTCTCCGCCGCGTCGGGAGCCGGCGCCTCCTCCGGAGACGTGCCCGCGCTCTCCTGCGGTGCCTCGGGCTCCGATGCGGAGTCCCCAGCCGGGGCCTCCTCGGCGGGCGTCTCGGGCTTCTTGCGGGAGCGGCGGCGCTTCGGCTTGTCCTCCTTCGCTTCGGCCTCGCTGGCGTCGTCCGCCAGCGGCTCGGGGGCCTCAGGCTCCTCGGGGCTCTCGTCCTTCGCCTTGCGCGAGGGGCGGACAGACCCCGTCTTCTGCGTCAGGTCGATGACGTGCGGGAGGCGCCGCTCTTCCTGCTCCTCTTCCTCCTCAGAGGTGGAGTTGTTGTCGCTTCGGCTACGGCCTCCGCGGCGGCCACGGCCTCCCCGGCGCCGCCGCCGACGGCGGGAGCGCGAACGCGACGTGTTGGACTCCTCGGCGGTTTCTTCCACCTCCAGCGTCTCCTCCACGTCGGGCTCGGAGTCGTCGTCCGCGACGCGCTTCTTCGGCGCCTTGGCGAGGATGGGGCCGCTCTCCAGACCCGGCACGTCCATCCCCGCGATCGCGAAGAGCTGCGCGGCGTTGTCCGTGAGGTCGGAGAAGTGGAGGAAGGCGTCCTGCCGCTGGCCGATATCGACGAAGGCGGCGTGGATCTGGGGCATCACCTTGGCGACCTTGCCGAGGTAGATGTTGCCCAGCGTGCGGACGTTGTCAGGATGCTCGACGTAGAGCTCGACGAGCTCGCCGTCCTCGACGATGGCGATGCGAGCGCGGTCCTTGCTCGCATTGATGACGATCTCCTTCTTCATGGAGGGGGGGGCGTCGGCGGCGCGAGGGGCCGGGGCGGGCGCGGGTCACCCCGAACGTCGCGGGGGCGCGCAGAGCCGCCGGGCNNNCCCGGCGAGCGCGCTCAGCAGCGCGCCGACGAGGAAGCGGAAAACGGTGACAGGGGGGGAGCCCATAAGGCGGGGCCGGGTCCGGGGCGCGCTCTGGGAAGAGGCGGGCGCGAGACGGCGGCGCCGGGCACAGGATCAGAGGGGCCGGGCGCGCGGGCAAAGCTGGCCTCCGGGGTCGGGGCGTCGGCGCGCTGGCGGGATGAAGCTACGGGAGAGCCACGCGATGCGCTCCCCGGGGCGGAGGTGAACAGCGGTATCCGCGCGGTCTTCCCGGACGGAGGGGGACTCACGAACGAACCTCCCGGGGCGCGCGGTCGTTGGAACCAGGCCCCGGATTGCTGGTCTTCACCTCGCGCTTTTTCTTGACACCCGCGGCCCCGCCTCGACGGGATGGAGTGGGCCGCCACCCTTTCCCCTGATGGCCAACGCACAGACTCAGACCCCCGCCGGAAGCGCTGCCGGCGGCGACGGCGCCCCCGCCAAGCCGAAGAACACCGCCGGCCTGGCGGGCGTGAAGGCGCTCGACTCTTCCATCTCGTTCATTGACGGCGAGGCCGGCGAGCTGATCTACCGCGGCTACGAGATCGACGACCTCGCGCGGAACACGTCGTTCGAAGAGGTCGCCTACCTGCTCTGGAACGGGGAGCTTCCCACGCAGAGCCAGCTGGACGAGCTCAACGGCCAACTCCGTGCCGAGCGGGCGCTCCACCCGGACCTCCTGGACCACCTCCGGCACCACACCCCGGAGAACACGAACCCGATGGCGGCCCTCCGCACGGCCGTCTCGATGCTCGCGCACTACGACGAGGAGGCGGACGACATGAGCCGCGAGGCCAACGTCCGCAAGGCGATCCGCCTCACGGCCAAGATGCCGACCATCGTCGCGGCGTTCGACCGCATCCGCAAGGGCAAGGACCCCGTCGCGCCGAAGGGGGAGGGCACGGCCGCGGAGGACTTCCTCTACATGCTCAACGGCGAGGAGGCCGGCCCCAGCGCGAAGGCCATCATGGACGCCGCGCTCGTGCTCCACGCGGAGCATGGCCTGAACGCCTCCACCTTCGCCGCCCGCGTCATCGGCGCGACGCTGAGCGACATGTACTCCGCCATCACCGGGGCCATCGGCGCGCTGAAGGGGCCGCTCCACGGCGGCGCCAACATCAAGGTGATGGAGATGCTGCTGGACATCGACGCCCAGGGCGCCGAGCCGACGCAGTACATCGACGACATGCTCGGCCGCAAGGAGAAGGTCATGGGCATCGGGCACCGCGTCTACCGCGCGCTCGATCCTCGCGCTACGATCCTCCGCGAGATGCTGGAAGACCTCTCGGACGAGAAGGGCGAGCGCAAGTGGCTGGAGATGTCCGACGCCATCCGGCTCCACATCCTGGAGCAGAAGGGGCTCAATGCGAACGTGGACTTCTACTCCGCGAGCGTCTACTACCTCCTCGGCATCGAGACGGACCTCTACACGCCGATCTTCGCGCTCAGCCGTATCACGGGCTGGACGGCGCACCTCCTGGAGCAGTGGGAGGACAACCGGCTCATCCGCCCGCGCGCCGGCTACGACGGCCCGAAGGGCAAGACGGTCGCGCCGATCGCCGAGCGGTAGCGCCGTCCGGCTGGCGGCACCGCCCGCCGAGACCGACCGCCAGCGGGGCGCGGGGCTGAGGCTCCGCGCCCCGCGTCTGTTGTGGGGCACGCGCACGGCGGCGTGGGGGGAGGGCACGCGGAGCGGTGCCGTGGTACCTTGCGAGAGCGCTTCCGCGTGGCTCGCGCGGAACTTTCACTCCAGACTGAAACCTCGCCGGGCGGCCATTGTAGCTTCCTGCGCCGGTTTTCTCCCGCTCTCTCATGGCCACCGCCGTCCAAGACGCTCCGGGCACGCTCCCGTACACGCCTCAGCCCGTCCAGCGGTACAAGCTCCGCGTTGGGATGATCGCGTGGATGCTCCACCGCCTGACGGGCGTCGCCCTCGTGGGCTACCTCTGCATCCACGTCTGGGGCCTCAAAGCGATCACCAACCCCGAGGCGTACAACGCGCTCATCGCGAGCTACCACGCGCCCATCTTCAAGGTGGGCGAGTTCCTGCTCCTCGGCGCGGTGGTGTACCACGCGCTGAACGGGATGCGCATCGTGCTCATCGACTTCGTGGGGTGGAGCCCGAACCAGCGGAAGCTGTTCTGGTCGCTCGGCGCGCTCGCCGCCGTCCTCTTCCTCGTCGGCGGGTACCCCAGCATCGCCGCCCTCGTCGATCACTTCGCCGGATAACGCCGCCAGTCCGTTCCCGCTGGCGCCCGCCGCCAGCGCGACCCGGACGGCCCGCACTGCCTCCCGACATGGCTACCAAGTACGGCCGCACCGCCCGCTCCAGCGCGTTCCAGTGGTTCGTCCACCGGATCACGGGCACCTTCCTCGTCTTCCTCCTCGTGACCCACTTCTGGGTCCAGCACTACGACCGCACCACGGCGAGCATCTCGCACTCCGTGGTCACGGCGGAGGAAGCCGCCGCCGGCGTCCTCCCGCGCTACTCCGACGAGGCCGCCGAGGCGGTCCGTGAGTTCGAGTCCCGCCAGGGGCAGGTCTCCCCAGAGGCGCCGCGCGTGGTCCCCGCGCAGGACGGCCGCATGGGCCAGATCGAGGGCGACGCCCCCGGCCCCACGCACCCGCCCGGCGAGAGCGCCAGCCCGACGCCGTACGAGATCCTCATGCTCCGGCTGGCGGACCCCGTCTACGCGGGGCTCTGGAAGGCGTTCAACCTCTTGTTCCTCGCGTTCGCGCTCCACCACGGTTTCTACGGGCTCAACAACGTCATCACGGACTACGTCCGCAATGACATGGTCCGGGTCGGGCTCTCCGCCCTCTCGTGGACCGTCGCGCTCGTTCTCCTCGTGATCGGCGGGTACTCCGTCATCGTCGCCGGATTGTAACCGGGACCTGGGGCCGAGCGCCCGGGCACTCCCCGGAGCCG
>LWDU01037187.1_pt1 | contig 39913 bp, 56 predicted proteins | sample 727161 | NCBI WGS metagenome assembly LWDU01 (sample SAMN04566230, study PRJNA314399) | hydrothermal vent metagenome | isolation source: deep sea hydrothermal plume seawater | place: Mexico: Gulf of California, Guaymas Basin | collected 2004-07-11
TCGATGCGATGGAGCACGTCGTCGGCAAGCAGGAAGCCGTGGCAACCATCTGCATTGGCCCCAATGACGACATGGAGCAGCGCCGCGCCGATATAGCCGACGCGATCAAGGCGGTCGACGATGGCCAGGGTGCGATCATCCTGACCGACCTGTTCGGCGGGACGCCCTCCAACCTCGCCATCTCGCTGCTCGATACGGGCCACATTGAAGTGATCGCCGGGATCAACCTGCCGATGCTGATCCGCCTCGCGGGCGCACGCAAGAGCATGAACGTGGTCGATGCGGTCAACGCCGCGCAGACCGCCGGACGCAATTACATCACGGTCGCGAGTGAATTCCTTGGCCAGGATATCGCAGGCGCGCGGAAAGCCTCTTGAACGAGCTGCGCAAGAGCCTTGTGGTAGTCAACCAGCGCGGGCTCCACGCCCGGGCGAGCGCGAAATTCGTCAATGCGGTGGCCGAACTTCCCGAAGGCTGCAGCGTCCGCGTGGCGAAGGGCGAGAACGAGGCTGCGGGCGGGTCGATCCTCGGCCTGATGATGCTTGGCGCCGCCAAGGGCGACACGATCGAGATCGTTGTCGCTGGCGAGGATGCGGATGCCGTGATGGCGCAGCTTTCGGCCATGGTCGAGGATGGCTTCGGGGAGCCCTGACGTGAGCCCGACACGCCGCGAAATCACCGGCTTTTCCAATCCCACGGTCAAGGCGCTGCGCGCGCTGCGCGAAAAGAAGCACCGTAAGGCCGCGGGCCGCTTCCTGGCCGAGGGGCTGCGGCTGCTGACCGATGCGCGCGAATGCGGCTATCTGCCCGAAGTGCTTGTGCTGTCCGACAGGCGCGAGCCACACCCGCTGCTGGCCGCGCTCGAAGAGGCGGTCGAAGCCGATGGCGGCGAGATTATCGAAACCACGCCCGACATCCTCTCCAAGATCACCGGCAAGCACAATCCGCAGGCGGTCGCGGGGGTCTTCGCCGAATTCGACACCTCGCTCGCTGCGCTCGACCGCAGCAGCGCCGATATCTGGCTGGTCGCGCAGGCGCTACGCGATCCGGGCAATCTGGGCACCATGCTGCGCACCGGCGACGCGATCGGTGCGGGCGGTGTGATCCTGCTCGACGATTGCGCCGATCCCTTCAGCGTCGAGGCCGTGCGCGCCAGCATGGGCGCGGTGTTCACGCAGCGCCTTGCGCAGGCGCGGTGGGAGGAATTCGAACCCTGGCTGCGCAGCGGCGCAGGGCAGCTCGTCGCCGCCAGCCTGCGCGATGCGCAGCCCTATCGCGGCGCACCCTATAGCGCGCCGTGCTTCGTCATGGTCGGCAATGAAAGCCGCGGCCTGCCCGAACCGTACGAGATGGCCTGCGACCTGCGCGTGACCATGCCGATGAAGGGCCGCGCAGACAGTCTCAACGCCGCGGTCGCCGCGGCAGTGCTTGGTTATGAGGTATTGGCATCACTCTGAGGGGCGTGCGGCGGCCCGCGACGGGACGAAGGGGATGTTAACCACAGTTCCCTAGTAATGGGTTCGACGCCCATGACCTCACCCGATCGCTTTGTCTCCCTCGACGGATTGCGCGGCATTGCGGCGATCGCGGTCATGCTGTTTCATGTTTCGCTGGGGTACATGCCCGGCGGCTCTCTGGCGGTCGATTTCTTCTTTTGCCTCAGCGGCTTCGTGATCGCGCTGGCGTTTGGCAAGCGGTTCGCAAACGGACTGTCGTTTCGCGCCTTCGCCAAGGCCCGCTTCGCCCGGCTCTACCCGATGATGTTCATCGGCGGTCTGCTCGGCATTATTCTGCATGGCGGCAATCCCAATATCCTGCTGCTGGTACCCGATTTCCTGGGACTGAGCCTGTTTCCGACCAACCCGCCGTTCTGGTCGCTGCTCGCCGAAGTCCTCGCCAATATCGCCTTCGCGCTGGTGCTCGTCGGACTATCGACCCGCAAGCTGGCGCTGGTTGCATTGGTTTCCGGGTTGCTGCTCGCCTTTGCGATCCTGTCGGGCCCGTGGCCGCGCGAGCTCGGCTCGCATTGGGACGGGGCCGGCTGGGCGGTCCCGCGTACGCTCTACTCTTTCACTGCGGGCATGCTGATCTATCGCTGGCATGCGCAGGCAGCGCCAGTGCGGCGTATTACCCGGCTTGCATTGCTGCTGCCTGCCGCGCTGCTTGCCCTGACCTATTTCGGCGGACCCGACCGCGCGCTCTGGGACACCGCCGCGATCCTGTTCGGCCTGCCTGCGATCGTCTGGCTCGGCACGCGAATGGAGATGCCGTTCCAGCCGCTATGGCAGCGGATGGGCGCGCTGTCCTACCCGCTCTATTGCATCCATGTGCCGCTCATCGCGCTGGTCGACGATCCGCTTGTTCGGCTGAGTATTGCGGCGCTGCTGCTACCCGCGGCGCTGGCGCTCGATGCGTGGTACGACAAGCCCGTCCGGACGCTGCTCGCCAGGCGGTTTTCGCAGGCCAAGCCCGCCGCCATGCCCGCCCCTTAGATACGGGGGTGCCCTACTCCGCTGCTTCGCGCCCGTCGGCGATCTGCGCGGCATCTTCGGCATTGTAGCGTGGGGTCGCCTCGACCTGGGGCACTTCGTCGATCTCGCGCTTGCCGATCTCGATGCCCTTGTCGTGCAGGCGGCGCCCGGCGGACAGCACGTTACGCTCGAAACTGCCGACGAACTTGTTGTAATTGTTTCCGCCGCCGACGCGCTTCATATGTTCGGCCGCGACCGCGAGGCGATCGTAAAGCTCCGCCCCGGCCTTGCCGATCTCGACTGCTTCCTGTGCAATCGTGTCCTGCCGCCAGACCTGCGCGACCGTGCGCGCGATCGCGACGAGATTGGTCGGCGTCGCGAGCAGCACCTTGTTGCGGAAGGCGAAGTCCCACAATTCGGGATCGTGTTCGAGAGCGGCGGCGACGAAATGCTCGCCGGGGACAAACATGACGACATAGTCGGGCGTGTCGTCGAACTGGCTCTGGTAGCTTTTCGAACCCAGCGTCTGGACATGCCCGCGCATCGATTTCGCATGCAGGTCGAGATGCCGGATGCGTTCGTTCTCGTCATCGGCCTCGAACGCAGCCTGATAGGCGTTCAAGGAAACCTTGGCGTCGATCACCAGCTTCTTCTGGCCCGGCACATGGACCACCGCATCGGGGCGCAAGCGCCCTTCGTCGGTCTCGATCGAATGTTCGAGAATGAAATCGGTGTGTTCGGACAGGCCGCATTGTTCGAGCACGTTCTGCAGCGCGCGCTCGCCCCAGCGGCCGCGCGCCTTGGGCGCATTGGTCAGGCTGTTGCCGAGCCGCTGCGCCTCGCGCCGGACCTCTTCCTGGCCCAGCCGCATCTGCTCGATCTGCGCCGCAAGCGAGGAGAACGCATTGGTGCGCTTTTCCTCCAGCGCAGCGACCTGGTCCTCGTATTTCTTGAGCCGGTCGCCCACCGGTTGCAGCAATTCGCGGATCTTCGCTTCGGAGGTCTTTTCCGAATGCCCCAGCCGCTCGGTCGCGCGTTCGAGAAAGGCATCCTGCGCCTTGGTCAGCACCGCCGAACCGGTGTTCTGGAATTCCTTGAGCATTTCCTCGCGCGCTTCGATCAGCAGGCGTTTCTGCTCGTCGAAATTGGCGGTCTTTTCCTTCAGCGTCGCAAGCTCGGCACTGAGCGCCCCGTTATTGCGGCGCATTTCCTCGAGCACCGCCTCGTGCTGGCGGCGCGTCTCGCGCAATTCGCCGTCGAGCGCGTCGGCCCGCTCGGCGCGGACCGTGGCATTTTCCAGGTCGACGATCGCCTTGCGGAACTTCGCGTCGAGTTCCTTCGCCTCCGCATCACGCTCGCCATGGCGGGCCTGCCAGTCCTTGACCGGCGCGGAGCCGAAGCGGTGACCGAGGAAATATCCCAGCGCGAGGCCGAGGACGAGTACGATGATGGCAATGAGGGTCGGATCCATGGCGCGACCCTACGCAGAACGGAGCGGGAACGCTAGGTGCACATTGCCACAATCAACACATGCGTCGCCCCTGCGCTCGCAGGGGCCCAGATAACGTCGCGAAAGGAACCCAACTCAGCTGGATCCCCGCCTGCGCGGGGATGACGCAATTGTGGGGGAAGCCCTTACGCCGCTTCGCGCAGCTTCTTCAGCTTCTTGAGCGCCATGTTGCGCTTGAGGCGGCTGAGGTGGTCGATGAACAGGATGCCTTCGAGATGGTCCATCTCGTGCTGGATGCAGGTGGCCATCAGCCCTTCCATGTCCTCTTCATGCGTTTCGCCCTCGAGGTCCTGATAACGCACGCGGCAGGTCGCCGGGCGGTCGACATCGGCGAAGATGTCGGGGACCGAGAGGCAGCCTTCCTGGTAGCTGGCGAGGTCTTCCGCGGGATCGAGGATTTCGGGGTTGATGAAAACCCGCGGCTCCTTCTTCGTCGGATAGTGGACGTGTTCGTGCCCGTCGTGATTGCACGGTTCGGGCTCGGCATCCTCATCCTCGGGCTGGAGGTCGATCACCAGCACGCGCTTGGGGACGCCGACCTGGATCGCGGCAAGGCCGATACCGGGCGCGGCATACATGGTTTCGAACATGTCGGAGACGAGTTCGTTCAGCTCGTCACCGAATTCGGTGACGGGTTCGGACACGGTCTTGAGCCGGGGATCCGGCACTTCGAGGATTTCACGGATAGCCATGGGTTGCCAGATAGTCGCGCCATGCGGATTCTTCAATTGTTCGTTGCGCACAGGCCATACCCCGTCTGCACGCGCCGGGATTTACCCCAGCGGCCGCCGCGCGCGTAGCGCCTGTGCAAGCGTGCCTTCGTCGAGATAGTCGAGCTCGCCGCCGACCGGCAGGCCGTGGGCAAGCTGCGTGATGCGCACCGGATGCTCCTCGAGCCGTTCGGCGAGGTAATGCGCGGTGGTCTGCCCTTCGAGCGTGGCGTTCATCGCCAGCACCACTTCGTCCACCCCGCCCGCCTCCACGCGCGCCAGCAATTGCGCGATATTGAGGTCTTCGGGCCGCACACCGTCGAGCGCGGACAGCTTGCCGCCGAGCACGTGGTATTTCCCGGTGAACAGCTTCGCGCGGTCGAGCGCCCACAGGTCGGCGACATCCTCGACCACGCAGAGCGATTTCAGATCGCGCCGCGGATCGCGGCATATCCCGCACGGGTTGGTGGTGTCGACATTGCCGCAGGTGTCGCATTCGACCAGCGCTTCGCCCACCGTGGCGAGCGCTTCGAGCAGTGCGGGCAGCGCGCTTTCGCGGCGCTTGACCAGCCACAGCACCGCGCGCCGGGCGCTGCGCGGTCCGAGCCCGGGCAGGCGCGCCAGTGCGGCGGCGAGGGTTTCGATCTCTTGCGATGCCATGGGGCGACAGATAGGGGCCGCAGCCAAACAGAGAAAGGCCAACCGCCCAATCATGCGCATAATCTTCATGGGAACGCCCGATTTCGCAGTGCCGACGCTGCAGGCGCTGGTCGATGCGGCGCATGAGGTCGTCTGCGTCTACACCCAGCCGCCGCGTCCGGGCGGACGCCGGGGGAAGGAACTGACCCCCACCCCGGTGCACCAGCGCGCCAGCGATCTGGGGATCGAGGTCCGCCATCCCAAATCATTGAAATCGGCCGAAGAGCAGCAAGCCTTAGCCGCACTCGATGCCGATGTCGCGGTGGTCGCTGCGTATGGGCTGATCCTGCCGCAGGCGGTGCTCGATGCGCCGGAGCATGGCTGCCTCAACGTGCATGCCTCGATCCTCCCGCGCTGGCGCGGGGCGGCGCCGATCCACCGCTCGGTGATGGCGGGCGACAATGTGACTGGCGTCACGATCATGCAGATGGAGGCCGGGCTCGACACCGGCCCGATGCTGGCGATGGCGCGTACCCCGATCGAGGGCAAGACCACCGGCGAGCTTACCGAAGAACTGGCCGAACTCGGCGCGCAACTGATGGTCGGCACCTTGCGCGACCTCAAGATCCACGTGCCGGTCGCGCAGGACGATGCCGATGCCACCTATGCCGCCAAGATCGACAAGGCCGAGGCGCGGATCGACTGGGACCGTCCGGCGGTGGAGGTGGTGCGCCACGCACATGGCCTGTCGCCCTTCCCCGGGGCGTGGTTCGAGATGGCTGGCCAGCGCGTAAAACTGCTGCGCGCCGAGCGGGTCGAGGGGGCGGGCGCGCCCGGCGAAGTGCTCGACGAGCGGCTGGCGATCGCATGCAGCGAGGGAGCGATCCGTCCGCTCGAACTGCAACGCGCGGGCAAGCCGAAGATGGACCTGGACACCTTCCTGCGCGGCAACGCGGTGGCCAAGGGTGTCGTTCTCGAATGACTGCCGACCCTGTCCGTCACCCCCACAAAGGCGGGGCCCCAGATACCCTCTCGCCTGCCGCGATCGTCAGCTGGATTCCCGCCTGCGCGGGAATGACGGGTGTGGGGAGTATGGACCGCCGATGACCCGTTTCGCGCTTACTCTCGAATTCGACGGGACGCCCTTCTTCGGCCTCCAGCGGCAGAAAGACGGGCCCAGCGTCCAGCAGGCGGTCGAGGAAGCAGCCTTTCGCGTGCTGGGCGAGGAGGTGCGGCTGCACAGCGCCGGCCGGACCGATGCGGGCGTGCACGCGATCGCGATGCGCAGCCATCTGGATGCCGAGAAAGACATCAAGCCTTACCGCCTGATGGAGGCGCTCAATGCGCACCTCCGCCCCGATCCTGTCGCGGTGACGCATTGCGCGATCGTCCCCGACGACTGGCACGCGCGCTTTTCCTGCACCGGCCGGTCCTATGTCTATCGCATCGCCAACCGCCGCGCGCCGCTGACGCTGGAAGGCGGCCGGCTGTGGCAGGTGCCGCAGGAACTCGATGCGCAGGCCATGCACCGCGCGGCGCAGGTGCTAGTCGGGTTGCATGATTTCACCACCTTCCGCTCGGTCCATTGCCAGTCCGACAGCCCGGTGAAGACGCTCGACCGGCTCGATGTCGAGCAGGTGGCGACCCCGATGGGCGCGGAAGTCCGCGTTCACGCTGAAGCGCGCAGCTTCCTGCATCACCAGGTTCGTTCGATGGTCGGCTGCCTCGCGCTGGTCGGCATGGGGCGCTGGCCCGAGGAGCGCATGGCCGAAGCACTGGCCGCACGCGACCGGCAGGAACTGGGATTGAACGCGCCGCCGCACGGCCTGTATTTCGTATCGGCGAGTTACCCCGCGGATAGTTGACCCAACGTCACCCTAGCCAAGCGCCACGAGCGCGCCTAGCGATAGGCCGGTTAGGTCCAGAGTTGAATTGGGAGAATGCAGATGACCACCACCGGAAAGCAGCTTTTCACCACTCTTGAAAGCGACGGTACGCTGACCGTCGAGATCGCGCAGAGCGAATTTCCCGATCCCAACGGCAATCAGGTGCTGGTCAAGATGGAAGCGGCGCCGATCAACCCGTCGGACCTCGCGATCCTGACCGGCGCGGCCGATTTCGAGAATGCCGACTATTCGCCCGGCAAGGTCGTCGCCAAGATGCCCGAGCCGTTCAACTCGGGGCAGAAAGCCCGCCATGGCCAGCGCCTGCCCGCGGGCAACGAAGGCGCAGGCACGGTCATCGCGACCGGCGACAGCGACATGGCCAAGGCGCTGATGGGCCAGCGGGTCGCCTGCGTGCCCGGCACCGCCTACAGCGAATACGCGATTGCCGATGCCGCCATGTGCCTGCCGCTGGGCGATCACAGCGCCGAAGCCGGCGCGTCGAGCTTCGTCAATCCGATGACCGCGCTTGGCTTCGTCGAGAACGCCCGGATGGATGGCCACAAGGCGATCCTGCACACCGTCGGCGCATCCAATCTTGGCCAGATGCTCAACCGCATTTGCCTCGAGGACGGCATGGGCCTGGTCAATATCGTGCGCAAGGACGAGCAGGCCAAGCTGCTCAAGGACCAAGGCGCGACCCATGTCGTGAATTCCTCCGACGACGATTTCCTCGACCAGCTCCTTCTACGGCTTCGATCCGATCGGCGGCGGCAAGATGGTCGACACCTGCTTCAAGGCGATGGAACAGGTCGCGGTCGGCAAGATGACCGAATATTCGCGCTATGGCTCGAACCAGCAGTAGCGGATGTTTATCTATGGCCGCCTCGACTTCGGGCCGACCACGCTGACGCCCAGCTACGGCTTCGGCTGGACGCTCTCGGGCTGGCTGCTCACGCCCTTCCTGCAAACCGCGGGAATGGAAACGGTGATGCGCATGCGCAAGCGCGTGCTCGACAACCTCACCACCACCTTCGCCAGCGGCTACAAGACCAAGGTCGATCTCGAAGGCATGCTGACCAAGGACGCGATCCTCGATTATCGCCAGATGAAGACCGGCGAGAAATACCTCGTGATGCCGCACGGCTGATCTACGAACATGCCCCTCCTCTTCAGAGGAGGGGCAACGAGACTTGGCAAGCCGCAGGCGAGCCTAGTCGCAGTGGGGTGGTGATAGCGGCAAGCGCGACGCTGGCGCGTTGCCACCACCCCCAACCCCCTCCTCTTAAGAAGAGGGGGCCTTAACGCCCGTCGAAGGCGCGCTGGATGGCGGCGGGATCGCTTTCGCCGCTGGCGATCAGTAATTGCAGCAGGATGCGCGCCTTTTGCGGGTTGAGCGCGCGCGCGGCAACGAAGCCATTGCCGGTATCCTCGGGCTCGCGGTCGACCAGCCCTTCGTCGGCCCGGCTCGCGCGGACCACGCACACGCCGCGCGCTGCCAGCCGTGCCAGTTCCTGCCGGACGCTCCCGGGCATATTGCCCTCGCCCACCCCGGCAATCACGATCCCGCGCGTGCCCTCGGCCAGCTGCCGCGATATCGCGGCGGCATCCAGCCCGGCGTGGGCGTAGAGGATCACCACCTCGGGCAGGTCATCGGACCAGGCGAAGGCCGCGTCGGTCCCGCTGCGCCAGGGCGCGCCGAACCATTCGAGCGAAGCGGGCGTGACCAGCCCGACCGATTCGCGCGGGAAACCGCGAAACGCCTCGGTCCCGCGGGTGCGGACCTTGTAGACGTCGCGCGCGCCGAACACGCGGTCGCCCATCACCACCAGCACCCCGCGCCCCGCGGCATCGGGATCGCTCGCCACCCGCACCGCATTGGCGAAATTGCGCAGCCCGTCATAGCCGACCGCATCGGCGGGCCGCATCGCGCCGACCACCACCACGGGCTTGTTCCCCGGCAGCGTCAGGTCGAGCAGGAAGGCGGTTTCCTCCAGCGTATCTGTGCCGTGGGTGACGATGATGCCGTCGCATTCCGGGTCCGAGAGCGCGGCCATCGCGGCGCCATGCAGGGCCTGCCACACCGCTGGCCCGATGTCGGCCGAATCGATATTGGCAATCTGCGTGCCCGACAATTCGGCCTCGAGCCCCAGCCCGCCGACCTTTTCGAGGTAATCCTCGATCCCGATCTCGCCCGACCGATAATCATGCGCGATGGCGGAACCGGCGATCCCGGCAATCGTGCCGCCGGTGGCGAGGACGGTAAGCTTGGTCATGGGCGGGGCGAATAGCGGTCACGCAGCATTCTCGGCAATTGATTTTCAAGGAACAGCCGCTATGTGCGCTTCCACCCCGATGGACAGGGGGGCGCTTAGCTCAGTTGGTAGAGCATCTCGTTTACACCGAGAGGGTCGGCGGTTCGAGCCCGTCAGCGCCCACCACATTTCGAAACTCGATCCTATTCGAGGGGACCTGATCGGCCGAATTCTCCCGAGCTCAAGCGAAGGGCCGGAGCATCTTGGGATCAAGTGCGGGAGAGGGGCATCCGCCAGACCTACGACATCGCGATAATCGGCTGCGGTCCGGCAGGGCTTGCAGCGGCATTACTGCTGAATACGGACGGCCATGCCGTCACGCTTTTCGAAAGGTTCAACGAACCAAAGCCGCTCGGCTCGGGTCTGATGCTGCAGCCCTCGGGCATGGCCGTGCTTGATGCGATGGGGCTCGCGCATGAAACGGCCGCTCGCGGCGCTCGGATCGATGCGCTTTTCGGCATGCAGGAACATGGTCGCACCGCCCTCGATGCTCCCTATGCGAAGCTCGGCAAAGGCGAAGCTTTCGGTATCGGCATTCACCGCGCGAGCCTGTTCGGTGTGCTCTACGAGAAGGTGCAGGCGGCCGGTATTGCGATCCGGACTGGGCACGAGGTGCGCGACACAGAACTCGAGAGCGCCGCCCGGAGACTGTTATTTGCCGATGGCAGCCTTTCGGACCGCTTCGATCTGGTCGTCGATGCCAGCGGCTGGGCCTCTCGTATCGAATTTGGCAACAACCACGGCTTGCTGCCTTTCGGCGCATTGTGGGCCACCATACCGGTCGAGCCGGGCGATCCTCATGCCAAGAACCTCCTCGAACAGCGCTATCGCCGCGCATCGCAAATGGCAGGCGTGCTACCGATCGGATCGCGGGGGGGAGGTCTGCCGCAGGAGGTTGCCTTCTTCTGGTCGCTCAGGCGCAAGGACCATGGGCGGTGGTGCACCACCCCCATTGACCGCTGGAAGGCAGACGTCCTCGAACTTTGGCCCGAAATCGACTTCTTGCTCGACCGCATCAGTTCACACGAGGACCTCACCTTCGCGCGCTACGCGCATCGCAGCGCGCATCGCCCCTATCGCGAGCGGCTCGTTCGGATCGGCGATGCCTGGCACTCGGCCAGCCCGCAGCTGGGGCAAGGAGCGAACATGGCGCTGCTCGATGCCTGGAGCCTCGCTGCCGGCCTGCGCGAAGGAGATAGCTTGCGCCAAGGGCTGCGCCTGTCGTCCGGCTGGCGGCGCGACCATGTCGATCTCTATCAGGCGGTCACCTACGCCTTCACTCCGCTATTCCAGTCGAACAACGCGCTCTGGCCGTGGCTACGTGACCGCATCGTCGCGCCGCTGTCCCGCCTCGGTCCCGTGGCCAGGCTGCAGGCAAATCTCATGAGCGGTTTGTTCGGCTTCCCGCTACCAATCCTGGGGCTGGACCTGCCCGATTATCGCGCGATTGCCGCGTCGATGGCGGCGCGCGCTTCTTCGCCCGACCAGTCGTAGTCGCCCTGCACGCGCCAGACTTCCTCCCCCGCCGCATCGTAGAGCACGGTGGTCGGCATCACCCCGCCGCCGAGCGTGAAGCCGAGTTCGTTGTCCGGGTCCATCCACGGTTCGAGCCGGGCATAGCCGCCGGTAGCGAAAAAGGGTTCGACCACCGCGGCGCCCTGCATGTCCTGGCTCACCGTCAGCACTCTGAGGCGGCCGTCATATTCGCCGGCCAGCGCGTCGAGCAGCGGCATTTCCTTGACGCAGGGCGCGCACCATGTGGCCCACAAATTGAGCAACACCGGCGTCCCGCGCAGCGCGGCGAGATCGAGCGTGCGCCCTGCCGGATCACTCACCGTCATCGCAGGCATGGGCGTACCCGCCTCGCTCGGGTCGATCTGCGCGGTTGGCGCGGATGAAGCGCTGCTTTCTTGCACCGCACCGGGTGCGCCCCTATCGCAGCCTGCGACAGCAAGACCGAGGACAAGTGCAAGCGTGAACGACGATCGGGACACGAAAAGCTCCAACAGCATGTGGGGCGGCAGGTTCGCCGAAGGGCCTAGCGCGATCATGCGCGAAATCAACGCCTCGATTCCGTTCGACAAGGCGCTGTGGCGCGAGGATATCGCGGGCAGCCGCGCGCATGTCGCGATGCTGGCCAAGCAGGGCATCGTCTCGGCCGAAGATGCCGCGACGATCGACAGCGGGTTGCAGCAGATCGCCGAGGAATACGAACGCGGCGGCGTCCCCGAGGATTGGGATCTCGAAGACATCCACATGACCGTCGAAGCGCGGTTGACCGAGATCGTCGGCGCGGTCGCGGGGCGGCTGCATACCGCGCGCAGCCGCAACGACCAGGTGGCGACCGATTTCCGCATGTGGGTGCGCACCGCCAACCAGCGCGCCATTGCCGGGATCGAAGCGGTGCTGGGCGCACTGATTGCGCGCGCAGAGGAGCATGCCGACAGCATCATGCCCGGCTTCACGCATTTGCAGACCGCGCAGCCGGTCACGCTGGGCCACCATTTGCTGGCCTATTTCGAAATGCTGATGCGCGACCGCTCGCGCTTTGCCGACGCGCTAGCGCGGATGGACGAATGCCCGCTGGGCTCGGCTGCACTGGCGGGGACCGGCTTCGATCTCGACCGTGACATGACCGCCGAGGCGCTCGGCTTCGCGCAGCCCACGCGCAACAGCCTCGATGCCGTGTCGGACCGGGATTTCGCGCTCGATTACCTCATGGCCGCGAGCCAGTGCGCGCTCCACCTCAGCCGGCTGGCGGAGGAATTCATCATCTGGGCCAGCCAGCCCTTCGGCTTCGTCAAGCTGCCCGATACGCTGTCGACCGGCAGTTCGATCATGCCGCAAAAGCGCAATCCCGATGCCGCCGAACTGGTGCGCGGGCATGCGGGCCGCGTGATCGGCTGCGCCACCGCGCTGATGGTGACAATGAAAGGCCTGCCGCTCGCCTATTCGAAGGACATGCAGGACGACAAGCCGCCGGTGTTCGAGGCCGCGGGACTGATCGATCTGAGCCTCGCCGCGATGGCGGGCATGGTCGCCGATAGCGGGTTCGAGACCGCGCGGATGCGCAAGGCCGCCGAAGCGGGCCACGCCACCGCGACCGATCTGGCCGACTGGCTGGTGCGGCAGGCGGATATCCCCTTCCGCGAGGCGCACCATATCACCGGCGCCGCAGTCAAGCTGGCGGACGAGCAGGGCGTCGCGCTGGACGGCTTATCGATTGACGATCTGCAGAAAATCGACAGCCGTATCGATGCGCGCGTGTTCGATGCGCTGTCGGTGGATGCCTCGGTTGCTGCGCGCGCATCCTATGGCGGGACCGCGCCGGTTCGCGTAAGGCAGCAGGTAGCCGCGGCGAAACAGCGTCTCGGCATGGAGGTTTGATGCGCAAACGGGTCGCCCTTGCCGCTTTCGTGATGCTCGGCGCCTGCGGGCAGAAATCCGCGCTGCAGCCGGTCGAGGGGGCCGCCCTGCCGCCTGCGCCCTATGGCGCGGCGGTGCAGCCGACGGCGGACGAATTGCTCGCGGTCGAACCCACCGCGGCGCCCGACCGCAGCGTGGAACTGCGTACGCGTTCGGAAGAGCGCGAGGATGACCCCTTCGAGCTTCCGCCCGAGTAATTTCAACGCCGCAAGCAAGCCTTGCTCGACATGCAGCGGGGCTTTGGGCAGAGGCGGTGCCCATGGATCATTTTGAGCTGAGAGACGGCGTATTGCATGCCGAGGGCGTGCCACTGCCACACATTGCCGAAGAGGTCGGGACGCCGGTCTATATCTATTCGCGTGCCACGCTGGAACGGCATGCGCGCGTGTTCCGCGAGGCGCTGGGCGCGCTCAAGGACCCGCATATCGCCTTCGCGGTGAAATCCAATCCCAACCTCGCGGTGCTCAAAATACTCGCCAATGAAGGCTATGGCGCCGACGTGGTGTCGGGCGGCGAGCTGACCCGCGCGCTGGCCGCGGGGATGAAGCCCGAGGACATCGTCTTCTCGGGCGTCGGCAAGACCCATGCCGAGCTGCTGCAGGGCCTCGAGGCGGGCATCGGCCAGTTCAACATCGAGAGCGAGGAAGAGGGCTATGAGCTGGCGGCCATCGCCGCGCGGCACGGCAAGCGCGCCGCCTGCGCGCTGCGCGTCAATCCCGATGTCGATGCGCGCACGCATGAGAAAATCTCGACCGGCAAGCGCGAAAACAAGTTCGGCGTCCCGCTCGACCGCGCGGCGGAAATCTATGCCCGGCTGGCCGAGGAAGACGGCCTCGATATGCGCGGCGTGGCGGTGCATATCGGCAGCCAGCTTTCGACGCTCGAGCCGCTCGAAACCGCCTTCGGCAAGGTCGGGGCGCTGATCGCCGAATTGCGCGCGCGCGGCTGCACCGTGACGCATGCCGATCTCGGCGGCGGGCTGGGTGTGCCCTACAAGGCAGGCGAAGAACTGCCCTCCCCGGCCGAATATGGCGCGATGGTCGCGCGCGTCACAAAGGATTGGGACGTGCGCCTGATGTTCGAGCCGGGCCGCGTGATCGCGGGCAATGCGGGCGTGCTGCTGACCCGTGTGATCCGCGCCAAGCGCAGCGGCAACGGCCCGCCCTTCGTGGTCGTCGATGCGGCGATGAACGATCTCGCGCGGCCCGCCATGTATGGCGCGTGGCACGATTTCGACGCGGTCGAGCCGAGCGGCGAGCGCATGACCGCGCATATCGTCGGGCCGATCTGCGAAACGGGCGATACCTTTGCGATGGACCGCGACTGCGATGCGCTGGTCGCAGGCGATCTGGCAGTGTTCCGCACGGCTGGGGCCTATGGCGCGACCATGGCCTCGTCCTACAATTCGCGCGGCTTCGTGGCCGAAACGCTGGTCGATGGCGATCGCTATGCCGTGGTGGCCGACCGGATCGCCGCCAGCGCAATCATGGATGCCGAACGGGTGCCCGAATGGCTCGACTGACGCGATACCGCGATGCATAGCCTGCCGCTGTTCCACCGGATCGCCGGACGACGCGTCGTTGTGGTGGGCGATGGCGACATGGCGGGCGCCAAGGCGCGGTTGGTCGAACGCGCGGGCGGAATTCCCTGCGCCGAAACCGAAGCGCATCACGCCGCGCTGGCTTTCGTGGCGCTGGACAACCCCCGCGCGGCCGAGGCCGCGGCATTGCGGCTCAAGCGCGCGGGCCTGCTGGTCAATGTCGCCGACCGGCCCGAATTGTGCGATTTCACCCTGCCCAGCCTGCTCGACCGCGATCCGGTGCTGGTAGCGGTGAGCACGGGCGGTGCCTCCGCCGGACTGGCGAAGCATTTGCGGCTGCGGCTCGAAGCGATCCTGCCGCAATCGCTGGGTGCGCTGGCCAGCACGCTGAGCGCGGCGCGCGAGCGCATTCGCGGGCAGTATCCCGATGGCGACACAAGGCGGCGCGCGATCGACGCGGCGCTGCAGGAAGGCGGCGCGCTCGATCCCTTCGAACCCGGCAGCGCGGACGCAGTCGAGACATGGCTCGATGGCAAGACCGCCACCGAAGAGACGCGCGTGCTCGACTTCACGCTCACCAGCGACGATCCCGAAGACCTGACCATCCGGCAGGCCCGCGCGCTGGGCCAGGCGGATACGGTGCTGCACGATCCCGCGATTGCCGAAGCGATACTGGTCCGGGCGCGCGCCGATGCGGTGCGCCAGCCGCTTCCCGCAGAGCCACCCGCGAGCGGGCTGACAGTCCTGCTGCGGCGCGGCTAGACGACCGCGAGTTCGGTCGCGCCGACTGCCGCGAAATAACGCGCCAGCGCATCGGCAGTGCTGTCCGCCAGCGCGATATAGGCACGGCGGCGGTCATGCGGATCGGATACGCGCACCAGCAGATCGGCATCGACCATCTGCCTGATCCAGCGCAGGGCGGTAGTCGCGGGAACGCCCGCGGCGATGCATAGCGAGGTAACGCAGACCTGCTGCCGCTCGGCCCGCGCGGCGGCGAGATCGAGCAGGATATCCCACGCCGGATCGGCAAACAGCTCGGCATCGAGAAAGCGCATGCGCAGCTGGCGCGCCTTGATCAGCTTGCGCAGCACCGCGGCCTCGGGAAGACGCGGGCGATCGACCCCGTCTCGCGCGGCTTCATAGTCCTCCCCTTCACCGCGCCACGCAGGTGCGGGCGATTCGAAGCGGAACGCGCCGCCGCCTTCGCGCTGGCCGGGGGACAATTGCTCGAGCCGCTCGGCGATCTGGCCAACCTGTTCGGTCAGGCGGAGCAGCATCAGCCGGTCTTCCTCGCCCATTTCGCGCAAGCGCAGATTGGGCACCCGCGCGAGCACGCGTCCGATGGCGATGATGCGTTCGGCCCGGCCCGGATCGACGAGGATCTGCGGCGCCGACATCGAGAAACAGCCGAACACGCTGTCGAGCGCGCCCATGGTGGTGGACACCACAAGCTGCGCGCCCGCCTTGCCCCCGCGCATATCCAGCCGCGAGAGCAGCGCCAGCGCATCCGCGCTCGCTTCCGCGCAATCGACCAGCACGAGATCGCCCAGCGCACCGAGCGGCCCCTGCGCATATTCCTCGAGACTGCAGCATTCGCGCACGCGGAACCCCGCCGCCGCCGCATCCTCGCGCATTTCGGCGCGGATATGCGCGCGGTCGGCAAGCACGGTCACCGCCAGTTGGCACCCGGCGGCATCGCTGTTAGTTGACAGGAGGGGCTAGAGTGTCGGCGAGGCGGGAATATGTGGGATTTTCCGGGGTCTGATGGGATCGAAACGTCGGAATTCTGCCGTTTACGACCGGTTGGCCCCTACGGCGTTCGCTGGATTGGCTGTCTAGAGTCCGTGTCCGTTTAGACAGTCGGCTGCCAAGATCGGCTGGAGGGACCGGAAAGCCTTCTAATCCGCCATTCAGAGGCCGCTGAGACGGGAAAGGGGCATCGCCACGCAGCGCGCGAAGCGTAACCGAACTGGGGCAAACCGCGTTACTCTTCCGCCATCCAGCACGGGAACTGGGCACGTGTTGAAATGCAACGATAATTCCTGCTTCGGATCCGCGCGGCCCCAGAGGGCCAGCCGCGACATGTGGGACAGTTATTTCGGCTGCTTCATCAGCCGATAGGTCGGCTTTCCAGCGCCGCATTCGGAGCAATTGAGCGAGCTGGGGATGTATTCGAGCCGTTCGCCGCCGCACTTTCGCCAGAGTGCTTCGCGCAAGGCGTGCAGATCGGGACGCGCAACATGGCCACAGCTGCACTTCACCTCCAGCATCAGCCGATCGCGAATCAGGTGCGAAATGCAGTTCGGTCCTTCCCAGCCCATGGCTAAGCCCCTGCCCGGCGATCCTGTTCGCTATCCAGAACAGAGCAGCCCTCGCCAGCTGCCGCCTCGAGTGCGCGGCGCAATTCCGCATATTCCTCGCGCGATCGACAGCGGGAGAGATAGCGGCGCGATCCCTCGATCTCAGTTCCGCTTTCGTCGACCACGAAAAGATAGCCCTTCACAGCGCCAAGCCGAGCATCAGGCCCACCACGGCAATGACCAGCCACGCGCGAAATTCACGTCGAGCCAATCGCCTTTCCGCTGGCCGTGCCTGACGATCGGAATAGTCCCGCAGGGTCATTGAAGCATCTCTTCGGTCACTTCGGTGGTGGTGAGCGTTTCCATGCTGCCGCGGTTGATCGCCTGCAGGATAGCGAGGCAATCGAAGTATTGCTGACCGGTCACGGCATTGTCGGCCATAAAGCGTTCGACGTACGACCTTTGCCACCTTGGACGGCCATAGGTAACGGCGGTAGAGACCAGGGCATCCCCGCCACGCAAGATTTCTTCGCGATATTCGATCCCATAGCTGCAGCCGTAGCCATCATTACTGCCGACCGACAACAGTAGGTCAGGAAGCTTGGGATGATAGCCGACACCAATGGTCGTCATTTCGAGCCCCGCGCCCCTGAAGGTCTGCGCTTCTGCGCAGCGAAACCCGACCTGGTCATTCGGCCAGCAACGAATGCCATATTCAAAGTCTGAGATGGGGCCCCCGGCGTGGCCATAGTGGCTGCCATCGTCGAGCTGTCGCCATTCCAGCCGGCTATCGGCGAGCGGATCCGTACCGCGATCATCCCCGCATGCCGCGAGCATCGTCATATCCTGCGCACGACGGCGATCACCCGACCGATCACCTGCAGCTCGTCGTCGCCAGGATCGTAATCGGGCACGTTCTCATTGTCCGAAAGCAGCGTGATCTTCCCCCCGCCCATCCGGACGCGCTTTACCATGCCGATGCCGCCCACCGAGAGGACCCATATTTGATCGTTTATGCTGATCGTGTCCCTGCTGCGATCGATCAGCAGCACGTCCCGATCGCCAATGGTCGGGTACATGCTGTCGCCGATCCCGTGCGAAAAGCACAGGAGCTGTTCGGGCGCTGCGGTGAACATGCGTACGAAAGCTCGGGGGAAGTGTTCGATCACCTCGCCGGGATCGATGCCATCGAGGAACGTGCCCCCCATGCCATAACCGAGTTCGAGCATTGGAATTGCCAAGCTGTCCCGACCAATCGGCTGTGAGACTTCTTTTCGCCGGACAGGCGGCTGAGCGTCCAAAGCGCGCGCCCAGCCCGGGAAGGCGGGATAAGCTTCCTGCAGTTTTTCGAGCGTGCGTTGGCTGAGCCTGGTGGTGGCGGTGCCGTTCAGCGGGCGCTGCAGCGTGGACGGCGCCATGTTTGCCTTCTTCGCGACCGCGGCAGCATGTGTGCCGGCATATTCGACCAGCTCGCGAAGTAGCGCCGTATCCTGTTCCAAGCCGTCCATGTTCACGCGCTAGCAGGAGCGTGGCCGCAATCGTAATTGCATAAATGCGGTTGCAGAGCCGCATTTATGCGGTTAATGCGGCTGGCATGGATGAACAGAAATGGATCGCCGACATCGAGAAGAGGGCCCGGCTTAACGGGATCTCGATCACGATGGTGTGTGGCAGGGCGAAGATCCGCACCTCCACCTTTTTCCGGTGGAAGAAGACCGCCGGCAATCCGGAGCCGACCAGCCCAACCTGGCGCAGCACCAAGGCGATCGATGCCGCACTGGCGGAGCTGATCGAAGAACGTCGGCGCAGTCGTAAGGCGATGGCCGCGTGATGGGCTTTGTTGACGCCGACGCGGCGCGGCGCGCAGTGCGCCGCCTGAAGCTGCGCAGCGCGCTGGGCGCGCTGCACACATCAGTCCCGACATTGCTGGATGTTCTTGATCAGCGCCCCAACGCGGATGCTGGTGCTGACCCGGCCGCGCGCCAGGGCGGAATCGGCCTGGCCAGCGGCGATCATCAAAGTGGCATCGGTGGCGGGTCCATCGACTGCGTCAAACGCGACGACATGCGCGAGCAGGAGCTGCTGGAGGGCGTTAACCTGGCTCTCCAGTTGCTCGATACGCTGGGTGTCGGACTTCGGCATGGGCTGTTCTCCGCTGTTGCTGGCACGGAGGGTAAGCAGGCTGCCGGAGACGGTCACTGTCTAAGTGAGGTGGCGAAATGAGCAGCCACCAATCGCTGTTATCGAGCGCCGAAATCATTGCGCTCAATCCAGCCGACGTTTTCGTGCCTGATCGCATTGGGTTCTACCATGAGGACAAGGCAATCGCCCTGGGTCGCCTGATCGCGGTGGATGGCCAACGCGATCCGATCAAGGTGAAGGCGCGAGGTCATGGCGAGAAGGCCTGGGAGCTGATCACCGGCCTGCACCGACTACGCGGCTGCGCAAACGAGGAAATCAGCGTCTTCGCGCTGGTGGTGGATGGTGAGGCTGAAGACTTCGCCGACCTGGAAGCCAGTGAAAACCTGCACCGACGTCCGCTGGGGCCGATCGAGCGCGCGAAGTTCACTGCCGCACTGGTGCAGGCCGCACAGGATCGTATCGCGCGCGAGCATGGCGGGCTGAAGCAACAGCAGCTGGCGATCAAGGCGCGCTGGGAACGGGTGAAGGCGGGCGAAACCACCCACGAACAGGCCTTGCGCGACGAAACCGAGGATACGTGTGCAAAGATTGCACACGTATATGGCTGGGAAGATTCGGTGGGCGAGGCACTGGGCCTTTCGCGCCGCACCATCCACGGCGCCCTTTCGCTGTTCCGCCTGCTGATCGAGCCGTTCCCCGACCTGATCGAGGCGCTGGCAAAGCACCCGGTGATCGGAGAGAACGCCAGCCAGCTGAAGGCGATTGCGGCCGTCAAGGACGAGGCGCAGCGGCGACAAGTGATCGAGCTGGTACTGGATCAGCCGAGCATATCGGTGGACGGCGCGCGCATTCGCCTAGGCATCGACAGCGGCAAAGCACCCGCGCCCACGCCCGATGTAAAGTTCACAAGCACGATCAGCGACAGCTGGGGTCGCCTGTCGACCACGGCGAAGCGCGAATACCTGCCCCGCTTCGTCACCATGCTGACGCCCGACATGCGCAGCCGCCTGCGCGAGCTGCTCGACGAGGGGGGCAGCTGATGCGCGCCTCCTATCTCCGCGCCGTTGCGTGGCTGGCGCTGCATGACGATTGCAGCTGGGCCTATTGCACCGATGGCACGCTGAGCGTTGCGGCCCAGCTGACTGCCGAGTTGTTCGGCAAGTCGCCGCGCATCCTGGCATTCGATCTGCGCGCCAAGCGCCTGGCCGAGGGGATTGCCCATGGCCGGTGAAGTGACCCGCACCCCCAAGAGTATGCGCCACCCGCTGGATTGGTGCGTGGAGCAAGGCTGGGAATGGGACATGATTCTGGGCGCGATCGGCGCGGAACCGGAGCTGGGCGAAGGCGTGGCGATCTGGGACCCTTGCGCCGGCTTCGGCCACAGCGGTTCGCGTCTGGAAGGCTGGGGCTTTACCGGGCGCATTTACCTGTCCGATTTGGTCGAGAACGTGGCGTGGGATGATTTTCATCTCCGACCTACCTTCTTCCTCGCCGATTTTCTGACCCTGACAGAGCCGCCTAAGAGCCCGATCAGCGTCTTCTTCAATCCGCCCTTCAGCTACATCGACGGGATCTGGGAAGACTGCGTTCGGCATGCGCTGAAGCTGGCCACGCACCGCGTGGTGGCGATCGCCCCGCTGAAATACACCGCTGGCGGTCTGAAGCGCGGCAAGCTGTTCCGGTTCGACCATCCGCCGCAGCTGCAGCTGATCTTCACCCAGAGGCCCAGCATGCCGCCCGGCGATATGATCGCAGCGCTAGGCAAGGATGCCTATCGGAAGGGGCAGATCGATTACTGCGCCTTCGTATGGGACGTGCGCGAGCCGACCCAGCCCGGCGAAACCCGCACAGTCTGGCTGCCCCGGTTCGATGATCCGATCGAGGGGATCACGTGATGGTGGCGCTGACCCCGAGGCAGCGCGACACGCTGCGGTTCATAGCCGGATTCATCGACGCGAACGGTGTCGCCCCCACCAGGGACGAAATTGCCCAAGGCCTGGGGCTTGCGCGGCGCAGCGCAGCGCACCGCCTAGTTGCAGCGCTGGAAGAGCGCGGTGCCGTGCGCACCGCCTCGCGCCAAGCGCGTTCGATAGAGGTCATTTCGCCGATAGCCCTGCCGCGCGCACCTGACGGTGCGCCGCTGCGGTCTGTTCCGATCGGAGGTGCGCGATGATCAACCTGGAGCCGTTCGAGCGGCACATTTTCGAGCTGTCCGATGCCGGACAGCAGCCCAATGAAATTGCCGCGGACCTGAAGTTACCAAGGCGCGCGGTCCAGAACCTAGTGCGCAGCCTCAATTGGAGCATGGCCGAGGATCGGCTGACCGCTGCCGCGCTGGAACGGGGCAGCACCCAGCTCGCCGCGGCCGTGATCGCGGCGGGAGGGCACCGGTGATGCCGACCCGCGCCGAACAGCTGCGCCACCACCGCAAATGCTTCGAATACGGCCTGCAGCGCGGGATCACCCCGCGCGAGGCCGAGCTGGAGCTGAAGCTGCAGGCGGCGCGCGATCGCGCCCGGGCGCTGCAGGCGCAGATGGAAGCGAAACACCGCGCAACCTGCATCGCACCAGTGCCGATCGCCACGCCTGACGCGCCGAAATCCGAACCCTGGATGATGAGAGACTGATCATGGCCAAGACCACCAACCTTTCCGCACGCGCCAGCCTGCATCGGCTTGGCCTCGAGACCGATCTGCCCCTGGGGGCCACAGTGGCCGACCCGGCCCAGTGGGATGCGATTCTGGCCCATTATCGCGGGGCTGCGCGTGAGATGCGCGACGGTGCCGGCGAGTACCTGGCGGCCGATCCCTATTTCGCCGAATGGCACCAGCTGGAGGGTGAGGACGAAGAAAAGCGCGACGGCGCGGGCGCCTGCCTATGGGCGGTCACTGCCAATGTGATCGGGGTCGGCGCGCTGATCGGGTGGGCGCTGTCGTGAGCGGCCGAATCCACCCCTCCACCGCACCGCGTCCAACCATCCGGCCGCAGATCCGCCGCAAGCGCTCTTTGCAGATCGACCTGAACAGCGTGCCCAGTTCGATGGAGCAGCTGGCAGAGAGCTGGAAGGGCAATCGGTGAGCGACGGCACCAAGATCGAATGGACCGAGGCGACGTGGAACCCGATCACGGGCTGCAGCGTCACCAGCCCCGGCTGCACGAATTGCTATGCCATGAAGCTGGCGGGCACCCGCCTGCGCAACCATGCAAGCCGCGCCGGGCTAACCGCCGAGAGCCAGGCCGGCCCGGTATGGACGGGCGAAGTCCGGTTCAACGAACAATGGCTCGACCAGCCCCTACGGTGGAAGCGCCCGCGCATGATTTTCGTCTGCGCGCATGGCGACCTGTTCCACGAAAGCGTGCCCGACAAATGGATCGACCGGGTGTTCGCGGTGATGGCGCTTTGCCCGCAGCACACCTTCCAGGTGCTGACCAAACGCAGCGCGCGGGTGCGGGAGTATCTAACAGACAATCTGGCAGTGCGTGTCCAAAATGCTGTCGACAACTTGGAGCCTGACGGATTGTGGAAATTCAAGGGTCACGAGCCCTGGGTAATCTCCGATATCAGAGATAGCGAACGAGGCGACTACCTCCCGAACCTCTGGCTGGGCGTCTCGGTCGAGGATCAGGCGCGTGCCGACGAGCGCATTCCCGATCTGCTCGCCACCCCCGCTGGCGTGCGCTGGCTCTCATGCGAGCCGCTGCTGGGGCCGGTCGATCTGCGCAGTTGGCTGCCTGACTGCTACGAGTGTGGAGCATCCTGTGGCTTGCGGCTGCCAAGCCCGCCTAAGGTGGAGCGATGCACAGAGTGCGGCGAAGAATGCGGTCCTGAAACCGAACCAATGTTCTCTGAAGGCTGCCCAAAATGCTCGGGCGAGCTGGAATTTATCTGCCCCGATTGCGGGCATTACATGGTCTATCAACACCCCGACACGCCTAACCTCGACTGGATCGTGGTCGGCGGCGAAAGCGGACCCGGCGCCCGTCCGATGCACCCCGATTGGGCCCGGAGCCTGCGCGACCAGTGTGCAGCGGCAGGCGTACCGTTCTTCTTCAAGCAATGGGGTAATTACCGCCCGACCAGCGATGCCAATGGCGAATACATGATCCCGGTAGCGAAGAAGCAGGCCGGACGCCTGCTGGACGGCGTACAACATGATGGGATGCCGAGGGGGCAGGATGCCTAAGGCAAAGGCGCATCCCGACCAGGTCCCTTTCGACTTCGCAGCGCCAGCGCCGCGCAGAGGCCGTGCCGCGCTGGCCGGGCTGGAGAAGCGCATAAATGAAACCGTGGGGACCATGTTGAACAGTGATCCGCGTCCGCGCGAGGTGATTGCCGCTGAAGTCAGCGTGCTGCTGGACGAGGAAGTCAGCGCGGCGATGCTGAATGCCTATTCCAGTCCGGCGCGGGTCGAACACCGTGTTCCGATGAGCCGGTGCTTCGCCATCGCCGTCGTGACCGCCAGGCAGGATCTGCTGGACCCGCTGGTGCACGAAATCGGCGCGGCCCTGCTGGTGGGGGACGAAGTGAAGACCGCCCGGTTGGGCCAGCTGCAACAGACGATTGCCGCGGCACAGAAGGAAATGCGCGAACTCAAGGGCAATGCCCCGAAAATGCGGGGGGACAGCTAAGTGGCAAGTACACAGCCCATTCATTCGGATTCGTTCGCAACGGACGGCGAGGCGTGGTTTTCCGCCGCCGACCTGGCAGAACTGGCATTGCCCGGCCTGCCAACCGACAAAAGGTCGATCGCTCGGCGCGCGAAGGACGAGCGGTGGAACAGCAGAGCAGACGCCAAGGGCAACTTGCTGGTACGGCCGCGGCGCGGACAGGGCGGAGGCCATGAATTCCACGCTTCGCTTTTGCCGCCTGCGGCACAGCTTGAGTTGGCCCGTAGGGGCCTGATCGAGAGGGCGAACCAGGAAGGAAGCCGCGATGAAGATCGCCATGGCTGGCGCTGGTTCGAACAGCAGACGGACAAGGCGCGCAAGGTTGCCCGTTTTCGCCTAGAGGTCGTGGGCGAAATCGAAGTTCTGGAAGCCGCAGGGGCAACCCGCACTGCGGCAGTGGCAGAAATCGCGGCCACCCGATCGCTGGGCAAAAGCACGCTATGGAACTGGCTGCGCGCGGTCGACGGGATCGACCCGGCCAACCGGTTGCCCGCCCTGACGCCGCGGCGAAAAGGTGGCGGTACGCAGGCCGAAATCGATCCGGAACTGTGGACTGTATTTAAGAGCGATTATCTGCGCGCGTCGCAGCCGACGTTGACCAGCTGTTACGATCGCACCGCAGCGATCGCGGCTGCAAAGGGCCTTTCAATGCCGTCTGAGCGTACGTTCAGAAGGCGGTTGGAAACGATCGATCCCGGCATTGTGACGCTGAAGCGTAAGGGCAGCGAAGCCCTGCGCCGATCGGTCCCCGCACAGCGCCGCACGATCGAGCACCTGCATGCGCTGGAGCATGTGAATGTCGACGGACACCGGTTCGATGTGTTCGTGAAGGACAGCGAAGGCCGTGTGTTCCGCCCCATGATGGTGGCGATCCAGGACATCTATTCGAGCAAGATCGTGGCCTGGCGCCTCGCAGAAACCGAAAGCGCGGTGTTGACCCGATTGGCCTTTGCCGATTGCTTTCGCGAGTTCGGCATTCCCAAGCACTGCACGCTGGACAATGGCCGTGCCTTCGCCAGCAAATGGATCACCGGCGGAGCAAAGACCCGGTACCGCTTCAAGATCCGCGAGGAAGAGCCGACTGGCCTGCTGACCGGACTGGGGATCGAGATCCACTGGGCGCTGCCATACCGCGGGCAATCCAAGCCGATCGAACGCGCGTTCCGCGACATGTGCGACCGGATTGCCAAACATCCTGCGATGGAGGGCGCATACACTGGCAACAGCCCCATGGCGAAGCCGGAGAATTACGGCAGCCGCGCGGTGCCGATGGACGAATTTATCGTGCATGTGGCGCAGGGAATTGCGGCTCATAACGCCCGCTCGGGCCGCAGGGGCCGCAATTACGCCGGGCGCAGCTTCGACCAGGTCTTCGAGGAAAGCTATGCCGCCGCGCCGATCGGCAAGGCGACGGCAGAACAGCTGCGCATGGCGTTGCTGAGCGCAGAGCAGGTGCTGGTAAACCGGACGACCGGCGAGGTCAGCCTGTTCGGCAACCGGTACTGGAGCGTGGAATGCGGAAGCCTGCATGGCCAGCGCGTGACGGTGCGCTTCGACCCCGACAATCTCAACGAAGATATTCACCTGTACGCGCAGGACGGCCGATATCTGACCAGCGCGCAGGTGATCGACGATACCGGGTTCGACGACGTGGCCGGTGCCAAGGAAACGGCCAAGCGGCTGAAAGGATATCGCCAGCTGATCCGCGATGCGGCCACGGCAGAGGGTCTGCTGGATGCCGAACAGGTGGCAGCGATTCAGCCGGGAACACCAACGCGCGCGGCACCCCATCCGGGCGTAGTGCGACCCGTCCGGCACCGGGGCACGGCAGGCGCCGCGGCCGCCGCGCTCAAACCACGACACGAAGAACAGGAAGAACGCCAGACGCGCGTGTTCAACGCGCTGCGCCTGGTGACCGATAACCAGCCATGAAGAGATCGGCGCGCGGGGATCGATTGGAACCCGCCCCCGCGCACCGTGCCCAACAAAGGACGGAGACTAGGGTAGATGTGGAGCAGCAGCGCGCCTGGCTGAACCAGCACAAGGAAGAGACGGGCCTGAGCTGGAAGCAATTGGAGGCGCGTATCGGTCGATCGAGCAGCACGCTGAGCCTGTTTGCCAGCAACAAGTATGGCGCACCAGGCGAACTGATTGCCGAGGAAGTCTTCGTCTATCGGCAGACGCTGGCCGCGAAAGCCGCGGCCGCCAGTAAGGCGGTAGAGCTTCCCGATTACTATCCGACTGCCACCAGCCTGCAGCTGATCAGCCTGCTGACCTGGGCAAAGCGGGGTCGCATCACCATGGCGGCGATGGGGCCGGGAATGAGCAAGAGCATCACCGCCCGCCATTTCGACGCCTGCAATTCTAACGTGTTTCTGGTCACGATCAGCCCGGCGACATCGGGCATCCGTGCCATGCTGCGCGCAGTGCTGCATGCGATGGGTGTCGCCAGCCCAACGGGTGATATCCAGAGCATGTCGATGCAGATCAAGGATCGGGCTGCGAAGCTGCAAGATCCGCTGCTGATCCTGGACGAAGCGCAGCACCTGACTGTGCAATCGATCGAGGAAGTACGCCATTGGCACGACGCCACCGGCATCGGCATCGCGCTGATGGGCAATGAGCAGGTGCAGCAAAAGATCGATGGCGGATCGCGCGCCGCGGCCTTTGCCCAGCTGTTCAGCCGAGTAGCGCAATCGATCGTGCGGTCGCGGCCGTTGCCCGACGATGTGGATGTGCTGCTGGATGCCTGGGGCATCATGGATCCGGCGATCGCGCGTGAAGTACACCGGATCGCCCAGCTGCCCGGTGCGCTGCGCGGCGTGACCTTCACACTGGAGCTGGCGAAGATGCTGGCAATTTCCGAGCATGCGCAGCTGCACGTAAAGCATGTCGAGGATGCCTGGGCGCAGCTTTCACGCCGCACAGTGGGGGCGTGACCATGAGTACCAGCATCCGCCGCGCGATTACCGATTTCATCGCACTGCAAGGCCGCGACGCTGCCCTGCGTGAAGCGATCGCGCTTCCCCAAATCCTTGCCGCTGCCGCAATCGTCATGGTCGCAGCGGCAGTCATGCTGGAGCATTGAAATGCGGATCATCGGATACGAGGACAAGCGGATCGGCGAACTGGCCTTCGTCTATATCCGGCTGCACGCTGGCATCGACCGCATCGAGCTGCAATCGAAGCGCCGCGCCCGCAACCTGGTGGAAGGGCGTACGCTGTTCACCTGGATACTGCGCAACCATACCGGAGCGCGACCTGCGAGCTATCCCGCGATCGGCGAATTGCTGGGCGATCTTGATCCTTCGAGCATCCGATACCTGGATGCGAAAGCAGACATCCTGCGCGAGCGAGATCCCGCCTTCGTTGCACTGTGCACCGGCTTTGCCCACTTCGAACGAGAGCGCAGGGGAGATCCGGTATGACCGCGGCAAGTGCACGGCCCGCTACGTTCAACCGCAGCACGCAGCATCGGCGATCGATGCTAGGCAAGATCCATATCGCCAAAAAGCAACTGGCCATGGACGAGGACGATTATCGCCAGCTGCTGTTCGAACAGACCGGCCATGGCAGCGCGGCCGATTGCAGCGACGCGCAGCTGGCGCGAGTGATCGAACAGCTAAAGGCGAAAGGGTTCAAGCCGCTGCCCAAACCGGCAAAGACAGCAGCGACACATCCGATGGCGCGCAAGGCCCGCGCACTGTGGATCAGCCTGCATCACCTGAACGTGGTGCAGAACCCTGCGGAAGAAGCGCTGGAGGCATTCAGCCGACGCCAGCTGGGCTGCGCGAAACTGAACTGGGCGAACCAGCGCGAGGCCTACAAACTCATCGAAGCGCTGAAGGCGATGGCGCTGCGTCATGGCTGGCGGCAGACGGCTGCGCATGACGGGCACCAGCTGAGTCCGAAAGAGCTGCAGATGCACCTGTGCGAGGTGATCCTGGCCCGGTTGAAGGATGGCGGCCACGTGCCCGACGACTGGTATCTGGATATCGCAGCAAAGCGACTGTGCGGCATCGATACGACAGCGACCGAAACTGGATACACGGCCGAAGATTACGGCCGTCTGGCGAAGGCGCTGGGCGACAAGCTGCGCACGCTGGCCAACCCGGTGCCAGAGGCATGAGCGCCGAACTGAAGGCCGCTTTGACGCTTGTGGAGCGTAGGGGCATCGCGCCGCTGAAGCGCGTGACCGCATTGCAAACCGGTGCCGACTGGTCGGCCTATATCGCGCGCCGCGACGAGGTCGAAACGCAAGTTGCCGAAGCGCTGGAGCAGCAAGGCGCACGGATAAAGCGCGAATGGAATGGCGTGCAGATCCGCATGTGCGGGCTGACAGCGCGATCGACCACTAGCCTGCTGGGCGCGCTGCAGAACTGGCGCAGCCAAGCCGAAACCTGGCTCCCCAAAGAAAGGACCAAGCGATGAAACCGCTACTGAAGCTCGCGGCGAGCGCCGCGACGATGAAGGCGCTTATCCCTGGGGCGCGCCCCGATCGCGGGTTCCTGGCTGTTTATCGACCGGGCGAAATCAATCGTTGCCCTGGTTGCGGAGGCCAGAATTGGCTGGTCGGGCGGAGCACAGCCGAATGCGCCTTCTGCGACACGGCCGTCTCGATCGCGAGCGATGGGAAGGTACAATGACCAGCCCCAGGGTTTCCGACCATGCCCTGGTGCGCTTCCTCGAGCGGGCGGGCGGCATGGATGTCGAACGGCTGCGCGCCGACCTTTCCGCGAGCCTCGAAAGAGGTTTTGTGGCCGCCCGCGAAATCAGCGGCAGCGACTTTCTGATCCGCGTGGACGGGCTGCTGTACCTCGTCCGCAACGACTGCGTTGTGTCGGTAATCAATGATCACAATCCGCAGCAGCACGCGAGGAAGCTGCGCCGAAGGCCGGCGCAGCGATGAGCGAGGAACTGACAGCCAGCCTGAAGGCCCTCTTGGGCACAGAAGGCCTGATCCTGCTGGCCGAGAATTTCGGCGGGCGGCGGCTGTATGTGCCTGGCGATATCAAGCCCGACCATCCGATTGCCCAAGCACTGGGGGAAGACCGCGCAAAGAAGTTGGCGCGGCTATATTCGCCCGCACAAATTCGCGTGCCCCTTGCCCGCACGATCCGGGCAAGGCATTACCGGGCGCAAGGCGATTCCAATGGCGAGATCGCCACGAAACTGGGCATGACCGAAACCGGCGTCGACAAGATGTTCGACCGCATGGATTGCCCGCCCGACAAGGGCAGCGCCCAACTTTCCCTGCAAATCTAACCCTTATGCCCGCGCCCGCGGGCATGCACTCCACGGCGCGGCGACCGTACACCGGGAGCCATGGACGCCGGAAAAACCCCCACCGATCCGATCACGGTCACCGCCTTCAGCGAGCGGTTCGAGCATGCCTTTGCCGAGCTGCTGGGGATCGAAGGCGGTTTCGTTGACGATCCGGTCGATCGCGGCGGCGCGACCAAATACGGCATTTCGCTGCGCTTCCTGAAGGCCGAAGGCGCGATCGACGAGGATCTGGACGGCTACGCCGATTTCGACTTGGACATGGATGGCGACATCGACGGCGCCGACATCCGCAAACTGACCGTGGGCGATGCGAAGAGCCTGTACAAGCGCAGCTTCTGGCAGGTGCTGGATTGCGAGAGCTTCCCCCGGCCGATCGGCGAAATGCTGTTCGACCAGGGCGTGAACGGCGGCAACCATGCAGCAAAGAAGATGCTTCAGCAGGCGATCAACGCCGTTCTGCGCGCCGGACAATACCGCACCATCCCGCTGAAGGTCGACGGCCAGATCGGCGAGAAGACCCGGAGCGCCTTCGATTCCATGTGGGCGCTGCACCCCGGGCAGCTGGCGATCGAATACCGCGAGGCCGTCAAAGATCGGTACGTCGCGATCGTGCGGCGCAATCCCAGCCAGGCCAAGTTCCTGAAGGGCTGGCTAAACCGGGCCGAAAGGCTGGGCCGATGATCGGGACGCTGCTGGGCTGGGCATTGGGCCTGGGCACTCTGATCGCACGCATTGCACGCGGCATTTTCGACTGGGTGACCAGCGACTGGCGCCATGCGGCAATCGCCATGCTGGGGGCGATCTGCGCCGTCCAGCTGATCTGGATCGAGCCTGCCCTGCGCGATCGCATCGCCGATCGCACGGCCGAGCGCGATACGGCGCGGCAGGAGCGTGACGACGAACGCGCGGCGCACCAGCAGACCAAGACCGATTACCGCGAAGCGCAAGCCGAGGCCGCGCGGGAAGAGCAGCTACGCCTGAGCCGCGTGAAGGCCGAACAACAGGAGATCACCGATGCGGTTGAAGCCGATTATCGCCGCCAGCTTGCTGGCCTGCATGCCCGCGCTGAGCGCTTGCGCGAAGAGCTACGCGCCGCGGGCAGAGGTATCGAAATGCCCGGCCTTTCCGCTGCCGGCGGCGGATCTGCTGAGGCGGCCGGCGATCATGGATTTCCTGCCGCACTCGACCGCGACCCAGCCGAGCAGCTAGAGCGCGATGTGATCGCCACCGAGCAGGCGATCCAGCTGAATGCGCTGATCGGCTGGCTGCTGAAGCAGCACGCGATCGATCCCAACGCTGACCTCCCCAACACAGCGGAGCCGCGGTGATGGAATTGGGGGAAAGGGCGATCGAGAGCAGCGGCGCATTTGCCGATGCCGAGCGCGATCGCGAGATCCAACGCACCAAGGCCAAGCTGGCGCAGGAGGGCGACGCCTTCTGCCAGGGCTGCGGCGAGGAAATACCCGCCGCGCGCCGAGCTGCCCTGCCCAGCGCGACGCGCTGCATCGAATGTCAGGCCAAGCTGGAAAGGCGGCCACGATGATCGAGGGGCCCGTTGCCTTCCACAAGTTCGCTGCCAGCTGGGTGCTGGCGGCCATGGCAAGCGTGCCGCTGGATCAGGTGGCACCGCAGGCGGAAACCGTGCTGCAGCTAGGCGGTGCCCAAGTGCCCGTGGTCACCGCAGCGCTGGGCCTGCTGGGCGTGCTTTGCGCACGGTTCCTGGCGCTGCCCAAGGAACGATCGCTGGGCACGCCCCGGTTCCTGGTGGTGAGCCTGCTGATGGTGGTGGCGGTTCAACTCTGGATCGTGGAGGCGCGGCCGGGCTGGCTGTTCGCTTTCGTGCTTTCGATCGGGCTGGGATTTTCGGGATATTCGCTGATCGAGCTGCTGGGCGACCAGGTGAAGGAGACGGTGACCGCCGGTTTTGAGGCCGCTCGCGGGGCCTTCGGCAAGCTGTTCAAGACATCGAAGGACGGGGACGCGGACAATGGATAGCGGCAAGCTGATGGAGCTGGCGATCATCGCCATCATCCTAGCCGGAATTGGCTATGTGATCTGGCGCGGCGGCGCTGCGAACCCGGTGGGGACCGGGCACCTGCAGCAACGCTTCAGAAGCTTTTCCACCGACCTTGCCACGATGAGCTCCGGCATGGAAACGCTGGGCGACCAGATCAAGGCCCTGGAGCAGAGCGGTGCGTCGGCCCATGAAGTCAAGCGCCTTCAGGGCGAGTTCGAGGCCGAGAAGGCGCGAACCGACAAGATCTACGCCACGCTGGAACGGATCGACGGTGATGTGAAGGGCATGCGCGAGGACCAAGCCGCGCGCAATCAGGTGATTGCATCGCTTTCCGATAGCGTGCGGTCGGTAGCCAACAGCCTCGAGCAGCACCGTCGCGACATTACCGAAAAGCAAAGTGCCGTGGCTGAAACATGCGCGGCGACGTCGAGCGACCTGAAGCTAATCGGACGGCAGCTCGACCGGCTTTACGATGTCATCGTTAAGAAGGGATTGGCCAAATGAGCATCGGACACGAGTTGAAAGAGAGACTTGCCGCCGATGCCCGGCTGCAGATCCTGCGGGAGCTGGCGGCGCAGACCGACGGCCGCCTTTCGATCCTGCCGCTGCAGCGCGCGCTGGACGTTTACGGAATCAAGCGCGACCGCGACTGGGTATTCACTCAGCTGCGCAAACTGGAAGCGCTCGATGCGATCAATATCCAGATGGCGGGCGAGATGCCGATCGCCCGGATCGCGCGTGTCGGCCGCGATCACCTGGACGAACGCGCGGTGATCGAAGGCATCACCCGCCCGGCGGAGGCGGAATGATATGGGCGCGATCATCGCAGGCATCGTCTATCTGATCGGCGCGGGGGTGGTTTACCTCCTCGCGATAGATCTGCTGAACGTGAAGCTGCATCTGCGCAAATTCGTGGCGCTGGCGATCGCCGCGATTTGGCCGGCTCTGCTGGTGCTGGCAGTTATCTTCCTGAGCACCGACGCGATCGAACTGGCCTGGCAACGGCGCAACCGGCGGAGGGGCGAATGACCAACCCCACCATCGACGCGATCGACCGGCTGATCGCCGCACTGACCTATGATCATATCGAGCATATCGACATAGAGAGCGGTGACACGATAGCCGAAGGCGAAGGGGTGCCGCTGCTCCAGCGCAGCATCGCCCAAGATCTTCGCCAGATCGAAGGCCGGCTGGGCGTCCACGCTAAGGGCCGCACCATTCTGGGCGCGACTGCCGATGCGATCGACGAAGCGCTGCTGGCCGCGGCCGAGGCCAAGGCCGAGCTGGCGGGAGGGGGCGCATGACGCGCGAGGCACGCGGCCGCGGGCACCTGTCGTCGATCGACATGCTTCCCGAAGAAGCAGAAGAGGATATTGTCTGGGCGCTGGAGCAGCTGCGCGAGAGCAAGCTGCCTCAGACCACGATCCTGGAAGAGTTCAATCTGCGCCTGGCTGACAAAGGGATCGATCCGATCAGCAAGAGTGCCTTCGGTCGGTATTCGATCCGCAAGGCCCGCCAGTTCCGCCAGCTGGACGCCGTGCGCCGGATGAGCGCCGAGCTGGTCGAAACGCTGGGGCCCGAAGGCCCCGACGAAGTGACCGTGATGGTGGCGGAGATGATCAAGACCGCCGCTTACCAGGCGCTGGAAGGCGGCGAGCTGAAACCGAAGGAAATCATGGAGCTTTCCCGGTCGCTGCAATCGGCAGTAGGCGCGCAATCAAAATCGGACGAATACCGCAAGCAACTGGAGCAGCGCGTTTCGCAACAAGTCGAGGCCGCCGCCGATCGCGCCGAGCAGGTGGTGCGAGAAGCCGGGTTGTCGGTCGAAGCCATCGCCCAGATGCGGCGCGAGTTCCTGGGCGTTAAGTCGTGATCGAGGCGGATACCCTACCTACGGCCGACCAGGCGCCGCCGCGATCGCCGATCGACGATTGGGTGCCCGGCATGGTGCCGCCGCCCGAACTGGACCCGCTGGCCGACGGGATCCTGATGGCGCACCAGAAGGCGTGGATCGAGGATACATCGCCGCTGAAGCTCGCCGAAAAAGGCAGGCGAACGGGCATTACCTTTGCCGAGGCGCTGGATACCACGCTGATCGCGGCTGCGGCGAAGAGCGCGGGCGGGGATTCGACCTATTACATCGGCGATACGAAGGACAAGGGGCTGGAGTTCATCAGCACCAGCGCCAGTTTCGCCCGCCATGTGGCCAAGGAATTCCTGACGATCGACGAATTCCTGTTCGACGACGTCCAGCCCGATGGATCGAGCAAGCAGATCGCCGCCTATCGCATCCGCTTCGCGTCCGGGCATGTGGTGGTGGCGCTGTCCAGCAATCCTGCCAACATTCGCGGCCTGCAGGGTCGCGTGATCATCGACGAGGCGGCCTTCCACCGCAATGTCGCAGCCGTCATTGATGCCTGTAACGCACTGCTGATCTGGGGCGGCGTGATCCGGATCATTTCCACCCACAACGGCAACCTCAACCCGTTCAACGAACTGATCAAGGAAACGCGCGCCGGCCAGTACGACTATTCGATCCACACCATCACTTTCGACAATGCGGTGGAGAACGGGCTGTACGAGCGGGTGTGCCTGATGCGTGGGTGGGAGCCGAGCCCAGAGGGCAAGGCCGAGTGGTACCGCAAGATCCGCCGCGCATACGGCAGCCGAGTGGAAGCGATGCGCGAAGAGCTGGACGCCATCGCGCGCGAAGGCGAAGGCGTACTGCTGCCGCTGGCCTGGATCGAGAAATGTAGCACCGATCGGTACCAGGTGCGGCGGTGGACATCGCCGGCGAAGGACAGCGCGCTGGGCGAATTTGTCCACTGGCCTGAGCGCATGCGCCGCGCCGAAATGCTGATGTGGCTGGAAGACCAGGTGCGTCCGGTGCTGAAGGCATATGCCGGCCAGGGCTTCACCTGGTTTCTGGGCGAAGACTTCGCCATGCGGCAGGACCGCACCTGCCTGGCGCTGGGTTTTACCGACCAGCAGTTGAAGCGGCATGTGCCGCTGATCATCGAAATGGCCCAATGCCCATATGATCAGCAGAAGCAGGCTTTGTTCTGGGCGGTCGATCTGGTGATGGATCTGAACCGGTTCGGCGGCGGCATACTGGACGCTAATGGCAACGGCATGGCGCTGGCGCAGGAAGCGGCACAGCGATACGGGCCCGAACGCATCGTGGAACTGATGCCATCGGATGCCTGGCGGCGCGAAACCGGCCCGCGGTTCCGCGCGGGGTTCGAAGACGGGACGATCCTCATCCCAGCCGATGCCGATATTCGCGGCGACCTGCGCCAGCTGCAGACGATCGGCGGGGTGGCCAAGATGCCCACCGATATCCGCACCAAGGGCACCGATGGCGGCAAACGACACGGCGACGGCGCGATCGCGCTGTGGAATTTTCACGCCGCCAGCATGAACGAGACCATCCCCGATTATGCCTATCGCCCGATCAGATCGGCTGCCGCCACGGGCCATGGGGCCGACGATGACGACGATGGCGATCGGCGCAGCTGGTGGCGGCCGCCACTGGGTGCAGGCCGAGGAATGGGCGCGATATGAGAATTTGCGCGAGAATGGCCGCTGAAGCCGCCCAAGGCCCGGTGACAGCCAATTTTCAAGCGCCTGCCTTCTCAGGGCCGTTAAAATCGCCCGTACGGGGCATTTCAGACCGAAGGGACAATCGAACATGACGGCGCTGGTCGATCAATGGGGCAATCCGCTGCGCAAGGCGGTGCTGACCCGCGAAGTGGCCGGCCCCACGCTGGCGGGCGTGCGCCAGCCGATCGCCGGCTATCCGGCCGATGGGCTGAACCCTGTTCGCCTGGCCAATATCCTGCGCGAAGCCGACCAGGGCGAACCGCTGAGCTATTTCGAGCTGGCCGAGCAGATCGAGGAACGTGACCTGCATTATGTGGGGGTGCTGGGCACGCGCAAGCGGGCCGTCAGCCAACTGGACATCACGGTGGAGCCGGCATCGGACAGCGCCGAGGACCAGCGCCGGGCCAACATGGTCAGCGATTGGCTGAACCGCGACGAGCTGGCCGACGAAATGTTCGATATCCTCGACGCGATCGGCAAAGGCATTTCGTGGACCGAGATCATCTGGGAACACAGCGAGGGGCAGTACCGCCCGCAACGCCTGGAATGGCGCGACCCGCGATTCTTCCGTTACGATCGCGACGGCGCCACCCCAATGCTGCGCGGCGGCGAGGACGGCCACGGCCAGGACAGCCCGCTGCCGGCGTTCAAATTCATCCAGCTGCAGATCAAGGCTAAGAGCGGGCTGGCAATCCGATCGGGGCTAGCGCGCCTGGCGGCGTGGAGCTGGATGTTCAAGGCGTACACGCAGCGCGACTGGGCGATCTTCACCCAAACCTATGGCCAGCCGATCCGCGTGGGCAAGTACCACGCCGGCGCCAGTCAGGACGATCGCGACACGCTGTACCGCGCAGTGGCCAATATCGCGGGCGATTGCGCGGCGATCATCCCCGAAGGCATGAATATCGATTTCGTCGAAGCGGACAATATCAGCGCCGGCGCTGACCTGTACGAGAAGCGCGCCGATTGGCTGGACCGGCAGGTGTCGAAGGCGGTGCTGGGCCAGACCAACACCACCGATGCGCAGGCAGGCGGGCTCGGATCGGGACAGGCCAACGCGCACAACGATGTGCGCGAAGATATCGAGAAAGCGGATGGCAAGGCAGCGGCCGCCGTGCTGAACAGGGACCTGGTGCGGGCCTGGTGCGACCTGGAATTCGGGCCCGGCACTGCATATCCCAAGGTCACGATCGCGCGGCCGGAACAGGAAGATCTGAAGCTGCTTTCCGAAAGTCTGAAGGAGATGGTGCCGCTGGGCCTGCGCGTCAGCGCCACCGAGATCCGCGGCAAGTTCGGCCTGAGCGATCCGGGCGAGCAGGACGAGATCCTGACGGCACCGACATCGGCGCCGATCGCATTCGATCCCGCGCGGACCGGCGCCGATCCCAGCGCGTTGACCCTGCATGCGCGGCAGAGCCCGAAGCATCCGGCCGAAATCATCGCCCTGCAGCTGGCGGACAAAGGCGATGCCCATGTGCGTGAGATGGCGGGCACCATCGAGACGATGCTGGAGCGCGCCGGGGACCTGCATGAATTCCGCGCCATGCTGGCCGGCGCATTCGGCGATATCGACAGCACCGCCCTGGCAGAGGTGATCGCCGGTGGGCTTGCGGCTGCGCACGCCGCGGGGCGGAGCGACGTGACCGACGAGAGCGCCTGATGTCCGGCGAGAGCGAGCAGCACCCATCCAGCGTTTCGGGTGCGCTGGGTCGCCCGTTCACCGAACAGGTAGCCTTCTTCCGCAACAAGCGGGGCAACCAGGTGCCGACAAGGCGGTGGGACGATATCACCGGCGCCGCGCACGACGATGCGTTCATGGTGGCCGGCGCGGTAAAGGCGGATCTGCTGTCCGACCTCGCGGCCGCGGTCGACAAGGCGATATCCGAAGGGCGTGGGATCGAGGAGTTCCGCCGCGATTTCCGCGCGATCGTTAAGCGTCATGGCTGGACCGGGTGGGCGGGCGAAGGCAGCACCGGCGGTGAGGCCTGGCGGGTAGGCGTGATCTATCGCACGAATTAGTACACGAGCTATGCCGCAGGCCGATACGCCCAGCTGCAGGCGGGTAATTTCCCCTGGTGGGTCTATCGCCATGGTGGCAGCCTGGAGCCGCGGCCGCAGCACCTAAGCTGGGACGGCACGCCACTGCCCCCCGATCACCCTTTCTGGAGAACGCATTATCCGCCCAGCGACTGGGGCTGTTCCTGCTATGTCGTAGGCGCACGGAGCGCGCGGGGCATCAAGCGGGTGGGCGGCACGCCGGGCAAGCAGCTGCCCGATGGCTGGAATTCCCGCGATCCCAAGACGGGAGCGCCGCCCGGCATCGGCAAGGGGTGGGATTATGCGCCGGGAGCAAGCGTTTCGGAAACGGTACAGGCGATGGCCAGCAAGGTGGGCGCCTGGGAATACCAGATTGGCAAGGCTTTCATGGCCAGCCTGCCGGCCGGAACCGCCGACGCCCTGGCAGACAGCTATCGCGCACTGCCCGGCACCGCAGCCGATACCCGCCGTTATGCCGCCCAGGTTCTTGAGCCCAGGCCCGACGTGCCGGCGCCGCCCGCGCGCACGCTGGGCCGGCTGCGCAGCGACCAGGCGCGCGCGATCGAGGCGGAACTGGGCCGATCGGTCGATGGGTTCGATTTCAGCCTGGACGCATCGGCCGTGGGCCACGTGCGCGGCGAACATGGCGACCCGCTGAAGGAATGGCGCAGCAATCAGCGGGCGGTGACGATCGCCGATTTCGCGCAGCTGCCGCGCATCGCCAGTGCGGGCGAGCTGGTACGCCTGCCGCACAAATCGGACATGGGCGAGGATCTGTTCGAACAGCGAGTGACAATCGGCAACGATACTTTCGTGGCGCGTTGGGTGGCGCGCGGCCGGCTGCGCCGTACCGTGGCGCTGAAGACCCTGTTTATCGAAGTGAAAAAGCGCGGCCCGAAGCCAACGTCCTGATCCGTTCCCGGTTATTGGCCGGGCGGCCCGATCCGCGCCAGGAGAGATATAGGCATGTTCGATTACGAACTCAACGGCGAGGCAGCCCGCAAAGCCTTGCGCGAAGCGGCGGCCCGCCTGGACGACATGACGCCGGTCTATACCGATATCGGAGAATATCTGCTGGAACAGCGCCGCGCGCGCTTTCGCAGCGGGACCGATCCCGAAGGCAAGCCCTGGGCACCCAAGCGGCAATCGACGCTGGATCGATATAAAAGGCTTGGCTACGGCACGCTTAATCGCCCTCTCATCGGCCCTTCAAAGGCGCTTTCGCGTCAGATCCACCGCATCGTCAGCAAGGACGGCGTGGTGATCGGGTCATCGCTGGCATACGCCCGCACGATGCAGGAAGGCGCGGCGAAGGGTGCCTTCGGCAGCGACAGCCGCGGAAACCCGCTGCCTTGGGGCAATATCCCGGCGCGGCGCTGGCTGGATTTGTCTGACCAGGAAGAGCTGGAGATCGTGGCGATCGCCGAAGAGCACCTTGAAGGATTGCTCGAGCAATAGGGGTGACACGCCCCTTGCCCAGCACAAGCGCATTGCCAGCAACCCCGAAGCTGTGGCAGCCAGATGGCGACCGCGCGGCGAATCGCCGCAGGCCCATCCCCCAACGATAATTGCTGTACTGCCCGCCGCCGCGGGCATGCCATCACAGTGCGCACGGTGCCAATCAGGCTTTCGTGACGACGAGAGCCGCCCTTGCCCTTTGTAATGCACTTCCGCTCAGCGAGCCTGAGGGGGATGGCGCGAGCGAATGGCTGCACCTGCTGCCCGGGGGCGGCGAGATCCGCACGGGGGACGGCCGCGGCCCTTACACGGTCGACGATTACGAGGCGCTGGCAGCTGCAAGCCTTGGCGAAGGGGACCGCCTCGTACTGGACGAGTGCCATTCCACCGATCTGGCTGCGCCCAAAGGCCACAGCGCCCCTGCACGTGGCTGGATCGTCGAGCTGCAGGCCCGGGCCGACGGGATCTGGGGTCTCGTGGAATGGACGGGCACAGGCCGCCAGCTGCGTGCCGACAAGGCATACCGCGGCATTTCGCCAGCCATCCTGCACACCAAGGACAAGAAGATCGTCGGGATTGCCCGCGCGAGCCTGGTCAATGTCCCGAATCTCAAAGGGCTCACTGCCCTGCACCAGAAGGAAACGAGCATGAACTTTCGCGAATTGCTGATCGAGCTGCTGAAGCTCGACAAGGATGCGGACGATGCCGCGATCGAGGCGGCGCTGCGCAAGGCCATGGAAGGCGCGGGCCAGGAAGCCGATGTCGAAACCGCCGTTCAGAGCGCACTGGCCCCGATCCGCCAGCAGCTGCAGCTGGAAGACGGTGCCGATATCGCCGCCACCATCACCGCGCTGCAGGCAGCCGGCAATGACGATCGCCAGACCGAAATCATCACCTCGCTGCAGGGGCAACTTACCGCCGTCAGCACCCAGCTGGCCGAAATGCAGACCGACCAGGCGCTGCAGGCGGCCACTCGCTTCGTCGACAATGCGATCGCCGAAGGCCGCGTGGGCGTGAAGCCCCAGCGCGATCTGTACATCGCGATGCACCAGGAAAACCCGCAGCGCACCGAAACGCTGATCGGCGCGATGGCGAAGGTCGGCGGCATTTCGCTGCATGCCCAGCGCGACGTGCCCGCCCGCACCGCCGAACTGGACGATGCCGATCGCCAGGTGATCGCGCTGATGGGCATCGATCCCGAAGAATACAAGAAAGTCCGCGCCCAGGAGCTGGGCCTGGAACAGGAGGCAATCTGACATGGCCCTTTCCGCAGACCGCAACACACCGCTGAAGGGTGGCGATCTTCGCCAGTTCGATGTGGCGGCCGACACCAAGATCTACGCCGGCGCGCTGGTGTGCCTCAATGCAGCGGGCGCCGCAGTTCCCGGTGCGGTGGCCACCACGCTGACCGCAGTCGGGCGTGCCGAAGCACCGGCAGACAACACCGGCGGTGCAGCTGGCGACAAGCGCGTGGACGTTCGCAAGGGCATCTTCCGCTTCAACAACAGCGCGGCGGCTGACGAGATCGGAGCCGAGGATATCGGCGCCACCGCCTACGTCGTCGACGACGAAACTGTCGCGCTGACCAACGGCACAAACACCCGTTCCGCCGCCGGAACCATCTACGATGTGGACGCCCAGGGCGTCTGGATCGAATTCTAAGGGGATCGATCAATGCTTCTCAATACAGGCAACCTGGCATCGCTGCGTACCGGCTATTCGGCCAGCATGCAGAAGGGCCAAACGATGGCCGCCAAGCCGCAGGCGGACAAGATCGCCACGCGGGTCAAGGCCACCCAGAAAGAACAGAAGTACGGGTGGCTGGGCAAGATGCCCGACGTGCGCGAATGGATCGGCGACCGTGTGATCCAGAATATCGCCGAACACGATTACGCCATCCGCGAAAAG
>LWDU01036191.1_pt1 | contig 39903 bp, 29 predicted proteins | sample 727161 | NCBI WGS metagenome assembly LWDU01 (sample SAMN04566230, study PRJNA314399) | hydrothermal vent metagenome | isolation source: deep sea hydrothermal plume seawater | place: Mexico: Gulf of California, Guaymas Basin | collected 2004-07-11
GCCATGATCTCTATCACGCCACCATCAACCTCTGCCACCGAGCCGGAAAACCCATCCCGTACCGCTCCGTGTCAGGAATTCGAACCTCGCCAACTCGCACCGCAACCCATCCGCCGGTCCCCGCTGAGCCGCGAAACTGGTCCCCTCCCAGCCCGCGATCGACATTTTAAACTCGATGCTGACATCAAAATCACCAAACAGCAACTGTCTTGAGGTTAGAAACGCACCCCAATTCCGGCTGTCACCAGAATGTCGGAGTCGCAGTCCTTTGGCGCTGGCGGCGGCCTGAGATCTCGTTATTTCGAAATGTCCACGGTAACTGATCCCACGGTGCGTCTTCGCCAAAGTAATCGATCCACGAATCCAGCCCGGAACCAAGCATGTCGATATATTCGGGAATGTTCGCGTCCCCGGAGATGTGAACGTTTCGAGCGCCACCTTCATTCAAATGGCGACTGCGGACACCGATCCATGGGTCACGAACCTCGGGCATCGTTTCTTCATGGACGACTCGACCGTCCAGCGAAAACGTGGCTGTGGCGCCTCGCAGTTGCGTCCGGTGGCGATACCAGTGGGCTGTTCTGGTCGTTGGTTTCGTTAGTTCCCGGTGGGCCAACATTCGTCGTGGTGTTCCAACATCGTAGAAGTTCAGGGGAAACGACGGGGCGACCCATCGTGCACCCACTATCATTTCTGCTTCGCGCCAATTCGATACGGTCATATCATCTTCGATCTCGACATCACCCAGCATTGGAGTGTCAAAATACAAAATGTCGTCACCGTGACTGGAGGCGTTAATGGCCTGAGAATTCGTGAACCTCCACTTGGCAGGAGGCATCCCCAGTCCGCGTCGCAGTGCACTCGGAAACGTTACGGGGTTCCAGTGCGAAGGCGCTCCGGTTGGGACGGATAGCGTGAAAGAGTCGTCCTCTGGAAGCACGGGGATTATTGGGAATAGCAGACGAGCGAAGTGTCGTGACCAGACGTTGCCGATCGATGGCCAGCGACTACTTCCAAACAGGGGCCCGAATTGATCAGCCAGGATTTCACGAAGTGACGAGGCCGAATCCGCTTGCAGCAAGAGCAGCAATTCGGCACTCCGATGCACTTCGTCGTACGGATCATCGCTATCGATTCGTTCTAAGGCTTCCTCAGCTAGTCGAGTGGCTTCTGCGAAGTTGCCATCGGCAACCTCGATAAGACAACGAAACGCCAGCAGGTTCTTTTTCTGACTACGGCTTCGTGCATCGATGCGTGCAGCAATCGATCTGATCGAGTTCAATCGGCCAAGTTGCTTTGCCAACTCCACCAGATCGACTGCAGGGCAGACGACGTCTCCACCCGTGGCAATCCGTTGGCCCTCTGTGTCTCTTGATTGAGCATTCAGGCCCGGATACGTTGGTGAGAATCCCAGATTAATTCTCACCGGTCGAACACCGTCTTGTGGCAGAACCCAGTGGTGTAAGAAGACGAACCGTTCGTCAGGAGGCAATCGCTGTGCCTTTGTATGAATCTGAAGTGACGCATCAAAAATATGGCAATCGTCAAAAACTGCAGCGATCAGCTTCGAATGATCTTCCGCATGAGCCTTGTCGTTCGTATGAAGGAAGAATGCCGCTGAGGCCAGGCAGAAGTGACGGAAAACACGCATTGAATGTTTCCAGAGCATAGAATCAGGACGACCACAATCCGTGAAGTCGCAGAGCCAGAGATGCTGGATGCCGCCCCCGGTGCGATTGCCACGATGGACAGAGGTGGGCGACATCATCGAAACAGAAGTCTATCTTCAATGCTGCAGCATTGTACGCAATAACTCATAACTTCTGTCGGCAACTTCAAGAGTTCGCGCGGTTCAACTGAAGTACTCAGCAGTGCTGCATTGGCCGAACCGCAGCCTCCGGTGTTTTGCCATCACGCCGGAGCGGCGGCCCGGGGGAAGTGCAACGCTGACTTGCATTCTCCTTCCCCTTGAACGTACCACTTAAGGTGCTACGTTTCTTAGTATCCGGATATGTGTTATGCGCGTCCCCGTCACTGTATCTCCCATACTGGTTCTAACCCTCTCCGCGTTCGCGTCGGGGGGCGTGGTTAATTTGACGACCGGTGACCTGGGCAGTTTTGACGCCCAGTACAACGACGCGATGCGAAACGGATTCGCTGTGGCCAGTGGCGACTCGTTAACGATGAACCCTGGCACTGTGGACGTCTCCGTTGGGACAGCCGGCCCAGAGAACGCACCGCCACCATTTGATCAGCGCGGGGTCCTGGAATTCATCTTACCTGGCGGTCTCTCTGGTACGACGATTAATGCGGCGACATTCTCGTTGATCAGGGACACGACATCGTCAACTCTTCCGGACATCGAGTTATACATTTACAGCGGCAACGGTACGGCGGACGACGCCGACTTCGCGCAAACGGCCACGATGTTTGCGTCTTTCACCGATCTGAATGCTGATATCAGTGCAGACGTAACATCCGAGTTACAGACAGACGCTGATTAATGGTGGCACAACCTATGCTGGTTTCGTTGTGTTAAACACGGACGACAACAGCAACTTTATGGGGACAGCGTACGGGTTCGCCGGCAACAGCGGACCAATCCCCGCCGATCCACCCGAATACGGCCGCTTTCAGACACTGCTGGCAAGTCTGCAGTGGCTCCGTACGTCAAACGGTCTCGAAATCAGCCGCAAACGGAAACTCGTTCCTGTCTACGGACCGATTTCTGTGGAAGCGCTGCAGCCATCTGAGATTCGCGCGGCAGAGGACTCCGGATATGCCTACGAGCCAACCGAGTCCGGCGAATCGGTTGTCCTTAACAAGGTCCTGCAAACCACAATTTTGCGGTTTTCAGAGGAGGCAGTGCAGTCTCCGGACGGGCGGACGGTCTTTGATATGCTGGGCCTGGATCCTGATGAACGGGAGTTTGAACTCAAGCTGGCACTGGGAGGACTGCTGCCGTCAACAGACGAACCTCATGGAAAACGAAAACAGATCCTTATCATGCCGCGATCGTTGCAGCAGATCAGATCCTACCTTTCCAAGGGTGTGCAGGTGCCGCAAGACCATCGGGAAAAGGGGATCGTCCGATTCACACGGAACTTCGACAACACGCTCTTTAACTGGCATCCGGTCGTGGGATGTTTCTGCGTCAGGCACTCCCGGCACAAGCCAGACGACGCGGCCGTATGTGTACCGTACCGCGGCTACTGGTTCTACGTCGACGACCGGGACGTAAACAGCAAGCGAACACTGATGCTGCTGGACCAGATCGTGGCCTCACAGGTTGACTTTCGTAGTGGGGCGGATCAGCCCGTGTTGACGCTGCCCCTATGACAACTGCCGCTCCATGACCATGACATGTTGAGTGCAGCGCTGACGTGATTTGCCCGGCGAATCCTGGATCGGCGAGCTAAGTCCGAAATCATTTCCTGTCTGATGCCGTTTTTCCATTTCAATCTCTCATTTCGGCCTCACCAATGATCTGAAGGTCTTGAAAATCCGCGTTGGTTCAATCGTGCCGAATCGAAACACTGCAATGACGAGAGACGTCGACACACGCCACTCCACGGCCTTTCCTTTGACTGTCACCGTGTCGATCGTACCAGCGAATCGTGTTTCCTCGCGGCCAACGCCAACGCCAATGCCTTCGACAAGAGGTGTCTTGTTGTCGAGCCCCATGTCTGTTGTCTCGTCCGCGAGGAACAGCGGGTTGTGCTACTGTTCGTCCTGAATACTGATCGTGACCTTGTTCACAGTACCGGTAAACTCTGATTCCTCCGAATCAGCAAAGACCCTGTCCGCAACCTGGGTTGCATCATCTCGGCCGACATCTGTCGTTTCATCCGCTGAAAAAACAGAAGGCACGGTCTTTTCAACTCGGCCTTCCGCGACCTTTTTACCATCAACGAACAGCGTAGCCGTTCCACCTTTTCCTGGCCCACCGCCGTCGTAATCAAACGTGATCTTGATTTCGGCCTCTGCATTTTTGATCGGGCTCGGAGCCTCAACGGTGTAACGTTTGAGTCCAAACCAGTTGTACGTATAAGCAGGTTTGCCATCATTCATGTACAAAGCCCAGCCGGCAAATTTTCCACCCTGAGCAATAATGACCCCACTATCGCTGCCCTTCAGGCCGACGTCAGCAACGATCGTCTTGGATCTGTTCTTAACGTTGAGGAACGTGTTTTCCAGAATCCCATCCATGCCCTCGGACAGTGTCAGTGAGGTCCGAGTACCCATTAAATCCGGACGCCCTGCGACGGCAGCATTAAATCGCTCAAACACACGGTCATCCAAAGGATAGACGTTGTTGGTAATGGCCTCCTTTTCGAACAGCGCCTGCAATCGTTTCAGTTTTTCAGGTTCTTCGCTCGCAAGGTCCTGGGTCAGGCTGAAGTCTTTTTCGGTGTTGTACAACTCCCAGACATCATCCTGCAGCCGTGTCGTCGGCGATGCGTTCTCCGTTAACTGCAATGTGATCACGAACCGCTGTGCATTCCTCCAACGACCGCCTCCCTGCACAGCCTGTCGACGTGTTTTTGTCGAAGCCTCAAGCCTATACGGAGTATGGTCCGATTGGCAGGATTTTCCAGTCCTTTTTCCTCAGGTCGACGATGGGATGTCGAACATATGACGGCTGCGTAACACGGGAAGGAAAGCCAGGGTATTCCGGAGCACGGGCCGAAGGAAAGTTTGGCTTCGCCGGTAACGTCGCGGGTCAGAAACGACTCGCGGAGCCGACTGGCGACCTCAGGGCATTCCAACGACGTTCGAGCAGGCAATCATTCCTCCGACGGAATCGCTCGCTCGGTGACCTGCTCCCGCGGAGTGTGCCACTTTCAAACTTCCATCTGTCACTGCTGATCTGCATTCGCAAGATGCGAAAAAATTGCCTGATTGTTTGAACTGGCTCGGCTTGCCAGAAAGCCGAACTGCAAATGCTGCGGACAAATGAGCAGCAGCTTGCCGTGAGTTGACACGACCAGCCATCTTGAATTCGGAGCCGGAATGGGGAACGTTCTACGTTTTTCCACAAGTAGAATTCCCGTTTTTTAGTTCCTTTCTGCATAGACCTCGACTCTGTCGTATGTGGTCATGAGCAGTTAGACTGTCTGGCGTCTGACGTTGAGTGCTTGCCGTACTGAATGTTGGTCACCGCTTGTTCGGAAAGGTCTGATCAATGAAGTTCAACACTGACAAAGTGCCCCCCGCTAGTTCGTTCGCTACGCTGAAGCTTGTCGTTTTGATGGCGTGTCTGGCATCAGCGCAGGCGTCAGCAGACGAACCTGACGCTTCGGACGGTAGAGTTCGGCTGAGCGATATCGCCCAACGCCTGGCAACCGGTCAAACGACTCGCATTGTCTGTTTCGGAGACAGCATCACCGGAGCGTATTATCACACCGGTGGAGTGCGCGCCTGGTGCGACATGCTGGGGCTGGCGTTACAGCAGGCGAATCCGCGGGCCAACGTGGAAATGATCAATGCCGGCAGCAGTGGACACACGACGGTGAATGCGTTGGCACGGATTGATAAAGACGTGATCGCGAAGCAGCCGCATCTTGTTGTCGTGATGTTTGGTATGAACGATGTGACCCGAGTCTCACTAGCTGATTATCGAGAGAATCTGCGGTCCATCATCGCCCGCTGCCAGGACGCGGGGGCCGCCGTCTTGCTATGTACACCGAACTCGGTTTACGAGAATCCGGCACGGCCGAACGATCGACTGGCTGAGTTCTCCGGTGCGGTCCGTCAGTTGGCCGACGAACTGAGTTTGTCGCTGGTGGATTGTTTTGCGGCGTGACAACAGCTGCGGGACGACGATCCTGCCGCATGGATGTTGCTGATGAGCGACACGATTCATCCCAATATGAACGGGCATCGTATTTTTGCAGAGTTAATGACACAGGAGATCTGCGGCAAACAGGTTTCTCTGGCGACCTCTGCACCGCCGATTGACGCGCTGCACCACACGTTTGACCGACTGGCTCAGCAGCAGTCGGTCAAACTTGTTGCCATGCCGCCGTTCGACGCGATGTTGCCCGAAGTGCTGCGAAAGCATTTTCCCGACGCGGAGATCGACGTGACGACCTGGCCGGTGGAAGGACAATCGGTGGCGGAGATGGCGGAATGGGCGAAACGAATTCGCGGGATGAAGCCTGACCTTGTGATTCCCGCAGTTTCCGCAACGACGGCAGCCATTGACGACAAACAGTTTGTCCACGACTACGAATGGGTACTCAACTGGAGCTTTCAGTTTGCCGGTCGACCGTGGGACGTCGTGCCGGTCCTGCCAAATGTCCTGCAGGTGTTGTCCGATGATGCGTCTGACGTCGAACCGGACGTCGAGCCTGAGACGAATGAATCTGCGGACCTGGATACCGTCGACGATGCTGCTACATCTGATCGAACCGAACTGATACGCCGAATTGTTCAGGGCAAAGATCTTCGATTTATTGAACGTCGCGATTCGGACGAACGGCCGGCGGAGAAAGTCGTCGACGAATGGATCGCCGAACAGAAACGGACATGGATGGCGGCTCGGAATATGCTGCCGGCCCACAATGATCACGTCTTCGTCCCTGCGCAGTCGTGGCCACATCAACCGGGACCTCGCAGCGTGAGGACGTCCCTGTACTACCCCGGCGGCGCGTTGGAAAACGTGACTGATCAGACCGGCATCATGTTGACGCTGCACAACTGGGGTGGTGAACGATGTGCGGGGACCGCCAGTCCCACCGCGCTGGCCGACCGACTGAACGTGATTGCCGTGTGCGTCGACTACCTGCAGAGCGGTCGCAAATCTTCCATCGACGATCCGGAACCGTATGATTTTGGTTACCTGCAGGCTGTTGACGCGCTGCGAGCGCTGGCCTGGGTCCGCCATGGACTTAGCGCCGCCGGTCACTCGTATGACGATGGACGTATCTACTGCACGGGCGGATCAGGCGGTGGCAATGTCACGTTGATGGCCAACAAACTGGCTCCACACACCTTTGCCTGTGTGGTTGACATGTGCGGCATGAAGAAACTCAGCGACGACATCGCTTTTAATCTGGCCGGTGGAAGTGGCCTGAATGCCCGGTGGAGCCGTGATCGACACAGCACATACTTTCTGTCGATCGATGAGCAGGAACTGCGGTTCGTCGGCAACCCCAGGCATCTGGCGACCATGACAGAACGGAACCATCAGACGAAGATTGTCGTGGTCCATGGCGTGAACGACTCCACGTGCCCATTCGCTGACGCACAGGAGATGGTTCGCAATATGAAAGCCGCTGATCTGGATGTCGTCGCGTACTTCATCGACGAATGTGATCTGAATGCAACAGCATTCAGCAGCCTCGGCCATGCGCTGGGAAACCGCACGGAGATCGTGTTCCAGGTCGCCGGGGAATATCTGCTGCCGGATGGCGTGGCAGCGAAACGCAGAGTTGGGCCGAGTGACTTCGAACGACGCAGCGAAATTGTCTACGAAACGACCAATGGCCAGTTCGTGATTTCGTTTGACCAGCGTTATCCCGTCAGCCGGTTCGTGCCGGGCGTTGTTTCCGAGCCTTACAGCGATTCTCGCTGACTCATGGCCGCGGTTGACGTGTTTTCATCGCAGAACTGGTGCCCCCACGAGCCGGAACCGGTTCCTTCAATTTTTAAGCTGCTGTAGACGATGTTCTTGAAGTCATCGGTAACAAGTCTCCGCACTATGGTCGGCGTGTTGTCTGAGTACGTCATTGTCTCACGATTCTTCCGTTCAGCAGAAACTCTGTTTGCGTGAAACTGTCGAGTTCAGCGCTGTTGAGTTCCTTGGTTGTTCGGTTCCACCATGCCGGCGATTGAGCCGATTCGATGGTGATTCGAACGGCCGCTGCGGGCATATCCTGCAGCACGGCCCGAACGACAGTCAGTTGAAAGCGATCTTCCGGGTAGAGTGGAGCTCCTGTTGTCGCGAGTGACCATTGATTGAGGCGAACCGGACACCATCGATCGAGCGGGAGTGGCTGCCCGACAAAAGGCTGAATATGATGTGGCAGTTGTCCGACCGAAACTTCATCAACGTACAGCCGAACAACATCTGGTCTGGGTGAATACAGCTGCCATGAAGGCCAATTGTCAGCAATGCCGAACAGACCTGCCAGTGGAAACAACACGATGACGGCTGCGGCGATGCGTAGTCGAACGTTCGCGGGTGAGGGAGAGCGTTCCGCATTCAGTGGTCTGACTTCCGCGAACAACGTCGGAATGGCAATCAGGAAAAAGGCGTTCCATACCAAAACTCCCCAATGATGATTGAGCCCGATCGGACTCAGCAGCAGCAACAGCGACGCGTGTAGAGCCATCGCTGTCACAACAGCAGCTCGGCGAAATCGCGGCAACATCAGACACAAACCAACCGCCAGTTCAACCAGCGTCATTGCCAGACAGGCATTGAAGAACAGCGTTTCGTTTCGCAACAGCTGTTCGTTGCCCACGAGCGCGCAGGCTGCATGCAGAAGCTGTCGCGACATTCCTGTGCCCACGTCCGGCCCCAGTCGGGACAGCGCAGCAAAGATGTAGATCGTGGCAAACGTGAGTCGCAGGGCCCACAGGCGATGTCGGCCGGAAAGCAGAATCGACTGCGCTGTGACTGAAAGAAACAGCCAGTGCCAGGTTTGCAGACGGTGCTGATTGAGTACTACAAGCAGGCTTCCCGAAACAGTCATCAGCACCAGGCTGCATTGAACCGGATTCGACTGCGGGACCGTGGCCGGCAACGATCGGCGACTCCGGAAATATGCGGTAAAGGAGACAAACAGCACTGCCAGTGTCAGCCAGTCCACGGCGATGGGAACCGAGCCCAACCCACTGAGCAACGGAGCTGCGGGGAAGGGGTGGATGACTGTCCACAATGGCCAGGTCGCACCGATCAGCAGCAATTCTGCCACGATAGCAAGGACGAAGACACGGTTGGCTCTGTGCTCTGCGGCGTCGATCATCGTTCCGGGTTCACTACGTGACTTTTCGCGTCCAGTTGTTTCGGCGATCAGACATCGTAGTGTCGCCCGCCCCATTGTCGAACAGCTCGTCAGCAATTACGCAAGGCAAAATTCGTCGAATTTCCCACCAATTCGAGCAACATCACTATCTGCCGATTTTGTTGTTGAAGGCCTGATTTCCTCTGCGAAGATAGGTGGCCCGGCTCCTTTCACCTTCAGGGGTACACCCCTGACTACGGAATCTCCGCATATACATCGTGTTGTTGTTACTGTGAATCAGAAGAACGTCAGCTGACCACAGCCGTTACTTTCTTAACGCCTATCTGACAGGAAACACATACCCATGGATACAACAACAATCACCGCCGAAGAAATCATGACGACCAGGCTTGCCGTCACGTCTCCTGAAACTCATATGTCGAAGGCGACTGAGGAACTTATCAAACGCCGGGTCTCCGGATTGCCGGTGGTTGATGCGACCGGAAATTTCGTGGGGCGGTTCTCTGAACGAACGGCCATTGTGGCTCTGAATCTGGGGAGCGTCGATGAAGATTCAGAAGTGGCTCGGCGGTTGCGGAAAATCTGTGCGGCAGATTTGATGAGTCGTCGTAGTCTGGTGCTTAATTCGAAACAGGACGTTTTTCAGAGTATCAAGCTGTTGCTTAAGAAGAAAGTCTCGGGGGCATCGGTCGTTGATGCAGACGGCACTCTTCGCGGAGTGTTTTCCGAGAAGTCGGCGATGCGAGTCTTCATCGGCCTGTGTTGGGAACAGTTGCCGTCTTCAGGTATTACGGCGTGGGTGGTGCGGGCTGAAGAACGGCAAATCACGGAAGACACGCGTCTGGATGAAATCCTCGACCGCTTTCATGACACCCACTATCGACGTTTGATGGTTCTGCGGGGTGACAAACTGGTGGGCGAAGTGACGCGTCGAGACGCGCTGCAGGCCGCCCTGAAGATCCGCCGTGAATTGGCGACGACGGCCGGCCCTGAAACTGCCGAGCTGTCGACGGATTTCCGGACGAAGGTGGAGTCCTGGATGTACCGGGATAATTCAGGCGTGCGACGAACTGACGATGTCCTGGCCATCGCCCAGCGGTTTCAGCGATCGCCAGGCAGGCAGATTCCGGTTGTGCATGAAAATCGACTGGAAGGCCAGATCAGTCGCAGCGATCTGCTGCGAGCCGTGCAGCGGTGCTTTCCTGAAGAAACGAAAGCGTCACCGGGTATGCAGCCTTTGTATCTGAGTTCGGTCAACAAGCGTGATGCCGGTGCTGTGATGTAACACGCACCGAGCAAAACGATCTCGAAACACGCGGCGCCAATCAGCCCGCCCGCCCGGATTACTCAGTAGGTGAACCGCCAGCGGGTGAATCTGTGTCGGCCACGTCTTTGGCCAGACGAATCTTCGGTGGAGCCTTTTCTCCTTCCGGGACGAAGACCATTGACACCGAATTGACGCAATGGCGAGTATTTTTTTCCGTGAACCCTTCGCCACTGAAGACATGGCCCAGATGTCCTCCGCAGTTGCTGCAGACGATTTCCGTCCGCATTCCGTCAACGTCAACATGCTTGGTGACGGCACCCTTAATTTCATCGTCGAAGGAAGGCCAGCCACAATAGCTGTCAAATTTCTGGTCTGACCGATACAGCGGCGCGCTGCAGCGGCGACAGATGTACGTGCCAGTATCTTTGTTGTCGGTGTACTCCCCAACGAAGGCTCGTTCCGTACCTTTGCCGACCAGTACGTATTCCTCATATTCCGTCAGCTTGTTGTATTCCGTCCGCACTTCTTCCTGCATTTCTGCACCCTCGTCTGACTTTGTGCCTGATCCAACCTCAGTCTGGGCGGCCACCTCAACCGGCGCCGGCGGCGGTTCTGACAAAGCTACCGGTGGCGCACCGGCATCGTTAACACATCCTGTTGCGGTCAGACTGCACAGCAGCGCGACCAGAAACCAACTTCGCATGTTTCAACCTCTGGAACCGGGAGACTGGATGACGGTCATGCTCGTCATCGATGAGGGGGGCAGCATAACATCTGAGCAGCGCCAACGCGACGGCGGATTAATCCGACGGCGGTACGATGACTCATCAGCCGTGGGGCCCTTTCTTCCGTCCGCTTTCGCTGGAACTGCCGGGCAGACGCGGCACGCGAAGCCTGTGATTTGGAATGTTAAATCCGATTTTTGATAAGGCGCGGATCAGTCGTGGGTTGCCCGAAGTCAGCAAATTGTTCAATCTGTGTGGCAGATGATCCCGTTTCGGTCGCTCATCACTTCAGGATCAGTGGCAAGAACACGTGAAAGTTTCACCATGAACAGCGTCATGTTTACCCTCGTGCCGATCTTTATCGGGGTCGTCGCGCTATGCGTTTTCGGAGGCATCTTCATGACGTTTATTACGGCGTTTCGTCACCGAGGAACAATACAACAGATCACCGATGAAGCTCTGCGGCAATCACGCCACCGGGCACAACCGCCAGAACAGAATAGCAGTCAGCCTCGATCGTCGTCAGCTGGGGACTATGCCTGCGATCACTGTGGCGCGGCGCTGGGTGCTGGTACGGAGATTTCTCCCAGCGGTGACTTCAAGTGTGGATACTGCGACAGCTGGTCTAACATCAAGTCCTGAAGCTGACGTCGCGTGGTCAGTAGTTTCCGCCAACCGCCTGAGTAGAATGCAGATTCTCAGTTCGTCATGCCCCTGGGGCCGGGCTCGTAACCCGGAATTGAGCTGGCGTTCGAAGACTGTTGATCGTCTTCCATTGGTCGCTGCAAAGATGCGTACAAAACGCGTCACAGGAGCGGGAAGAGGCCTTGATTCTCACGGAGTTATTCATAATGCGATGTATTGCTGCGTTGATTGCTTGCTCAGTATTGTCCGGATCAGCTACGGCGGATTCCAAAGACGGCAGGCTCGATATCTATTTCATCGACGTTGAAGGTGGGGCCGCGACGCTGCTGGTCACGCCGGCCGGAGAGTCGATGCTGATTGATTCGGGGTATCCGGACAATCGCGGTCGCGACAAAGACAGGATTATTCATGTGGCCAGAGACGTCGCCGGCCTGTCAAAGATTGACCACGCGGCCGTTTCTCACTGGCATCGTGACCACTACGGCAATCACGCAGCGCTGGCAGCGGAATTTGGCATTGGCACGTTCTGGGATCGAGGCATTCCCGACACCCTGCAGGAAGATGATTTGTTTGAAACACGAATCGCAGCCTACCGCGCGGCGTCTCAGAATCAGTCCAGGGCGTTGCAGGCAGGAGACCACGTCCCGCTGAAATCCGGCAGTCCGAAGCTGACTGCAACAGTGTTGGCGTCAGGACGCAAAGTGATTGCGAATGACGGTCGGAAGAACCCGTTTGCCCATCGGCACAAACAGATCGATGTCGATAGGTCAGACAACGCAGCGAGCCTTAGTCTGCTGTTTCAGTTTGGCGACTTCCGCTTCCTGTGCTGTGGCGACCTGACGTGGAATATCGAAGGCAAACTGGTGACGCCTAACAACCCGATCGGCACCGTCGACATTTTTATGGTCACTCATCACGGGCTGCCCACCAGTAATAACCCCGCTTTGGTGCTGGCGGTTGATCCCACGGTCACCATCATGTGCAACGGGCCAACAAAGGGTGGTGCCGCATCGACTCTGAAGACACTTCATGAAATCAAGTCGCTGCAGGATATGTATCAACTGCACCAGAACACTAAACTGGATGCTGCGCTGCAGGCACCGGCCGAATTCATTGCCAATACTGGCACCACAGCGACGTGCACAGGTCAGTGGGTGAAGACGAGCGTAGCGGCCGATGGCAGCCGTTATACAGTGCAGATTGGACCTTCCGGCAGGAAACGGACGTACGCCACACGGGCACACCTGGTACCCTGAGACGGGACGGCCCGCCAGCCGATGCGAGCTGCCGCTCGGGACCAGGCAGCCAGGTGCTGAGTGCACGAGTCGACGGACGACGGCGGGTTATAAATCGTTTAACCGCGTCGCCCAACGGGCCGCGCTCTGGTGGTTCAGGACAGGACATCGTACTGTTCTGATACCAGCGCTGAGCGCGGGGCGATGCCCCGACGGTTAAACGAGTCGACGGACGGCAGGGGAAATTGCCGCCGCTTCGTGGTCAACACACCTCTGGGCCACGCGCTGGGCGCAAGTCGCCGGACCTCGCCCAACAACCGACCGCAGGTCTCCCACCGCCACTCACAGCACCCGCAGGTGAGACCTGCAGTCGCGACAGTGCGGGGTCGGGAGACGCGTGCAGCAAGTTACTCTGCGAATGAATGAGTCGCAGCGCTGGCAGGTCCGCGTGACAGGAATGATTTTTGATTCTGCGGCGGAGCTTTGCGGTTCGCGGCGACTTTCGTTAGTTTGTGGGACTGCAGTATCCTTCAACCGTTTCGGAGACTTCCCCCCATGAAAAATATCACCCTTGCCGCCGCCGTGCTGGCAACTTCGTTGCTGTGTTCCGTTGATGCAACAGCGACCGAACCGATGAAGGTATTGATTGTTGATGGTCAGAACAATCATAAGGTCTGGCCAGAGACGACACAGATGATGAAGTCGTACCTTGAGGCTACGAGGCTATTCACTGTCGACGTGGGGACGGCAGCGCCAAAAGGCACCGATCCGAATTTCAAGCCTGATTTTGGCAAGTACGACGTGGTCGTCTGCAACTTTGGACATGGCGCGGCACCGTGGCCAAAGGAGACCGAAAAGGCGTTCGAAGGATTTGTTAGTGGTGGTGGCGGTTTCGTTGTCGTACACGCCGCTGACAATTCGTTTCCGGAGTGGCCAGCCTACAACGAAATGATAGGACTCGGCGGTTGGGGCGGTCGAAGCGAGAAGAGTGGGCCATACGTCTATACAAATAACGAAGGTGATGTCATTCGAGATACGTCGGCCGGCCGAGGAGGAAATCACGGTAAGCAGTGGGAGTTTCCAGTCGTCGTCCGGGACCGCGAACATCCCATCACAAAGGGGATGCCCGTTGAGTGGCTGCACGCTCAGGATGAGCTTTACGATCAGTTGCGCGGTCCGGCCCGAAATATGGAGATACTGGCGACGGCCGAATCCCAGGTGACGAATCGTCACGAGCCGATGATCTTTACCGTCAGGTACGGCAAGGGACGAGTCTTTCACACACCGATGGGCCACGCTGAGTACTCGATGGAGTGCGTTGGTTTCATCACCACGCTGCAACGCGGCACGGAATGGGCCGCGACCGGAAAAGTAACGGTTGCGATTCCCGATGATTTTCCAGGTGCGGACAAAACAAGCAGTCGCAAGTTTGCCGAATAAGGCTTACAGCATTTTACTTTTTGTCGTAGCGGAAGCCGCCAAGGCTTTCGACCTGTCACTGCCGAAATTCCTGGCGAATTCCGCTACAGACCGACCGCGTGATTTTGAAAACTGCTGTAGTGCGTGTTGCACGGACGAGTGCATTGCGGGGAAGCACGCGCTAGGCGCCTTGCAACTCAGGAAACAGCTCTGCGACTGCCTGCTGAGTTGAGCCGTTGTAGTACCCGACAAGAAGTCCTGAACCACCGTTGCGGCAGAAGTGTTCACGCTTCAGTTGGGACCAGTCATCAGGTTTACGACACCCGAGTCGTTTGCCGAGCCAGAGGACGTATGCCTGTCGGTTTCTAACGTGCTGCCAGAAACTCTGAGGAACGCTGTTGAACAGCCATGCCCGCCAGCGGAACCGCGGCAGATAGTCACACAGAACCGACTGCACACAACCATTGAACTCGTTGTTCAGTAGTCCGCCTCCGTGGTGGTTGAAGAAGTCTGCGCCGGTGACGTTGTACCAGTCTTCAGTTTTCTGAACACCAATTTTCTGTCCGAGCCAATGCAGATAGATCGTGCGATGATCGCGGTCCTTCCAATACCCGTTCGGGGCACTGCCAAACAGCCATGGCTTCCAATCATGATCGGGCAGAAAATCAGCCATCGCGTTTTGAACGGACGAATGATACTCGTCACGAAGAAGTCCGCCGCCACCATTCCGTTGAAAGTGATGTTTGCGTAGTGCATACCAGTCGGCAGCTTCGTGAAACCCACATCGGTTCCCCAGCCAGTTCAGATATCGAAGCCGGTTCTCGCGAGTGTCCCAGAAACCGTTGGGGACGCGGCGGTTCAGCCACGGGGCTTCCCTCATCGAAAGCGCGGAACCAGCCGCCGAATGTTTTCTGTTTACATCAGGACGAAGTGAATCGATTGCCTGTTGCATGAAATCGTCAATCTTCTGGAGCCAACGGCACAGGCACCTGGCAGGCACAGGCGCACCCTGTTGAGTCGCTCCTGAAGCGATAATCTTGCACGAAAAAGATGCAGGAAATACTATTTTCCTGTCATTTGCGGTATTGGCTGTTCGTCGACTCCCTGCTGAGCACGGCAGTGAGTTCTTACCATGCGATGGCGTATTGGACTGTGGCGACTCCGTCAGCGTCGAACTGCACAGGGACGATGAGTTCCTGCTGCCCTCCACTCTCACGAAGCGTTGGTTTGGTCCCGGCGAATGTCAGTCGAATGGCGTTGTCAATCATCCAGGAATCAGCCTGCCGTTCGATGTTGCCCGCGATAACTCGGAAGTAGAGTCGGGGGGGCGACTTATCCGATGTCAATCGCAGCGTCCTGCGCAGTGAGGCGAATTCCTCACCGGCGATAGGTTCCAAAAAATCGACGGCCGTGATTCCGTTCCATTCGTAGCGGAACGCAGGTTGGCCGTCAGCATCCAATGCATAGCCGCGAAACGCATAGCCCGTTTCGCGGGACGATTCTGTGGGCCATGGTTCATTGGCGCTCTTCAGCACGGCAAGTGGTTGTCCCAGCGTCAGACGCATGACGTGATCGCCCAGCGGGGTCTGGTATCCCTGGCCACGACCGACCCAGTGCATTGAGGCGTCGATGAAGGCTCCGTGCCAGATCAGGCCCAGGTTCATCTGTTCTGCGTCCCACGCTATGTGTGCTTTCTGCGGATAGCCGACGGCGATGCCTCGCGCCGACAATCCCTCGATGAAGTTACGGTAGATGATGGGGCGATCGATGGGTTTCAGCTCAATGGCTTTGGCGATCAGACCGGAGGGAATCTTTGCCTTCGTCCCGGCAGCCAGATACATCCAGATGGCTTCGATCTGCTGAGACGGCATGCCGTGTAGAATCTTCGGCACGACGGATTTATTGTTGGGCCATGCCGACGGCATGCGCGTGCCCGGTCGGTAGGCCTGCGGATTCAGCAGATACCGATGAAACCAATCGCGGCGCAGGCGGGTGGTCATGGTGGTCAGATCCAGAGACTGTATTCCGGTGGCTTTGTGTTTTCCAAAGTAGTGACATTTGATGCACGATAACGCCTGATCACCTACCATCAGTCGAGCGTCGGCGATCACACGGTGTTTCGGCTCTTCAAATTGCACGTCGTCGACGTCCGTCTGTTCGTCTGCGTGGACGAACAGATTTATCAGCTGGCCAACGTTGTTTTCACCGAACTTCGGCATCCGCGTTGCCATGTATGGACGGTCCTTTGTGCCGTTGTTCATGACGTGCTTCAGCCAGCTTTTCTGCAGCTTGTCACCGATGCCGTCCAGGTGTGGCGGAATGCGGCCCTCGTCGCCCATCTCGGGAATACTGGTGGCGAACAGATCGTTGTGTTCTCGCGGAACGCCGCCCACCTTATTACGCTGGTGACAGGCGTAGCAGTTGAGAGTCAGCATCACGTCGCTGATCTGCTGCATGACTGCGGGAGTTGCGGCGTCGGTGTTCGTTTTCAGTGAAATTATGGCCGTAGCGATATCGCTGCGTTGTTGCTGACTCAACACGAATTTCGGCACACCTGGCTGTGAGCGACCGGACAGGCATCCTTTACTCACGTTCAGTTCGGCGAACGATGGCACTGATTTCGCCGTCCAGGTGTTTTTGCCGATCTTCTCATGCTGATGGCACGACGCGCATCCCAGTGACCTGAATACGTCCTGTCCTTCCCGCACGAGTTCCGCGTCGACCTGGAAGCTGCGACTTTCTTCCGGTGGTTCTTCGCTGTTGCTGACATGCCCGGCCAATGGCTGACGATTGATACCTGGTCCCTTGATTTCGACTTTCAGCGATTCTTCACCGCCCGCTTCGAAGTACTCTACAATCACCGAGTGAACGCCGGCGGACAACTTTTGACGCGCGTTTTTAGTTGTGTGGGGATGAATGTCGTCCACGTCGATGACAGTTGTCCCATCGATCAACAGGCGACTGCCATCGTCGCTGCCCAGCCAGAATTCGTATTCACCGTCTGTCGCGATGTGCAGGAACGCTCTGAAACGCAGAGCAAACTGTTCCTTTCTCGCAGCCGTGCGGACGTCAAAGTCGGCAGCCGCACCGGTTGCCGTCGGCGACAGTGCATCGAAATCCGGAAGTTGCTGCCATGATCCCTCGAAATACTCGAAGGTCAGGTTCGGCTCCACGTCGACGTTTTGCAGCAGGTAGTTCGCGACGTCGCGGGCTTCCTCGTCACTCAGATTCAGCGATGGCATCCGCCCCGACGGTCGCACGGCATGCGGATCTTTGAGGAACGTAAACAGACTTCCGACGGTGTACTTGATGTCCAGCTTTCCCAGTGGCATTGCATAGGATGGACGTTCGGTGGCCGACGCCTGCTGGTCACCGTGACATGCGGCACAGCCAATTGAATGGAACAGGCGGTTGCCGCGGGTGATTGAAACTGAGGAAACAGGTGCCGGCGTGACAACTCCGTCGGCCGCCAGAAAATGTGTCAGGGCCTCGACCACATGATTTGCGTTCTCACCCGACACAAGCGACGGCATGGCCGTTCCGGGTTTGACATGATGCGGATTTGCGATGAACTGTTTCAGGAATTCCGGTGTTACTCGGTTGGCAACATTGGTCAGGATGGGCGCCTGGCGCTGGGGCAATGCGGACTTCAGGGCGGAACCGTGACACGACTGGCAGTTCAATTCGGAAATCAGCAGTTTGCCAGCGGCGACGGCTGACAACTGGTTGCCTCGAAATCGTTCGTAGCCAGGCACAATAACGTGATTTGCCACCGTAGCGTTTTCCTGTGCAGAGGCGGCAGAAATGACCGAAAGCAGGAGTGCTGTTGCAGCAATCGCAGCGGTTGCGTTGAAGTTGTTTTTAGCCAAGGGAGCACCAACAGGGATTGGGGAAGGGAATTGTAGATTCTACGTGGCCGAGCTGAGGCGTTCGCGATAGTTGGACAGTCGTTGCACGGCCCTGAAAAACGTTGAGCGCAGGGAAGGCTGGTTGCGGAAACCGACTGGCCCTGGGCACCGCAGACCCGGGCCGTGAGTGCGGAGTCTGGGAGTTCGCAGTCATTTTTTCAATCAACTGCAGGCTCTCATTCGTAATCCGTTGACGCGAACCCGGCATTTGGACCTGGGCCGGAAGAGGTGTCGTCAGGCTGAGTGCACCTTGTGCCGCCAGCACGACACCAATCAATGGCGGACGTTGTTCGTCAGGCAGAATCAGCGTTTGAAAACATCCTCGATCGCCCTGGGAAACGGGCCATTTCTGCACCCGTCGATTATTTCTGCGACAAGCCGGTGAATCGGCACGCCACCTGCTTTGAGGAATCAGCATCGAACGAACGTCGTTCACCTGCCGCGTTCTGCAGGCTGCCAAACGGAATGAATTTTGGTTGCATCGCGGAATTCACCTCAAGCGTTTTGTATTGCCATGGCAAAAGATCGTAACGGATTTTGAAACAATCAACTTCCGGCAACAACATGTCAGACAAAGCGAACCCACCAGCGCAAACACCTGTCCAACCCTGAAAAGGAAATGAAGGGAAATCAGTCATGTCATTCAACTCACAAAACCTTGAAAACCAGCTTCTTGAGTCCGCAGCCGGTCAGGCCGTATACGATTCGCTTGTTCAGGCGAACGTCAACCTGCAGACTGTTTCGGTCGAACTGGTCAAGCAGATGCTGGTCGCTGAATGCAAGTATCGCCGGACGTTGAGTTACCTGGATTCGTCACCATCGCTGGCGGTCTGCTGACACCGGCGGCGGGAGGCTGAAAGGCCGGATCGAGCGAAGCGCTGTTCCGGCGTTTTCAGCCCACTTCCTGGATCATCGCATTGCCGGAGCGGCGTCGCTGTGGCTCCTGGATCCGTCTACTTTAACGGGCAGCCTGCTAGGGCATTTGCAGGCCGAAGTATTCGTGAATGAATCGTTTGCGGTCGTCTTCTGACTGTACGTACTGGACCAGAGCGTATAGTTTTTTCTGGTCGCGCATCAGCTTGGCCGCCAGTCGCTCTTCGTCGGCGAGCTGTTCCGGCAGTGGTAACAGAACGGTGACATTGCCCAGGTCAATTTCGTCTTCAATGACACCGTAGCGCTGCAGCATCGCCAGCGTTGTTTCGACGCGACGATCATGTCGCTGTCGATCGCATAGCTGTTCTCTGAGCCAATCGATGCCAAACGCCCGTACCTGTTCGGTGTTGTTTTTCAGGTGGTCGTAGACTCGTTGGTAAAAGTCGGCATCGGGGTTGCTCCAGCGCATGAACTCCATCTGCGTGTTCAGGTCTCGCTGGTCGTAAAGTAACACACACTCGGCCGGTTTGCCGTCGCGACCCGCTCGACCGATTTCCTGGTAATACGATTCCATGGAACCCGGCACGTCAGCGTGGATCACAAAGCGAATGTCTTCTTTGTCGACCCCCATGCCGAAGGCATTTGTCGCCAGCACCAGACGATTGCGGCCCTTCATGAAATCGTCCTGAATGGCTTTCCGGCTGCGACGCTCAAGGCTTCCGTGGTAACAGACGTGCTTAATGCCCGTCTTCTGCAATCGATCGCTGAATTCTTCCAGCGTTCTGATCAGCGTAAAGTAGACAATTCCACTGCCCGTCGAATCGATCGTCTGCCATCTGTCGAAGATCTGTGTCATGGCTGCGACTTTTTCATCCGCGTCCCAGACGTCCTCGACTTTCAGTTCCAGGTTGGGGCGGTCGATGCCCTCGTGAAACAGGCGGATTTCTTCGGGCTGCAGGCCCAGTTGCCGCACGATGTCGGTCTGGACTTCCGGTGTCGCGGTGGCGGTCAGTGCGATTGTTGTGGGGTTGCCCATCACAGCCCGCAACTCGCTTAGACGCGTATAGTCGGGGCGAAAGTCATGACCCCATTCACTGATGCAGTGAGCTTCATCGACGGCCAGCAACCTCACCGTTCGTTTGGCAATGACGTCCAGGAATTCCGGCTTGCGAAATCGTTCCGGCGTCACATACAGGATGGCGTAACGCCCGTCGGCGATGGCTTTGTAACGAGTCTCGCGTTCGTTCCTTCTAAGCGACGAATTGATAAATGCAGCTTTGATTCCGCGGTCCTGCAGCGAATCGCAATCAGCGGAGACAGAACCAGCGTGATGGGTGGCCGTTCATCGTCGCATGGTGCGGCGTCGATCGCGAGTGCCGGGATCTGGTAACACAGCGACTTTCCCATGCCTGTGGGCATGATCACCATCGCGTGCTGATTGTCCAGCACGTGTTCGATGATTTGCTGCTGCGGGCCACGGAAGGTGTCGAAATCAAAATACGATTGAAGAATGTCGCTGACGTTGGGCACGTTCTATTGACTCCAGTCCGCGTGAGGCGCGGTGTGCAGTTTCAATTCGTGACGCGTCTGCAGTTCGTTGACTTCGTCGGTCAGTTGTGTGGTGTCGTTCTCATCGGTGGCCACAGAGATCGACAGGTCGAAGGTCATTGACTGTTGCGATTCCAGTGAGATGACTCGGCCGTGTTGTCGTTCGAAGGTCTTCAGGTTTGGGAAGCTGCTGCCAGGTTCAAGGCCCGTGACATAACCGTCTGATTCCGGTTGAGTGTTCTTCCAGAGCGTCAGCCACGGTAACGTTGACGCGTCGAATCGAATCGCGACGGCTTTCGAAGCCGAAGGATTCCGCAGCACCGCAAGACTGCGGCCGTCGTCATCTGTGATCGGTTTCACAAAGTAGCACTGCTCTGTGTATCCGGGTGTTGGCTTGCCGCACGTCGTCCACGTGTCCATGTCTTCGGCGGCTCGGGCATCTCGCGGAGCCACTTCTTCAGCCGCCATGTGAAAGGTCGCGCCTTCTCCCAGAAATGGTCGGCCGATGTTACAGTGGTACAGTATCTCGACTTCCGCTGATGTGGCCCCAAGGTTCTGCACGGTATCGCTGATTTCGAATGTTGTACTGCCGACGTGGGTCGTCAGCGTTGATATCAGACGCAGTTTTCCGCCAAACATGCTGGCTTCATCGACCACACCAATCACAGAGATCGCTCCGTCATCGGAAACTTCGACACGGACCTGATGCGCCGCAAGGTTGGCGATGCGACCATGCAACGGCAGGAACTGCTCCGACAGGACGTTGCCGCTGGCGTCTTTGATCACGTCCGTGCCTGGGGCTCCATGCGAGCTCAGGCCACAGCGACAAATCAATTCGTTAAAGCCGTCCAGCCAGCCGATTCCACCACGGCGGGTTTGGTCGACAAATGACGGGTGGACGGGACGTTCCACGGGTGACTTCCATTCCAGCGGTGTGCCCGCAACTGTTGCTTTCCATACCCCCATACCTCTGGTGGCAAGAATAGCCAGCCGAGTGCAGCCGTTGTCCAGCCAGATGACGTCCACTCCTTCCGACAATCCGCCATGCAGTCGCTGCAGGCGGACGCTCCAATCGGCAGCGCCGACTTCGGCACCAATCGCCTGCGCGTCAATGGCAAACGCAGCTTCGTAGATGCCTTCGTCAACATCCAGAACCGTGAATGAACGGGTCACTTAGACGTCCTTTTGTTTGAACTGACTCACAACTTCGTTTCCGATTTCTGAGTTATGTATCCGAATGGTGGCTGTCAATCGACGCCTCAGCCTGCAAACGTTTTAAGAAATGGCTGGAATCCGTGAATGTGGCCACAATGTGGCAACTGAGCGGTTCAGAATAATAAATCAACCAGCGGTTGGGCTGCGATAGAACGACACCTTAGCAATCAATGCCGCAGACGCAGGTCTCCGCCGGTCGCTGGACGAAGACTCCTCGCCCTCGGCGAGCGGGGGACGTAAGTCCCCTGATTTCAATGCAGGTTTGGTGTGATAAACGCTATGGCTCGATCCGCAACGCAGTGGTTCTTAACACAATAATCCGGGTACCGACGTACCCGGCTCGCCCATGGGTGAAACGCTGTTTTGAAACTTCACCAGCTCTTATCACGCGTGTCAGCTGCCGGCCATCTCAGGTGATGCGTCCCTCGTCGCGGACGTCAACGTACGGGGATGTATTTGTACACGCCGCCGGACTGGTGCGCCAACAGTTGCAGCCATGACTCACGCCGTGATTCTTTGGCGCCCGAACCGAATTCGATGACGTGAATGCGAGTCCGTCTGCCGTTCCTGCGACGAATGACGTCCAGGTCAGAGCCGGGGCCTTTGGTCGACAGCGCCGGGTTTTCGCCGTCCGTCAGGAAGTAGATGACATCCGGTTGCAAATCAAGGGCACGCAGCAGCGGGGCTTTGTGTACAGTCCCCGCTCTGGGCTGAACGCGATCAATTTCCTGGGCCCCCAGTTGAACCTGCACTTCTGTGGCGGCATACATGTCCTGCAGAGGCCGTTTTCTGAGTTTCATCTGAGTAATTGCTTCGTTGTAAAACAGGACCTGAAACTTCTGGTTCGGTCGCAGCAGTCTCAGGCTGCCTTTCAGCTGACTCTTTGCCAGGCCCATTCGGCTGCCTTCGCTCATGCTGCTGGAAGTATCGACCACGTAGACGAAGCTGCTGCCGCCGTCGACAATGTTCATAAACTGCGTTTCGCCGGGCCCGGGCGTTGGTGAACCGGCAGCCCCCTGTCCCGAATTGCCGGCTGGACGAATCTGAGGCGGAATGCCTGCCTGAAGATTGGCCGTGCTGCCGATCGGTTCTCCAGGGCCAATCGTTTTTGACAGATCCATAGCCACGGCCAATGGATTGGAGACCCGGGTGTTGGCAGATTCTGTGGCCAGCAGCTCTGAGATCGTGGGGGCTTTTGTGGGGATCGATGTTACTGTTTCCGGCAGTGCAACAGGATCCGCAGCGTGCTCCTGTTCAACATCGTGTGGGTTCTGCCGAGGCGTGCTGGTGTCCTGGACCGAATGATCGGGAATCAGGACCAGTCCGACCTGGCGGAAGTCTCGGCCGCCGGCTTCCACCGGCACACCCTTATCGCAGCCTCGCAGAGACATCCCTGCGACAAGCAACACCACCAGGTGTACGGCGAGTGACACCAGGCTGCTGGGAAGCAGTGCGGCAAGTCGAGAGCCATTATTGCGAGTTGGCAGGTCCATGATGAGTTGACCACGCCATGCCTATTCCGACCTGGCGGGCGTTTCGTCTTTTTGCTCGGTCGTCGTTTCCGGCGTTTGGGTTTCGGGGGGAGCATCTTGCGCCGCGATCTGCTTGATGCTCTCAATCACCTGAGCTGTCAGATCGACTTCCGAGATCGGCTCGCCATCAGGGAGTTTAAACTGAAACGTATCTTCGGAGATAGTACTGTTGATTTCGATCCGGCGGAAATCCAGGACGACCGCCGGGCGAATCTGTTTCTGTTCGGGGTCGGGATGTTTCTTCAGGTATTCAATACGTCGTGGCAGCAGCGCATCGGCATCAACGTAGATTCGCACGTAGTCCGGGATGTATTCAGGCAGCACAGCAGCTGGGTTGTCCGCCAGGCCAAAGTATTCCTTCCGAGCCTGAGCAGACCAGCGTCCGGAAAGTACAAGCAATCGCTGGTTGCCGGATTGCTGCTCCATGACCGTGCCGAATTCCATGCCTACCTGAAGCTGTGCGATAAGAGTCTGCAATCCGCCAACGCCCAGAGCCTGCAGGCTCTGGGCCTCACTATAGTTTGGTAGTTCACCGACAGCGTCAACGATTTCGCGAATGTTGCGGCGCGTCAGTTGCTTTTGATCGCCGTTGGCCCACAGGGACCACAGCACACTGCCGTCACAGATCTGTTGCAGAGATCCCATGACACTGTCTGTGGGCGGGGCTTCCGGCTCGCTATCAAGTGCGAGGGCATTTGAGTCGCTGGCCTTGAGAGCTCGTATGGGGACGATGCGGTACTCCAGTCGCATTCGGTTTCCCGTGGCATGTATGTAGCGCCCGATGGCGTGAAACCTTTGTCCGGACAGCATTACCGTCTGATAGATTTCGCAGGAAAGAGACTCCACGCCATCCAGTTTTTCGGCGACCCTGCTGAAGACATCCGCTGCAGCGAGATCGGACTTCTTCTGTGACGGAGCAGCTTTCTGCGGCGGATCCTGATTCTGGCCGAATGCAGACGGGCCGAATGTGCTGACGGCCGCTGCAACGGCAGAAATGGCGACTACACAGAGGGAAAGCGACAATGTCAAAGTTTGCGGTTTATGCTTCATTTTCGGATTGTGCTGAATTTGCCAAAGATTCGAGTTGTTCCGTCCCGAAACAAGGAGTGAAGGACCAGTATCCGTCGAACGTCGCAGATCAACTGCGCTGAAACGGGCATGGCAGCAGCAATTCTACTGCGGAACATGCCGCTGGGTCGACAGCAAACACCTTTTTGCCGTCAACCACGAATCTGGTCGGAAAGACAGTTTCCACAACGACATACGGTGATTCGACAGGGCGCTGTTGGCTTAAATTGCCAATGGCACGGAAGGGATTGCAATGAGAGACTATTTTCTGGTGTTAGGCGCCTTGGTCGTGGTTTGCACAGGATGTGCCAGCTTCGATACCGGCAGCAGCATTCTCAGCAATCGCGAGCATGTCGCTCCACCGGCTGCTGTGCAATCTCGCCCTGGCCCCATGGTTGACGGCCCGGGGCCCGGCGTCCTGGGCATGCTCGGTCAGCCCGGAATGGGCATGGCAGCCCCGCCGATGTCGACTCAGATTAAGTTCGTTGGTCCAGAGACCATGACGATCGGCTGGCGGGCAGGAGCTACCTTTGCCAGCAGTCAGGTGCAGTCCGGTCAATACTATGACTTCTATCAGTCGGCTGTGTATCAGCTGATGCTGGAAGGTCTGGAACTTCCTGGCGTTGACCCACGTCCGCTGTATCCCACTCTGGAAGTGCGAGCGGCCCATCCGAACACATTGGCATACCTGCAGCATAATGCTGTTCCCGTTGAGATCACCGAAGAGGATCTGGAACACGTCAACAGCAGCAACATGGTCACAAAGGTCATTTACCTGCCGGCTCCTGAGTTTCAGGCTCGAGCGATTGCCGGTGTGGAAACACTCGTCTCCACTCGGCTTGATCCGGGTATCGATCCCGTGCAGCAGGCGGAACAAATGGGGACGGTCATGCTGATCCTGCGATTCGGAAATAAAGACCTGCAACCACCAGCATCGATGATGAACGCAGATGGTTCTGTGACTCAGGTGAATTACATGATGATGAACGGTCAGGCAGGTCAGATGGCACCTCCGACGCCGATCAGCACGCTGGCCACGGATGCCGGCGGTGGTGTTCCCTCTGCGATGATCGCAGCAGGAGGTGGATTTCCAGGTCAGCCACCAATGCCTGTTGCCGGAATGGGATCTATGCCACCATGGGGCATGCCAATGACGTCAACTCCTATCGGATTGCCGGGACCTCCTCATCTGCCGCTTGGCGGGCCAGCAGGATTGAAGTCTCACACCGTTCGAAATCTCTCTCAGAACAAGATGCCGAAACCTGTCGATCATCTGTTGATCGACGTGAAGCATGATCCTGGCTACAGCGTGCCGGAACCCGTGCGACATATTCAGTACACCGAAAAGCACCCTGTTCACCGTCCGGGTGAAGTTGCTCACCCGGTTTCAAAGGCTTCGCAGTTCTACGGTTTCTAGAGCAGCGTCAGCGATACGTTGAGGTGTGCCACTGGCCTTGCCAGTGTGAGGTTTAAGAAAACACTGGCGGAGCCAGTGGCACACAATCCTTCATTTTGAGCACAGACAAAGTTTTAGCAGTGGGTTGATGTGTCCGACTTCGGCGATGAGCAGAAGTCTCGGGCCGCGGCCAGCAGCACAATTGTTTTATCGGTGTCTGATTGAGATCCCGGTTCAGCAACGTACAAGTGAAAAGTTTGCCGGGGGGCGATTCTGGAGTGACTTCACTTCTGATCGCCCTCGTTTTGTTACAGCGTAGTACGCTGACTCGTGGCCGCGACAGACGGATTCCCGCCTGAGAAAACGGTCTGCCCACGAGCCAGAACGGTTCACGAGAATAAGTCAACTGCTTTAATACATTCCAAAGTCAGAGTGATGCCACCAAAGACAGACTGCCTGATTCGAATCATGAAGAACACTTTGCTGGTGTTCGTTTTCGGACTGGTTCCTGTCGGGACCGTGACTGCTCAGACGGATCGTGACTACCATCAACCGCTCAGCCAGAACAGTCCACCCGGTCAGGCCGCTGCGTGGATGAACTATCTGCGTCAGTACGATCCAACGTGGCTGCAACCACTCTCCGTGGAAGTCGCTGGCGGCGGTCAGCTTCAGGTGTTCTCACGATCGAATCGTCCGGTTGGTGCAGCGACGACACCCGCTTTGGTCGCCGTGAATGTTGGACATGTTTACCGACTGCGAATCGGTGATATGCCTGACTTTCCCGGTGTCGAAATCTATCCGTCCATCGAATTGCTTGATCGTCTGCACCCGCCTCAGGGGCGAGAAAACGAATTTCCGATTCCGATCATCATCACAGCGGAAGACATTCGCACCGCACTCAGCGGTCAGCTGGTCACCCGGGTGATCTATCTCGAACAGCCGCAGATCGCTCAGGAACTGGATCCGCTACGGCGTGAGATTCCGCAAAGTGTCCTGCCGTCAGACAACTCGCTGCAGGAAGCGGACCGACTGGGCAGGCCGATGGCCATTATTCGCATCGGTGGACGACAGTCGTCTGCCGGGTCTTCGCTGTCATTCTTCGGAACAGGTGGGGGCGTTGAGATTCGCCAATCGGTGACAGAACTGAACGCTGCCGGACCAGCCGTCGTGCAGGCCAGGCGGGCGGTCATCCCATAAACACCCGGAACCGGAAACCTGTGCCGCAGATCACCCGATCGTCGACTTCTTCAAAAACCATACACAACGTTCAAGTTCCAGGGATATGTCCAACTTACTTAAGACATTCGGTCTAAACTGTCGGTTCTGGCTGCCCGGCTTGTGTTGCAGTGCAGCGATTGTCGGCTGTGCCGCGACCGGCGGCAACTCTCCGGAGAGAGCTTTTGCAGCTCGTGCCCCCGGAGAACTGCAGGCTGAAAGACTGGCGTCGGTTGAAACCGGGATCGCCACCTACCCGGACGGTGAAGCAACCGGTCCGGCCACGGCATTGCAGCGTGAAACGTGGCCTGCAGAAGGAGACGTTCCATCGGTCCAGGCAAATTATGACGTGATCGATTCTCACACCGACGAGCGTCGTTCTGCTGCCGAGGCGGAAGACCGTCGCGTTCGTGGGCAGAGTCCATCTGAATCCCGGACGCGTGACCGCGTTCTGCCGGTCTCACAATCACTGGCAACAGGCATGGCCGGTGTTGCCACCACGGCCGGGTTTGCAACAACACGTGTGCGGAGCAATACCGCCGGCGTTGCGGGCGGAGCGGCGACGACGTTTCGAGCTGCAGAACCGCGAATGCCTTCAGCCCAGCCAAACAGTCCGCCAGCCGCCTCAATGACTGTGGCTGCGTCGCCGCTGGCGCAGGCTTATCCGGACGAGTACATCTTCGACGGTGGTGATCGTGGCCATCCTGTCCATTATCACGGTGGCGCAATGGCGGGACTTGATACGGAAGACACGGTGGCAGAATTCAAAGATCACACCGGCGCGAATCACGTGGAAGCCAGTAACCGAGTGGCCGTTTACGCGCCACGGTTTGGTGCTGTTAGAACGGTCACGGGGCTCAGTATTGACGTGGCGGTCAACAAAGCGGCCGGAGCGACGGATATTTCCGGACTCGGAAAATTGCACGACCAGCGTGGTCTCGACGTCCGTGTACGCAACTCACGTGCATCGGGGCTGGGGACACGTCGCAGCGCGAGTGGTGTTGAGACTGCTCAGCCGGCTCACCTGTCTCGTGGTTCCAATACACTTGCCGAAAACCGAAGAGTATCGCAGGGCCTGGAAAACAAAAGTTCCAGTGGCCCGGGAACACTTGAGATGTCACAGGTGTTTGAGTTAAACCTTGAATTCCTTGCGTCTGCCACCTCCAACATCCGCACCGGTTTCGGTCAGGCGGCAGCCATATCGCAGGCGACACTGACACGCGCGACGTTCCGGGTTCAGTCGACGGTTGGCGTGGAGGAAAAACGTGGCCGCAAAGGCCGGATTCATCTGACCAAGGAAGCATCGTCACTCACCGCGAAGTCGGGCGACATCATCACGTTCAAAATCCACTTCCGGAACATAGGTGATCATAACGTCCACGACGTTCGCATCATTGACAACCTGACTCCTCGACTGAAGTACGTCGCTGGCAGTGGAGAGGTCGATCTGGCCGACGGCAGCGGTGGGGGCCTTTCTGTGCTGCCCAATGCTGAAGGAAGTCAGACCCTTGAGTTCACGCTGGACACTCCGCTGCACGGCGGAGCCACAGGCACGATCACGTTTCAGGCGAAGGTTCTTTGACAGAAAGAAGTACGCAGAACAGTATTCACGGATAACTCCGTCGCATCACACGCTGGTGTGAACTTTTCCGTCAGAATGAAGGGGCTGACGGAAAAGGGTGCCGTGAGGGGACGCTACATTACTGTCTGTGTACGAGAAGAGCCCGCTGCAGTCACATGCAGCGGGCTCTTTCTTTTCCGTCCGGCAGTCAGAATCAGTGCCCTCGTTTCGAGAGTCTGAACCTGTTTCTTCCCGCTAGTCGCCATCGACCAGCAGCCTGGCAGGTGGTACCTGCCCTGCCATGACAGCGAAGGCGCCTTCCAGTTCGATTTCCATCTGGGCGTTGGACGTTCCCGACGCAATGTGGACGTACTCGCCGCCACTCATTTCGGCGATTGCGTTCATTAACGTCGTGTCCGCACCGTCACCCATTGAGATCGTGTGAACCGTGTAGCCCGCATCGAACGCTTCTTTGGCTCGCACGAACGAATGCAGAGCCGCTCGCCAGTTGCCGTCGCCGTTGCCGCCGCTGACGTAGCTGCTGTCGATGATGACATCGGCTGATCCGTCGCCATCAAAGTCCGTGATGTCATTCCAGATCCACCCGGCGGGCAGGCTGCCTGTACCATATCCGCTGGGGTATTGATTGGACTGACCATCGGTCATCAGCAGGATGGCCTTCTGAGCACCATAACGTCCCTGGTCATCCAGCAGGTCTCGAGCGTCTTCGAGTCCGTAGCCGATGCCCGTCGCACTGTTGTAGTGGCCGGCCTGCTTATGTCGTTGGATCGTATCGATCGCCATGACGTTGTCAGTCAGGTGCTCACCGATCAGGTCAACCGTGACATCCGCACCATCTTCCCATAGCCCGGTTTCGATTCTTGATGTGGTGGCGTACGTGACCAGCCCCAGATGATCCCCATATCCCAGATTGTTCAGGAAGGTGGCCAGCATCGTGACACCCTCTTTCATTCCGTGGTGAGGATAAATCGGAGCACGCCACAGGTCTTCGGACTGATTGTTGGCCTTCTTCTGGCTGATCAAATACTGCATCAGCGTTCGGTATCCGTAATCTTTTCGGTAACCGTAGCTGCTCAGATTATTCTTCACATAGCTGATGTACCCGTTCCACAGTGATTCGCTTTCATTCCTTGACGGCTTGCCGTTCAGGTTACCGCTGCCATCCTTGCCTTCCTGCGGAAACGGAACGTAGTCGTCGCTGGCCTCGGAGCTGGTGATGACGATCCATTCTGCGTCATTACTATAGCCGCCCAGTGACGAGACATCAGACGTATGCGGACCAGACTGCCATCCACCTTCGTTCGAAAAGTCCCAAAGCGTAACGGTGTATCCCGCCGGGATCTCAAAGGAGTTGATGTCATCGTCCACGTTGCCACTCATGTTGTTCAGGTCGTACGTCCCAACCCCCAGTTCCATCATCAAGGTGCTGTAGTTGTCGTAGTCATAGAACCTGACTCCTCCTCCGGTGCCGCCCAGGTCCAGTTGGTCGAAAATCGTACTTGTCGTTCTGCTGCTGATGTACGTTCCGGCGTAGGAATTGATGTTACCGAAGCCTTCCGCCGGGAATTTTGGAGTGCTGGCTTCGTCACTGAAGCGAACGTCCGAAGCGACCAGGGCGTCCCAGATGTCGTCAAGGCCGTCGGTGACACCGGTGAGTCCCAGCCGGTTGACTGTGTCTGAGCGGAACTGGCTGTCAAACGCCATTGACCCCGAGTAGTCGAGTACGGCAACAATGTCGCGTGATTCGATAAAGGCCACCGCATCCGCGCGAATGGACTGGGCCCGTTCACCAACAACCGGCGCAAAGATCAACGGAAGCTTGGCGTCCGCCTGGCTTGGGTCTTCATTCGTTTTTCGGATTTCGACCTTCACCATGTTGTACGGGGGAGTCCCATACGTTTCTGTATACGTCACGCCGTCTTCGTTCAGCAGTCGATTACCCAAACTAACGTCGATTGCCGGATCGATATAAAATCCGTTCAAATCGGCAACTCTGACGGCCATTGTTTTGGCCGCCGCTGCAGCAATGGCCTGGATGGTCTGCATATCCGATTCGCCCTGTTCGGCCGCTGTTCGAATTCCGATCACAATTTCCTGGGCGGCTGCCAGTGCTGCGGCATCCGCGGACGCCTGCATGCGGGTCTTTGTGACCGTGATCATGCCAAGGTCAACGGACATTCCGACGAATGTCATTGCCGCCATCAGGCTGATAATCGCCAATACAAAAAACACTCCCTTGCGTCGTTGTTCCTTCAGATGCGCAACGGCTTTTGATAATGATGATCTTTTCATTGTCCCCCCCCAGGTAAGATTAGATCCGATATTTCGTATTTATGGCTGCCACTGGTCGGCAGATATTTGTGCTTCAACAACCCTCGTTAGCTGGACAGTGCCCCTCCACCCAGTCCCGCTCTCAGAATCAAAAAGGCACGCACATCGGTCCCGGCCATGTGATTGCTTGGAAACAGACTGATGGCGGAATACGGCATGCTGATTTCGATTTTCATCATCTGCAATGCGTTGTCTTCATCAGAAATGTCGAAAGGCAACCCGATGCTTTGACCATCCGCATAAACAATGCTGACGGTTAATGCCGAACCCGGCAGGCCCGAGGCGGTGACGTAGTTTCGAATGTCCCGTTCAATTTTTGCGTTTGGAGTATCGCCGTCTTCAACGACATCACTCCAGTTCATATTGGCCAGGCGACCGGCTTCGCGTACGGACGACTGCATGATCGTGCTGGCTCGCAGTGCACTGCCCATTTCGATGGTGCCCAGCACCAGAATCAGCATCATTGGCAGAATGACTGCAGCTTCCAGAACTGCGACACCTGACCGGTTGCTGGTGGCGACGTTGCGGCGATTTCGGTTATGGCTTGAGATTCGCATCGCCCAACTCCTTCTATTCTTTTCTCATGACGGCCTGGCCGTAAATATTGATGTCACCGATCCAGCGGGGACCAAGAATGCCGACCTCCCCATAGGGAACCTGAATCCGCACAAGGAACAGGCTGCCTCGCTCCAGGTCTTCAACGGCGACATTCGGTAGAGACTCGTAGTACGTGTCATTCATTGCTTCCGCGTCGACATTGATGTCGTCAAACACGCTGGCGTCTTTCACCAGAATCCTGACATTCTCCAGATCAGCATCGATCGCCGAATTCAGAATGTCGTGCGCCAGCGATTCGACCTCGTCGGTTGTCGCCAGGTCGCCAACACCCACTCGGGCCGCCCGGCGGGCGGCGGAATTGACCGTGTGGATGGTCATGAAAACATGCCCGAACTCAATAAATCCAAACAGGAACGTAAAGAAAATTGGCAGCACAACGGCGGTTTCAACCAACGTCGTGCCTTTGCGTTCCTGTGTTTTTCGGAATTGAAGAAGCCTCATCGCGGAGAACCTCTGGTGTTTAAGTGAGTAAATCTGAAACGGATGTTTCGTCGATTCTGCTGTCCACTGTTAACCTACAACTGAATTCCGCGTCTGCCCGAATCAATACGGAAGTTCGGATGTCGGTTTTTCTGTCGTGTTGTGCAGATGCAACCGGAGGTGTTTTTCCCACTCCACATACCTGTCGATGCGGACAGAACCGACATGATTCTGTTGCCAATGGGCAACGTCCGTTGTTCCGACACGACCGGTGTCACAGCCAATGATGCTGTCTGCACACACGCGCAACGTGACGTTGGGTCATTGAACGGGTCAGCAGAGCTGTGACGGTTACAGCAGTTCGCTGAAAAACAAGGACTCACTTTGTGAGGCTCCGGTGCATTGAACGTCGTGGCCCCGCTGCTGGCCTGTCGCACTCCTATTCGTCAGGACAGGTCCTGACCTACATCTACTTTGCCGTATGTGAAATGAGCACGCAGCGCAGGCCACTGAGTTTCTGAAACGCACAAGACCCACTCGCTTGCGCGTCGAGCTTATATTGCGGCCCCTTGCAGAAGCCTTGCTCATACCGCCGGCGCCGCCGCTGGCTCTGATTGTGGAGCCTTCGTGTCCGACTCTCGACGAGACAAAAGCGTCTGCCGTCGCAGCACTCCACTGAATCCTATTTCTGAAACATCTCGTTCTTTTCGTCACCGCGCGACAGCAGATAGGCTAACAGATCCAGGACTTCTTCACGGTTCAGCGGCTTCAGCAGATTGCCCGGCATGATCGATGTTGTTGACGCAAGGATTTCGTCGATGTCGTCTTTCCTGATATCCACGATTTTGGTGCTGTCTTCCGGATCCGTCAACACGCTGATCTGTTCGTCGTTCTCAGAGACGATGCGGCCGCTGACCGATTTTCCGGCCATCGTGACGACGGTACTGGCCTTGTATTGATCGCTGATGACTTTACTCGGATCCAGAATCGCTTCGGTCAGTGCATCAATGTTGAAGCGACCGGCCAGTTGAGTCAGGTCCGGGCCGGTCGCACCGCCGTCTCCGGCAAAGCGATGGCACAGAATGCAGCGAGTGGCCGCGAACATCTTCTGTCCGTTGGCAAAGCTGCGATTCGTCAGGCCGTCGTGTGCCAGAGTTCGTACTTCTTCCAGCGACCAGTCCTTGCCGGGACCGGTGGGTTTTGGCAATTCCGGCATTGTGAATGGTGTGCGAGCCCCCATCGCTTCCAGCATCACTCGTTCGTTTTCGGTCGTGGTGGCATACGCTTCGTCACTTATGTTCTGCAGGAATTTCACGAAGCTGTTGCCACCGGACCATTTCTGAGCCTTCGCAAACCAGCGGAAATAGTCGGCGCGCGATTCCGGTGCCCAGCCCGTTTTGGCGACTCGCAGACAGAACGCGTACCAGACCTGATCTTTGTCCGGCTGATTGGCGATCATCGCATGGATGGCCTTGCCGTATCCGGCGTTGCGAGCCAGCAGGTCCGTCATGTCGATGTCCAGACGCTGAGGTTCCTGATTCATCAGCTTGATTGTCTTTGCGACGACCGTCGGCGACTTAAGGTAGACCAGCACTTGGCACAGTTCGCGATTCAGGTTGCCATCAGTTGATGGGAAGTGATCGTTCAATTCGGGCAGAAACTTCGCCCGGTCTTCATCCGATGCTTCGCCCAGACGCAGAAAGACCAGCGACAGAGACCGCAGATAATGGAGTTGCTGTGTTGTTTCAAGCTCCGCAAAATCAATCTGCAGCAATGCCGCGACCGATGTTGCTTTCACCACCACTGATTCCAGCCCGGTCTGTTCCGCACCGCGGGCCATTGCTGTCACGACTTCCAGGACCGCATCAACATCCTGCTGCGGTTTCTCCAAAAACTGATTAATATGAGATGCGACCGCTTTGGTCTGAATCACTCGACGAATCGCGGATGCCAGCGCGCGGTCCGAGCGGAAGTCCAGGTTTTCCATCGGCAGCCCGTCCGCAACCGCCTGATAATAACCGGCAACAATTTCGTTCATTGTCACATCGGCCCGGTGATATTGTTCGGCGAAGTGCCTTAGCTTTCGCTCACCAGAAAATGATTCGTTCTTCAGAACTGTCGGTTCTGTGCTTTCGCTTCCGACATACGTCACTCGATACAACTCTGACTGTGTTCCGCGACCGCCGACGGAGAAATACAACGCGCCATCCGGACCTGCCGCAACATCCGTCAGTGGCAATGGGCTTCGTGAAACGAATTCTTCTTTCGTCGCTGTGTAGGAACTTTTATCCGGTTCCGTATGAATCGCGTACATCGTGCCGAAGGTCCAGTCACAGATGTACAACGCTTTCTGATACTTCGCGGGGAACTTCAGGCCGTAGCCAAAATCCACACCCACCGGTGAACCGGGGCCGATGTTGACCAGCGGAGGCAGGCTGTCCAGATAGTACGTTGGCCACTTGCCGGTACCACTGCGCCAGCCGAATTCGCTGCCGCTGGTGGCATGCACAACTCGAGTCGGGCGATACCACGGTGCGCCGTAATCCCATTCCATATCGGCGTCGTAGGCAAAAAGTTCGCCATCGGCATTGAAGGCCATGTCGTAGGGATTGCGGTATCCGATGCTCCAGATGTCCCACGTCTTACCGTCGGGATCCGTGCTGGCAATCCAGCCGCCGGGAGCTAGCTTGCCGCGCGCGTGTCCGTTGGCGTCCCACATGCGAGGCAGCAGCAGGTCCTCGCCCCAGTTGGTGGGAATACGACTGCTGTAGTTCTTGTCCGTCCGTTCTTCGCCTGCCTTAAACGGTGGGTCAGTGTGATTGCCGGCAATCACAAAGATGCGTTTTCCGTCCGGCGATAACCGCAGCGAATGCGGACCGTGTTCGCCACCGCCGCGGAAATCCTTCAGCTTGACACATTCGTCAAACTGGTCGTCACCGTCCAGGTCTTTGGCGCGGTACAGCCCGCTGCCGGAGCCTCCGTTGACAGACAAGTACAGGCTGTCGAAGGCATACAACATTCCCTGAGCACCGGTGGGCTGAAACTCACATTTTGAAAAATCGAGACGTTCCACAACGGTTGCGCCGCGGTGGCCGGAAGTCGTTCCAACAGCAGGCAACGTGATGCGACAGATGCCTTTGTCGCCCTGATCACTGGCCAGCAGGCGGCCTTTGTTGTCAAAGGCGATGCAGACCCACGAACCGAGTTCGTCCTTGGGCACGGTGAACAGTTTTTCCACCTGAAATCCCGGCACGACTTCAAATACGCCGCGCGGAACTCGACCGGCGTAACTGGCGGAGGCGGAGAACACACTGCCCCAGGGCGAGTCGCCGTAGTTGCCTCGTAATGACACTTTGCCACCGTTGTCCAGGTTTTTCGTCGCAATCGTCCAGTCTTCGTCCGTCACGATGTGAGACACTTTTCCGTCTGCGTTCCGCACGGCCAGCTTTAATGTGAAGGCGGCAATGCCGCCGCGGTTGGCCACTTTCGCGGTGATGGTGTTTTTGCCGTCGACGATGTGCTTCGTCACATCAGCCGACATCGGTTGCTCCCACGCCGTGCTGGTGGCCACCTGCTTACCATTGATAAAGACGGTTCCAACGTTGTCGCTGGACGCTTTCAGATACGCTACTTTGACGCTGGATGCATCAAACGTCGTCTGCAGAACGTAGTCCTGATTGTTGTCCTGGCCCCAGATCCATTTTGCACTCGGTCCGCTGTTGAAGTCTGCGTCCGAAATCGGCACCTTGTTTTCTACGGGCGGCGTTGCCTGCTGCCCCCCTCGCTCAACAGATTCCGGAACTTCCGGCAGCTGGGTATACACGGGTTTCGTCGTCACCAGACGATCTGTCGGATTTTCGGTCAGGATGAGACCTCGGAACTGGTGCTCCTGAGGTTTTCCGTTGCTGTGCAGTTGCAGACCAATCTGTGATTCCTGAAGCATGTCCGGCTGGTCAGTAAAGTCGAAGATCTGTGTGCCATTGGCGGCAAAGCGAATCCGATTGCCGACGACCAGGATTTCAATCAGATTCCATTCACCCTTCTTTTCGGCGTTGGGACCAGGGCCACGATCGACAACTCGGTTGCGACGATACGCGTCCCAGATGCCCCAGTCGTGGCTGAACATCAGCAACGGCCCTTTGAAACCGTGGCTGTTGTCGCCCTTGTCTGTGAAACGTTCCCCCAGGGCACAAACAGCCGAGTGCATCGTGGAGTATTTCGGACCCAGCGTCTGTTTCACCTCCAGCAACAGCCGAAAGTTGCGATAGCTTTTGTCGGTGAACAGATACGTGCTGCTGGGCACGGTGTCGTCGTTGGCCCCGCGGATTACGCCGTCGACAACCGACCAGAGACTCGGGGCGCCCTGCCAGCCCGTCAGATCCGTACCGTTGAAGAGTTCGATTGCCTTTTCGGCGCTCGGCAGTTTCTTGACGGCGGTCGAAAATTCGGTCGACGGTTGGGCAAAACCGGCTGACGACATGGCAAGAAGAATGGCGGGGACGACAACACAGCGAAGCATGGAGGGACCTTTGGGCGGGAATACAGGTGGAATTGGGGGTGAACAGGTTAACATGCCGGCACGACATCGTGCGAGTCAGCAGTCGTTTTTCAGTGACAGGCAGGGTACAGGCCTGAGGAAATATCAGACTGCGTCTCATGAAGTTTGCGGTGCGGGCGTCCCGCCTGCGAATACTCACTCAACTTATTCAGGGAACGCAGCCGAGACGGCTGCACCACAATACCAGGAGGGGGGTCTCAGAGAGAGCCGAAGGTGCCGGCCGTCAGGCCTTGTTGGATTTCTGTGATGGGAACGCCATAATAGCGCTGCTCAAACTTGCCACCAGACGCTCCCGGAGAACGGTAGATATGTCGCACAACGAAAACATTCGCCCGAAATCAGTACATGGGACTTCTCGCCGCAAGTTTATCAAGACTGCTGGTGCCGCAGCCATCGCCACGCAGTTTGGAGCCACTTTCATTCCGGCTCATGCGTTTGGAAAGATGGAAAAGCCTGCGTTGGCGGGGATTGGAGCCGGAGGCAAAGGCCGCACAGATATCGTCCAGTCGCGTGACGCCGGCTTTCATGTCGCAGCACTGGTGGACATTGTCGACGCGACAAAGCTGAAATCCATCGGCGACAAACGATTGCGGTCGATGGCCGAAGTTCGCAGCACCTTCCCGGATGCCCGGTACTTTTCGGACTACCGCGAAATGTTCTCCGAACTGGGCGACAAAATCGATGCGGTGACCGTGTCGACTCCCGATCATCATCATTTTCATGCATCGATGATGGCGATGCAGACCGGCAAGCATGTCTACTGTCAAAAACCGCTGACACACAGCATCTGGGAAGCCCGCACGCTGGCGAAAACCGCGCGACAGACGGGTCTCAAAACGCAGATGGGTAATCAGGCCCATGCGAACGATCACATGCGGCGTTGCGTGGAGCTGATTCGGGCGGGGATCGTGGGCAAGGTGCAGGAGATTCATGCATGGACAAACCGCCCTATCTGGCCGCAGGGATTTGCTGCGCCACCGCCGAAGGAGGACATTCCCGCGGGCATCGACTGGGAACAGTGGGTTGGTCCAGCGCCGTGGGTTGATTACAGCTCAAAGATCGCGCCGTTTGCGTGGCGGGGCTGGTGGAATTATGGAACCGGTGCCCTGGGCGATATGGCCTGCCACATCATGGATATGGGACACTGGGCGATGATGCCCGGCACTCCGGTAAGTGTCCAGGCAGAACAAAACGGCGCTACAGAACTTTCGCCGCCGATCAATTCGAAAATCACCTGGGAGTTCGGGGCCGATCAGTATTCGGCGAAAGATGGATTCAATTTCAACTGGTACGACGGTTACATCAACGCTGGTTTTGATCGTGATGGCTGGAAGCTGGTCAAGGATGGCAACGACTACAATCACCCGTCGGAAGACGTGCTGGACGGAGAGAGCTTCAAGGATTTTGGCAGCGTTGTGATTGGTGAAAAGGGGAAACTGTTTTTCCATCGCAGTCGCAACAAGTGGCTGGTCAAACCGTCCGGCATTCTGGATGGGTTTGAGGAACCGGAGGAGACGATTCACCGAGCCGGAGGTGACAACTACGGCGAGTGGATGGACGCGATCACTGGAAAAGTCGAACAGGGCCAGTCATGGTTTGGTCATTCCGGGCCGTTGACCGAAACGGTGCTGCTGGGCGTCATTGCTCAGCGCGTGCCGGACACGAGACTGGAATGGGACGCGGACAAAATGCAGATCAAAGGTCGAGCGGACTTGCAGTCTTTGATTCAGCGTGAGTACCGCGACAGCTGGAAGATTGAGGTGTAGGAGGCGTCTCCTGGACGCAGCCCCAACGAATGTGGTGCGCCCATTGAGCTGATTGTTGTTGGCCGTGAAGCGGTGTCTGCACTTAGCCCCCGAGGCCCAGCCCTTTGAAGGTGTGTCGTCGATTGGGAAAGTTGGTCTATGAGTTTTTCAGAACTGGACGGAAGATATCGTTCGGTTCGTCTTAATAACCAGCCCAAAATCAGAACGAGGTGACAAGGATGTTGCTGAGCGGCCCATTTGAGAAGTTTGTGGAATCCAGCCCCGTGACCGTCATGATGCGGGGGATCGTTGAGAATCTGTTTCATACCGAGCGGCTGGACCGAATTTTCGAAGAAACAGCGGTGGCTCAGTATACACGTACACTTCCGTTCTCCACCGTTGCTGAAGTGATGGGCGAAGTGGTGTTCAACGTCAACCCCACAGTGAACGCTGCATTGAAGGATCGCGTGGAAACGCTGCCTGTTTCGGTCAGTGGGTTCTATCAGAAGCTTAACCGCATCGAACCGGAAGTGTCAGCTGTCCTGGTGCGTGATTCGGCCGTACAGCTGGCACCCGTGATTCGGAAACTCGGTCTGCGAACACCCTTGCTGTCCGGTTACAACATCCGAATTCTCGACGGAAACCACTTTGCCGCCACAGAACACCGTCTGCTGGAAACGCGTTACGAAACGGCCGCACCGTTGCCTGGTCAGGCTTTAGCAGTACTCGACTCTGACGTGCGACTGGTGATTGACGTGTTTCCCTGCGAAGACGGTCATGCTCAGGAACGGTCACTGCTCGACCAACTTCTGCCAACAGTGCGGCTGAAGGATCTTTGGATTGCGGACCGAAATTTCTGCACACTCGGCTTTTTGTTTGGGATTGCGAAACGCAAAGGTCGTTTCATTATTCGACACCACGCGAATATGCCGTTGAAGATGATTGGTCGCCGCAAACTCATCAGACGATCAGACACCGGAAAGGTGTACGAACAGAAAGCGGAAATCACAAATCCAGGGACGGGGCGTTTGAAAACGATTCGCTGTGTGACTGTCAAACTGGACATACCAACTCGAGATGATGAACACGAAATTCGCATTCTCACGAACCTGTCGGTGACCGCTGCCGACGCGATAAAGATTGCGGACCTGTACCGAAAAAGATGGAGTGTGGAAACCTTGTTTCAGGAAATGACGCAAAATCTAACGTGTGAAGTCAAGACCCTGGCGTATCCGCGAGCGGCTGTGTTTGCCTTCTGTCTTGCGGCCATGGCATGGAACGGAATGTCCGTCATTCATGCGGCCCTGCGAAATGTGCATGGCGAGGAAACGGTTGAAGAGAACCTTTCAGGATATTACCTGGCGTTGGAAATCTCTCAGGTCTATCACGGCATGATGATTGCAATTCCGCCTGCCGAGTGGGAACTCTTTCGAAGTCTAACGACCGCCCAGTTGGCAACGTTGCTGAAGAAACTGGCTCGGAATGTATCGCTAAAGAAACTCCAGAAGACCACACGCGGCCCAAAGCGTCCCCAACCCAAACGGAACTATTCCGGCAACGGACAACACGTTGCGACCGCGAAACTTCTCGCGAGAAGAAACCTGTAATTCCACACCTTCAAAGGGCTG
>LWDU01035479.1_pt1 | contig 39897 bp, 40 predicted proteins | sample 727161 | NCBI WGS metagenome assembly LWDU01 (sample SAMN04566230, study PRJNA314399) | hydrothermal vent metagenome | isolation source: deep sea hydrothermal plume seawater | place: Mexico: Gulf of California, Guaymas Basin | collected 2004-07-11
CCTGTAAGGTTTCGTTGGCACCGAAGTTGTCCTGGAACATTCCGTCGATAATAAGCTCATCGCCTTCTTCAAAAGCGTTACCGAAGTGGATGATTGCCCCGGGATCTGTTTCAAAGCGTTTCACTTCGGTCAGTGTATCCAGATCGACAACAACGATTTGCATGGGTATTGATTCATCAAACGTCACCTGATCAGAAATGGTCCTGGTCCCCATGATGACTGGCATCATGTTGCCGAACACAATAGAGCCCAGAAAGAAGATGGCGTACTTGTCTGACAGCGCAAAATCGTGACAGAAAGGGAAGGTATCCAGCGGAATCTGCGCTTTCTTAAATAGAGTTCCCTCAGGGCTAATACGATACAGGTGGATGCACGGCTTCGGCCCCTTCAGTCCAAAACCTGAAACACCTGCACCATAGTTGATATAGTCGCCCGTTCCGGGATGCACCTTGCCATGGGCGCTAAATACCATGGATGGTTCCAACTCACCTTCATAAGTGAACTCACCGATCGTGTCGAGTGACCCTGGCTGAAGCTCCCAGGGCTTACCGCCTTCGTTAAGCGCCAGCAAATGACCACCGTGATAAACCGTATTAGTGTTAGCCGGGTTGGCTGGCATTTTCAGAAAGTTTGATAAAAAACCACCAGGCACCTGTGTACCGAATCCGCGATACAGCACTTTTTGAGCAGCTGTCTCTTCGATGTATTTGGGTGTTCGCACATAACGATTCCGGAAATGCGCCTTGCCTTCATTAAAGGTGAACTGGCACAGCATGCCGTCACCATCAAACCAGTGGCCGTATTTTGAATCACCAATACGCTGCCTGCCAGGACCATTCCTGTAGAAAGTACCTCTAATATCAGTGGGTAGTAGTCATACTCCACGTCCAGGTTTTCCAATCCACCGTGGCAACTTGGAATTTCATTGGCGCCTAACGCTGATACGCTCATTGGTTTATCTCTTTAGTTTGTAATTTGTCTGAAATCGCTCGATAAAGTCTTCGCTTATGCGCCACTAGCATCCCGATGAGCGGTGTCGACATACCCGAAGGGTACGATTGAAAGGATAACCGATAATTCAATGCTGCGCTGCCTCCGGCGGCTTACCATCCAAAATTGAAACGCGCTCACCGTATCTAGCGAACCCCGCATAATCCCTGATCGCCTGGTGCTGAACACAACGGTTATCCCACATAACCAGTGTATTCGGGGTCCACTTTACCCGACACTGAAGTCGAGCATTCGTGGCGACGAAGTCATACAGGCCCGATAGCAACATATCACTCTCCCAGCGGGGTATATCCTCAATATGAGAGGTGAAACTGCCGTTCACGAAGAGCAGCGGCCTGCCGGTTTCCGGATGCCTGGCAATAATCGGATGACTCGCCTGTGGGTATTGCTGGCCGGCAGGCAGACTGATCCCGTAATTTCGAAGGTCAATTTCGCCATCGTGAAACGCAGTTTTTCCCATCAGAAGGGTCTTCAGGTCATTCGAGAGCTCACTAAACGCCTCATACATGTTGGCAAACACGGTATCACCGCCACCATTATCCGGGACCTTCGTCACATACAGCAGTGAAGCCATTGGCGGTATCACCTCGCAGCTGACATCCGAGTGCCAGGCCTCGCCGTTACTTTGTTTAGCATCGGCCGGGGTGTCGATGACAAAAATTTCAGGGTCGCCACCCTTATTTAAGCCACTCCGGTGGGATGGGTGCACATGCAGTTCGGCAAAATGATGAGCGAACTGCTTGTGGTCTTCCCGGGAAAGCACCTGGTCTCTGAATACCAGCACAAGATGCCGGAGAAAGAGTTCCCGAAGCCTTGCGATCGTATCCTTGTCCAGGGGCTGCGATATATCGAGTCCGGTGATTTCGGCACCAATACCTGGGGTAATGGCAGAAACTTCAATAATCATAGGCAGTTAGCGTAAACAATAGGTGCTGAATTAAAGCACAAATAAAAGCATCAACTGTAAACAGGCTTCAAAAAGTGATATTAATGCCCTACTTCTAAGCTTGCTAGGAATCCGCTATGTCAGAAGCAGCAGCCATCACACCCGAATTCAAAATGGACTTCAGCTATCCACCGGTGTTCGCAACGCCAGCCGAAGAACGCAAGGAGCGAAAACGCAAGCTAACGGCCGCGCTACGAGTGTTTGGCAAGTTCGGGTTTGATGAAGGTGTGGCTGGGCATTTCACCGTCCGGGACCCGGAGCGAACCGATCATTTCTGGGTTAATCCATTTGGTCGCTCGTTCAAACAGATGCGGGTCTCTGACCTGATCCTTGTCAATCACAGTGGCGATATAGTCGAAGGTAGCGGACTATTGAATCAGGCAGCTTTCGCTATTCACTCCCAGATTCACAAGAACCTGCCGCACGTCACTGCGGCAGCGCACACCCATTCCCTGTATGGAAAGACATGGGCTTCTTTGGGGCGCTTGCTTGACCCACTAACCCAGGACTCCTGCGCTTTCTATGAGGATCATGTGCTATTCAATGATTTTACAGGGGTGGTACTAGAGACATCAGAAGGCGAGAGAATTTCCAAGGCCCTCGGCACAAAGAAGGCCGCCATTCTCCAAAATCACGGTCTGTTGACGGTAGGCCAGACAGTTGATGAAGTTGCCTGGTGGTATATCAGTATGGAACGAACCTGCCAGGCACAGTTACTGGCAGAAGCTGCCGGGACACCGGTCAAGATACGACCTGATATCGCAACGCTGACCCAAAAACAGGTAGGTCAGCCTGGGGGCGGTTACTTCAGTTTTAAGCCGATCCATGATGTGATCGTGGCAGAACAGCCGGATATGTTTGACGACGAGTAACCTCGTAAACGGCGGATGATTACCGCGGCTCATCGTTAGAGCGCGGTAACACCGACCATTACCGCTTCGATGATCTATAGGCCCTGTAGGCGCGGGACAAAAAGTGCAAGGAAAAACAGCAATTGTGTTGGTTAATCTGGGAACCCCGGATGCTCCTGACGAAGGTTCTATCCGACGCTACCTGAAGCAGTTCCTGTCTGATCCAAGGGTCGTCAACCTGCCCCGCTGGCTGTGGCTGTCTATACTAAATCTTATTATCCTGCGGGTGCGTCCACCAAAACTGGTCGCGAAGTACAAGCTTGTCTGGGGCACGAAGGACGGGCCAATTCGTAACATTACCAATGCCCTCGCGAAACGTGTCAGCACCCTGATACCGGGGGTGCCCGTTGTGACAGCGATGACCTACGGCAATCCCTCGATGAGTGATGCCCTTCGTCAGGTTTCAGACGCAGAACGAATCATTGTCCTACCGCTGTTTCCCCAGTACGCGGGTGCAACCACCGGCGCTGTCCAGGACGCCCTTGAGCAGGCACTGGCCAATTCAACAGGTCGATACATGATTGATTTTGTTGACGAGTATCACACCCACCCAGGGTATATCGATGCGCTCGCGGTATCTGTTGAAAAGTCCAGGGCTTATCGGGATGGGACGCCGCGACTCGTGTTTTCATTTCACGGAATACCAAAAGCCCAGGCAGATAGCGGCGACCCCTACCCGCTTCAATGCCAGACCACCGCATCCCTGGTCGCGACTCGCCTGAACCTGCCAAAAGACCGGTGGATGTTGACCTTCCAATCCCGCTTCGGACCAGCCGAATGGTTGACGCCTTATACTGATATCACTATGGAGTCGCTCCCTGGTCAGGGAATCCATGACGTGCTTGTGGTTTGCCCGGGATTTTCTGTTGACTGATTCTTAACAGGGACATCTTCCTCGCGGCCGGAGGAAAGCGCTTCACCTATGTCAAAGCGCTGAACGCGTCCTGGGGCCACACGAACGTCATCCTGGATATCATCAACGAGTACCAGAAATGACCAGCCTGGTTGCAATCGGTGAGTGCATGGTCGAGCTAGTGCACCTGGATGGACAAACGCTGACGATTGGCTTTGCCGGTGACAGTTCAAACGCCATGGTTTACCTGCGCAGGTGGGCACCGGGGCTTGAGGTTTCGTTCCTCAGCGCACTTGGTGATGACCCTTACAGCAAGCAGATTCTATCGTTCTGGAAAGAATCAGGCATTCGGACGAACCACGTAAAAATTCTACCTGGAGAGTTACCAGGCCTGTCCATTATCCAGAACGAAACAAATGGCGAGCGCCACTTTTATTACTGGCGCGGCCAATCAGCCTATCGAAAACTCGTCCCTGCCGTTGGCGACGAATTGAATTTCAAAGAATTCAACTTCCTGTATCTCAGCGGTATCACCGTTGCCGCAACACCCAACGAGCACCGAACGACATTGCTCAACTGGATAGAGAAGGCAAAAAAAATGGGTATCACGATTGTGTTTGACCCTAATTACAGAGACAGACTTTGGAAGGATTCTCATGAAGCACGGGTAGTACTTGAGCCTTTCATTGACCTGACTGATCTGTTCCTGGCCTCGGACGACGACCTGAAAAGCTTATTACCAGATCAGGCTGACACCTCGTTTGTTTTGGAATTGATGGCAAGAGGCTGTTCCGAGGCGGTAATTCGCCGCGGGCCAAAACCCTGCGATATCTTTTACAACGGAAAGCATCTGCAGGTAGATGCGGTGAACACTACCCCAATCGACACTACCGGTGCGGGTGATTCATTTAACGGCACCTATCTCGCCTGCCGCATACAGGGCGTTACACCCGAGAACGCAGCCAGACAAGCCCACACTATTGCCGCCCAGGTAGTGGCGCACAAAGGCGCAGTCATTCCAGCGTAGTAACGAAGCCAGTCACTTAAGTCTAGATTTAGTGTGCAGGTTCGTTTCGCCAGCAGAGATAGCCGGACAGTCATAGATACGTGATAATAATGGCACCAGGGAAAGCCATCAAGCCCCCTTACACATAAAGGATTTATAGAAATGAGCACTGTTTTCTTCCTACTCTCCATCCTTTACGTCTGGATGGCCTGGAATCTTTATCACCCTAATTTCCATCATCCAAAAGTATCTATCTTAAGTTTCGCTGTCGGCTTGCTTGCCGGTGAACTCGGCCTGCATGTTATCTTCTGGCAGGCAATGACCGTTGCGTTTTTGGTCCTTGTTGGTGCTGTATCGGGGGTTTTCGGTGCAATCGGCTTCCTGCTCTGCGCTGCCTCATGGGGCGCGATAGCGTTTTACTACTACGAGTCCGCGAAGGCCCAGAAAGAGGTCATTTCTGGCCTGGAAGAAGGCCTGGGGAAGCGGTTTCAAACCCAGGTTAATGAAGAATTACGACAACAGTTCGCCGAAGAGCCAGACAGGGAATTGATCCGCCACCCGTTTCAACATCGAGACCCCAATGTGGAGCTGATCCGGAATGTGCACTTTGGTGATTTTGGTCAGCGACTGGATATCAGGCGACCACGAACCAGCGAGCCAGATTCTCAAATGCCTGTCTTGTTACACCTGCACGGTGGCGCCTGGACCTATGGCAGAAAAGATGACGGCCAGGGTATTCCCCTGATGAACCACATGGCGAAACGGGGCTGGATTTGCATCTCTAGCGCCTACCGCCTTAGCCCATCCGCCACATTCCCGGACCACATTGTCGACTGTAAGCAGGCGCTGGTATGGATAAAAGAGGAAATCCAGGAATATGGCGGAAACCCGGATTTCGTTATCGTTACGGGCGGGTCAGCCGGCGGGCACCTGTCCTCGTTGTTGGCACTCAGTGCAGGTCATGAAGCATTCCAGCCTGGCTTCGAGGACAAAGACACAACCGTTCAGGGGGCTGTGCCGTTTTATGGTGTCTATGACTTTACGGATGAAGAAAATCATTTCCCCCATGATGGCATGGAAGAAATGCTTGAAAACTCAATATTCAAACTGGATATGAGCGGTAACGAACAAGTGTTCAAAGAAGCTTCACCACTGTTTCATATCAGCGACCAAGCGCCACCGTTTCTGGTGATTCAGGGTACCCATGACACACTGGTACCAGTTGAGTCATCGCGCGCATTCAGCAAAACGCTTCGCAACAAATCGAAGCACAAGGTCGCCTACATAGAGCTCAAAGGAGGTCAACACGCCTTCGATGTGTTCCCTTCTCTGCGAAGTGAATACGTTAAATTCGGTGTGGAGAAATTCCTCGCCTGGACCTATTCTCAGTATTTGAAATCTGTCTGAGGTGTGCTGACTGAAAGCTCTTTGTCAGTAATAAACTCAAGCAATGCTGCCTGCCCGTTTTTTGTGGCATCAATGCCACGGGCAATGGCGGCAACTATGTCGTTCGGGTCCGTCACCCTTTCGCCATACCCACCGAATGCCTTCGCCATATCTGCGTAGTTGCCTGAGATATCCGTGCTTCGATATTTCTCTGTTGCTACCTGCATAATAGGCAGTTCGATCGCCATCGAAAAATTATTAAACAGGATCGACAGTATCGGGAGATTCTCACGGACAGCCGTTTCAAAATCCATACCCGTGAAACCAATAGCCGCATCCCCCCAGACATTAATACAAAGCGCTTCCGGGCGCGCAAGCTTGGCACCCATCGCGAGACCCAACCCATAACCGAGCTGCGTTGTCTTTCCCCAGCCAATATAACTAAGTGGCTTCGTACTGACCCAGAATGGCGTTATCTGATCCCTTGGGCTTCCTGCATCGTGAGTGATGACAGTATTATCAGGGTCAACCACCTGCATCAGCTCCCATATCACGCGATAGGGACTAATCGGCGCTTCGTTGTTGGTCAGCTTTGGCATCCAGTCGGAAAGCCAGCCTGTCCTGATACTTTTTATTCGTTCAGGCGTAGATTCCCGCGCCTTTGCCTGAGTTTTATCCAGCGTTTCCATTGCTTCACTGAGCAGTTGCAACGTGAGTTTCGCATCCCCTGTCAACGTGTACTCGGCAGGTACGTCCTTGTTCAGGTCCATGGGGTCAAGTGTTGCATGAATAATCCGTTTGCCTCGCGGCATCTGGACACCAAAGCCAGTCAACGCGAAGCTACAACCGATACCGAAAATGATATCTGCTTCCTGCAGGTAGGTATGGACTGCTCTCGGAATAGAGCGGCCGCCGGACCCGAGTGACAACGGGTGGTCTTCCGGAAAGGCGCTCTTCCCTTCAAGGCTTGTAGTAACCGGAATATTCCATGTCTCGGCAAAGGCTTTTAGCTCGTCCCAGGCCTTTGCATAATGGACTCCCTGCCCCGCATAGATCACTGGGTTTTCGGCCTCGGCGAGCACCTTCGCCACTGTATTGATGTCTGCTGGATCAGGAGCCGTTCGCGATTTAAAACTTGGAACATAGATAAAATCATCAGGCACTTCTTCCCGGAACACATCCAGCGGCACCTCAACCAGAACCGGACCGCCCCGGCCATTCCTTAACTGCGAGAACGCACGACGCATCACTTCCGGCAGCGCCTTCCCCATAGTAAGAGGTTCAGCCCATTTGGTCACATGCTGCATGTTCAGGGTCGAATTGAAATTCGGAAAATAATTCGCCAGCCTTCGTTGGTAGCCGGCAGGCATCACAAGGATTGGCACGGATTCACTGTAGGCCTGGGCGACGCCGCCAAAGGCATTTTCCGCTCCCGGACCGTGCTGCATAACAAACACCCCGATATCATCACCGGAGCTAAGACGACTTACCGCATCCGCCATGTGCAGGCCGACCCGTTCCTGACGAACGATGATGGTTCGAATGTCAGCTTCCGCCGCAGCCTCGATAATCGGGTTCACCGGATAGCCGATAATGAATTTTACGTTTTCCCGTTTTAGTACTTCCGCAATCGCGTTTGCAACCAGCATTCGAACTCCTCGCTATCTATTTGGGCTTATCTATTAGGGCTTATCTATTAGGGCTTATCTATTAGGGCTTATCTATTAGGGCCACGACTCATGGGATACGGCTGCCATCGCTCCAGGTCAACCTTGGGTAATACAGCCGGGTTCACACAGCTCATTGGCCATTTACCCTCCAGCACAAGACGGACTTCTTGAGCAGCTCGCCTCCGGGTTTCCGGGCGCATCCTGTCTGTCGCTGAAGCGGCATGTGGTGACAGTACAACGTTATCCATATGGAGTAACGGACATCCAATCCTGCTGCAGCGACCTGCCCTGACTGAAGCGCCCTGATCAGCGCAGCCTCATCAATGGTTGGACCACGGCCACAGTTAATGATGCTGACAGTGTTTTTCATCGCCGCAAACGCGTCATCGTTCAACATGGCTCGTGAAGTATCGTTAAGACCAGGGTGGATGGAAATATAATCACTTTTCTCATAAAGCTCCGGCAGGTTGACCGGCTGCACGCCCTCTGCGGTCATCTTAAGTTCCGTCACATAGGGGTCGTAGGCAATGACATTCAACCCAAATGGTTTCGCCCTTCGCGCCACCGCGGTTGCAACGTTTCCAAAAGAAATCAGACCGAGCGTCTGCCCCCAGAGCCTGGGTATCTGTTCAAGGATGGGCCGGCCCTTATACCAATTGCCGTCATTGACCATTTTATCCATCAGCTTGCTTCGCCGAGCGCAGGCAAGTAGTAACATCAAGGTGTGATCGGCCACTTCCTCAATAAAGACATCAGGGACATTGGTGACGACAATACCGGCTTCGCTAGCCGCATCAACGTCAACCATATCAACCCCGACACTACCGACACCGATCACTGCGCATTTCTCCAGGCCGGAAATAATCTGTTGATCAATCTTGATACCCCACGAAGTCAACAGCGCGTCAGCATCTCTGGCGCCTTGCAGGAAACTGTCCGGGCTTGACCCATCAACTTCTACCAGTTCGGCCACGTCATCGAGCGACTCAAGCTCAAGCGAGTAGCGTTCTTCAAGTGGAATCTGTTTCGCCACAGCGGGTAACTGGACAGCGACCTTTTTCTTGCCCACATTTTTTTTCGACATCTTTTACTCCTGACAACAAATTCAGATCCTCTATACTGGATCGAAGTCCCCCAACATACCGTAATTCAGGCAGAGGTGCACAGGCATGCAATGGCAAATCGGAAATGTGAAAATCACCAGGATAGAGGAGTTAATTGGGCCCTTGTTTGACCCGGCTAGTTTCTTTCCTGACTTTGACCCCAATTACTTTGAAGAGCACCGCGATTGGCTGTTCCCTGATCATGTTGATGCAAAAACCGGAAGAATCATCGCTAGCATGCATTCCTGGCTCATTGAGACCAGCCACCACAAGATTCTTGTCGACACCTGTATCGGCAACAATAAGCAGCGTATGCCCTATCGCGATTGGCATGAAATGAATACACCCTGGTTACAGAACCTCGCTCAGGCGGGGGTCAGCCCGGACGAAATAGACTTCGTCATGTGCACCCATCTTCACGTTGACCATGTTGGCTGGAACACTCAACTAAAAGACGGTCAATGGGTCCCTACCTTTCCTAATGCCAGGTACATTTTCTCAAAGGTCGAGCATGACTTCTGGCTGGAACAGCGCCACAAGAATAGTAGCGAGTCATTCGCTGCCGTAAACAACCAGACATTTGACGATAGTGTCACCCCAATCATGCACCTGGCAGAATTGATTGAAGGAGACACGGAGCTGATTGCCGACCTGCTGAACATCAAACCAGCGCCAGGCCATACGCCGGGCAGCATCACCATCGAGGTTCAAGACAAAGGTGAACTAGGTATCTTCACGGGTGACATCTGCCACCATCCAATTCAGGTTGCTCAGCCGGAATTAAACAGCGCCTATTGCGAGCTACCCGACGCAGCAAGGACAACAAGACGAAATGTCCTGGAACGCTGTTGCGGCGAGGGTGCGCTGATGCTACCTGCTCACTTTGGACCTGGCTTTGCAGGTCATATCCGCGCCAGCGGCAAAGGATTTCGAATAGATTTCTAGGGAAATACCCTGGCAACCAGATATCCCTAGCGTTCCGCCCAGCCGGGGTCCAGCGCGGTGAAGAACAGATCTATCATCCGGTAGGTGAGGCCCCAGACGATCTCATCATCAACAGCGTAACCCGGGTAATTCACGGTTTGGCCTCCGACAACAAACTCACCCATGGTATGTGAGCTACCTTCGTGCATTTCCCTGAGCGAGCCCCAAAGCACATCTGCAACCTCATAATTTGGATTGAAGGAGACCTCCGGAACCGTGAGTTCATACACGAACGGCGTGACGATCATATCGAGGTCGCGACCTCGCGGATTTGCCCGAACAGGATCAATCTGACCAATGTATTGCGCGGTCCCCGTCAAATCCAGCCCGATCTCCTCCCAGGTCTCTCTTTCTGCAGTGTGCCGCAGGGAATCATCGGAAACTTCATAGTGCCCGCCTGGAAATGCCATATGACCGGACCAGGGATCACCGTCTTTTGTCGCGCGCAGGATGAACAACGCATCCGTATCTTTCTTCCCTGGACGGAGCACAATAGATACTGCCGCCTGCGTCGTCTTTTTGCGCACAGGATATTGGGTCGGCGAATGTCCGCTGATTGAGCGCCGGATCTGTTCTATTTTTAAGAAGGCCATTCGGAGGATTCTCTAACATTCAGGCACAATTGCAACCAACTCAATCAGACGGTAGGTTTGTACCTTGATTACTATTCACACAAAGGCAAAAAATCAATGACCACACACCTCGCACTCGCATTTATTGTCCTGCTAACGCTTGGTGGCTGCGCAACCAATCCTGTGACAGGTAAGAGTGAGCTAGCGCTGGTCAGCCGGCAAAGCGAGATTGCCATCGGCACTGAACAATACCTGCCGGCACAGCAGTCCCAGGGCGGCCTGTACCAAGTCGACGCTGAGCTGACGGCCTACGTCCAACAGGTCGGGCATCGCCTGGCTGCCGTAAGTGACACTGAACTACCTTACGAGTTTGTCGTCCTGAACAACTCTAGTCCAAACGCCTGGGCGCTCCCCGGTGGAAAAATAGCAATAAACCGTGGATTGCTTGTAACGCTGGACAGTGAGGCAGAGCTGGCTGCAGTACTNNTCACAACGATACGGGCGACAGGCAGAGCTTGAATCTGATTATTACGGTATGAAGTACATGGCGCGCGCCGGATACGATCCTGCGGCAGCGACCTCACTGCAGGAAAAGTTCGTCGAACTGGGTAAAGAACGCAAAGCGTCCTGGGTCAGCGGGTTATTCGCCAGCCACCCTCCGTCCGAGCAGAGGGTCGCCAGGAACATTGAGTCGAGCAGGACAATTAAGTCGACGCAATCCAAAGACTGGGAAACCGGTAAAAGTAAATTCTTGAAGAAATTGGCGTATCTGAACAGTAAATCCGACGCTTACGCAGCTTACGACCAGGCGACTGCCCTGGCATCCAAGGAGGAAACAACGGTTGCCCTGAAACGCATCAATCGGGCCATCGCACTCGAACCCAATGAACCGAGGTTTTATGGGCTAAAAGCCGACATGCAGCACAGCAACAAGGCCTACCGAGACGCTCTTAAATCGTATGATTCTGCACTCAGGCGCGACGACAACTATTACCAGTACTATCTGGGCAGAGGCCTGACCTACTCAAAACTTGGAAACGGGGGTAAGGCCAGAGCTGACCTCGAGCGAAGCAATCAACTGTTACCCACCTCCGTTGCAAGCAACGAATTGGGAACACTCTCGCTGCAGGAAGGTGACCGGGATTCCGCTAAAAAATATTTCGCTGCTGTCGCCAGGAGCGAGGGACCGCTTAGCAAAACTGCGACGGACAATTACATCCGGCTGGATATAGCGGACAACCCATCGAATTACATTCAGGCCCAGCCCGCAGAACGCAACGGCACACTTGTGGCGACCATCACTAATACCACGAGGATTCCGATACAGTCCGCTGTGGTGCAGTTTACTGCCGTCATCAACGGTCAGCGGGCCGAAAAAAACAGCAACCTCGGCACAGTCCAGGCCAATTCTAGAATCGGTATTTCTTCAGGATGGCGTTTCAGGTCTGATGATGTAGTCGAAAACGTCACTGCGCGAGTGATCAGTATCCAGCTATAAGTACTCGCTGCCCGCGACAGTGTAAAGTCGTCGGTTCATCACCGTATTGGAAAGCATGTTACTCTCCGATCGATGAACAATCCTTCCCTGCGATCCCAAAGCCGCTTTCATAGCACCTTTAAGGCTTTTGAGATAAAAAACTATCGCTGGTTCTTCGTCAGCATGTTCGGAAATTTCGCGTCAATGAACATTCAAATGTTCGTGCGCGGCTGGCTCGTGTTTGAGATAACCGGCAGCTATGAAAAACTCGGATGGATGACAGCAGCCGGAGGATTAGTTGGACTGATAGCTGCACCCCTGGGCGGCGTTGTAGCAGATAGAGTAAGGCAAAAAACGCAGGTCATCCAGGCCTCGGGCGTCTGCAACATGTTCGTTACCCTTTGGGTCGCCTGGCTTATTGCTGAGGGCTCCCTGGTATTCGAGCATCTCCTGATCGCCTCAATTCTCCAGGGTATTATCATGAACGCCATGATGCCTTCGAGGCAGGCGCTGACAAAGGATGTGGTGGGCCTGGACCTGATGACCAACGCCATTGCCCTCAGTACATCCGGCATGAACACTGCCCGGCTGCTGCTTCCGGGCCTGGCAGGCGGCCTGGTTGCCGCGCTCGGCGGGGGTGACGGCAATATCGATCCAGCCAAATGGATCTATTTATTGATGTCGGCACTGTATCTTTTCGCCTCCCTGACGATGTTCAAAGTCAGGGTGGCTGATAATGAGGGAACCGGCGGACCCAACTTTCCAATTTTATTAGAGTTAAAGCACGGGTTCGACTATGTGTTCCGGACACCCGTTATCTTTATGTTGCTTGGCACGAACTTTCTGATGGTGTTCTTCAGCCTGACTTATTTCATGTTACTGCCGGGTTTCGTCAAGGATGTTCTGGATGCCGGCCCGGACAAGCTGGGTATGCTCATCTCTATATCGGGTATGGGTTCCCTTGTCGGCTCCCTGCTGGTGGCCTCACTTCCGAATAAGAGGCGCGCCCGTATCCTCCTTTATGGCGCCTTAATGATGGGTATTGCACTGCTCGGGTTCGCCGCCTCGACTCACTACTGGCTTTCGGTTTTCTTGCTGACATTCGTCGGGTTCGGCCAGGCTGCGCGCATGTCTCTGTCTAACGTGTTGATACAGGCCTATGTCGCAGACGAATTCAGGGGGCGGGTCATGAGTATCTACATGCTGGAAATGTCGATCCTTAGCATCGCACTGTACCCAATCAGTGTCGCGGCTGACATCTTTGGCCCCCAGTGGGCAGTCGGCATTTCTGCCGCATGCCTGATCGTATTGGTTGTCGCATTGTTCAATGTACCAGCCTATAGACGACTGGATTAGCCGCCCGCACTATAGGCATACTAATTGGCTTTCCGAACGGACGCTTACATTGACTGAATCTATGCCCCCTAAACAGCGAGTTTGGGATCTGCCTCTGCGCCTGTTCCACTGGTCCCTTGCCCTGCTGGTCACCTTTTCGCTCTATACGGGGATCAACGGCGGGTTCAGGGAAATGGATTATCATATGATGTCCGGTTACGGGATTCTCACTCTCGTGATCTTTCGAGTGATCTGGGGGATTGTCGGATCGACTCATTCCAGATTCCGGTCCTTCATTAACCTCTCCGAACTGATCCCCTATACTAGACGGCTACTGAATAGGGACCAGACCAGCATCGCGGGGCACAACCCGCTTGGCGCACTCAGTATTGTTGCGATGTTATTGGTGCTTGGGACCCAGGCTACGACCGGACTGTTTGCTAACGACGATATTTTCCTGGAAGGCCCGCTGGTGCACTTGGTCGATGACGCCACCAGCGACAGGCTGACCACGGTTCATCACTTTTGTGCCAAGGCACTCTATGTGCTGATAGGGCTGCATCTCACCGCGATTATCTTCCATGAACTTTACCAAAGGGACCGACTTGTACTGCCGATGATCTCGGGATACAAAAAAGGCCTGCCTACATCTGCAGACAAGCCTTCTTTTATGCGGGAATCCGTCAACGCCTCAATACTACTCGCCGCCTGTGCCGGATTTATTTACTGGTTGATCAAATACCTATAGTGCCCCCCAAGCCTCATGTGAGAGTTTCATTCAGCCTTAAAGTCGTCATGACAACCTTTGCAGGAACCACCAAGGGTCTGAATGGCCGGGCCAATTTCTGACATGTTTTCAGTACCTGCCGCCGACGCCATGCCCTCTGCTGCCTCTCTTAACCGGTCCATCGCCTTGCTGAACTCCACCGGGTTTTCCCAGATGGCAGGTAACGCTTTCGATTTCTCAATATTACTGCCTTCAGGAAATACTTCCGGCGCAATATCTGCCAGACCGGCAAGACCTCTGGCATGCATGACCAGGTCCTCCATGTGCACCTGGTTTTTCAAAATAGTAGCCATTGAAGTCATGTGGCCCCCAATCGATTTCATCACCGATTGCCTGTATTGAGCTTCTACCTCTCCATCTGCCAGAGCAAACTGCCCAAAGCCGAGACACGCCAAAACCAACACACCATTTATAAACTGCTTCATCTAAAACTCCTATCCGCCAATACAGGCCGCGAAGCATAACCCACAGTTCACGCCAGTCACAATTGACCTTCGGCCAGCCGAAACGTAAGGTGCCGAAGTTAACCCACCGAGCCCGCGTCATGGCAGCAAAGAAAAGTTACCCCTTTGAACAATCGCTTGAAAAACTAGAACAGCTGGTCGAACGGATGGAAGAAGGAGACCTGTCACTGGAAGAGTCTCTAAAGACCTTCGAGGAAGGGATCAAACTCACGAGGCAATGCCAGCAGGCGTTAGTGAAAGCTGAGCAAAAGGTGAAATTACTCATCGAAGAAAATGGCCAGATATCCGAAGAGGATTTCGAAGATCTCGACAATCCTTCGCTGGATACCTAGGTCGAACTCCTAACCAAACCCGTGCCTATTCCAACCAATGTTTAACAAGATCCCTAATTCAAGGCCTGACACCCCTTTACTCGATACCATCGAAGACCCATCTGACCTGCGAAAGCTGGCACCAGAACAGCTAACTGACCTTGCCAGGGAGCTTCGTCATTTCCTGTTGTATTCGGTTGGTCAAACCGGCGGACACTTCGGTGCAGGCCTTGGCGTCATTGAGCTCACGATTGCACTCCACTATTCGTACAACACCCCCATCGACCAGCTCATCTGGGATGTCGGTCACCAGACTTACCCCCATAAAATCCTCACCGGTCGGCGAGAGCGCATGCACACTCTTCGCCAGCCCGACGGCCTGGCACCTTTCCCAAGCCAATCCGAGAGCATCTTTGATGTATTTGGCACCGGGCATTCTTCGACTTCGATCAGCGCAGCGCTTGGCATTGAACTCGCCAACAAGAATGCAGGGCGGGAATCACATACCGTTGTGGTTATAGGCGATGGCGCGATGACAGCGGGTATGGCTTTTGAAGCACTGAACCATGTGGCTGCCTGTCAAGCAAATCTGACGATCGTACTCAATGACAACGCAATGTCGATTTCAGAGAATGTCGGTGGCCTGGCAAACTATTTCGCCCGTAATATTTCAGCTTACGAATTGGATAACACTGGTCCAGTAAACGGTGAACAGCAAGATCGCGATACTACCCCCGGTAGTATCTTTACAGATCTCGGTTTTCGCTACACCGGACCCGTGGACGGTCATGACATCGATGTCCTGCTTGAAAATCTGGATGCACTAAGAGCGCACTCCGGACCTAAACTACTGCACCTGATCACGAAGAAGGGCAAAGGTTATGCGCCTGCTGAGACTTCACCGGTATCCAGTCATTCACTGACCAAGCTTGAGAAGCAAAGTGAAAACCGGGAGACCACCTACTCTTCGGTATTTGGAGAATGGATCACCAGGAAAGCGGCAACGGACAACCGTCTGTTCGCGATCACACCAGCAATGGAGGAAGGGTCAGGGTTAACCCAGTTTTCTGAGCAGTTTCCGAACCGATTTCATGACGTTGCCATCGCCGAACAACACGCGGTCACCCTGGCTGCAGGTCTCGCGACGGGCGGGGCCAAGCCAGTCGTTGCTATCTACTCGACTTTTCTGCAACGCGCCTTTGATCAGCTCATCCATGATGTGGCAATACAGAACCTGGATGTCCTGTTTGCAGTCGATCGAGCATCCCTGCTGGAAGACGGTCCTACGCACTCCGGAGTTTTCGATTACTCTTTTGTGCGAGCGATTCCAAATATGGTCATCATGAGCCCATCAAACCGAGTTGTGATGGAACAGATGCTGGACTTCGGCTTTGAGTACAAAGGCCCCTGCGTGGTCAGGTATCCCCGGGGAACTGCAACGACTGGTACGCAGGAATCACCACTGCAGCTTGGCAAGGCGCACATCTGCCGCAACGGAAAACGTGCTGCTATCCTCGCTTTTGGCACCACTCGAAATATCAGCGAATCGGTCGCAGAGAACCTCGACTTGACGCTCATCGACATGCGTTTCGTAAAACCTCTGGACACGGAACTGATTACTGAACTTACCGCCAGGCACGAACTGTTGGTTACCATCGAAGAAAACGCCATTGCAGGCGGTGCTGGGTCGGCAGTTAATGAGTATGTCATAAGCCAGGGACTGGAATGCCAGTTGCTTAACCTGGGTGTTCCCGACCTGTTTATCGATCAGGATGAACCAGCAAACATGCGAAAAATGGCAGGATTAACAGCCGCTAGTCTTGAGTCACAGATCAACTCACGGCTTTAGTTCTGACGGTCACCGAACAGGTGGCCAAGCTTGCCCGCCTTGGTTGCCAGATATCTTGCATTGTGATTATTTTGCCCGGTTTCGATTGGCACGCGCTCAACAATTTCAATACCAAGCTTGTTTAGTGCCTGCACCTTAACCGGGTTGTTTGTCATCAGCCGGACCTTGTCTACCTGCAAGTGGAGAAACATAGACTTACAAATCGTGTAGTCACGTAGATCTGCATCAAAGCCGAGTTTTTCATTCGCCTCTACAGTGTCTGCACCTTTGTCCTGCAGTTCGTAAGCACGGATCTTGTTAATCAGGCCAATACCACGACCTTCCTGTCGCAGGTAAAGAATCACACCAGAACCATTTTCAGAAATAGCGCGCATCGCAAACTCGAGTTGTGACCCACAATCGCAACGCATACTAAACAGGCAGTCCCCCGTGAGGCACTCCGAATGCACGCGGCACAGCACCGCATCCCCATTTGCTACATCGCCCAGCACCAGCGCAATGTGCTCCTGGCCGGTATCCGCATCTTCAAAGCCGTGCATCCAAAACTCCCCAAATGGCGTGGGTAAGCGGCAGGATGCGACAAAAGTAGCAGGCAACGAAGCCTCCGGTTCAAAAATGGCAGATTAGTGTAGCAGCTGATCCGGGAATAGAAAACGACTCATAGTTTACTCGTTAGCACCATCAGCCCGGCCTTCTCACTGATATCAACATGCTGAAGAAAGGACATGCCAAGGAGGATGTCTTTCGGGTTCTCACCATCGATGATGATTGCCTGTACGTTGTTCCGCTTAATTTCGCCTACGATCATCTCTTTGAGCATCACCATCGTAACCTGGAGGTCGTCGCTGGCAGTAGACGCATACACCTTGACGCCTTCTTCGACACTAAGGCCCAACGTTTTCGCCGTATTCGCATTGATAGCAACAACATTAGCGCCAGTGTCTACAAGATATCGAACAGGACGACCATTGATAGTCCCCGTTGTGATGTATTGACGGTTCTCAGCCACATTAATGAGAACCCGGGCTTTCTCTGGTTTTTCGAACGTCGAAGAGATTCTACCGCTTAGCTGCAACGTCCGAGTTTGGCCATTTATTCGAACTATAGCCTCACTGGGATTTGCCTCGACCAACTCAACACCTGATCTGGAAACCTGTCCCGTTTTCAGCAGTTGATCCTGCCCATCAATCACGAACATCGCTGCACCACTGAACAATGCTCGCACTTCGATTTCAATTGCCAGCGATGAAAGAGGAAGCAGCAGCAACAGAACCAGAGATAGCTTCATTCTGCAGGTCATATCTATGATATAAGCCACCATACCTCTTCTACGGTTGGTATCTATGCCACTATACCTCGTCGACGGTTGGTATATAGGCCACTATACCTCGTCGACGGTTGGTATATAGGCCACTATACAACGGCGTAACTTTCGTCCATACCCACATCAATACCTATCGTCTGATATCAGGCTACTAAAAGTCCCTGTCTGGATAATAAATTGTCTGGATAATAAATTGCCTGGGTAATAAATTCCTCAGGTAATAAATTGCTGCAAGCCACAGTTTAGTATCTGCACAGCAGCCAGGGCATAGAGCCCTGCAAAGACATCATCCAGCATAATGCCGAGCCCACCCGCTAGTTTTTCATCGGCCACACGAACCGGCCAGGGCTTCCAGATATCGAACAAACGAAACAACAGGAAAGCAGGAACTAACCAGATCAGCGATGGTAACCACAGGAGCGTAATCCACATACCAACGAATTCATCCCAGACGATACCGCCAGGGTCCTTGACTTCCATGTGTTTGGCGACGCGATCGGTAACCCAGACGCCCAGAACGAATCCGATAACGATTATAACCACCTGCACAGGGAACGGCGCGTAAAGTGCAGGGATGAAGAGGAGAAGCCCCAGAGCAGAACCTGCGGTACCCGGCGCGACAGGTGCGAGCCCACTTCCCAACCCAAAGGCGAGCAAGTAATCCAGTCTTGTAAAGACGATTTTCCAGTCGTCAGGCATTGTTAATCACTCTCTTTAAAAGTGCTCGTAACCGGCGTTACCAAAGTCCATGGGTTCACCTTTGCTATCCCTGATGACTATTTCGCCACCGTCAGTTACCACACCAATTCGCGTCATGGGCACGTCAATCGAGTCTGATACTGCTTTAATTTCACCAGAATCTGCCGGGTCTGCTGTGAAACATAGCTCATAGTCATCACCGGAGAAAAGCGCCATACTTATTGCAATATCCTCACCCGCACTCTTTACCAGCTCTTTCGATAATGGAAGTTCCCAGGCTGCGATCTCAGCGCCTAATGAATCTGTCTCCGCAAGATGGCCAATCTCTGCGACCAGACCATCGGATATATCAATCAGTGAATTCGCGAGACCTCGCAGTTGTCTTCCCGCCGCTATCCTCGCAACGGGAAACTGGTACCGACTTACAAGGTACCCATCTGCCTGCCCCTTTCGAGAAAGCGCAAGCCCCTGGGCTGCATCACCGAGCGTACCCGTAACATAGATATCATCACCGACCGACGCCCCGCTTCTTTTGATGGCACTGCCTGCCGGCACGGTCCCCATAATCGTTACGGTTAAACTGAGCGGGCCTTTCGATAAATTACCACCGACCAGTGGCACCTGATATTGCTTGATAATTTCTGCCAGGGTCGTTGAAAAATCTTCAAGCCAGTCTTCCCTGGCTTCGGGGAATGTCATCGCAAGCAAAAAAGCATAAGGGGTTGCCCCCATTGCGGCCAGGTCACTCAGGTTCGCCGCCATGGTTCTGGAAGCTACGACCTTTGCCCGCGAATTCGGCAGGAAATGAACGCCTTCAAGCAGAGTGTCAGTCGAAACACACAGCTCCATATCATCAGGGACCCGAAGAACTGCGCAGTCGTCCCCTGGACCGATAATGACCGTGTTTTCGTGTTGTGACAGATTAGATATCGACTTGAAATAACGCTCGATGATTGAAAATTCCCGTGTACCCATCGCTACTCAGCCTGTCTTAGCTCTTTCGCCAGGGAATCCAGGATCGAATTGACGTATTTATAGCTGTCAGTCCCGCCGAACGTCTTAGCCAGCTCAACACCTTCGTTAATAACAACGCGATAGGGAACATCAATCCTTGAGCAAAGCTCAAAGACCCCGATCATCAAGATACCTTTCTCAATAGGGTCAAGTTCATCGAGGGGCCGGTCCGCCTTGGCCGCAATCAGCCCCTCCAGCTTTTGTTGGTCGTTCGCTATGCCTTGAAGTACGTCTCTGAAATACCCAACGTCGGCGCGCTTCATGTTGTTTTCTTTCGTGAAAGAATCAATGACCAGCGCAAATTCAGTGCCGGTCAATTGAGCCTGATAAAGCGCCTGCACAAGGAACTGTCTTGATCTGCTTCTCGCAGCTGCGCTGGGTTTCATCCAATGTTGCGCAGCAGACTGACCATCTCCAGCGCGGTCATTGCAGCGTCCGCACCCTTGTTGCCTGCCTTGGTCCCGGACCTCTCAACCGCCTGCTCAATGGTATCCGTCGTGAGCACACCAAAAGCAATCGGGATGTCGTGATCCAGGGAGACCCGGGACAACCCGCTTGAACATTCGCCAGCGACAAAGTCGAAATGAGGTGTACCCCCTCGAATCACTGCACCCAGAGCGATTATTGCGTCAGTACCGCCCTTGGCCGCAACCCTCTGAGCTGCCAGCGGCATCTCATACGCACCCGGGACCCTGACCACAGTAATATTAGCTTCTGGCACACCCTGCCTTCGAAGCGTATCAATCGCCCCGGCACATAGATTATCTACGATTGCACTGTTGAAGCGTCCAACCACTAGTGTGAATTTGGCGGTGTTCGCGGAAAAATCGCCTTCGATGACCTTTGTCATTTTTTTGTTCCTGAAAAGTTAATTCACGGTTGCGGTGACTTTGATATCAGGGCCGATGACCCGGATATCCTCTATGCTCAGCTCCGCAAGGTCGGACATTCTACCAACTTCTGCAAGGTTCAGTAACGACCTTCCCGAATTACCGATTAGACGTGGCGCGACATAAATAACAACCTCATCTGCCAGCCGCTGATTTATCAGGGAGCCTGCCAGCGTGGGGCCGCACTCAAAGAGCACCTCACTGTGTTCTCTCGCTGCCAACTCTTTCAGCAGAGCCTTAATATCAACCCTGTTTTCCAGTGCTGAAATCCGTAACACTTCAACGGGTAAATGTGCGTCCCTGTCACTGGTTGTTACCACCACCGTGGACGGTACCGACATCAACTGAACCGTTTCGGGGACACGCAGACCGGAATCCAGGATATAGACAGGCCGTCCAACGTCTGCGCACAGTTGCGCATGTTCAACCTTCAGTTCTTCACTTCGAACAGAGAGCCTGGGGTCATCATCGATCACGGTTTGTACGCCCGTCACAATTGCCGCGCTGCTGGCACGGAGCTTTTGGACATCCGCACGGGATTCGGGGGAAGTAATCCACCTGCTTTCCCCGTTTGAAAGCGCTGTCTTGCCATCCAGCGTCATCGCAAGTTTAAGCCGCACAAAAGGTCTCTGCTTTGTGTGTCGACTCACATGGCCCTCAACAAGGTCCTGCGCAGCTTCCTGCATAAAAGGAGTAACAACCTCAATCCCCGCTTCCTGGAGTATCTGAACCCCCTTTCCCGCGTTTCGCTCATCCGGGTCCAGCATTGCCACCACAACCTTACTGACGCCGGCATCAATCAACGCGCGCGCACATGACGGTGTTCTACCATGAAAGCTACACGGTTCTAGTGTGACATAGGCAATCGACTCTCTAGCATCGGTTCCCGCGTCAGCCAGCGCATTCGCTTCCGCATGGCCCTGGCCGGCTAACAAATGAAAACCTTCGCCGACGACATTTCCCTGTCGCACAAGTACACACCCGACGCAGGGGTTTGGATGAGCCGAGTACCTCCCGTTTTCGGCCAGCCTTAGCGCTCTCGCCATAAAACCTTGGTCTTCCAGGGACATTAACTTTCCTTTCCAGCCTTATGTTTGTCCATGGCCTCAATCTCACGCCTGAACTCATTCACATCCTGAAAACTTCGATAGACGGAGGCAAAGCGCACGTAAGCTACGTCATCGAGTTCGCGAAGCTCGTCCATTACCAGTTCCCCCACTGCCCTGGTGCCAACTTCACGCTCGCCGGTTTCCCGAAGCCTGTGTTTGATTCTGTCGAGGGTCGCGTCGATTCTCTCGAGATCAACCGGCCTTTTCTCCAGCGCTCTAAGGAGCCCACTTCGCAGTTTTTCTTCGTCGAATGGCTGCCTGGAACCGTTGTTCTTGATCACCCTGGGAAGCACCAGCTCAGCCGTTTCAAAGGTGGTATATCGTTCCCCACAACTCTGGCACTCACGACGACGACGAACCTGGTTTCCGTCTCCCACCAAACGGGAGTCAATAACCTTCGTTTCACTATCTGAACAAAATGGGCAATACACGGTCACTTCCAACGAACAAAGCCGATATTCTACTCCATTTTGATCGCGTGCCAGATTTACCCTTCTCCAGCGTGAGGCATGCAGTAGAATATCATTTTCGTCTTTGAGAACTACCATGGCCCAGTATGTATACACCATGTCCCAGGTCGGCAAAGTTGTGCCACCTAACAGGACTATCCTCAAGGATATTTCGCTGTCGTTTTTCCCGGGGGCCAAGATCGGGGTACTCGGGTTAAACGGTGCTGGTAAATCAACATTACTTCGAATCATGGCTGGCTTAGATACAGAGTATCTCGGCGAAGCTCGCCCGCAAGCGAATCTGAATGTGGGTTACCTGCCCCAGGAACCCGCACTAGACAACAGCAAAGACGTACGCGGAAATATCGAAGACGGACTGGGAGAGATCAACGAACTGCTGAAAGAGTTCAACGCCATCAGTGACAGGTTTGCCGAACCCATGCCCGAAGACGAGATGACTCAACTACTGGATAAACAGGGAGACCTGCAATTAAAAATTGATTCGTTGGATGGCTGGAACCTTGAACGTAAGATGGACATCGCGAGCGACGCCCTTCGTTTGCCACCCTGGGATGCGGAAGTTGAACACCTGTCCGGCGGCGAGAAAAGGCGCGTCGCTTTATGTCGATTGTTGATGTCAAATCCGGATATGTTGCTGCTTGATGAGCCTACAAACCACCTTGACGCAGAGAGTGTCGCCTGGCTGGAGCGTTACCTGAAAGAGTTTCCGGGCACCGTCGTTGCGATTACACACGATCGATACTTTCTTGATAATGCAGCAGGCTGGATTCTGGAACTGGATCGAGGCTATGGCATTCCCTACGAGGGCAACTACAGCGATTGGCTTGGTGCAAAGGAAAAACGATTACAGGTAGATGAAAGCAAAGAAGTAGCGCGGCAAAAATCTATCAGGGCAGAACTGGAGTGGGTGCGCTCTCAACCGAAGGCAAGGCAGGCAAAAAACAAGGCAAGGCTTGCACGTTTCGAGGAACTGAATTCACAGGACTTCCAGGCTCGCAACGAAACACAGGAGCTCTATATACCACCTGGACCACGGCTAGGGGACACCGTGCTTGAGGTCGATGGCATCAGCAAAAAGTTTGGCGAGACAGTGCTGATCGACCATCTGAGCTTTATCGTACCGAGAGGAGCCATCATAGGAATCGTCGGCGGCAATGGTGCGGGTAAATCAACGCTGTTCAGGATGATTGCTGGAACGCAGCAACCCGATTCAGGAACGGTGAGAGTAGGAGAAACCGTTACCCTGGGATATGTCGATCAATCCCGGGATAGCCTGGAAGGCGATAAAACCGTCTGGCAGGAAATTTCCGAGGGCAATGAGATTATCAAGATAGGGAAGTATGAAACCCAGTCACGGAGTTATGTCAGCCGATTCAACTTCAAGGGCTCTGATCAGCAAAAGTTTGTGAAAGACCTCTCCGGTGGTGAACGAAATCGAGTACATCTGGCAAAGCTATTGAAGACTGGCGCCAACCTGCTGCTGCTGGACGAACCAACCAATGACCTGGATGTGGAAACTCTCAGGGCCCTTGAAGGTGCAATCGAAACTTTCCCCGGCAGCATGATGATTATCTCCCACGATCGCTGGTTCCTGGACAGGCTGGCGACTCATATTCTTGCCTTCGAAGGGGATAGTCACGTGGAGTTCTTCCCTGGTAACTACAGTGAATACGAAGAAGACCGCCTGAAGCGTCTGGGAACCAAAGAGGTCGTTCCAACCCGGTTAAAATACAAGAAACTGGCTTGAGAAACCGCCTTCTATCCGGATATTTTCTGGGCCGGTAATCCGCGGGTTATTCGCGGTTAGAGCTCCTCGAGCGCGGCGAGCACATCGCCCAGCTTTCTCACCAGAATCACCTTCATGCCCGACACTTGCTGCCTGGGCTTGTTACCTTCCGGCACAATGGCGATCCTGAATCCATGTTTTGCTGCTTCACGTATTCTTTCCTGACCGTTCGGTACCGGTCTGATTTCGCCGGAGAGCCCAACCTCACCAAAACATACCAGGTCCAGGGGTAGCGCCCTGTTTGTAAATGACGAGACGACGGCAAGGATTAAAGCCAGGTCACTACTGGTTTCATCAATACGAATACCTCCGACGGCATTGACGAACACATCCTGATCGCCAACCTGCAGCCCGCCATGCCGATGAAGAATGGCAAGCAACATCGATAATCGGTTGTGCTCAAAACCGACTGCTACACGCCTCGGATTCGCAAGCGCACTCGCATCGACCAGCGCCTGGGCCTCTAGCAGGAGTGGTCGCGTACCTTCCCATACGACCATGACAACGCTACCTGGTGTGGCTTCCTCAGATTTCGACAGAAAAATGGCAGATGGATTAGAGACTTCCTGCATGCCTTTATCTGTCATCGCAAAAACGCCCAATTCGTTGACAGCGCCAAATCGGTTCTTGGAACTTCTGAGCGTTCTAAAGCGGGAGTCGCCATCCCCTTCGAGCATTACAAAGGTGTCAATCATATGCTCCAGAACGCGAGGGCCGGCAAGAGAACCTTCTTTTGTCACATGACCCACCAGGAACAATACTGCGCCAGTCTGTTTAGCCTGACGGATTAACAGGGCGGCGGATTCCCTGACCTGGGCAACACCACCTGGTGACGATTCGTTAACCGAGGTATGCATCACCTGAATTGAGTCGACCACCACAAGCTCTGGTTTCATTTCATTCCACTGCATGATAAGGCGCTCGCAGCTGGTTTCAGACATGACTTCAAGGTTTTCCATCGGCAAACCCAGTCTGCGCGCGCGCATCGCCACCTGGGACAGGCTTTCCTCCCCTGTGACGTATAGTGCCTTTCGCTGCGCGGCCAGCTGACACATGACCTGGATGAGCAGGGTGCTCTTTCCTGCACCCGGATTACCACTAATCAGGATCACCGAGCCACGAACTAATCCTCCGCCCAGGACGCGGTCCAGTTCGCCGATTCCGGTCTGAATCCGGGGAAGTTCTTCTGCTGAAACATCAATGAGTTTCCTGGGAGGTTCCAGCTGACCGCTGAACCCACCGCGAGCTGGCGAACCAGCGTCAATAGATAACCTGGACAGGGTGTTCCATTCCTGGCAATCATTGCACTGGCCCTGCCATTTCGCATATTCACTGCCGCAATCATTACAAACAAAAACAGTCTTTGATTTAGCCACGACTATTACCCCGGTGCCGTCGATTGACCCTTGCTGTTACGCCGCAAAGAAGGGTGTACGGAATAGTCCCGGCTTTATCGGCGATCTCTTCAACGGGTAAATCGTCTCCCCAGAGGATCGCGCGGTCACCCACTTTTACCGAATGAGCCTTCTTTGAATAAGAATCGTCCAGCTGGACACATATCATGTCCATAGAAACACGTCCCACCAGGGGATATCGAACTCCATTGACAAGAACCGGTGCACCCTGGGCAATCTCCCGCGGATAACCGTCTGCATAACCAACGGCGATCACTGCAATGGTTGAGTCTTTATCTGCCGTCCAGATACCCCCATAACCCACCGATTCTCCCTGCCGGATAGTCCGAACAGCAATCACCGGTGCACCAAACGACATCGCGGCATGCAGAGAGGGGATGGGGTCAAGATCATCAAAGGGCGATGCGCCATAAAGCATGAGGCCGGGTCGTACCCAGTCTCCGGGAGGATTATGAAGCGCCAGAACACCCCCAGAATTGGCAATACTAAGAACTTCACTGCCTGGAACATCCAGGCTGTTCGCCAGAGATGTGATCCTGGCAATTTGGTGGCCTGTCGTGGTCGATCTTTTGTCGCCGGCGTCGGCAAGGTGGGTCATCAAACCCAGCAGCCCCTGGTGACCTAGCTTTTGTAACACCGAAGGCGTTTCCTCTACAGAGAACCCAAGACGCCCCATGCCTGTATCGACCTTAACCCATGCGTGACGGCGGGCACCTCGAGTGGCCAACAGTTCCAGTTGTTCCCAGTTGTGCAGCACCACCTGAAGCTCGTAGACACTGGCAAGATTAAGTTCTTCCGGATCATTCACACCTTCCAGCAGGCATATCGGCTGGCCAATACCAGATTCACGCAGTTTGACGGCTTCACTTACCCGGGCAACGCCAAAGGCATCGGCACCGACCAGCGCCTGCGCTACCTTGCTGGCGCCATGGCCATAAGCATCCGCCTTAACAACAGCCATCACCTTGCTGGCGGGCGCTCGTTGCTTTGCCTGGTCAAAATTGTGCCGGATGGCATCAAGGTCAATGATTGCTGTGGCTTGGCTGTTACTCATATCTACATTTAGTAATAATCGTCGTAACCAACGGCCAGGTCTTCGAACTTCGTATACTGCCCGACAAACGCCAGTTTCTTTCTAATCTCGGCGATACCCTTCTCTGCATCCTCGTGATACACCTCGTCCCTGTATATCGCCATAATCACGTCAGCATCCTGCTCAATGGCACCGGATTCACGAAGATCAGACATGATAGGTCGTTTGTCAGGTCGCTGTTCCAGACTCCGGTTGAGCTGGGAGCCTGCAATCACCGGACAATCAAATTCCTTGGCTATACTTTTGAGCGAACGCGAGATTTCGGATATTTCACCGGCCCTGTTTTCGGGTGTGCCAGACACCTGCATCAACTGTATGTAGTCCAGGAGGATCATGCCCAGTTTGCCGTGCTCTCTCGCCACCCGACGGGCACGTGACCTGATCTCATTGGGCGAAAGTGCAGCAGTATCATCAATAAACAGCGGCTTATCATTCAACAAGGTGACAGCGGAGGTCAACCGTGGCCAGTCATCATCACCCAGCTGGCCTGTCCGTATCTTGGTCTGGTCGATACGACCAAGGGATGAGAGCATCCTGAGGACCAGCGAATCAGATGGCATTTCCATACTGAAGACGAGCACAGGACTTTCGCCAGAGATAGCGGCACTCTCTGCGATATTCATCATAAAGGATGTCTTGCCCATCGATGGGCGGCCAGCGACGATGATCAGGTCTGCCGGTTGCAGACCCGAGGTCATCTCATCGATATCTCTGAAACCACTACTGATACCGGTTAGCGCGCCTTTGGTCTGGAACAATACATCGATGCGCTCAACGGCCCTGGTCAGTAGCGGTCGAACAGATTCAGGACCACCACTGCTGGGGCGATCATCAGATATCTTGAAAACCTTGGATTCAGCTTCGTCAATGAGCGTTGCGCTGTTACGGCCATCAGGATTGAAGCCGCTATCCGCGATTTCGTGGGCAACAGATATCAGGCTTCGAACCGTCGACCTTTCCCGCACAATTTGCGCATAGGCGTGAATATTAGATGCTGTAGGGGTGCTACTAGCCAAGTCTGAAATGTACGCAAGGCCGCCAACGTTCTCTAGTTCGCCAATACCTTCCAGCGCTTCTGAGATTGTAATGATATCGAGCGGATGGTTTTTTTCGACCAGGTCCGCCATCACCCGATAGATGATCCGATGATCCGATCGATAAAAGTCTTCTGCGGCAAGAGAGCCTGAAATATTATCCCAGGCATTATCATCGAGCATCAGGCCACCGAGCACTGATCGCTCAGCCTCGATAGAATGAGGAGGTACTTTTAGAGGGCTAAGGTCATCCAATCGACATCTCGAGACTTAACTGCAGCGGGAGAACAAGAGTAAATAAATTACGCCTCGGCTACCACTGCCAATTTCAATACTGCGTCAACTTCAGGGTGAAGATGGATATTGATCTCGAATTCTCCAAGCTCACGAATGGGGCCTTCGGGCAACCTCACCTCACTTTTCTCCAGCTTGACACCGGCCGCCTCACAGGCTTCAGCAATATCTCGCACCGTAATCGATCCGAACAGCTTACCTTCTTCTCCGGCCTTGGTGGTAATCGTGATTGACAGTTCGTCTACCTTCTTGGCCCGGTTTTTCGCAATGCTCAGCTTATCGCCGGCCACTGCTTCGAGGTCTGCCCGTCGCTCTTCGAATTGCTGCAGGTTTTCAGCTGTAGCAGGTACCGCTTTTTTTTGCGGAATAAGAAAATTGCGGCCGTAGCCCGACTTTACAGTGACCTTGTCACCCAATTCGCCTAGCTTCAGGACACTCTCTAGTAATATTACTTCCATGACTTAATCCTTCTGAATCGTTTCTATTCTGTTTCTAATGTCGAACCAGCTATCCATGAGCGCAAGAGATGCCAAAAACGGATATACAATCTGGAACAGCAACACCAGGCTCCCATAGAACCCGACTACCCAATTTTTTGATAATTCCCTGTTTGCCATCAACCAATGTGCCAGCCCAATTGAGGCAAACACTAGCGGTACCGTTAACAACGGTAACCAACGACCCAACTGGTCGCCAAACATGTAACAAACGGCCATTGCCAATACGATAGAGCCACTAACCGCTGGTGAAAGCCGCAACTGGTGGAATTCCTTTCTGAATCCCCCCAGGTTATACAAAGCGCTCTGGCACCATCTGGCGATCATCAACATCACTACCATGGAAAACGCCTGACCCACCGCAAAAAAACCCATCAGCAACTTCCTGGCTTGCTCCGGGTCAATCACGACTGATGCATCAACCTGTGCAAGGTAGTCGATGTAAAACTGCACAAACCTGTCCAGGATCCCCGCCGCACTGAATTCAAATATCAATGCGCCCGCCGCAGAAAACACCACTGATGCAATCAGTACCAGCTCCCAGGATAGGGTCTGTCGCAATAGCATCGCCATCATGAAAGTCCCAACCAACGCGATCATCGGCGAGGGATCACCTACGAAATATAAGGCTACACCTACTGGCAACAAGGTCCACAGGAATATAAGTGAACCCGCAGCGATGCCAGACCTCAAACAAACGAGAGCAACAATCACGGTACTCAACCAGCCCAGTAGGGGCAGTGCTGCCGCCACCATACTGATGGCTGTCGCGTAGGCTCTACCACGCATTGCAAACTCTGCAATTGCTCGCATAATTTTATCGGCTGGTTACTTGTGAGCGTCCGTGTAAGGAATCAATGCTAGATACCGGGCTCTCTTTACAGCTTTCGCAAGCTGACGCTGGTACCTGGCCTTGGTCCCGGTAATCCTGGAAGGTACAATCTTTCCGGTTTCCGAAATATAGGCCTTTAGCGTTTCAATATCCTTGTAGTCGATCTCCGTTACACCTTCAGCGGTGAAGCGGCAGTATTTTCGTCTTCTGTAGAATCTAGACATCTCTTTACTCCTCTACCGCGGCTGTAGTGTCTGCTGTTTCTGTTTCTGTTTCTGTGTCTGCTGTTTCTGTTTCTGTGTCTGCTGTTTCAGCTTCGCTTTTAGTCTTAGCTTCTTCTGCACTTCTCACAGCCGCCGCCGCTGCCGCTGCCTCTGCTCTCTGCGCAGAAACATCGTCGCGTGCTTTCTTTTCCTTGCTCTCACGCTCAATCTTCATGAGCGGCGACTCTTCTGTATCAGGATTCTTACGCTTCATGATCAGGTTTCTGAGAACGGCATCGTTAAATTTAAATGCAGTTTCAATTTCCTCGAGCGTCTCTAAAGCACATTCAACGTTCATGAGAATGTAATGGGCTTTGTGAATTTTGTTGATCGGGTACGCCAGTTGACGACGACCCCAGTCCTCAGTTCGATGGATGACACCACCGCCCTGGGAGATCAGGCTTGAATAACGTTCTATCATTCCAGGCACCTGTTCACTTTGATCAGGGTGCACCAGAAACACTATTTCATAATGTCTCATCGAGGCTCCTCTCGGGTTTATGCTTCCTGTCAGGCCGTATTCCGTGCCAGCAGTGAAACAAGGAGAAATTTAAGGACGCGCATTGTATGTAAAGGGCTGGCGGGTTGCAAGCCATCCTGTAAAACCAGCGAAATCACCGCTGGCGGTTAATCTCGTAGAGGCAGATACCGGTCGCCACCGAGACATTCAGGCTAAGATCCGGGTACGGACAGGGGATTGCGGCCAAAAAATCACACCTTTCGCGGGTTTTTTGCCTGATCCCAGACTCTTCAGCACCGACAACCAACGCAATGTTCCCTTTCAAGTCAATCTCGGTAAGCGGTTGAGAATCCTCCAACACCGTTCCTACCACCCAGACCCCGTGTTTTTTCAGGGTATCAAGGCAGCGTGCGAGATTCACCACCTGGTAAATCTTCACCAGGCTCGCCGCGCCACTGGCCGTCTTGATCGCGGCTTCATTAAGGGGCGCTGAGTGATCCCTGGCAACAATAACGCCGTCGACACCAAAACTAGCCGCGGAACGCAAGCATGCTCCGAAATTACGTGGATCGGTCACACCATCCAGCACAAGGAACAGCTGGCTGGCAAACTCACCGGCTAATTGTGCTTTGAGTTCTTTCTCTGAGCGAACCACCGGGGGCCTGATTTCTAGCGAAACACCCTGGCTGGCCAGTTCATCCCGGTCGACCTGGCCACGCTCGATACGACAACCAACACTTTGAGCCAGTTCCACCAGCGACTGCTGTCGCGCATTCAGTTTTCCCTCACGCACCGTGAGACAGATGCCAGCCCCGGCTTCCAGGGCAAGTTGCACCGCATGGATTCCTACAACCCTGCTCACCCTTTTCGTCTCTGCTTTTTAGGGCTCTGCTTTTTAGGGCTATTGTTTTTAGGGCTATTGTTTTTAGGAGCCTTATTCCTAGGAGCCTTATTCTTAGGGGCCTTATTTCGAGGGGCCTTATTTCGAGGGGCCTTATTTTTAGGGGCAGTGTCTTTAGCACTATTGGCCTTGGCGCCAGAAGATTGCCGTTTCTTGTTGTTTGAAGCTGGTTTCTTTTGATCTTTTTGTTTGCGCTTTTTCGATTTCTTCCTGGGAATAGGCGAATGGCTAAGCAGTTCCAGGTCAACCTTGCGCTCATCCACATCTACCCCGGCGACCTGCACGGTGACCACATCTCCCAAACCAAAGGACTCGTTGCCTCGCTCCCCAAAAAGGCATTGCCCACCCCTGTCGAACTGATAGTAATCACCCACCAGTGTGCTGACATGCACGAGACCCTCAACCAGGACACCCTCTAGCTGAACAAAGAAGCCGAATTTCGCGACAGCAGAAATAGTTCCATCGAAGTCGTCGCCAACGTGATCACTGAGGTAATCACATTTGACCCAGTCAAGCACTTCATAAACAGCATCATCCGCCCTGCGCTCCGCAAACGACGTATGCTCTCCCTGTAAAATGACTGTCTCCTCTTCATAGGGATAGAAGTTGATTTTACCGGGCTTTCCGAATCGTCGAACCTCAGCACAGTCGAACGTTGAGTGAATAGCTGACTTGATCAAACGATGAACCAGCAGATCAGGATAACGCCTGATGGGTGAGGTAAAGTGGGTGTAATGTGAATAGCCTAATCCGAAATGGCCCTTGTTCTCTGGGTGGTAAACGGCCTGTTGCATCGACCTGAGTAGTGCAATCTGCAGCACCTGCCCGTTTTTTTTCTCACGTAATTGCCTGATGGCATTTTGATAATCCCTCGGGGTCCCTGCGCCAAGATCAATCCCGAAGCTTTCAAGAAACTCCGCCAGGTACTCAATTTTCTCTTCTTCAGGCTTTTCATGAACACGAAAGAGCCCAGGTAATTCAAGTTTTGACACCAGCTTTGCCGCACAGACATTTGCACACAACATACATTCTTCGATCAATCGGTGTGCAAAATTCCGGGTGACCAGATTCACATCTGAAACTCTTCCCTCTGCATTAAACGAAAAACTGACTTCCCGAGTGTCAAAATCCAGGGCGCCGCGTTCGTTCCTTGTGCCAATCAGTATTCTCGCGAGGTCAAGCATATTCCCCAGGCTGTCTTTGTGACGCGGGAACTCTTTGCGTTCAACCCAGTCACCCACTGTCGTGTAGGTTAGCCGCTCTTTGGAATGAATCAGACCCTCGAAGAACTGATAACTGCCGATACGCCCATGGTCAGATATGCTCATTTCGCAAACCATCACCAACCGGTCGACTTCCGGGTTCAGCGAACATAGCCCATTGCTAAGTTTCTCGGGCAACATTGGCACTACATATTGCGGAAAGTACACTGAAGTACCACGCTTATAGGCTTCCTGATCCAGTGGTAAACCTGGAAGGACATAATTGGCAACATCCGCAATGGCGACCAACAGCCGATATCCACCTCGACGCTTCTCACAGTAAACAGCATCGTCGAAATCTCGTGCGTCTTCGCCATCAATGGTAACGAAATCCAGGTGCCTCAGGTCCTCACGTTGTCTTTTCTGTGCACGCGTTACTTCAAAGGGTAGCTGGTCAACATCCGTCAGCACCTCATCAGGGAATTCGACCGGTATGTCGTTGTTTCGCAGCGCGACTTCCACCTCCATATCGGGCGTCAGATGTTCACCAAGTACTGCCACTATCTCAACGGAAGCCAGCCCATGGAGGGTCGGCTGTTGCGTGACCCTAGCCACAACAATTCTGCCTTCCTTGATTTCTTCGCCGGGGTCATCGATTAAAATCTCATGATCGATCCGCCGATTTAGCGATTCCAGCAATGCGATACGGTTATCAAAATGAACCCGGCCTACCAGTTCCAGCGTGTTGCGAGCGAGTACCTCCACGATCTCCCCTTCATCCCTGCCCCTACGATCCCTGCCGCGAACACGTACCATCGCCTTGTCCCCATGGAACACAGCGCGCATCTGCCGATGGGAAAGAAATATGTCGTCTCGCTCATCGTCGCAAATCAGGAAGCCGAATCCATCAGAATGGGCCGATACTTTCCCCGCAAACAGTTCCAGTTTGTTCGCAATGGCATAGACGTTCCTTCTATCAACGACTACCTGACCATCGCGCACCATCGCGCGCAGCCTGAGAGTGAGAGCGTCTCGATCTCGCGCGTTTTCAATACCGAGTTCTTTGGCAAGCCGCTTGAACGAAAGAGGCTCGCCGGCCTTCTCCATATGGCTAAGTATGGCTTCCCGGCTGGCAATGGGATGCTCGTACCTTCCTTTCTCGCGCCTGGAGTGCGGATCTTTCATTGGCTGACCTCCTTTTCCTTAGATGTACTTTGTAATTGACAGATCCTGTCTGGTAATTGTACCCTGCGCGTCCTAGTGCCGAGGTGGTGAAATTGGTAGACACGCTAGCTTCAGGTGCTAGTGGGGGCAACCCCGTGGAGGTTCAAGTCCTCTCCTCGGCACCAACAACCTACATTAACGTCAGTTAATACCTTGTTGTTGGTTAAGTAAGACCTCTACTCAGTCTAGTGATCTCTGTACTTTACTTACAAAATAAACACACTTCCCCATGCTGTTTTTGCTTAAATAGCAACGAACCAACATAAGGATACTCCGTGTCTACCCAAAAACAGTGTGGCTTTACGCTCATCGAACTAATGATCGTCGTCGCCATCATTGGCATCCTCGCGGCGGTTGCCTTGCCCGCGTACCAAGACTACATCCAGACAGCGAACAGCAGCAAGATCCGGACTCAGTTTGACGAAGCCCAGCGTGCAACAAATGCTATATATATCCGCAGCATGGTTCAGTTGCAGCTCAACCATCCACTCAGTGTTCCGTCGACCGACAACGGTTGGATATCACTTTACAATCCACGGGGTAGTACAGCACCAGGCGGTGGCAATGCGTTCGTTTCCGGCGCAGCAAACGCAACGACAGGTCAAATTGGTGTGGCAACCAGTGGCGTGTTTCCAACCACAGCGCAAGTGATTCTTGAGCTTCCAGCCTATGCAACCCTTACTTCAGAATCAGTAACCCTCTCCGTAGCGCAAAACCTTTAACGGCGGGTTGCATTGCCCACCTGACGTTAGCCAAAAGGCTCATTCAGGATAATAGTGTCCTCACGATCGGGACCGGTAGAGACAAAATCCACCTTTACTTCACAGGTAGATTCAATTCTCTCGAGATAGGTACGAGCATTTGCAGGGAGACCCTCCATCGTTTTCACTTTAGCAGTGGCCTCCTTCCAGCCCGGCAGCTCTTCATAAACCGGTTTCGGCGAATCGCTGTCAGGGTTTTCATAGCCAACACAGATAGCAATTTTTTCCAGCCCATCAAGTACATCCAGCTTGGTAATACATAAGCCAGACACGCTGTTAATGTTAATCACTCTACGGAGAGCATGCGCATCAAACCAGCCACACCGTCTTGGTCGGCCTGTGGTTGATCCAAATTCCTTTCCGACGTTCGCAAGGTGGCTGCCCACAGAATCGAACAACTCGGTCGGAAATGGCCCTGAACCAACCCGCGTGGTGTACGCCTTCGTAATACCAAGAATGTAGTCCAGGTCCAGCGGACCCACACCACAGCCGCTGCCAATCGCTCCAGCCGTTGTATTGGAAGATGTGACATATGGGTAGGTTCCCTGATCGATATCCAACAGCGAACCCTGGGCACCTTCGAACAGAATATTTTGGCCAGACTTTCTGCGTTGACTCAACTCTTCCACAACGTCCTTCACCATGGGTCGCAGCTGGTCAACATACGAAAGAGAAGCTTCAAGGTTTTCTTCCAGACTGACGGCTTCCGTGTGGAAGTAGTTTTTGAGGACAAAATTGTGGTAATCCATGATTTCCTCAAGCTTTTCCTTGAACCCGTCGCCGTCAAACAGATCAGCAACCCTTAGGCCGCGGCGTGCAACCTTGTCCTCATAGGCCGGACCAATGCCGCGCCCGGTCGTCCCGATTTTTTTATTACCACGGACATTTTCGCGCATCTTATCCAGCGCGATATGGTGCGGGAGGATCAACGGGCAACCACCTGAAATATACAACCGCTCCCTGACATTGACGCCTGCTTCTTCAAGCTCAACGATCTCCTTGAAAAGGTCTGGAAGGGACAGGACAACACCATTACCGATCATGCAGGTGACCTGCCGATGCAGAATACCTGATGGAATCAGGTGAAGAATTGTCTTCTCACCGCCGACGACCAGGGTGTGACCGGCGTTATGCCCTCCCTGGAAGCGAACGACAGCAGAAGCTTTCTCGGTCAGAAGATCAACCACCTTGCCTTTACCCTCGTCACCCCAATGTGTACCGATGATGACTACATTCTTACCCATCGCTATTTATCTCCTGATACCAGCTGCCATTGCCCATTTTGAAAATCGAGATGATGACTAAATCCGTCAGGCTGTCCCGACTCCACAACGATATAACCCTCAGTACGCAACTGTTTTATCTGCTGCCAAAGTGAATCCTCTTCGCCAATCGGCACTTCAGGGACCCAAACACTTTTTCTTGACTCTTCCGGGAGCTTGACCTTTTCGGTGAGGCTCCTCACATCAATAGAAAACCCCGTGGCACCACGTGCTTCTCGACCGAAGACCTGCCCGATGTGGTCATAACGGCCGCCTTTGGCGACCACAGAGCGACTACCATTCACATATGCGGCGAAAACTATCCCTGTGTGATAGGCGTAACCACGGAGTTCACTCAAATCAAAATAGACATCGAGGTCGGTGAATCGGCATGCAATGGTATCGGAAACCTGCTGCAGGTTATCGATAGAAGCAAGAATGCCTTCGTGCGCCTTGAAAAGAGAACGCGCTCGTTCAAGCACTGAATTACTACCGGTCAATCCGGAAAGCTGCGTCAACAATAACGAGTCCCCCTCAGACAAACCAAAAGCCTCACAGCGCTCGCCGATTTCTGCAACCGATTTCCTCTGTACCGCCTCGAAAAGTAACTCTTGCTGGTCTGTGTTGAGCGCAAAACCGGACATCAACTGACGGAAAATATCGACATTACCAAGATCCACATGAACTGCATCAAAGCCAAGAGACTTTAAAGACTCGATCATCAAGCTCACGATCTCTGTGTCTGCCTTACTGGTTGAATCACCAAACAGTTCAGCACCAACGCTAAGTGGAGTTCGATTAGCCAACATGCTGTCAGCCTGTGCCTGGACAACAGTTCCTGCGTAGCAAAGCCTGGCCACGCCATCACTATTCAGGCTGTGGGCGTCTATTCGAGCCACTTGCGGGGTAATGTCCGCCCGAACTCCCATAGTTCTACCTGTCAAAAAATCAACCACCTTAAATGTTTTTAGATCGAGATCGCGTCCGGTTCCGGTCAGCAGGGACTCCAGATACTCGATCATCGGAGGAATAACATAGTCGTATCCCCAGGTCGAAAAGAGGTCCAGCAACCTTCGCCGAACTTCCTCCAACCTTTTTGCCTGTGAAGGAAGTATGTCTTCTACCCCATCAGGCAAAAGCCATCGGTCCACAATGCTCATCTTAGTTTTCCAAAATCTAGTTAATTAAATACAACAACCCTGTACCCAGCAGCATACTCGCCAAACCTGCAATCCGCATGGTCCTGTCATCTATTTCAGACAACATCATCACCATCTCCCGCCATCGCCTTGGGTAGAGAAAAGGAAGAATTCCTTCAATTACCAGCACGAGACAGAGTGCAATTCCAACGTCATGCCACATGTTGTTTTATGGACGTCTACTGAACGCCTTACCCCTCTTACCTATTTTAGGTCCCACTAAACTGAACCAGGTAACGCTGACGGCTCGCATCTTTCCCGCCATCTTTGTTACCCCCCGAAGGCGCACCCCGAAGGAGCACCCCGAAGGGGCATTCCAAGATACACGACTGGTCAAAAAAACGGGTAGCTTGTGAGGGCTACCCGATCTTGAAACGCGCAAACTAACTCGTTCGTGGTCTGGGGTCAACGACGCGCGCCAGCGCTGTTGTTCAGGTACTTGAAAAATTCGCTATCTGGTTGAATCAGAAGGATATCTCCCTTGTTGGAAAATGTTCGCTGATACGCTGTCATGCTACGCGAAAATTCATAGAAGTCCTTATCCTGGGTGTAAGCAGCCGCATAGATTCTGGCAGCTAATGCATCACCCTCACCGCGAACTTCTTCAGCCTTACTGTACGCTTCCGCCAGTAGCACCTCACGTTGCTTGTCTGCATCAGCCCGTATCCCAACGGCCAGCTCCTGCCCTTTCGCGCGATGTTCACGAGCTTCAATGTCACGCTCCGTGTTCATACGGTTATAGACCGACTGACTGACTTCGGGCGGAAGGTCAATTCGCTTAACCCGAACGTCAATCACTGAAACACCCAACTCTTCCTGTGCGACCTTATTGAGCCGTTCAGTCAGAACATGCATCAGCTCATCACGCTCACCGGACACAACCTCATGCAGGCTTCGCTTACTGATTTCATTTCGCAGACCGTTATTGATTCGCTCCTTCAGCAGTTCCTCAGCTCGCCGCTCATCACCTGATGTTGCAGTATATTTGCGAACGAATCGACAATGACCGCTTTCTTTTCAAGGGTCAAAAAACGTTCCGAAGGTGCATCAGTAGTTCGCACCCGCCCATCAAACTTCCGCACTTCATTAATAATAGGAAGTTTTACATGCAGTCCTGGCTTGATGTCATCGTTAACGACCCGACCAAATTCCAGCAAGATAGCTCGCTCCAGCTCGGTCACCACATATAGCGAGTTCATCCCCAAAAGCCCCAGTAGCACCAGGACGAATCCGACAACAAAAGTTCGGTTACCCATTAGCGTCTCTCCCTTCTGTTGCCAGCTTCGGCCCTATTGCCAAAGCTCGCCCCACTATTGCTATCAGTCGGGCGGCCTGTTGACACCCTGCCTGCCTGGTTTTGTTCCAGTATTTTATCCAGCGGCAGGTACAAGATATTGTTACCACCCTCCACATCAATCATCACCTTGGTAGAATTCGACATGACGCTTTCCAGCGTATCAATATACATCCGGGTTCTAGTCACTTCCGGCGCCAGCTTGTATTCCGCATAGAGCTTGTTAAAGCGTTCCGCTTCACCACGTGACTGGGCTGTCACTCTTTCTTTGTAACCCTGCGCTTCTTCGGTATATCTCTGCGCTTGACCTCGAGCTTCCGGCACGACCTGGTTCGCGTAGGCATCAGCTTCATTTCTGAGCCGCACTTCGTCCTCACGCGCCTTGATCACATCATCGAAGGCAGCACGTACTGCATCCGGCGGCGCTGTCTCTTCAATATTGACCTGCGTGACTCTAATGCCAGTTCCATAGTTATCCATGTAGGTCTGGATTCGATCCTTTACCGCAATCGCCACTTCCGCTCGACCTTCAGTCAACACTTCATGCATTTCGGTAGAACCAACCACATGTCGCAGTGCACTTTCTGTTGCCTGATAAAGACTCTTGTCCGGCTCTCGAACGTTCAGCAGATAAGCCGCGACGTCACCGATGACATACTGAACTGTCATCTTCACTTTGACGATATTTTCGTCTTCCGTCAGCATCTCTGAATCATGGGAACTTGATCGAACCCCGGTGACATTCTCGACCATCACTTGATCAACAAGCGGTGGATTCCAGTGCAATCCGGGGAGCACAACCGCATCCAGCTTCTTCCCAAAACGCAGTACAACGCCACGCTCCTGCTGGTCGACGGTATAAACGCCCATCACCCCATAGATCGCACCAAGCACCAGTAGAATCAGCCCGATCATGGCCATACTGACCGGTCGCGACCCACCTCCTCCTGACGGATCCGAGCGAGAGCCACCTCCAAACATCTGTGACAGATTCGCCTGTAACTTGCGAAACGCCTCGTCCAAATCTGGCGGTCCGTCTTGATCTCGATTTCCCCAGGGATCTTTATCTCCCTGATCTCCACCGCCTGGTTCATTCCAAGCCATACTAATCTCCTAATAAAAGCCCGTGGGAAAACTATTCTCCCACTACATTTGTACAAGTACTAACGGTTATACATCTGCATACCTTGTTGTACGCATTATCTAGCTAACGGATTATCCCGCCAGCTTGTCCCGGGTAATTTTTCGCAAGCTGCTCTCCTGAATTCTGAGATGCATCTCTACAGACCCATCTTCACAGGGTATTTCCTCTACAACGGCACCAAGCTCAAAAAACTGAGCCCTGATTCGACCATCCTGCGGCCGAACTGTAACACTAGTTTCTATGACTGCCTCACCTATTCGTTCTGCAATCGCCTCCAGCAGTAACTCTTTACCGGCACCATCAATACTAGACACCCAGACTTTTGTTACAATACCCTGGCCATTTCGTTCAATTTCGGGCTCCTCATCAAGCAGGTCTACCTTGTTGTAAACCATCAACTGTGGTGTCGCTTCGGCACCAATCTCTTCCAGCACCAGGTTCACTTCGCTGATTTGTTCGCCGCGCAGCGGTGACGCTGCATCTACTACATGCAATATTAAATCAGCCTGGCTGACTTCTTCTAAAGTTGCCCTGAATGCATCGACCAGCGAATGTGGAAGCTGACGGATAAAACCCACCGTGTCTGCCAGTACAGCGTTACCGATTACCGGCAATTCGAGCTTTCTGAGCGTTGGGTCCAGAGTCGCGAACAATTGGTTTTCCACCAGAACATCAGCAGTGCATAGCTGGTTGAACAGCGTTGACTTACCGGCATTAGTATAACCGGCGAGCGAAATTGTTTTTACATCCGACCGGGTCCTTCCTCGCCGGTTGTGCTCACGCTGAGACTGAACCTTCGAAAGACGACCGTTAATTCGCTTGATTCGATCAGAGACCATACGCTGGTCTGCCTCAAGCTGGGTTTCACCCGCACCGCCCAAACCGGACGACGCTCCAGCACCACGACCCGAACCACCTCTCTGACGATCAAGGTGAGACCAGCCACGAACCAGCCGTGAAGATGCGTGGTCCAGTTGTGCAAGCTCCACTTGAAGCTTACCTTCGTGAGTTCTTGCCCTTCTCGCAAAAATTTCGAGAATCAAACCCGTACGACCGAGTACACGT
>LWDU01039555.1_pt1 | contig 39896 bp, 31 predicted proteins | sample 727161 | NCBI WGS metagenome assembly LWDU01 (sample SAMN04566230, study PRJNA314399) | hydrothermal vent metagenome | isolation source: deep sea hydrothermal plume seawater | place: Mexico: Gulf of California, Guaymas Basin | collected 2004-07-11
TCCACGTCTGCATGATTATTGTACACAGAGGGTGAAATCCGTAACTTGTTGCCGAAGCGCATCGCCACGTGCACGCCGGCGGCCCTTGTACTGGCCATGATTGCATCCGGGTCCGGGACGCTAAAGGCTAGAATGGGACTTTCGTTCCCCAGCGGCGTGATCGATTCGTAGCCCTTTGCCGGCAGTTCCTCCTGCAAGCGGTCGGTAAGGGATCTGACATGCGCCCGGATATTGTCCACGCCCAACCGGTGGATATAGCTCAAGCTCTCGCGGGCGCAGACAACGCCCTCATAAGAGGGGTAGCTGACTTCGTAGGCACCGGCACCTGTATTGGGCGAGAACAGAATATCATCGGCGTCCACGTCCGGCGTCTCAACCCAGGGCGCGTAGTTAAGATGCACGCCGCCGAAAGGCTGAGACGGCGTCAGTACATTACCTTGAAGATCCTCGCGCATATACATAAAGGCGAACCCCTTGACGCCCATCAGCCACTTAAAGGTTGAACAGGCGGCAAAGTCGATGCCCATCGCCCGCACGTCGATCGGCACCGCCCCCGCCGCCTGCATAATATCGGCATAAAGATACGCCCCGTGCGCGTGGGCTAATTGGCTGAGGGCGGCCACATCCGCAACCAAGCCGTTGACATTGGACACCAGTGCGACCGAAACCCACCGAGTGTTGCCGTCAATAGCCTGTTCCATGGCGTCCATGTCGATCTGCCAGTCGCGGTTTTTAACGACGCGCACGTCAAGGCCCTGCTGCTGCCGCACCATGTAGTGATAGATGCACGGGTTAAAGCTCAAGTCGGTGGTCACGACATTACCGCCGGCCAGATGGTCGGCCATACCATTGATTATATTGCTCTCTGCTTCAAGGGTGCTGCGGGCAAAGGCGATCTCATTTGCATCGGCATTTACCAGCTGGGCAAAGAGCGTCTTGACTTGGTCCCTGGGCTGGGCCCACTGGGGCCACCAGGGTTCCCCCAGCTCGTGCGTTAGCCAATCGACATAACGGTGCAGTGCCGCCGCTGAATGGACGCTGATGGGGTGGGACGAGGCATTGTCAAAATAGGCCGCCGTTTGCGCCCGGGGGAAGTCGGCCCGCACCTGATCAAAGAGGGCGCTCATATGCGGCCCTCTGCCGGTTCTACCCGCCAATCCGTATCATCCTCAATAAGTTCAACCGTGCCGTGTCGATTTTGAGAAATTTTTCACACCTCCCCACCTATGCGCGCAGCCGCGCCGACGAACCCTGAATCGACCCCGAGTCCAGCCTCGACAATTGGAAGCGCCCGGCTGGATTCGGCCCAGATGTGCTCGCGCATTGAGCTCTCTAAACGATCCCAGTAGATACCTCCAGCCAGGCCTATGCCCCCACCGACGACAATCGCCTCCGGGTCCAGGACGTTGACCAGAAAGGCGATGCTCACACCAAGCGCATTGCCCGAGCTGACGAGAATCCCAATCGCCTCTTCGTTCCCGGATCCCGCTGCGTCGAACACTCCCTCACCCGAATCGGCTCGTCCTCCAGCGGCCTTGAATCGCTTGACGATAGCGGGGCCGGATGCGAACTCCTCCAAAATGGGATGGGTGGAGGCATTGCATTCGGTGCAGACCGTTGTCAATGGACTGCTGGCCATAATCAGCGCGTTTCCCCGCGCTCCCGCCCAGGGCCTTCCGTCCCGGACGAGGCAGGAGCCGATGCCCGTGCCCACGGAGACGTAGACGAAACTGCCCAGCGCTACACCGGAACCAAAGTGCGCTTCGCCCAGCGCTGCCGTGCGAACATCTGCGTCGATAACCACTGGCCCGAATTCACCGAAGCGTTCGCCTACCTCGATACCCCGCCAAGCGATGGTGTGATCACTCGTGACACGGCCTTCCCGATCCACCAGTTCAGCAACTCCCACGCCGACCCCCGCGAAATCCAGATCCATATCACGACTGTCGCCGAGCAGTTCTTCGACCAAGGCAAGTGCATCAGTCAGCACCGCCTCGCCGCCGCGCTCCGGTCGCGTCGCGATCTTGCGACGAGAGAGTACGCAACCAGAGGGGAAAGCCACGAGCCCTGCAGCGATCTTAGTTCCCCCAACATCTATTCCCACGGCGCATCGCGTATCGGGATTGGACATCAGGACCCATCTGGCAGGTAGTTCGGGGCGACGCCGAACAAGCATGTCGACGACCGATCGGTGACATTATGCAATTGATAGGGCACACCTTCAGGCACGTAGAAGCCGTCGCCGGACGCGCACTCGAAGTAGTTGGGGCGATCCCGATCGGGAAGCCGCACGTGCACAGTTCCCTCCAAGACATAGAGCGCCAGATCGCCCCCGTGGACGCGCGGCGTAGAAGGATCGCCCGGTCGAATCTGAGCTTTTCCGACGGTCAGATGCTCCGTGCTCACCAGAATCGCGACGGCGAGGGATTGATCCTTACCCTCGAGCCGCCACATCACATCCGCATCGCGGATCACGTGCATGGTGTACTCGGCACTGGCTTTGGCTTGCGCCATCGGCCACCGGCCAAGGTATTCGTCTTGTCCGTACTTCCGAATTTCCAAATCGGGTAGATCGAGCGCGTATTCGCCACAGGATCCTTTGGACGGCGGCGGCGACAGGATCTCCAGGACGCGCAGTGCGTCGGAGCCAACGCTAAAGCCGTGGTGCCAGGTGTCGCGGCGAAAGAAGATGGCCTGGTCCAGCTTCGCCAGGTGAACCTCTCCAGTCTCCGGGTTGGCCAGCGCCAGCTCCCCAGAGAGGACATAGTAGAGCTCGTCGGCGGCGAATCTGGTCTTGTACTGCTCTGAATGCCGGAATGCACCTCCAGGATGTAGGCCCAGGACCAGTTGGTGGATCTTATCGGTGGATACGTAGGAGGTGTCGGATCGCGCTGGCGGCGGGAATGTGAGCCGGACCATCGTAGGAAGGTCGCGGTGAGGATTTGTAGGCCACAGTATGATCCTTCGCCGATGAGTAGTCGTGAGGTTCAGAACGGGAGCATCTTTCAGCTTGGGCACGTCTCGTTGATATCGTAGAGGGTAATCGTCAGCCCCTCGAACCCCCAGTGATTTGCGTTGACCATCAGGATAATATAAAATGTGCGCGCTCGCAAAGTGAGGTAAACTATGCCATCGAAGTCATACTCTTCCCGAACCAAATACACTAAACATCACGACGGTTATTTAGATACATCGGACTGTTAAAATTGCCGAAATTTAGCGCCTACGATAGCACCATTAAACATCCTATCTCTGGGTGCCTACACAGAAATCTATAGGTCTATGACGAGGTGGTTTATCCCCTGCGACAAGACAGCTACTACCTTCAGCAGATCATCACTACCCCGCATCGCTATCGCCTCGGCCCTGACGCGCTCCACAGCCCGCTCCCCCCCGGTTGGGCTTGTTCCCCAAGCTTCTTAAGTCGAGAAAGCGGACGTACGGCTCAGGTAGCAAGAGCATATCCGATCTGCTCTAAAACAGAAAACCCGGCAGAAGCGTTAGCCTCTACCGGGTTTTGCTTTTGCATGGTGCCGAAGGTGGGACTCGAACCCACACACCCTTGCGGATACTGGATTTTGAATCCAGCGCGTCTACCAGTTCCACCACTTCGGCACAAATATCTGGTAAATAAAATACGATCCTCTTTAGAAAATGTAAACCCTGCTAATCCTCCCGTTCGCCCACCGGCTTACCGATGATCTCAGCATAAATGACCGCGTCGCGCGCCTTCTGCGCATCGAAGAGCCAACGGCCGACCTTGTCCTTGCGCCGGCTACGCCTCCGAGACTGGCCTGCACCCCGCTCAAGTGGTTCGAACGCGCTACCGGACCCAGTCTCCAGACTCATCCGCTCCATCGCCAAGGCCCGCTTCTCCACCGCCAAGGCCCGCCGCTCTGCTTCAAGGGCTTCGCGTTCGGCTTCAAGGACTTGCTGTACAAGCGAGGCCGGATCGACAGCCGCCGGTCTGGATTCCTTAAAGGGGTCGCCCTCAAAAGGCCAACCGAACGAAGGGTCCTCCTCTTGCTCTTCTTCGACCACTACGACGGGTGGAGCAGGTCGTGCGGCGGGAACCTCTACTTCGTTGCTCTTCTCGACCTGGCTCTGCTGGCGCGCCTCCTGCTGCTTTTGCGCCTCTTCTAACTCCTTGCGGCGTTTTCGGCGCCCCATCAGCGCCGAAAATCCGCTAAAGAGCATGAAGAGTACGAAGAGTAGCAGCTCCATGGACTAGTTGTCCTCTTCGTCGGCGTTTTCCGAGATCGAATCACGCATCTCGGTATCGGCCTGGATATTGCGCATGCGATAATAATCCATAATGCCCAGATTACCCGCGCGGAAGGCCTCGGCCATCGCCCGTGGTATCTCGGCTTCGGCTTCTTTGACCCGCGATTCCATCTCGATGACCTGCGCCGTCATCTCCTGCTCGCGCGCCTTGGCCATCGCCCGACGCTCCTCGGCTTTGGCCTGAGCGATCTTGAGATCGGCTTCGGCCTGGTCAGTCTGCAACTTCGCGCCGATATTCTCGCCGACGTCAACGTCGGCGATATCAATCGATAGGATTTCGAAGGCGGTACCTGAATCGAGCCCTTTTTCTAATACCGTCCGCGATATGAGATCGGGGTTTTCCAGTACGCCCTTGTGCGTCGATGACGAGCCAATGGTGGTGACGATACCTTCGCCGACACGCGCAATGATCGTCTCCTCGCCTGCACCACCCACCAAACGATCGATATTGGCGCGCACGGTCACGCGGCACAACGCCTTGACCTGGATGCCGTCTTTGGCCACCGCCGCAACCAAGGGCGTATTGATCACTTTTGGATTGACACTCAACTTGACCGCGTCGAGCACGTCGCGGCCGGCCAGGTCGATCGCGGTCGCCCGCTCGAAGGTCAATTCGATGTTGGCCTTGTCGGCCGAAATCAGCGCCAAGATCACCAGATTGACATTGCCGCCAGCGAGAAAGTGGGCTTCCATGCGGTCCAAATCCACGTCGAGGCCGGCTTTGGTCGCGCTGATTTTGGGGCCGATGATCTGCCGCGGCGGCACCTTGCGCAGCCGCATACCCATCAGGTCCTTGAAGATCGCCACTTTGACCCCGGAGAAATAAGCCGTGATCCACAGGCCAACCGGGATAAAATAGGTGAAGAGCGCTAAAAAAATGACGATGCCCAAGAGCATCAATACCAGAAACATTGCTTCCATTACAAGCTCCTTTAGGGGAGTGAACTAATCTGTTGCGCCGACTAAGTGCACGACCACTTTGTTGCCGGCTACTTTCAATACCTCGATCTGCGCGCCGCGTTCGATATAGCCGCCTTCACTGACCACATCAACCACCTGCTCGCCAAACTGCGCCCGACCCGCCGGCCTGAGCGTCGACAGCGCTTTGCCCGTCTGCCCGAGCAAGTCCTCGCGGCCGGGTTTGGCCGAATCGTAACCGGCCTCGCGCGTCATATCATTGCTCAGCACTAGGCGATCCCAGGCGCGCACTTTGAGCATCAGCCGCACCATAACCGCCGTGCCCACCAGCCCCAAACCCGCCACGGCCGCCGCCGCCATCCCGCCCATATTCGCGTAGGCATAACCAACACCGGCGACGGCGGAGAGGAAACCAACGATGCCAAAAATATTGAGTCCCGGGATAACAAAAATTTCCAAGAGCACCAGGACAAAACCCAGCACCAACAGCGCCAGTGCATAGACCCATTCCAACACGCCCCCGCCCAAAAAGCTCATAGCGCCTTTACCACGACACGACTACCGCGCGCCTCGACGACCACGATCGCCCGCTGCGCCTCGATAAACTCCCCGTCGGTCATCACGCCTATGCGCTCGCCGGCGATAAGCCCGATACCCGCCGGCCTGAGATCGCTGACGGAAACACCTTCGCTGCCCACCAGATCCACATCGTGCTCGCGCGACGAAGATACATATCCGTCGGCCGCCGGCGTCTCGCTCTGCAATACCAGTCGATTGAAAGCGGCGAACTTCGACAGCGAACGCAATAGCACTACGGACAGTATGATCGCGCCAATCATCGAAGCGGCCAGACGCCCAGTAACTACGGCGATCTCATCGATGCTCCACAACTGATAATCGCCCAGTTGCGTCATTACTAGACTCGCCAGCATCGCCCCGACACCGGCTAAGCCCACTAGGCCAAAACCCGGAATCGCCACCACCTCGAGGATCAACAGCGCCAAACCCACCGCAAAAAGGCCCAACTCCTGCCACTCGGCCAAGTGCACGATCAGATGGCTGCCAAAAAACAGCCCCAACGCCACCAGCGACAACGTGCCGCCGATGCCCCAACCAGGGGTGCGCACTTCGGAAATCAAACCAAACATCGCTACGGCTAATAATATCGAAGTGACGACCGGATTGGTGAGCATGCGCAAAACGTGTTCGGCCCAATTGAGCTCGATCTCGACAATTTCAGCATCGCCTAAGTCATAGATCTTTAATAGTTCAATGAGCGTCTCGGCCGTCTCGTCGGCGATCTGATAATTGAGCGCCTGCTCAGTCGTCAGCGTCGCCGGGCGACCGGCTTCGGCGCTCAAACCCGGCACATCGATGCGCTCGTCGACCATCGCCTCGGCGATCTTGACATCGCGACCGGTGCGCTCAGCGGTCGCGCGCATCTCGGCGCGCATATAGGAGACCGTCTTGTCGCTGCCCTTGGTGCCCGAACCATCGACTGGCGTCGTCGCGCCCATCGTCGAAGCTTGCGTCATGACGATCTTGTCGCAGGCCAGCGAGATCAACGCGCCTGCCGAAATCGCCCGCTTGTTGACAAAGGCGATAGTCAGCGCATTTGCATCCAAGATCGCGTCGCGAATGACCGTTGCCGCGTCGACCCTACCGCCGAATGTATCGATCTCGAAGACAATCGCGTCGACCTCAGCGGCTTCGGCGTCTTCAATAACCCGCTCGATAAAAGCCGCCACACCGGGATCGATCATGCCTTCGAGCTTGATATTGACATGGTAGACGGTCTGGGCTTGGACTAGGCTGGCTGTGCACGAGAGTAAAATTACAATGTGTATAATATGTCGCATCGTCTTCATTATATATGAGGTATATAAGGGTAATTGGCCCTAGATTGTAATCCAATCACCCAGACGTTGTCAACATCCCATTAAACGCGCGGTTGCAGTCTCTTTTTTGTGCGGGCGCATCGATGCCGGGACGAGATCAGTACCCGGCCTCACCCGCGAAGCGGATCCTGCCCTTTGAAGCTTGCTCGAAGTAGACTTCCACCTTCTCCCGCGACTTGGGAAAACTGGACCTGAGCTCGTCGACGATGCCCTTGATTTTCTTCGGATCTTCATCGAGGTCCAATAGTAGGCGGGCATAGAGGAAGAGCGCGCCCTGGTTGCGTCTTTCGACGGCTAGGGTCTGCTCCAGAAATTGCCGTGCCTCTTCGAGCCGGCCCTGTTCAATCAGGGAGGTACCCATCATCAGGTTGGACTGCGCGCGCTCGGGGTAGAGTTCGAATAGGACCTGTGCCGCTTGCCGCAGAGCCTCGCCCTGCAACTGGGGCTGGGCCCTGGGGTGCATCTGGGGCTGCATGTGCTGAAAGGTGTTGCGCTGGTAGTATTCGACCCACGCAGCGGCCCCAGAGAGCAGCGCGATGGCGANCGATGGCGAAGAGTATCACGTGGACGCGGAGATAGCGGGTGATATTCATGATGGGCACCCTCAGAGACCTTTCTGGGTTTCGGTCCGGTGCACCTTCCAGATAAAGGCGTCGTACCAATAGTGGATCATGGCGAAGGAACTAACCAGGGAATAACTGAGCAGATCCAGGTCGGCGCGGGCCATCCCGAAACCCAGGGGGCCCATATGACCTTCGGTAAGGGCGATCCAGACCAGCGTGCAGATAGCGCAGATGAACAGGAAGCCCTTGAAGTTCTTGGCCTCGGCCAGATAGCGCAGCAGGGCCGAATCCCCGCCCGTGCGCTCGACCCTGGTGCGATTGAAAAAGTAGATTATGACATTGTACTGCATACCGTGCATAATGCGGTGCGCCAGCATATAGACCATCAGATAGCTGGTGGTGAAGCTGATATAGTACCAGAGGAAATAACTGGCGAAGAGGAAGAGATATTTCAGTGGATTGAGCGCGTAGCCCTTGCGCACGCACCAGATCGCGTGCCCGACGTAGACCAACCCGTAGGCGATGGTAACGATCCAACTCAGATCCTGCACCAATTGCACGGTCTCGGTGCCGACCGGGATGCTCCACTCGTGCAGCGTGCGCACCCAGACGGTGGAAAATAGCGGCGAGACCAGCAGCATATTGACGAAGAAGACCCAGTTAAAATAAAGGTCGAAGGATTTGGTACTGGTCGTCCCGGCCTTGGCCTTGTAGTCGTAGATGCGCGCAAATCCGTGCTGCTGCATCAGACTGTGCTGATAGTCCCACAGGGTGACCAGCAGCACCAGGGTCAGCGGCGCGTACTTGATCAGGACAAAGGCCAGCAGGACGAGCAGCACCGGGCTGAGGATCAGGCGTTCCCGCCAGCGCTGAAACTCGATCGGCGAGCCGTAGAGGCGCACCCCGGTGAGGAAAAAATGCGGCGCTGTTATCCAGAAAGTGACTGCGGCCAGCGCCCCGCCCGGCAAGTATTGCTGCGCCATCACCGCAAAGGCCACGGCGGCGAAGGGCAGGGATATGAACCAGAGATAATCGTGCTTGCGGTCTACGATGTAGGCCGGGCGGAAAACGGTGCTGTCCATTGCGGCTCCTCTTCGAGGGGGAAAACGGCTAATTCGACCCCGCCAATCGGGCGAGGCGGCTCTCGATGGCGCCGGCCATCTCCGGGCGCTGGGCCACCACGATGGCCAGATGCCGCCGGGCTTCTTGGGTGCGGCCCACCATCTGCAGTACCAAACCCAAATTGAAATGCGCCTCCACATAATCCAACTTTATCGCCAGCGCGCGCTGCAAGTGCTCAATGGCGCCGGGCAAATCGCGACGCGACGCCAGGGCGATTCCCATATTGACATGGGCTTCGGCATAATCCGGTTTGAGGCGCAGTGCCTCGGCAAAGTGGGACAAGGCCTCTTCGCCCCGCCCGGTCTGCTGGTAGAGCATGGCCAGCGTGTGGTGGTTGTCGGGTTGCTCGGGATGGGCCTTTAACACGGTCTGCAAACCTTCCATTTCCTGCGCCAACCACTTGCGCTGATGGTCCCAGCGCAAAATATCCCGGTCCCCTCCGCTGCGCGGCACTACCTGTAGCGTCAAATCGGCCATCTCGTCGTACGAGCCCCGACCGTAGAAGACCCGGACGGGCGGGTCGCGGGGATTAAACGGGTTGGCGGCCGAATTGTCGAAGGTGAACTCCACCTGTAAGGTCGTGCCCTTGGGCAGGAAGACAGGCCGGACATAGCGATATTCGTCCTGCCAGGCGAAATCCCACTCGCTCATGCGGATGAGCCACTGCACAGTCCCGTCCGGCAAAGTGGCGAAAGCCGCGATCCGCTTGCCCAGGTAGTGGGCGTGCGGATAAACGCTGATCACCTCCACGTCCACGGGTAAGACATAGGCATCCGCCACCGCGTAATCCGGCGCACCGGGTGGAATGTCCAAAATCTTGCTGCTCAAGCGCAAAAGTGCCGATTGGCGGGTCGGCGGTCGGTCGGTGAAAAAGAGCCCGACGCTGACCTGGACCTCCTCCGGCTTGCCCGAAGGCAACATGTGCAATTGCACGACCAGGTCGGTACCCGGATCCAACCGCCACGCCAGGTCCGGGTCCCTAAACGGGGTTTTACCGGGTGTCCAGCCAATAAAGTGGCCGTCGGGGCCCTGCGCATCGCCGAACTCCATGCCGCCGAACCCCGGCTCGTCGTCGCGCTCGTCGTGCAGCCTGGCCTTGCCGGTGGGGTCGAGCATCACCACGGCGTGATGGGTGACGAGCTCATTGTGAGTGCGAAATTCCACGGCTTCCACATAGCGCCTAGTCGCCACCGGGAGGGGAATTGCGAAATTGCGATAGACGTCGATCCCGCCCCCGGCCAGCATATAGGGCTCCTGCAATTGCACCACCAGATCCGGCTTTCCCAGTTGCCAGTCGCTATTCCAATGCGGCTCTGGCAGCTCGACGGGATCTCCTTCGAGCTCGCCATCGACGACCCACTGCTCAAACGCCAGGACCTGCTCGGGCTGGAGCCGACGCGCGCCGACGAACTCGCCATAGCCGGCGTCGGGTTTCCACGGCGGCATATACCCCGAAGCCGTCACTTCGACGATCTGCGTCGAGTGCTTTTTCACATCCTCGTAGCTCAATAGAGGAAACGGGCCCGACGCGCCGGGGCGGTGACACTCGGCGCAAGTCGCCAGCACGATCGGGGCCAAATCGCGATTAAAGGTCACTGGCCCCCCGCCGGACGGCCCTTGTTCCTGGCAGCCGCTGCACATCGCAGCGAGCACACAGCAGGCGAATAGCGGCACAAACTCGATTCGCCTGCGCATTATTTCAGGTCCTCGATATAACAACCCACCGACTGCGTCCTGGCATGAAGCACGCGGCGACCGGCCAGCACCGCGTCCAGCGCCTGCTCCAGGTCGCGGCGGGTGGGCGCGGCGCGGCCCTTGCCAAACTCGGTATAGCGGTTGTCGATACGACCGCGATAGACCACCTCCCCATCAGGTGCGAATACTGCCGCTTCCGGCGTGACCGTGGCTTCGCTCATATCGACCAGGGCATGCCGCATATCGCGCACCGCGGGCAACTGATAGCCGTATTCGACCAGGTGGCGGCGAATCTCCACCGGCGTTTCGCCGCGATCGACGTAGACCAGCCAGAAGGCCACGTTGCGGGACGCGTATTCGTCGAATAGCCGCTGCACCTCCGGTGCATAGCGGTTGGAGGTCGGGCAATCGGTGCGCACGAAAATCAGCACGGTCGCCGCAGTGCCGTCGGCGGCGAAGGGGTCGATCGGTCTATCTGCCAGATCGAGCACCGACGACTCCGCCGCCGACACATGCCACAACCAAGCACCAGTTACCGTCGCTAGCGCCGCGAGCAAAACGATAAGGGCTTTAAATGCATACATCCGGATCAAAACGGCTCTGGTGGAGACGTCATCTGGGCTAGCGCCGCGAGGAAAGGGCTCATGTCCTTGTCGAGCACGTCCCCGGTCAGACAGTCGATGAGTGCACCGCGCTGCCCAGGAAAGCGCTCGACGAAAGCGCCGAAACTGAATTGCGGATCGTAGAAGGCGTGGATCAATCGCCGGATCACCTCGACCCCCGCCGTCAACTCCGGCTCAAACCGCCCCAGCCGGGCGGCGGAAAGATCATCCGCCGCCAGCGCCTCGCATGCGCACTCCGCCGCCAGCTCGGCCGAAGCCAGGGCGAGGAAGAGCCCCGAGGAGTAGATCGGATCGAGAAAGGCCCGGGCGTCGCCGACCATCAGCCAACCCGCGCCGGAGGTCTGCCGATTCGCGTAGGCCAACTGGCGATAACCGCGGACCGGGCCGACGTGCTCGGCCCGGGCGAGCCGTTCTTTGAGCGGAGCGCAACGCTCGACCTCGCCGAGGAAAATCGCTTCCTTTTCCTCGGTCTGGGCAAAGAGATATTCGGGCGAGGCCACGATGCCGACGCTGACCAGGTCATCGGGTAGCGGGATATACCAAAACCAGCCGCCTTCGCCAATGTGGAAAATCGTCGTTTCGCCGGCGTCGATGCCTTCGAGGCGCGCGCCGCCGCGATAATACGTCCAGATCGAAGCTTTCACCAGCCCCGGGACATCCCCCCGCAACCCGAGCTGGCGTCCGATAAGCGTCGCCCCGCCCGATGCGTCCACCACGATCCGCGCGTCGATCTCGTATGCTTGCGCGCCTTCCCGGACGGCGCGTAAACCCACGGCGCGCTCTCCTGCGAACAGCACCTCTTCAACCCGAGTTTCCTCGCGCACTTCCACGCCCTGTTCGCGGGCGTGGTCGAGCATCATGCGATCGAATTCGCCGCGCTCTACCTGCCATGTCTGCGCCCCCTCGCCCTGGATTCTATCCGAGAAGTAGAACGGACTCGAGACCCTGCCGGTGGGCGATACGAAGCGCACGCTGTGCTTTTGCGGAAAGTTCGAAGCCCTCAACTTGGGCAACAGCCCCAAGCGGTCGAGCGTGCCGTAGGTCTGCGGGATAAGGGATTCACCGATATGGTAGCGGGGGAACTTCGCGCGTTCGAAGATGAGGCAACGGTAACCGGCGCGCGCGAGAAATGCGGCCAAAGTCGCGCCGGCCGGGCCGCCGCCGGCGACGACGACGTCGTAGGAATCGTTTGCGGCAGATGCATTTGTCATCTTGTTTCCCTTCGTCGTGGACTCGTTCGCCAAGGTCTCCCTTGGCACTTCGCGTTTACAAACGCCGATAACATTGCTCGCCCAGCGTCCACTGCGATATTAATTCGCTGCGAATTCCCGCATGACGCGCATCAACTCGGGATAACCCAAAAACTCGGTCCAACCGCGCGGCGTAGCATTGAAGCGATTATCCCTGATCGTGGCATCGGCCCCGCGCGCGAGCAGATACTGCAACACCTCGCGGTTATTGGCTTCGACCGCCTTGTGCAGCACGGTGCTGCCCTGGCCGACTACTGGCGAGAAGCCGTCGGGTTTGGCATCTATATTGGCGCCTCGCGCGAGCAGATACTCGGCGGCCTTAAGACTGCCATTGCGGCAAGCATAGGCGAGCGCCTCGTCGAGGATTTGCTGATCGCTCAAATCCACAGGTCGGATAGAGTCGGGCCGATAGAGCCCCCCGGCCCCCGCCCTGAGGCCGTCGTCGCCAAAGAAGGTCGCCATCAAATCGCTGCGGTCGAGACCGGCGGCAAAACGCAGATCGACGGGCGCGCCATTGGCCACCAGAGCGGTGGCGGCTTCCCGCTCGCCGCCGACCAGCGCCAGCCAGACGTATTTGCCGTCTTCTCTGGCGACATCCGCCCCGCCTTTCACCAACGCCGCAATGAGCTCGCTCTGCAATCCCGCCCAACGCGCGTGCGCGCTGCCGGCGACCAGTTCCAAGGGCGTCGCTCCGCCCTCCGTCACTGCATCGACTACCGCGCCGTGGTCCAGCAACAACTCGGCAATGGCGACGGCGTTTTCCGGCAGCCGCTTGCGCGTCGCATGGCCGGCCACATGGTGCAGCAAGGTCGCTCCCCGCAGAGACGGATAACCATGGGCTTGGCCCAGATAACCGCGCGCCACACCCAGTTGCGGATGGTCTTGCAGTAGCTGGCGCAAAACGGCCATCTCGCCGCCGTCCAATGCGTCGAGCGCACGATAGTACCGCGGATGGTCCGCGTCCAAGCGCAATAGGCGGTCGGCCGCCCGCTCATCCTCGCTCAGGGGCAGCCCCAACGCCACCAGCTCGGCCGGCCGGTCGCCACCGCCGATGGGCACGACGATCAACTGGCGACCATCGACCGCCAGACTCATGGGATTGCCCCGGGCATTGCCGGGCAGCTCGACACTCGCCAGCCGGTCGCCATTCGCCGGATCGTAAGCCCAGAGCAAGGCTTCGTCGTCGACGAAGTAGTTTTGCACGCTGCGCAGTGAATTGGCCGGATGCGGCGCGGCAAAGAGCAAGCTCGGAGTCAAGAGCGGAAAGACCCGCCGATCCCAGCCCAAATCGGACAGGCCGAGGTGGCGGATCGCCGGGTGGTCGACCGGACCACGGCCGACCGCTTTCATCCACAGCGCTTCCCCCGAGTTGAGATCGATCGCGGTAATGCGGCCGTAGGGCGGCTTGCTGAGCGGCAGGCCGTCCGGGCCCGCAAGGGAGTTGCTGAAGCGGCCGAAGTAGGCGTGATAGGCATCGGGGCTGGCGGACTTTTGCAGCCATACGAGCGTCGCGTGGGTAAAGGAGGGCACGTAGAGCACGCCCTTTTGCGGATCGACCGCAGCCCCCGACCAATTGGCGCCGCCGCCGATGCCGGGCATAACCACGGTGCCCTCTAACGAGGGCGGCGCGTAGAGCGGACTCTCGCCATAGGGCGCGATAATCTCCTGGGCGCGCTGGCGCAATTCGGGCGTGAAATCAATCAGGTCGTCCGCGAGCAAACCCTGGCGCTCAAAAGGCGGCGGTCGCGTGGGGAAAGGCTGGCGCGCGGCCGCGCGTTCGCCCGGTACCGTTGAAGCGGGCACGGCACGGTCTTCGATCGGCCAGACCGGTTTGCCATTCTCCCGGTCCAATACAAAGCAGAATCCCTGCTTGGTCACCTGCGCCACGGCTTTGATCCTTTGGCCGTCGACGACGATATCCGTCAGCACCGGCGCCGCCGCGAGATCGTAGTCCCACAGCTCGTGGCGCATGATCTGGTAGTGCCAGACGCGTTCGCCGCTCTGTGCGTCGAGGCAGACCAGGCTGCCGGAAAAAAGATTGTCGCCTGGCCGCGCGCCCCCGTAGAAATCGTTGTTGGGGGAACTGAAGGGCAGATAGACATAGCCCAGGTCCTCGTCGGCGCTCATCATCGTCCACACGTTGACACCGCCATAATCGCGCCAGGCGCCGTCGCCCCAGGTCTCGTTGCCCGCCTCACCCTCCTGCGGCACGGACTGGAAACGCCACAACTGCTGCCCGCTGCGCACGGCAAATCCGCGCACGTCGCCGGGAGCTACGACCCGTTTCGGCTCCCGGCTAGAAAAGTGGGAATCGAGGATCGAGGATCCGACGACGACGACGTCGCGACAGACGATCGGCGGCGACATGACGGCGTATTCGCGACGGTCGATCGGCCGCCGCAGGCCCTCGGCCAAATCGACGCGACCACCGCGCCCGAACTCCGCCGCGGGTTGGCCGGTCCGGGCGTCGAGGGCGATCAGATAGGCGTCCTGGGTGCCGAAGAACAGGCGCTCGACCTCGCCGTCGGTCCAATAGGAGACCCCGCGGTGGCGGCCGCTGGCCCAAGCGGGTTTTTTCCACGACTCGGGGTCATAAGTCCACAGCGTCCGGCCGCTGGCCGCATCGATCGCCGCCACCTGATTGAGCGGGGTGCTGACATAGAGCACGCCATCGACGGCCAATGGCGTCGACTGGTGTTCGCCGTACATCACCCGCTGCCCCGATTGGACTATATCCCAGTCGGGCGCCTGCCAGCGCCAAAGAATGCGCAACTGGTCAACATTGCTGCGATCGATCTGATCCAACTGGGTGAAATTGCTGCTGGCCGCGTCCCCGCTGTGATAGCGCCAATCGCCGACGGGCGCAGTCGGCGACGAGCAAGCACTGAAAAAACAGACGCCCGCCGCGAGCAACGCGAGCACCGATAAAACCACCAGTGCCTTGTTAGACCAAGCGGTGCCTCCCCGATCCTGCATCAAAGCTGATCCAGCATGCGGATTATGGCCTGGTTGCCAGGATCCAACTCGAGCAGCCGCTGCAGTGCCTGCCGCGCCTGATTGAGCTTGCCCGCCCGCCGGTAAGTGCGGACCATACTCAGATGGGCTTTGACATAGTCTGGTTGCAGCGCTACAGCTTCTTTGAAGGCCGCAAGGGCTTGCCCATCGCTGCCCTGCTGCTCATAAGCCAGGCCCAAGTTGAAGTGATAAGACGCGTTGCGGGGGGCAATGTCGATGGCTTTGTGCCAGGCTGCAACCGCCCGCGCAAAATCCCCCTGCTGCAATAGCGCCAGCCCCAGATTGTTGTAGGCCGGGGCATAGTCAAATTCCCCCACCGCCGCCTCAAAACGCGCGATGGCTTCTTCGTGCTCGTCTCTGCCCATGAGGACCAGGCCCTGGGCGTTGAGCGCCTGCACGTAATCGGGCTTGAGTTGCAGGGCGATCTCGTACTCGCGATGGGCCTCCTGCACCCGCCCTTGGCGGGCGTGGACCAAGCCCAGGTTCAGGTGGGCTTCGTAGAAGGAGGGATCGAGCACCACCGATTTTTCGTACTCCTGCCGCGCCCTTTCCACATCGCCGTGACCGGCATAGGCCACGCCCAGGTTGTTGTGCGCCCCCGGCAAGTCGGGAAAGACCTCGGCAAAATCCTCCCGCGCCTGGACCGCGTCCACCGGCCAGTAGAGCTGGACCAGGGTCAGCAGTGCCACCGGCAGGGCGAAATAGAGCAACTGACGGCCCGTTTCCCTTAGGTAGTTGCCCAGGCGATGGACCCCAGTATTCAACTTGAACAAATCGAATACTTCCCTGTGCCGGTCCGGCTCGGGATCTTCCTCCACCCCCAGATAAGCCCGCGTGTCCCGCTGCCGCACCTTCCAGATAACGCCGTCGTAATAGTAGTGCAAAAGCGTCGAGCTGATGACGAAGATTTCGACGATCTTGATGGCCAAGCCCGAATTCAGATACCCCACCAGCAGATTGATGCTGCCATAACTGAAACACACCAGCATATAAAGGGCGACCAGCGGCAACGCCCGCGAAGCGAAAAGGGTCCGCAGGAACGCCGTGGTGCGCTTTTGCCCCTTATTGACCAACTGATTATCGTAGACCCAGACGATGGCGAAATACTGCACGTCGTGATACATCGCGAACGCCGCGTAGCCGATCACTAGGTCGCCGATATAAATGAAGCCGAAGAAGGCGAGAAAGAGCACCGACGCCATAGAGGCGATCTTCGGCCAACTCACGGGCTGCCTCCGGTGCAGGCGCTGGACGATATTCCAGACATAGGCCGCGGCGATGACCAGCGTGATCGCGAGCAGCAGGGGCTGCAGTATTGCGAACACCGCGGGATCAAAAAACGTCAGACCCACTTTCAAGTAGGTGTCGAAGATGCGGTGCATATACTCGGCACTATAAAAGATGACCGTCAGGAAAGCGAAGAAGGTTAGCAGCCAGTCCAGGTGCACGTCCCGCTTGGCGAAGATCTTCTGCTTGGCGTCGTAGATGCGCATGACGCCGTAGTGCTGCATGAAGAGGTGCCAGACCTCCCAGATCACCACCATCAAGAACAAGCCGTGCAGCACATAGAATTGCGCCAACCCCACGACGGCCAAGACGACCAGGGGCGCAATGATGAACTTCTCCTTGTAATTATTGAGCAAATCGGGCTCGCCATAGGCCCGCAGCCAGGTCGGGAAGTGATGTCCGAGGGCGAAGAAACACAGGATGAAGAATTGGATGGCCTGCGAATCCCACGACGTCCGCAGAGGCACCAGAATCGCAAACGCCAGCACCGGGGTAAAAATAAAAAAGAGCGTATCGTGCACCGGCGAGATTATCCACCTGTGATCGCGAGTTGTGCTAGTAGCAGTCGCAGTCGTCATGGCTTGACTCCTCTTTACAGCGTCAAATGCATCATCCCCCCGTGCAACAACGAACGCGTCTCAGTGGGGAACGCCGAAAAGAATCTGACAAACAATTTTCATGCCATTAAACAAACGCCGGCGCAGAATTTCTTAAATAGAGTGAATAATGACGGGATTAGCGATAAAAGCCGCCGGCAAAACCCGCCATTGTCGCGACAAGCCTGTCGCGATAATGGTCAAATAGAGACGTGGTCGTCATAGAACACAAGACAGGTGCGCCAATCTCAACCCCAGTACACTGTCTATTTTCCTGGCCGGAATTTTGCTATTGCCCACCGAGACCAAACCGCCCGACCGCCTACCTCCACCCGCAACCACCAGCCGACTATGACAGATCAACTCACGACCGGCGGCGCACACCCCCAACCAGCGACCGGTCTGCAAGCTAGCGCCATCGCGCTGGCGTTCGGCCTGCTATTGGGCTGCGCCGCGACAAAACCGCCCGGCCCCCTGCTGCGACCGCCGTTGATGGAAGGCGTCGGCCAGAGCACCCTGGCCATTAGCACCCACTCAGAACGGGCGCAGCTCTACTTCAACCAGGGCTTGTCCCTGCTACATGGCTTCTGGTACTACGAGGCGATGTTGGCCTTTGCGGAAGCGGCGCGCCTGGACAGCAGCTCTGCCATGGCGCACTGGGGCATCTACTACTCCATCACGGCCAACAACAAAGTGGGGCACCGCCGCAAGAAAAGGCAGGCCTTGCAAAGGGCCAAGGCGCTGATGACCACGGCGTCGGCACATGAACAGTCCTATATCCGCGCCTCGACCCTGCTCGACTCGCTGCCCTATCGGCGCGGGGGCCCGGCCTATGTCCGGCAGATGCAAGCGCTGATCGACCAGTATCCGGACGACGCCGAGGCCAAACTCATCCTCTTCCGCTTTCTGGTCCGCAACAGGAATCTCGACCTGCCCCCCGACCTGGCCAAACCTCGATTGCAAGAGTTGTTGCGCGACCTGCTCGATTCCCACCCCGAGCATCCCGGCGCGCACCACTACTGGATTCACCTGGTCGAAGGGGGGCCGCATCTGCAAGAGGCGCTGCCCAGCGCAAAAAAGCTGCCCTCCTTAACGCCTAATGCCGGCCACCTCATGCACATGCCCGGGCACGTTTATTATCGCCTGGGCATGTACGAACGGGCGCGCCAAGCCTTCATTGCCGCGATGAAAGTGGATTCGAGCTATATGGCTCGACGGCGCGTGCCGGTAACGCGCACCTGGAACTACGTGCACAACCTCAGCTATCTGCTGGCCAACTGCGCCGAAGACGGGCGCTATCGCGAGGGTTTGCAATGGGCCGAACGCTTGGCAAAAGTGCCGCTGCACGCCCGACGGCCGCTGTTCTTCTATCAGGGTCGGATGGCCCTGCCGCGTCTGCACATGCGCTACGGACGCTGGCAGCAGGCCGTCCGCGAACTCGCCAAAATCACCGCCAACGACACCCTGGCGCAAACCTTTGCCCAGGACTATGCCAACTGCGCGCTAGCCTACGCCAAGGGCATGGCGGCCGTGGCGGAAGGACGCTTGACGGCAGCGGCAGTGCAGGCCGAAGCGATCGAGGAATTTCAGTGGAAGTTCACCTTCTCAACGGGAGAGACCCGGGACGTCTTTTACTCGCGGCGGCGCGTCAATGCGATCTCCCTGTGGGCCCTCGACCTCAAGGGTCATATCCACAGTGCCCGGGACGAATCCGCCAGCGCGGTCGATCTCTTGCAGCAAGCGACGGAACAGCAGCAAAGATTGGGTTATCCCGATCCGCCCAAATCCGCGCGGCTGGCGTGGGAGAGCCTCGGTGCGGCACAGTTGCGCGCGCAACACTGGCAAGCGGCGCGGCAAGCCTTCGCCAAGGCCCTTGAGATTCGCCCCCACAACGGGCATGCGCTGTGGGGTGTGGCCCGCTCATACGAACTCAGTGGCCAGACGGCGGCGGCGGTCGAGGCCTACAGGGATTTTTTGCGGCATTGGAACAACGCCGACGAAGAGCTACCGCAAATGCGGCACGCGCGGACATGGCTTGCAGCCCGCAGCCAATAGCGACAGGACACAATCGCCTTCAGCCTTTCCGCAATCCCTCCTCCACTGCGCTGGCGCGAGCGAAGAGTATGTTATTTTCCTTGTGGATGTGCAGGTGCAGATCTTCTTCCAGCTCGGCCAGACCGGCCATCAAGCCGCGAAAGGTGTTGCAAGCGCCCAGTGGGGCCCTGTAGTCGTCACTCAACCGCCGCATGCTCCTGAGAGCTTGGTCTGCACTGTCGTGCTCGTGTTCCATCGCGGCGATTGGGCAGTCGACGCTACCGCAGTGAAAAACCGGTAACACCGTCGCCATCGATAGCTCGCGGACCAGTGGAAAAAGCACCTGCTCTTCCTTCATCATATGCATATCGAGCTCGGCTGCGAGACCGGAGAAAACCTGTTGTAGGTCGGCCAACCAAGGCTGGCTGTCCCTGTGCACGTGAACGACTTTCTTGAGCATCTGCGCGAGCTCCGGCAGCACCTGACGCAAATAGACATGGTGTCGCTCTTCAATGTGGTCGGCCAATTCGCACAGCGTGAGCCCGTCCGGGTCACCTCCATCGACACCGGTGCGCTCCGCATCGTAGGTCACCCATTGCGCTAACGCGTCTTCTACGTCGACTCCCACCGCGCGGCAGGCCTCCTCCAACGACTGTCCACCCGTGCAACAATAATCGAGCCCCAGATGCTCGAACAAACCCAAGCGACCCGGGTTGGCGACCGCCAATTGGCCAATCGGAGTGTGGATATCGATTTGCTCCATATTCGTTCTCCCCTGTAAGATGATTTTGACGCCAGTCGTGTCCTCGTTGCACGACTAGCGGTCAGTGATCGCTCAATGCGGTGCCCGTAGTCCAAGGCAGCGCATTTCTGCTCAACGCGCCCCGTCTAGAAACCTCGTCCGCCTCCAGCGCCAGTTCACGATATTTTTGCGCCTGCGCCCAATCGCCCTCGCGGCCGTAGACCTCGCTCAATGCCAGATAGGCCCGGCTGTAGTGTTCGTCTATAACGATGGCCTGGGCAAAAGCCGCCCGCGCTTCGGCCAACTGCCCCAGACCGAAATAGTCGACACCGAGATTGTAGTGCACCTGCGGCAATTCGGGATCGATCTCTATGGCCCGTTGGTGCAACCCTATCGCCCGTTCGCGGTCTCCCTTGAGCGAGTAGGCAATGCCCAGATGGGTATGAGCGCGTGCATAACCGGCGTCCACCTCTATGGCTTTTAGATGTGCCGCAATGGCCCGGTCCAACTCGCCCACACGGGTGAACGACACGCCTAAGTCATCGTGACTTTTGGCCATGCTCGGAGTCAGTTGCGCCAGATAATCCCGCACCGAGACATCCGAAATGGTGTAGGCGGTATCGGTCCAGGCCAAAAAGAGAACGGGCACGCCAAAATAGAGCAGCTGTCGGCCGAGTTCGGTCGCATATTCAATGGAGCGCCGGGACGATCGACCGCCAAAACCGAGGAAAAAGGGCCAACCAGCCCAGTGCGATTTCTGCCCGTCCGGCGGCCGCAGACCGTGCCACCAGCGCATCCCATTCCCGGCCTCGTCGCCAACGCCTGCCCGCTCCTCCACCAAATTTCTGCGAAACTCCTTCTTGCGCACTTTCCAGATGAAGCCATCGTAGTAATAGTGCATAAAAGCCGAAGTGACGATGATCACCTTGACGACGTCGTAGATAGCACGACTGCCCGTCACCCTTCCTATGGCCTCGATGCCGCCATAGGCTAGGATCAACGCGACGTAGAGCAGGATCAGCCGGAACCGACCGTCGGTGAAGAGAAAGCGGAAGAAGGAGGCGCCCAGTTCTCGCGAGCGTTTGAGCACCCCGTTATTGTAGATCCAGACGATGGCGAAATACTGGATATCGTGCGCCAGCGCGACGATTGCATAACCCAGGATGATATCCTCAAGGGCGATATAGGCGTAGTAGACGGTGGCGAATGTCGTCAGCGAAATGAATAGCTTGGGCCAGACCACGGGTACCCCGCTGCTCCACTCGCGCAAGGCGTTGGCTACGTACACTACCGAGAGCGCGATGGCGGCATAGAGCGCCCACTCGCGCAAGGAGTGCACCTGCTCCGGCCTTATCCAGGTGTAGAAGCCAAAGCCGTAGCGATGGCAGCGCTCGAGGAAATTGATCAGGTAGTGCGGGCTGGCGATGATGATATAGCCGTACCAGACGGCGAGCAGCAGCCAGTCCAACCGCGAACTGAGATTGAAGGGCTTGCGCTGCTTGACCTCGTAAATCCGCATCAGACCGAAGTGCTGCATGAAGAAGTGCCACATGTCCCACAGCGCGAGAAAAATAAAGAAACCCAAATGGCCGTTGTAGACGCTCCAACCGACGAAGGCGGCGATCACCACTGGAGCAATGAGAAATTGGGCCTTGTGGTGATCGAAGAGTTCCTTTTCGCCATAGGCGCGCATAAAGCCGGGCAAGTGATGCCCCACCGCGAAAAAAGCGAGTACGAACCAGGCGATATCGACCGATGCGTAATAGGCTCCCGCGAGCAATAACACCCCCAATGAGAGCAGGGGGGTGCCGATGAAGAACAGCATATCGCAGGGCAGGTTGATAATCCATCGCTGTGCGGAAACGGGTTCGTCCATAACCTACCTAAAGCCGGGTTGTATAGGGTCTCGACCGGAACAAGCCCGTGTCCGCATGCGAAACGAGCCAATCCGCTGAATATCAGTGGACAAAAACAAAATCCGTGCCAACAGTGCCGAGGGGTTGATAAATCGCTTATTCAGGTCAATTTGCGAGAAATGAGGTCTACTACCCGTCTCAATGCCATCTATTGCGCGACAGATCTGTCGCAAGATACCATCGAAGGGGACATCGTTGTCGCAAAGAAAATAGTGACCGATCACACCTTTTCGGGATACAGATATTGCTGTTGCGGGGATTTTCTGCACTAGGCGACACGCCTGCTAAACACATTTCTGTCGGGTCGTTATAAGCGATGTGTTAAGCACGCCTTAGACTTCATTTTTCCCACGGATTAGCAGCCTTATTTGACGCTCTCTTTTCCCTGGTCTATCTTGTGGCTGGAATTGGACTTGCCCGCTAGCCATACTGGAAATAACATGCCCCGCAAACTCGAAATTCTGCTCAAGGGCGGCCACGTCATCGACCCGGCCAACGATATTGATACCCTCTGCGACGTCGGCATTCTCGATGGCCGCATCGCCCGCGTCGAAGAGAATATCCCCACCGAGGAGGCCGACCGCGTCATCGACGTCGGCAACCTCGTCGTCACGCCCGGCCTGCTCGACATCCACGTACACGCCTACCACACCCGCGCGCGCGGCCCCGGTATGCTGGTGGGCAGCCTCAACGCCGACGCGCACTTCCTTAAAGAAGGCGTCACCACCTGCGTCGACACCGGCACCGCCGGCGCCGAGGAATTCGAGCACTTTCGCAAAACCGTGATCGAGACATCCAAGACCCGCATCCTGGGTTTCGTCAATATCGCCGCGCCGGGCATGGGCGAGCCCGAGCAAATCGTCGCCAATCTCGATCCGCAAAAGGCCGCCGAAACCGCCGCCGCCCACGACGATGTCTGCGTCGGCATCAAAACCGCCCACTACTGGACCACCGAGCCCTTCGACGACGCACACCCGCCCTGGGCTTCGGTAGACGCCACCGTCGAGGCCGGTGAACTCTGCAAAATGCCGGTAATGATCGACTTTTGGCCGCGGCCGCCGGAGCGTTCGTATCCCGACCTGCTGCTCAAACACTTGCGCCCGGGCGATATACACACGCATGTCTTCGCCAGGCAGTTTCCTATTATCGACGAACAGGGCGAGGTTTACGACTATATGCGCGAGGCGCGCAAAAAGGGCATCCACTTCGACCTCGGGCACGGGGCGGCCAGTTTCTGGTATCGGGCGGCCATGCCAGCGATCGCTGACCGCTTCCCGCCCGACTCGATCAGCACCGACCTGCATATGGGCAATATCAACGGCCACGTGCATTCCATGTTGGACACGATGTCCAAGTGCCTGGCCATGGGCATGCCGCTGCAAGAGGTGATCTACCGTTCGACCGTCACCCCCGCCCGCGCGATCCAACGACCGCAACTCGGCTCCCTAACACCCGGCTCCGAAGCCGATGTCGCCATACTCGGCGTGCTCGAAGGCAACTTCTACTACCGCGACTGCGGCTGGGCCTGTATCGAAGCTCAGCATCGTCTCGAATGCGCGATGACCCTGCGCGCCGGCGAGGTCGTCTGGGACCGCCACGGCATGACCTGCCCGCACTTGCAGGAAATACCAGAGGAAGAGGCCTACTGGCATCTGCCCGAGTTACAAGCGGCCAACCCCATACCGCGCCTATGGCGCACTGACGCCTAAACATCCCATGCACCGCGACTTCTCCATTGCCCTGCTCTCGGGCCTAGCGCTCTTAACCGCTCTTTCGCTCTACGCACCCGGCAGTCTTTCGCTCACCGTACACGAAGCCGATCTGCTCGAGCGCGCCAGCCAACCGCTCGTTTTACAATTGAGCACCATCTACAGCCCCTTCTATCTGCTACTTCTGGGGCTCTGGCAGGAAGCGGGTACACATCCGCTGTGGCTACGCCTACCCGGCGTACTAGCCGGGCTCTTGGCCTTACTCCTATGCACCCGGGTCATACGTGCGATGGCCGGCGCCCACGCCACATCAAGCGCCCTGCTGCTCTTGGCCGGCGCCCCCTTCCTCGTCGCCCAAGCCCGTGCCATATCACCGGCCACCCTGGCGCTGGTCGCCGCGCTATTGTCCTATTGGTTTTTCCTCGAATATATGCGCGCCGGCGAACGCACCTGGCTCGGCGCCTGGATTATCGCCTCAATCCTCTCGTGGGGCCTGCAAGCCGGCCTGGTTTTTCTGCCCTTGCTGCAAAGCGTTACCGTACTGCTTTATCGCGAGCGCTACACCCGCGACAAACAGCGTTGGTGGTGGTCGGCGCAAGCCCTGGTCTTAGCCATCTTCCTGCTCGTCTTCTGGCAGCCGTTTTTCCATTTTCTCAGCGTGCGCCTGCCCGCACTGACGCCGCAGCAGACCAGCGAGGCCATCCCACTCTTCGCCCTACTCAGCACCAACCTCGCACTGCCCAAAGCCCTGCCCGGCATGCTCGTCATGATCCTATTGCTCATCTCCGGACTGCGCGCCGCCGATTGGCGCAAGGACCCCCGCCATGGACTGCTGATTTTAGGTCTGTTGGCGCCTTGCCCTTTCTATTTGTTTACCCCGCAAAGCGAAGCGCTGCTGCTGTGCGCCCTGCCTTGCCTCTTCGGACTAGCGGCGATCGGCCTCAGACTCTATCCGCGCTGGGCCCGCCAGGGCCTTTGGGCCACCGTAGCGCTCTGTTATATCTGGAGTTACTGGCATCTCTACTAAGGCCCGTGCTTAGGCGCTCATCGATTTTTCTGGTCTTTCAAAAAAATCACACCCACCGTCCAGACGGATTTTTTGCGCCTTTTCTTCATTTGCTACTATTAACACCCATCCTTAAATTTCTAAGATTATAAAACATGTCATAACTTATTGTAAAAATTGACCGAAACGCCCAAAAAAACGCACCCAGTCGCCGAACTCAAGGCCCTACTGCCCCAGTGCATGCAGCAGGACCGAGTCCGCATCGAACGCCGGCTGAACCGCCGCCGACGCCTCGACCCCAAAGAGATCGACCACCTCTTAGGCCAGGCCCGCGGGTCTTCCCGCCTGCGCGAAAAACGCCACAAAAATCGACCCGAGCCAACCTATCCACCCGCCCTGCCGATCAGCGACCGCAAAGACGAAATCCTCGCGACGATCAAAGAAAATCCCGTCGTCATCATCGCCGGCGAAACCGGCTCGGGCAAGAGCACACAACTGCCCAAGATTTGTCTCGAAGCCGGCCGCGGCCAAGACGCGCGCATCGGCGTTACGCAACCGCGCCGCGTCGCCGCCCTGTCTATCGCCCAGCGCATCGCCGAAGAGCTCAAGGTCACTTATGGCCGCGATGTTGGTTGCAAGATCCGCTTCCGTGACCAGACCGCACCTGAGACCTGTATCAAGGTCATGACCGACGGCATGCTGCTCGCCGAAACACAGACCGACCCCGACCTACTCGAATACGACACCATCATCGTCGACGAAGCGCACGAGCGCAGCCTCAATATCGACTTTCTACTCGGCTATCTGCGGCTGCTGCGCCGCAAACGCCCCGAGCTCAAAATCGTCATCACCTCGGCAACGATCGACACCGAAACTTTTTCCAAGGCCTTTGACGACGCACCGATAATCGAGGTCTCCGGTCGGATGTTCCCCGTCGAGGTGCGCTATTGGCCGCTCGATGAAATGATGCAGGACCGCGGCGACTACACCTATATAGATGCCGCCGTCGATTCGGTCGACAAGGTCCTGCAGGAATCGCGGCAGGGTGACCTGCTGGTCTTCTTACCTTCCGAGCGCGATATCCGCGAAACCCGCGAGCGGCTCGAAGAGCGCAAGTTGCGCGGCCTCGAAATCCTGTCGCTCTTCGGCCGCCTGACCGCCTCCGAACAACAACGCGTCTTCTCATCCGGGGGTAGCCGCCGCGTCGTATTGGCCACCAATATCGCCGAGACCTCGCTGACCATTCCCCGCATCCGCTACGTCATCGACTCCGGCCTGGCTAGGCTCTCGCGCTACAACCCACGCACGCACACCCAGCGCCTGCCCATCGAAGCGATCTCCCGGTCGAGCGCCCGCCAGCGCGAAGGCCGCTGCGGCCGCGTCGAGGACGGCATCTGCATTCGCCTCTACTCTGAGCAAGACTTCCTCGCACGGGACGAATACACGCAACCCGAGATCCAGCGCGCCAACCTCGCCGAGGTTATTCTGCGCATGATCAACCTCAAGCTCGGCGAAATCGAAGCCTTCCCCTTTATCGACCCGCCCTCCAAACAAGCCATCGCCGGCGGCTTCCAACTCCTGCGCGAACTCAACGCGCTCGACGAAAACCGCAAGCTCACCCGCACCGGGCGCGATATGGCCCGCCTACCCATCGACCCCACCGTCTCGCGCATGTTGCTGCAGGCCCGCGAGGAGCACGCGCTGTCCGAAGTGCTCGTTATCGCCGCCGCGATCAGCGTGCAAGACCCGCGCGAGCGCCCCTTAGAAGCACAAGCCGAAGCCGATGCTATGCACCGGCAATTCCAAGACAAGAACAGCGACTTCCTCGCCTTTCTCAATATCTGGAGCACCTATCACGACAAGATGGAAAGCTCCTCGCAGAATCAGCTACGCAAATTCTGCAAGGCGCACTACCTCTCTTATATGCGCATGCGCGAGTGGCGAGATATACACCAGCAGATCAAGGAATCCCTGCGCGAGATAAAGGGCTTCCGCTTTAACGAGCAACCCGCCGAATACGACGCGATCCACCGCGCTATACTCACCGGCCTGCTGTCGAGCATAGCCTGCAAAGAAGAGGGCAACCTCTATAAAGCGGCGCGCAACCGCGAAGTCATGGTATTCCCCGGTTCAGGGCTCTTCCAGCGCAACGAAAAAAAGAAGGCCGCCGAAGACGAACAACGCAACAAGGACAAGACGCCCGGCTGGATCGTCTCTGCCGAAATCGTCGAAACCTCCCGCCTCTTCGCCCGCACCGTCGCCCGCATCCAACCCGAATGGCTGGAAGAACTGGGCAGCCACCTCTACCGCGCCTCCTACGACCAACCCTATTTCAACGCCCGCTCGGGCCGGGTGCTGGTGCGCGAAAAACTCACCCTCTATGGCCTCGAACTACTCACCCGGCGCATCGGCTACAGCCGTATCAATACCCGCGAAGCCACCGAAATATTTATCCGCGAAGCGCTGGTGCCCGGCGCCGTGCATACCCCCCACGAATTTCTCAAACGCAATACCCGCCTCTGCCAGAAACTAGAAACCTGGCAGACCCGGGCGCCCGGTACGAAAGCCGCGGCTGTCGATATTGAACAAGCCGCTGTCGACTTCTACACCCGGCACCTCGACGATGTGTCCTCACTGCACGACCTCAACCGCTTCATCAAGGACAAGGCCGACGACTTCCTGTTGATGCAGGAAGAGGATCTGCTCGGCGCCACGCGCACCGACTTCGATGAACAGGCCTTCCCCGACGTGTTAGATTTCGACGGCGAGGAGTTGGCTCTCAGCTATGCCTACAGCCCGGGCCAAGACGAAGACGGCATCACCGTCGCCCTGCCCTACAAACTCGCCCAGGCCGTCGACCCGGAGGTGCTCGAATGGCTGGTACCGGGCCTATTGCAGGAAAAGATCACCGCCCTGTTGCGCGCGCTGCCCAAGGCGATCCGCAAACAATTGCTACCGATTCCCGAAAAAGCCAAGGATATCGCCTCGGCCCTTAAACCGACGCACCCGACCTTCCTCGAATCTCTGCAAGACCACATCCGGCAAAATTACCGCATCCACATCCAAGCCGCCGATTGGCACGCCGACGAATTGCCCGACCATCTCAAGATGCGCATCGAGGTCCAGGGAACCGACGACCAGCCGATCGCCGCCGGCCGCAACCTGCAGCAACTAACACAAAGCCTCGAGCAACACGATACCCCAGCAGAGCTCAACGCCTGGAAAAAAGCCGCACAACAATGGCAACGGGAGAGTGTAACCGAATGGGATTTCGGCGATCTGCCCGAAAGGGTAGAAATCACACAAGTCGGCGGCGTGCCGCTCTACGGCTGGCCCGGCCTCGACCGGGGCGAAGCCGGCATTTCCCTCACGCTCTGCAAGAGCCGCGCCGAAGCCGAGGCCCGTTCGCGCGAAGGTTTTTTCGGACTCTGCACCCTGGCACTCGGCGACAAGCTGGCCTGGCTGCAACGCGAGCTGAAAGAATTGGCGCAGTTCAAGGCGCTCTACCAAGGCAGCCCCCTTGAACTGCGCGAACAGGCTTTTGAACACCTCGAACGCTATCTCTTCCACCGCGAAAAGATCCTGCCTCTGTGCCAAAGCGATTTTACTGCTACGCTCGAGCAAGCAGAAAAACTGCTGCGCGGCCTGGCCCCACGTTTTATCTCGCTGGTCGACGGCCTGCTCAAAGCCCGCCGAGAAATCCTGCTCTCCGGCCAGACCTATCTCGGGCTCGACGCAGATCTCGAACGGCTGGAGCCAGCCGACTTCCTAGCTCACGTCCCCTTCCGTCAGCTCAGCCACCTGCTCCGCTACCTAAAAGCGGTGCAAGTCCGCGCAGAACGAAACAAGACCGACCCGCGCAAAGACGCGCAAAAAGCAGACCTGATCAAGATCTACCAAAACCCGTTGGGGAAATTCACCGCCGAAGATAATTCGCCCGAGCGAAAGAAACTAATCGAGGAATTGCGCTGGATGCTGGAAGAATATCGCGTCTCGGTCTTCGCCCAGGAGTTGGGCACCGCCCATCCGATTTCCCCCAAACGACTCGACAAAAAGATCGAGCAGATCCGGCAGATCCGATGATCCGCGCCCTGATCTTCGACCTCTGCGACACCGTAGTGCGCACCGCCGGTCTGCCCGGCCTCGTCCACCTACCCGGAGTCGAAGGCCACCACGACGAAGAAAGCCTAGGGCAATGGCTACACGACAGCACCGAATTCTACGCCTTTGAACGCGGTGAAATCAGCGCCGATGAATTCTTCGCCGCCTTCCGCACGGGCCTTAAAATACACGCCACGGACGACGAACTGGGCCGCGCTTTTGAAGAATTGATCCTACACGAAATCGAGGGTGTCGGTCCCCTGCTCAGGAAATTAGCCACCGACTACCCGCTCTACGCGCTTTCCAATAATAATGTCGTGCTGTGGCAGGGGGTACAACGCGTTTGCAACACACTTGATGTCTTCGAGAAAATATTCTTGTCACAGGAAATCGGTTTACTCAAGCCTGAGCCGGCCGCGTTCCACTATACATTGCAGCAGATCGGCTGCCAACCACAAGAAGCTGTGCTCATTGACGACAACCCACGCTGCATAGCGGCGGCGGCCCAACTCAATTTGGCAACCGTGCTCTTTCGCGATGCCGCCAAAACAGAGCACGAATTAGTCGAAGTCATAGGAAATAAAAACTTGCCTGATTTTTAACGCTTCGTATATTTTGCAAAATAAGAGAGGGAAAATCGCATGGAAGGAATTGAAGTACCGGCCATGATCACCGCGCTGTTCTTGATGTTAGCCTCGATTGGCGCTAAGGTGGGGACCGCACAGCTGATCGGGCGCATGAAACACCAAATCAGCCACGTGTCCAGTCTCAAGCAGGAGGCCCTAAGCCGGCTTAAAATAGTCCAGAGCCAAAAAAATGTGGCTGTGCAAAATAAAGGCTTGCTGACGACCAAAAAGATCAAGCTCGAAAAGCGTTTCAATCGCATAAAGATAGACATGAACGATATCAAGGAGGATGAAGACGCGCGCAAGCAGCGCAGCGAAATCCGCAAAATCGAATAGAGCTCAGATCTTCTCTTTAAGCCACCCGTAGCATTTTTCGTAGCCCACCCCGCCCTCAGCCTCCGCTCCTTCGTATTCCGCCGTCCAAGCTCCGTCGTAACCAACTTCTTTTAGACATTTGACCACGTGGTCCAGATGGATTTCTCCATCGCCCAACGCTGCACCCTTGTAATCCTGCCGTGAACCCGTCCCGTCTTTCATATGCGTGTGGAACACATGCGGCGCCAGAATCTCGTAGAAGCGATCAATCTGGTCCAGCTCGTGCCCGAACCAGCGGTAGTTCATCGTGTCGAGGTTGACACCGAGCCGATCCGAGCCGACCCGCTCGATCAGACTCAACTGCCAATCACCGTCGTTGGTCGAAATTCCGTGGTTGTCGAGCGCGATGCGCACGTTGTACTGTTCGAGAAAATCGGCGCAGCGCTTAAAGGCCTCGAGCATCATCGCATCCCACTGATCTTCGGGCACCTGGTCGTTGCGATTCCAGCCCCCGTCCGAGCGCACGATATCCGTGCCGGTGGCGGGAATGATCTGGCAAACATAGCGATAGCGCTCGATCTGTGCTTCGAAGTCCGCCGGATCGGCTTGCAGGAAGTCGTTACCCGCCGCCACCGCCGAAGCCTGCATGCCGTATTTCGCCAAAAGCTCGCGCGTGGCCTCGGCCGACTTCTCGCCGTCCTTGGACTCGCCGTCCCAAATATCACCGATCTGTAGCTCGCAATGCTCGTAACCGATCTCGCTGGCCCGGCGGGCAAAACCCTCCAGATCATAACCGGGCCAGTTGTAGTGAATTGCACCAATTTTCGTCATCCCGCCTCTCCTATTCGATGCCCAGTAACTCAACTTCGAAAATCAACGTCGACCCCGGTGGGATTTTTCCAGTGGGACGGTCACCATAGGCCAATTCTGGCGGAATAACCAGCTTGGCTTTGCCGCCGACCTTCATCATCGCCACGCCTTCGGTCCACCCCGCTATAACCTGATTGAGCGGGAAATCTACTGGCTCGTTTCGTTCGACCGAAGAATCAAAGACCGTACCATCGATCAGCGTACCGTGGTAGTGAACCTTGACCTTGTCCGTTGGTTGAGGTTGGGCACCACTACCTGCTACCTGCTCGATATAAACCAGGCCGGAAGCTGTTTTGACCGCACCCGGCTCGGCGGCGGCCTGCTCAATAAAAGCCACGCCCATTTCTTTCTCACCGACGGCCTGTTCCTGGGTACGAGCCTGCACATTCGCAAAACGCTGCTGCAGATAGTCGTTGAGTTCCTGGCCGTAATCGTTCATATCGATCGCCGGCTCTCCTTCGACCATTCCGGCCTTGAAGCCTTCGGCAATCATCGCTACTTCTTCGGCGGTGAACTCGCCCTTGAAGGTCCCGAGCGTGTTTCCAGCCACCGACAAGCCGATGGCGTAAAGCTTTTTCTCTTCTTCTGTTTGCGGGTCGGGCGGCGCTTGGGCCTGTTCGGCGCAGGCAACCAAGGCGATAAATGCGATGGCGATCAGGCGCATTACTTTCACAACAAACTCCCTTTTTTAGATTCTTTTATTTTAGGTCTATGCAAGTTAGAGACGAATACTATTATAGGCAAGGCGCTTGACCGAGTCGCCAGACCTGCGTCTGTAAGGGCATAAGACAAAGCTCGAAAAGACCGTCACCAACCGCCGCCGTCTCGATCGCGAAGGCTTCATAGGTGTCGAAGCATTTTTCGCGCGGCATCGGCGAGCCGGGCAAATAGTCAAAATTGCAATGGGCTCGGTGGGGCGTGCGTGGATCGAGATTATGGGCTACCAGCACCGCTCCGCGGGCGCTATAACGGACATAAGCCAGGATGCGATCGTCCGCATCACCGCCGGCATTATTGCGGTGGAAGTAAACTTCCCCGGCGCTGAATTCGGGGCATGCGCTTTGCAGTTCCAGCAATTGCGCATAGGCCCGCACCAGGCTCGCGTTCGGCTCACGTTCAGACCAGGCAAAATTCAACAGGGTCTCCGTCTCGAAATCGGTGCGCGTCTGCTCGCCCCATTCGCTGCCCAGTTCCAGGCCCCGAGCCAGGACACACCCCGAGGCCGAACCCGCCGAGCTATCGATAAGCGCGGTCTGCAAGTTTTTGAGCAGCGCCATCAACAGCGCCTCCCCACGACCATGGCTCTGGTTTGCAAGTGCCTGCCAATAAGAACGCGCCTGCTCGTCGTGTTGCAAGAGTTCAGCAAAACGATCGTGCCATACCTGCGTGGCCCGCGGGCTATCGTGGTTTTCGAAATAGGCCATTGCCACCGTGCCTGGCGCATAGACACGATTGGTCTCTTCGATAAAATCGACGAGCGGTCCGGCGTGTTCGACATCCCGATGAAAGTCGACCAATAGCGCATAGACCATATCCACCGGGATATCCACAGCCTCCGCCAGCGGACACAAGGTCTCTCCTAGCACCAGAGCTTGTGGTTGGGTAGCTTGGATGCGGTTTTTAAGCTTTTTGAGGAAGGGACGATCGATCGTCTGGCTGGCGTCGATGCGCACCCCGTCGAAATCGCATTGCTCGATCCAATAGGGCGCGACCTCCAACAGATAGTCCTGCAATGGCCGGTTGTAGACCAAGTCGAAAAGCGCCACATCGGAATAGACCAACCAAGCAATCTGGTGTATGCGCGGCGCGCCATTTTCGTCGAGCAGATACCACTCGGGATGTTCTTCGATCAACGGGCAATCGCGACTGCTCTGCATCAACACCAGATCAAAAATAACCTTCTTGCCCAGTGCGTGGGCCCGCCGGGTCAATGCCCGCAACTCGGCACGACCGACCAGTTGCACGAGTGCCTCACGACCAAGCGCCCGTTGCGCCGCTGCCGTCGACATGCCAGCGAAAGCCTCCATCTCATCCACTTCACCCGGACGCACCAGCCCTTCCTCCACCAATCCCGCCAGATCTACGTTGGCCAGCGGCGAAACTAGCTCGGGGTCGATCCGAAAGAAGTCGCGCACCGCATAGACGCTACCCAGGCTGCCTTTGCGCACGTCCTCTCCGGTATGCAGATCTGCAAAACCCGGCAGAAAAAAGGGCAGCAGATAGATCACATCGGCCGGTATATCCGCCAACCGTCGCGTTATGTCTGCGAGCGTGCCCGAACGAAAAGTGCCCTCTTCGACCCGAGCGTCAACCTTGCGCGCGCACACCTCGGCGATCGTCGGCCCCTGTCGCACCCATTGCGGGCTGACCACGACCACGCCGTCGCTATTTTTGGCCAAGTCGTTGAGACTGATCCATTCCTTGCGCCCTGCTTCGACGTGGCTATCGGCGGAAAACTCTACCGTGTAGTTAAAGGCGCCGGTGCGCGACAAATCGAAGGCCGGCGACTCGAAAACGAGATTATTGCCGTCGGGCACCGCCGCGCCTTGCCCGTCGGTAACCAGTTGCATCTCGATATACGAGCCCGTGTCATCGACATCAGTCCACAATCGCGCATCGATGTCCTCCGCACGGACGGCGCTTGCGTCGATGGCGTCGATGAAGAGCTGACAACGCACCGTAGCCCGAGCCGACGTCTTGCCCGGCTCGATATAGGCCCTCGCTAAGGTCGGTCCATACGTTGTACCGTCTATTTCAATGATCTCGTTGCCGCCCCAAACCAACCAATTGTCGAAGGCATGGCGTTGGTAGCGACAGTGCAACTGCTGGTAAAACGCGGCACGCAAGCCGAGTACGGCCGTATCGGTCACAGCATAATCTCCAGGATGGAATAAATTTTCAGGCGTGGCCTTCCTTATAGTGCCGCCGCAGAATATCCTCACCAAAATCATTACTCAAATCGCGCCAGACCGCGTGGATGTGGTTGGCATCATTTTGCGTATTGTCGTATTCGGCGAGAAAGCTCGGTCCCAACACCCGATAATAATGTGGCCCACCGCGCTCCTCGGCACCCGCCCATGCAAAACACGCCGCCTGCAAATCCGCTCCCGCTAACCGCGCCCACTCGGCCTCCGCGACCGCCTCGGGCAAGCGTTTGACATAGGTCTCGACGAGGGCGTGCAGAATGTCGCGCTGCGCCGCATTCATCTCCTGGCTGCCCAAACCCTCCGGCTGCACCTCGCCACGCACATAGGGCACATTGGTAGTGATAATATCGCCCGGCGCCTGCTCGTCAACGATGGCTACCGTCTTTTGCTCGCCGTCGAGCGCATGCAAAAGCTGTCGCCCTAGGTCCTCCTCTTCTTTTAGCGCCCGCAAACCCGTTTGTTCACCGTGGCGCACCTCGCCGGGGTTCGAACCGAAGAACAGCGGCGTCGGCCCCAACATCCGCCCCTCGACCAGCGTGTAGTTGAGCGAAATATGATGGCCCTCGAAACGCCAGCCCCAAGGCGCGTCGGTGCCCGGTGCGCCGAAGACGCTAACATAATAAAGCTCGGGATCGCGCGGGAAACGCCGCCCACCGCCCTCAAGTTCGGCCAGTATTGGCTCCAACGACATAATCGTCGAAAGCTTCTCGTAGCCTTGAGCGCTCACCCCCGTCGCCACCAGCGCGTGTGCCAGCTCCCGCTGCTTCTCGTCCATCTCCTTCAGCGGCAATCCCGCCCGGTCGCGCGGTATGTAATGCCAATTTTCGCGCTCAACCGTATCGGCAAAATCGATGACCGCCTTTTGTTGCCCCGTGGCATCTAGGCCGGCGAGGAAATTACTAGCCGCCTCGGCCATACGCCCTACGGTATCGGCCTGGTCCATTGCTCTCCCTTTCTCAAGTCGGTTCGCGCGACGACAGGTCGTCGTGCAAATCGATCGTAGTATATTCTTCGTCCCTTTGTGCCACGGCGATGCGCACAAATTCTAACTCCTTCGGGCCTGGGTTGTAAATGCCGTGCCCCTGTCCGATACCCTGCCAGGTCACCGACCCCTGCCCCACTGCGAAAGTCTCGTCGTCAATCGTCATCAAACCCTCGCCCTGCAAAATCACAAAGCTTTCCTCCAACGCGTCGTGATAGTGATAACCCACTGACCCGCCCTCGCTCAAAATGGCGTGGTCGAGAAAAGTCCAAGTGCTGCGAAAATCCTCCGGTTTGAGCACGTGCCGGGTAGCGATCCTGCCGCAACCGCCGTGTATCGCGTCGCGCCACTTGAGTTCGGCCTGGGCGAAAGACCCCGTCCGCACAAAAGTATCCCGCTCCACCTTGCCCATCTGCCCCCTATCCATCGCGACCCGCACGTCGAACACTCCGAATACGCGCTCGGTCAAATTTTCCAGCTCGTGGTCATAGGCTATCGGCGCGATAATAAACCCCGGCCCTTCACCACTCGTCCCCCTCGATCCCCAAGACTCATCACTCTCCTTGCGAAACGATTCCACCGCCAATTCAGCTGGCCCCCCCAACAACACATACCCCTGCTCGCAACGTTCTCCCTCACCCGCAATAGAACGCACTTCCCCCGGCTCTAAAGCGCAATAATCAAACACCGACCAAGGCGTCTCAAAGCGCTGACCGGCAAAAACCGGCCCACCCTCCCGATTCAACTCAGCAATATGGACGTGCTTCATCTCTCACTCACATATAACAATTGAGAACAACGTGCCCGAGGTCCGTTTGGGGACATCCCCGTGAGCGGCTTTGCTGTCCCCTGGAGCCACAGGAATGTGGCGTAGGGGGATAGCCCTCGGAGGAACACAGGATGTGTTCCGAGAATGAGCGAAGGGGATGTCCCCAAACGGACCATCCACACCACAAACCCCGCCGACATTCTCAACACCATTTAAATTACACACCCTCCCCTCCCCCCACAAACCCTTGACACCCCTCCTCCCAGTACCCAACATAAACGCGCACCTATCCCATACACCTACGGAGTCCACCGCATGCCAGCCAAGAAAAAAGGCCCCATCCGCGTCGCCGTGCTCGGCCAAGGCCGTTCCGGCCTCGATATCCACTGCCGCTACTTCAAAACCGCCCCGCGCAAATTCCAAATAGTCGCCATCTCCGATCTTTTGCGTGACCGCCGCAAGCGCGCAGAGAGCGAAATGGGTTGTGCCACCTACGCCAACTACCACGACCTGCTCGCTCGCGACGACCTCGACCTCGTCGTCAACGCCCTTCCTAGCCAGCTCCACCCCCAGGGTAGCATCGACGCCCTCAACGCCGGGCACCACACGGTCTGCGAAAAACCCCTCGCCTGGAGCGTCGCCGAACTCGACAAGATGATCGCCGCCGCCCGCGCCGCGCGTCGCAAGCTATTGCCCTTCCAACAATCGCGCAACGCACCGCAGTTCCAGAAAATGCTGCAAGTCATCGATTCCGGCGTGCTAGGCCGTATCGTGCAGGTCTCGCTCTCCTTCAGCGGCTTCGCCCGTCGTTGGGATTGGCAGACCCTGCAAGAATACAAGGGCGGCAACTTGCTCAACACCGGTCCGCACCCGATGGACCAGGCCATGCGGCTGCTCGATTTTAAAAAGCCGCAGCATATTCTTTGTGCGATGGACCGCGCCAACACCTCTGGCGATGCCGAAGACTATGTGAAAATCCTGCTGCGCACCAAGGACAAACCCGTGATCGACGTCGAAATATCCTCCTGCACCACTTTCCCGCAACCCATGTACACCGTGCACGGCGAACGCGGCGGTCTTTCGGGCGGGCCATCGGGCCTGACCTGGCGCTATTACAACCCCAAGAAAGCAGCCGCGCAAAAAGTCATCCGCAGCTCGTTGCCCGGCCCGAGCTATTGCCGCGAGGACTTGCCGATGATCGAGAAGACCTGGACACCGAGCAAGACCCAGCAAAACGCCTTCGCCTTTATGTCCAAAACCTATTACGAGCACGTCTACGCCGTCTTGCGCGAAGGCGCCAAAGCACAGATCACACCGCAGCAGGCACGCGTACAAGTCGCCGTCATCGAAGAGTGCCATCGCCAGAATCCACTCTCCAAGCTGCCGCGCAAAGGCTGGTCGAAGGGCAAATAAGATGAACGCTACAAAAGCAGCAACCCTCGACACCGCCATCGCCAAGCTACCGCGCGTGCCGTTAGCCTCAGTCCGGCCAACCCCGCTGGAACCCATGCTGCGCCTGGCCGCCCATCTCAAAAGCCCGGCGCTGCATATCAAACGCGACGACCTGACGGGCCTGGCCTTCGGCGGCAACAAGACGCGGATGTTCGAATTTTCCCTCGCTGATGCGTTAGCAGCGGGCGCCGATACCATCGTCTCGGGCGCGGCGGTACAATCCAACTATTGCCGCCAACTCGCCGCCGCCTGCGCCAAATTAGGCCTGGAGCTCCACCTGATCCTGAGACCGGTGCGCGATATCGACAAGACCGAATCACAGGGCAACAACCTGTTGCAACACCTGCTCGGCGCACATATTACGGTGCTGGAAGAGGGCAAACACATCATCCAGACCGGCGCGATCCAGGCCAAGGTCGACGAGCTAACCGCGCAGGGGAAGAAGGTCTACTGGCCACGCCGCGAATCCACTATCGATCTCGACGTCATCGCTTATGTCGAAGTCGGCGTCGAAATCGCCCGCCAGTGCCAAGCGCAAAACATCGCCCCCGAATATCTCTACCTCGCCGCCTTAGATACCACGCAAGCCGGCGTCGCGTTGGGGTTGACCTACCTCGAATCGCCGATCAAAGTGCGCGGCTTCTGCCCCCTGCCCAATATAGACGACCGCCACCAGGATATGGCCGACCTCGCCAATCAAGCCGCCCACCGTCTCGGCCTCGATACCAAACTCAGCGCAGCCGATTTCGACAACGATGACACCTTCGTCGGTGAAGGCTATGGCCTGCCTTCACCGGAAGGCCTCAACGCATTGCGCACCCTCGCCCGCACCGAAGGCATCCTGCTCGACCCCGTCTATACCAGCAAAGCACTTGCCGGCCTTTTCGCGCATGCATCAGACGGCCGTCTCGACGGCGAGGCCATCTTCCTGCACACCGGTGGCAACCCCGCCCTATTCGCCTACGCGCAGGACGTGCTCGCTGAATAAATGGAACCCATCTTCCTGATCGGGGTCTCCTTCCTAACCTCAACCTTCACCGCCGTCATCGGCATGGGCGGCGGCATTATGCTGATCTCGGTCATGCCCGGCCTCTTGCCCGCCGCCGCCATCGTGCCCGTGCACGGCGCCGTGCAACTCGCCTCAAATTCGAGCCGCGTGCTCTTCGGCCTGCGCCATATCGAATGGAGTATCTTCTGGCCTTTTCTGGCCGGTGCAACGCTCGGCTCTATCGTCGGTGCAAGCGCCGTCATCCGCCTCAGCTTCGATTATCTCCCACTTTACCTCGGGATCTTCGTGCTAATCGTCACCTGGGTCCCCATCCCCAAACGCGCCTTCCGCCTACCCGGGCATTTTGTCATCCTCGGCGCTATCCAGACCTTCTTCTCCCTCTTCGTCGGTGTCACCGGCCCCTTGACCAACGCCTTCCTAGTCCGCGAAGAATTACCCAAAGACCGCCTGGTCGTCACGCACGGCAGCGTCATGACGGCGACACATCTGTGCAAAATCCTGGTCTTCGGCTTCATCGGCTTCGTCTACACCCCCTATCTGCCACTCATCGCCGGCATGCTCGTCGCGGTAATCGCAGGCTCCTGGTTCGGCACTAAAATCCGCGACCATCTTTCCGAGGTCTTCTTTCGCAAAGTCTTCAAGACCTTGATCACACTGCTCTCATTGCGCATGATTATAAACGCGCTCTATCCTATTTAATTATACTTTTTCATACGCGGCTGTGATTCACCTCATAAAAAACTCTAACGCATGCAATCCATAATCGACGGCAACTATTCTAGCCGAGGATCGTTTCGGGGTTTTCCCCTGAGCGGATTGTAATCCCAGATTTCACCTCGGAGCCGACCAGGGATGGTCGGCGAGAATGAGCGAAGGGAACACCCCGAAACGATCCGTCAGCACCCCAGGAGCGCCGACCATGAACGAACAAGAACAAGCCCTACAAGAATTGGCAATCTACGGCTTCACCATCTTAGAAAGCGTAGTCGACGCCGACACCGCCGAAGCCATGCGCGAAACCCTCATCCGCTGTGCCGAAGAACACGGCACCGAACATACCCACCGCGGCTCCGCCCGCCACGTCTCCAACCTGCCAGTACTCGACCGCATCTTCCACCAGTGCATCGACCACCCCCGCGTCCTGCCGCTGCTCGAACATTTTCTCCAGCCCTCGCTAATTCTCGGCAGCCTCAACTCGCGTATCGTCCGCCCCGGCGACGGCTACCAGGGCCTGCACAGCGACATCCCGGTCTATATGCTCAATATGGACACCCCGGTGATGATGAACACCGTCTGGATGCTCGACGACTTCAGCCCCGAAATCGGCGGCACACGCGTCGTGCCCGGCTCGCATAAAAGCGGTTTGGGTGCCCCGCCAGAAGGGTTCGAAGTCAAACATGAAACTCAACCCTCCGCACCGGCCGGTTCGGTAATCGTTTTCAACGGCCAATGTTGGCACGGCGGCGGCGCCAATACCAGCGACCGCACCCGCCACGCTCTTTTCGGCCATTATAGAAAGCACATGCTGGTCTTTCAACTCGATCCGCACGACGGCTTCCCGCCCGAATGGTACGAGGGCTTAAATGAACGCCAACGCCAACTGCTGCGCATGCAGAAAGGCATCGGCGCCCTGCACGCCGCCGATGCCCATTTCTAAAGACGCGGGCAAACTGATCGACGGCCGGCGCCGGTTCGCCCACGTCCTGGTCAAAGGGCGCAAGGCCATCATAGCCGTGCCGTTTCCCGAGATGCCCAAACCCGACGCCCTCCAAGAGCTTTAATGGCGCGCAAGGATATCCGCACCATCTCGATCTTCTGCGCCGCCTGTCGCAGCCTGCTCTACAAATACCGCAAGGGTGGACGCGGCGGCCTGGTCAAGTGCCTCGAGGACCGCATTGTCGACGACCGCACTGCCGGCGACCTCAAGTGTCCGCACTGCGGCCAGGAGTTCGCGCGTTTTAAGATGATGCAGGGCCAACGGGCCCACAAAATCATACAGGGCAAGGTTTACACCAAGGGCATGTCGAGGAAGTAATGCCCTTGACACTCCGTCTTCTCCCGCAGATTCTCGCCATCTGCACCCTGCCACCCGAGGCCGATCCGCCCATGACCGACACCGATTTCTACTCCATCACGCGCACCCCCGACGAACTATCTCTCGTCCTGCCCGAAACCGACATACCGCCC
>LWDU01000053.1_pt1 | contig 39876 bp, 61 predicted proteins | sample 727161 | NCBI WGS metagenome assembly LWDU01 (sample SAMN04566230, study PRJNA314399) | hydrothermal vent metagenome | isolation source: deep sea hydrothermal plume seawater | place: Mexico: Gulf of California, Guaymas Basin | collected 2004-07-11
CGAAAAGATAAGAGCATCGGGGCCATCATACAGATGACCTTCAAGAACCTTTAAGTCAGTAGCCGCATGATGGATAATCATGTCCAATGTCATTGAGGTAGTCCAATCGGCATTACAAGACTACCCAAACGATGAACGGGATATGATACTTCAGTCGGTAGATTTCACGAAAGCATTTGCTTCGGAAGTTGCCGATGCCACAGGATTCAGCGTTAAGGTAGTGCTTGAAACCATCGAAGCCATCAATGGTAAATCAGGTGCAATCGCCACTACACTCACGAAAGATAAGGTGGGTGATATACAATCGTTGAGTCGGTATGAAAAGTTGCACTATGAGTTGTTGTTGCACGACCGATATGTGCTACGCCCATTGGCTCTCGCATTACTCAAGAAGGAAAAATTGTACAAGTGTGGATAATTGGATACCCACAGAATCCCAAATTAAGAAAGCAATTCGCAGGGTTAAATCGCCAGCGCAATTTCCACAACCTACACCGCCTACTTGGAAAGTGGGAAAGAGTCGAAAAACGGCGGAATGGCGGGGGGTATTCCTTATTCGTTTTTTGAATGCAGTTAATGATAGGATGGAAAACGGCATTACCGCTTCTGATATTTTCATTAACTGTGGGGTTTCATCCAAAATGAGAGATGATGCAAAGGAAATAATGGATTGGGCGTCGAAGGAAGGGAAGGTAATTCACTTCAAACGCAGGTATTTCGACCCACAATATACCAATCTGACTCCAAAAGAAACCGAATTACATAGAGTAGTGTATGAAACACTCTATGATGAGTCTTTTGCGCTGTCCCCATTGTGTGTAAAGGTTCTATACGACAACAAATCAGGTCGGGAAAAGGTCAAAATGGCTCTTGAACGATTGGAAGCACACGGTTTAATCGAACAAAAAGGCCGTCAATGGCGGGTGCGAGCATGGGCGATTTGAAAGTAGGTATGGTCTGCATCTATTGGCCCCCTGCACATGGCGGTGCGGAACGATACGCATACGAAATGGCTCATGCTCTTAGAAGTCGTGGGGTGGATTTAGAAGTATTCACAGGCACAACCGAAGTTCCTGATAAGAATAATGGTGATGTTGAAGTCATCCGCCCTGAACAGAATTACTACATGGGCTATTATGGTGATTTTGTGGAATCCACTTCCGCAGGAAAAGACCCATACGAAGCCCACCCATCACTATTTAGGGTGTATGAATGGTTCAATGATATGCTCAAGTGGGCGAAGGAAGGGGATTTTACCCATTTCATCGTGAATGCCCCAATAGGAAGGGTCTGCTTTATTCAAGGTAGGGAAGTGTTTTCAGCCCTCAAACAAACGGGGGCAAAGGTGGGTTGCATTCATCACGATTTAGGAGTCAATTTGATTCAGGATATTGAAGCCACAAGGAAAGAATATGATAGTTGGGATGAAACGCAACGAAGTGTGCAGGATAATTTGAAACGCATACTTGGTGAAACTGATGATATTTACCGGCAATACTATTTGATAGACTCACCGTTGTTTTTCGATGTTGATTTCATCATCAATAATTCAGCATGGGGTCAATCATTCCTTGATGTTTTCGACACGATTCCCAAGTATGTTCTTCATCCACCTATTGATTTTGAGTATTGGGAGAGTCACAGCGACACCGACGACGAATTAGAATCAACCAATATTGGATTCATCAATCCACAATATCACAAAGGTAGAAGCCACATGGCTAATATCATCAATGACCGCAACCATGAATATACCTTCAGGGTGTTAAAGGGTGGATGGGGTGATTCCTACCGTGAGTTCGTGCCTATGGTGGATAAATCATTAGCCAATGACGAAGGGCGATTACATCTCGATACCTATGTCGAGAATATTCGTGGCTACTACAAGTCGTTAGACCTGTTTATGTTTCCGAGTCGTTATGAGGGGTATGGATATGCAGGAATAGAGCCGATGTTGTGCGGAACGCCCGTCATTTCATCGGACTATCCGGCTATCGTGGAAGCCGTAGGCGACGGTGCTTTACTCATCGAGTCAAGTATGCTTCGGCATACCCCACATGAGGATGTCATGGAAGCCATTGAGGACTTATATCTTGAGTATGATGATTGGGTGGAAGCGGCCAAGAACCGAGTGAAGGAATTGAAAACACGCCAAGAGCAGGAGTTCGATGGGTTGATTCCATTTTTAGAGGGGATGAGTGAGTGAAAATAATAACGATGACCGCATGGCGTAGACCTGATTATTTCAAACAAGTTCTAACAGCCCTAAGTAATTGTATTGGGGTGGATGATTACCATATCATCATTAGCATTGATGGTGGTTATCCTACTGCACAAGAGGAAATGATTGAAATTACAGAAAACTTGGCGTTGGATTGTGAAGTTATTGTATGGGATGAATCAGAAAATCTCGGATGTGCCGAGAATACCCGAACAGTATTAGAGAAGGGTTTTTCGCATCCGGTGGATTGGGTCATTCACTTAGAGGATGATACGCTTCCTTCTAAGGATTATTTACAATTTATGGAAGCCTGTTTGGAAAGGTATGCTGATAATGAGCGTATTTTCTCTATTTGTGGTTATCAAGGCAACCACGATAGGGATTGGATTAGCCCATGGTTCACAGGTGATGCTGACTCCGTAGGGTTGGTGGATTGGTTCACTTGTTGGGGATGGGGAACATGGCGGCGTGTATGGGAACAAATGAAAGATGATTGGTTCGGTATATCGTGGAATCGTGAAGGATTAGATTTCAAAGCGGCACACGGATACTCACCACACGGAGAGGACTTCCTTCGCTGTGTAGATGTGAATAATAGAGGGTCATGGGCGCAACCAATGAATCACTATTGGCGAGAACATATTGATTCCCCCTACGAAATTAAGCCCGCAGTATCTCGTATTCAAAATATTGGGGCAACCGATGGAGTATTTATGATTAGTGAAGCATTCCATAGGGCTAAACATCATACCCAACATTTCATTACGGACTTGACGGCAATTAACCCACCGGACTACGAGGGTGGGTTGGATTATGAGTTTGCTGATGATGAATTATAATAGGATGTGGTGTGTTGTCTAACTTTAGCCCGTGGATGAATCTAAAAGCGGCAGTATTCTATACTCGGTTATTAGAGCCGAATATTCGGATATTAGAATTGGGGGCAGGAAAATCAACCATTTGGCTTGGTATGCAAGGTCTTGAAGTCATAGCATACGAGCATGATGAAGCGTGGAGTAATCAATTGAGGGATTGGATTACAGAATATGAGTTATCTAATGTGGAGTTGGTAGTGGTTTCGGATGGCTACACCGATTGTATCTCTCAATACGAATCTGAATCCTTCGATATTGTAGTTATTGATGGGATAGACCGCCTCAAATGCTGTGAAGAAATCCTTGAATATGGAATAGTGAAGAAAGGGGGTTGGTTGATTTACGATGATATTCACCGCCGATATTATGATGAGGACTATACTCAAGCCTATGCGCTGTTGGATGAATGGGAACAGGAAATTAGTGGCTTTGGAAATCATAAAACCCATGACGAATGGAAAGAATTAGTTAATACGAGCGGGTCGGAAGCACCCTATGAACAGACTTTGTTCGCACAACGCCCACAGCATTAAGTAGGTCTTGGCACGATTGTATTTCATGCCTGATGAATACCTATGTGTTGCACAGGTGGCCGAAGTCATGGGGCTTCATAAGAATACCGTTTGGAAATACATACGCACAGGTATCATCCCCGCCATCAAATTAGGGGAACACCGCAATTCACCCCTTCGTGTGAGTCGCTTTGCATTAGAGAATAAAATGGAAGAAATATTGTATCGGCAAAAGGGGAGCAGTTAAATACTTGCTACACCGAGAGAAGGATATGGTGAAACAATGCCGGAAGTAATAGCAGTAGGATTTGATGATGACGAAACCCTCAAGGGTGAAACACTAATTACATGGTTTAATGAGCAGGGTTTTGATTTTGAGGATGATACAGACCGCATGACTAATGGCGAGCAGTCATTCATTTGTTGTCCTATGGGGCCGTATGTCATGTTAAAGGAAGATATGGGTGCATTTCCTGAAATCATATTCCATTTACTACGGTGTTTGTCTTGCCCCAAAACCACACTTATCAGCCTATCCCATGAGAACGATGATGGATATATGGAGGATGCGACAGAAATGATGCTACCACAATTTTTGAAGGTTCTCGATGATGACTCAAATTGGCAAGGTGGTGAGGAAGAATGACCGTCAGATGTTGTGAATGCGGAGTAATACTCGGTATTGTCCAAACCCTACATGAAGAATGCTTCTTTGTAGACACTAAACATGAGTGTAGCAAACCTATTGATAGCCGGAATATCTATGAAGTCGTCAAAGAATCTATGGATACGCAAAAAGTAATCAAGGCGGCGTTGGCATGACGGTATATCTCACAATTAGACCCATCACGGTGAGTGAATGTAGTTGGTTGCCTCACGATATTCCAACAGGCACTACTCTTTACAAATCATGGCAAGCCTCGTATGGGGTTTGCACACCGAAAGGGGTCATGGTATGTTTCCTACCCCATTCAATGAGGAAAGAGCAAGCCGCATTGGAAGTGCCTAAAGCCGCACTAAAATTGAAGGCAGAATCCATATCCCCACACGGCGAGTTTTGAGGTCATTATATGTCTAAGCAGGTCTATGTATGGGTATGCCCTGATTGCGACAGTCACGCACATCATAAGGGTCTTTGTAGGGATTGCACCGAATACGGTGAATCAGGAGAGGTCTTGAAGCCTATTCCACGAATAAAATGTGATAAGAACGGCAACGAACTCACTCACAATCCGAATCCATTTCACGGTCGCTCTCCATCACTTTTGGAGTTCAAGGCAAGACGCCAAAGGAAATTGACTAAGAATCAAAAGGCGGCAATCAAAGAAGAAATGAAGAAGCAAGCGGAGGCTCATAAAATAGCCGTGGAAGCCGAACAAAGTGAAACCGGATTGGTTGAATTAGGGGAGAGTGAGGAGGAATGAGTGGAAAATACAAAGTTAGATTCCACTTAGGAAAGGGCAAACACTATCAGCAATTTCAAATAACCAAGCCCGATGGAAACAAGATTTACTACGACCCATCACTTGTTCAATTATGGATGAAGAATGGAACATTAGTAAATCATCCGAAGGTGGCTCAAAAAATCCACGATGGGGCTAACAAAACTGTTTGCTCATGGATTGAGTGTGAGCATATTCAAGTGTATGGAGAATCAACGAAAGCACTATGGTTGAAATCATCAGATGCTATCGAAGCCCGATACAACCCCCACAAGAAACCTAATTGGATGGTGAATGGTGAAATTGCAGATAAGAAGGTTTATCGTTTGCTATTCACCGAAGGTAGGAGAGTATTCGTTGAATACAAGCCGACCGAGCCACGCCATTACATCAATTCTTGGGAGAAGTTATCCGTTGAAATGCACGGAATGTGTGATGGCTGTGGGGAAATACCGATAGATACCATAGTCGAAAATGCGGAAAGCGTTGGAGATTATGAGTGGGAAGGACAAACCTTTTGTCCACCCTGCCTCGCTGATGAGATGGACTCTTATGGGGAACACTTGAAGCGTATGAAGGATGAAAAACCACACTCAACATCAATTAGAGAAATCAATAATCTACTCGACATCCGGTGGTGTTAATGAATGACCCACTTCATCGAAAACATAGGTGGTGATGGTGAAATCGCCGTTGGGGATGCCCTCACCGAGTTAGCCCAATTACCGAGCGAAAGCGTAGATTGTGTAGTCACTTCACCCCCTTATTATGGACTTCGCAATTACGAAATGGAAAAGCAAATCGGCCTTGAAGAATCATTACAAGATTACATTGATTCAATGGTTGAGGTTTTCCAAGAGATACGACGAGTTTTGACTTCAGAAGGAACAGTATGGCTCAACATAGGGGATTGTTATGTTGGTGGTAAGAAGGGAAAAGGGTCGAAAGACGGTCTGTTGGGATTGAAACAGAAGGACATTATGGGTGTGCCGTGGCGTTTGGCTTTTGCACTACAAAAGGATGGATGGATTTTGCGTCAAGAAATCATTTGGGATAAGACCAATGCGATGCCCGAAAATGTGAAGGATAGATGCTCAAAATCCCACGAATACATATTTTTACTCACCAAATCGAAGGATTATTATTTTGATGCAGATGCGATTAAAGAAGAGAGAAGCGAGTCGAGTATCGCAAGGGATAGACGAGGCCGCTCATCAGAAAGTAAATATGCTGATGGATTTGTAGGGCAGACTGAACAAGGGATTTCTGCACCGAGAACAAATGATGAGGATAGAGCAGTAGCAACAAAGAGAAATAAAAGAAGCGTATGGAGTGTTTCGACAAAGCACTTCAAAGGAGCGCATTTCGCTACATTTCCGCACGACTTAATCGAACCTTGCATTCTTGCAGGGTGTCCTATTGATGGCGTGGTTCTTGACCCGTTTGCAGGTATCGGCACAACAGCAGGAGTCGCACAAGCATTAGGCAGAACCTACATTATGATTGAATTAAATGGTGAATATGCGAAGATGATTCCTTCACGGATTGAAGATGTATTGAGGCGGTATGAAACATGACTCATACGCTGTGGGTAGGGGATTGCTTAGACAAATTACGGACTATGCAGGATGAAAGTGTTGATTGTTGCATCACTTCGCCACCATACTACGGCCTCCGCAATTATGGCGGAGAAGGCCGTTGGTGGGGTGGAATTATTGATTGTGAACACGAAAAAGGCCATATTATGACTCATCAACGCCGTTCTAATGACGGTGGTAAGGAAGGCACGAAGCAAGCCACAAATCAGGGGGCGAATAATCGTGATACACCTTCTGAACACACCTCTTGTATCAAATGTGATGCGTGGTTCGGCCAATTAGGATTAGAACCAACTCCCGAAGGCTTCATTTCAAACCTTGTCGAGATTTTTCGTGAAGTAAAGCGGGTCTTGAAACCGCAAGGAACATTTTGGCTCAACATCGGCGACACTTATTGGGGTGGGAAGGGAAAAAGCGGTATGAAGGATGCGACCTTACAAGCCAAAAGGACTAATTCGCTGAATAAGGGCTACCACAATGCCGTAGGTGGAAAAGGTATCACACGACCTCAAGACGGAAAGCATAGCACCATCAAACCCAAAGACCTGATGATGCTACCACACCGATTAGCAATTGCACTTCAAGATGACGGGTGGTGGGTGCGAAATGATATTGTGTGGGCAAAGCCAAACCCAATGCCCGAATCCGTTAAGGATAGATGCGGTAGGGCGCACGAATACATTTTCCTATTATCAAAATCTAAGAAATATTACTTTGATTATGAAGCGATTAAAGAACCCACTACGGATGGGAAAGGATTGAGAACAAAAAGAGATGTGTGGACAGTCACCACTAAACCATTCAGGGGGGCGCATTTTGCGATTTACCCTCCCGATTTAGTGGAACCTTGCATTCTTGCAGGGTGTCCTCCAAATGGAACCGTTCTTGACCCCTTCGCAGGATGTGGAACGACAGGAGCAGTAGCGAAAGTGCTTGGGCGAAACTCAATTCAAATCGAATTGATGCCCGAATATGCTAAACTCATTCCAAAACGCATTGAGAATGTGGAATCCTATTTTCACAAAAGGGATAATTGACAACCCTTAAATACTTGTATGGAGTGAGGGGGCTATGAACCGATATACGAAGATGATTATGTTTGGGTTTCTGAATCACAACCACTATATTCAAGCAGTCATCGAACATGAAGTTGATGTGTCTGACCTAATCCCAATTGTGAAGGAAATGCAGGAAGCATGGGGTGGTCAAGAAGGACTGCTTGATTGGATGCGCCTATATGAGAACAACGAGGCAGACGGAATTATGTTCGCAAAGACCATGATGGATAAATCGGACAAGGGTTCGTGGCTCATGGGCTTCTGTTCAGATTACACAGAAGAAGAATGGCGAGAAGAAGTGATGGGGGCGACCGCATGAATCTAACGAAGGGAACCAACGATTTCAGGAGAAGAACCTTCACTTATCGAAGGGATACACCGAGCAAGTGTATTAACGCCCTTTGTAGTGTGGATACCTACTACGCCGTGGTGCTGATTGATGTTCTATACAAGGATGATGGAGCGGGTGGGTTTGAAGAACATTCAACGATTGAACGATTGGGAGAACCACACCATCTCTACCTTTGTCCTTCTTGCGGCAAGCAAGGCAAGGATGAATTAACAGATTACGAAATCAAGGCGATTGAAAAATATGGCACAGGGGTGACGGCGTGAAGTGCATACCTAAGAAGAACAGTCGTGCATATTCTAATTCAAGCCAAGTTGATTGGTTGTTGGACATTGACTGTGCTACTTGTAGAAGTCGGACATCAATGTGCAGGGTTAGGGTGACACAGGATGAGATGGATGAATGGATTGCTGAACGAGGCGTGGAGGTGACGGCATGAACAAGAAACAATGGAAAAAGTATATACTATCACTATACAAGATGCATCTTATGTTTGGAGGGGATGATGATACATTCCCTGCTCATTTGGAGAACATAGGTATTTGTTCGGATTGCATTAGAAACAAGAGTAAATGCCAATGCGTGAAGGTGATGGCATGACTATTACACAAGATACAGACAAAAAGTGCATTTTCTGTCGCAGTTGGGATAATAATGTGCAGGAAATACTTGAAAATAATGTGCATCGGTTCCATGTTGGGTATCAATGTGCAGTATGCGGCTGTTTGTGGAACGATGAAACAGAAACGAGATTGGAGAAGGTGATGGTATGAGTGATGATAGATTAGGGGATATTTTGGATAATGCCACGCAAACAAAGGCTGAATTGGATGCCGTGTTTGACCAAGTAGTGGCATTTCGCAAGGACTACGATAGACTCATGGATGCCGTGTATTATTTCTCACTCATGCAAGGCACAGATAAGGAAGAAGAGGCCATAGAGAGGCTCAAGGCCGCCTATCAGGAACTTCAAGACACATGGGGTGGTTGAATGGCGGATGTCATCAAGGTTCTCATCAGGTGCAAGTGTGGAGCCATAATCAAGTTCAAGCAAGACCGAGATTCACCGTTGAATACGAATGGGAATCTCGATTTGGAAATCAATGTGAAGGCAGGGATTTGCCCGTGTTGGAGCGACGAGTGAATGCTGTGCAAGCATGAGAACCTTCAAGTGGGTAGTATCAGATAATTGGCGATATGCGCCTCAATCAATATCAAGAAGCGGCTCGTAATACGGCAGTATATCCTGCTGACATGGGGCTGATTTACACAACATTAGGCTTGGTCGGTGAATCGGGAGAGGTCGCCGAAAAGGTCAAGAAAATGATTCGGGGTGGTAAAACCCTCGCCGAATGTCGTTCTGATTTAGTGAAGGAATTGGGCGATGTCCTGTGGTATGCGGCCAATGTAGCCCATGAGTTGAATATCACTCTTGAAGAAGTTGCATTACGCAACATCAAGAAATTACAAAGCCGGAAGGACAGGGATAAATTGCACGGCGATGGCGACGACAGGTGAAATTATGAAGAGTTGTAGGATATGTAAAACCCGGCGAGTGGCTAAACGGCCACAAACACCAAATCACGATGGGTTGTGTTATACCTGTTCGCTGATAGATGATTCCGTTAGGATTATGGAAGGTATATTCCAAGAGAAAGCCCCGAAAGGCCACAGCATCATACTTGATTGGGAATTGGTGAAGGGCGAAGTTGAGCGATTATGAATGGTTAAATAGGTAGTCGCCACACAACAAAATTAGTGAAGAATATGGCCGATGTAAATGTTGTAGTGGAAGAAATCTCCGTAATGATAGATGAGGAACTTGATACGACTTCTAATGCGGTGAAAGACCGTCGAGGCGAATTGCGTGAGGAAAACGCAACCGAGTTATCGGTCGGACAAGTAGTGGAGTTCACACGCCATGCAATCACCTATACAGGAGAAATCACACGCTTAACTGATAAGCGAGCAACCATTGAGGTTCTCGACGCATCCGGTGAAATGACCCTCTCGCAATTGGATTGCATCATTGTTGGTAATCCTGATGCACCCGACGATGACGGATATTGATTATATGGATGATGAAGTGCATTTTCAAAACCACATTGATATTTTGAGTATCATAAAAGACAAACTCAATAACATCCCCGATGAAACAATAGAATGGGCAGAAGGCCAATTTGAGAATGCACAATTTGTTTATCTTCAATGGTTGAAACAGACTGTTCGTGTAGAAAGCGACAAGTGGATTGAACATTATGTGCAAAGTGAGGATTGAATTATATGGAATACGATTACGCATCCATGCGTGAATATGTTGATGCATACAGGGCTTTTAGGGATTTGATGGGGTTGAAGGGCGACCCCCACGATGCGCTGTTGGGTCATTGGACTCTTTATCTCCTTTACAATTATGGGGAAAGTCTGCCGGAAGTCAATTTCAATGGCATACCGCCTAATCCCTTTGATAACGAAGATTTTGAGTGAAGCAACCCTTAAATACTTGTAGTTGGTGGGATAGGGTATGGCTTACGATGAATATGACTTCGTGGATTGGGCTACAACCCAACCGGAATGGGTTGCGTTGAATAAGAGATTCGCAGAAATCTTGAAGCGACAAAAGGAGGAATGAACGATGTCAGACCCTATATTACTCGCAGTCGTCGTTGAGATGACCGAAGCCGAATGGAATACCTACAAGGTTGACGCCAATTTTGAGAAGGATAACGAATATCACGCTCATTGGGGTCAGACCCCTAATAAGGGCGACAAGCCCTCATGGATTGGGTATGGCTATGAACACATGGATTCACATGGATTCGGGCAGGATGGCGATTATCAAAGCGAAAGCAATATTCCCGGCTATGATGACGAAGCACTTGATGATTGGGTGGAACAAAGACCCATGTTCATTGGCTATGCGCTTGCATCCACTTGGAATGGCTACATTGAGTTCAACTCCCAATTAGAATTGGCGATTAACAAATGGAAGAAGGTATTGAAAGGCCATTTTCCAAAGCACACGGTCAAAATGATTGTGCGTGGAAAGCAGAATTGAGGGGAAAATCGTGAGTGAGTGGATTCCGGCACAACGAGCCAAAATTATCGCTCTTGATATTGAAACGACCAACCTTGATATGAAGGCAGAAGGGCTATCCTTCAATGAGCCGAGAGGATGGACTACGGGGTGCGTAGTGGTCTATGATGCTTGGAATGACCATCCTCACTATTTCGCCGATGTGGAACTCTCACCACGACACCGACTTAGAAGCCACCTTCGGCCACTTTCAGACTTGGGTAGATGCCTTGAACACTACGCAAATAAAGGGTATATCCTACTCACGCAAAACGGAACGCTTTTCGATTTGCCTATCCTCTCAAAAGACTTGCAGGATGGGGGCGCAGGAATCACCACGCAAATAGAGAATATGATTCATATTGACCCCACGCAATTACTTATGCGGGATACCGGCAAGCGATACAGTTTGCAGAAGTTGGTTAAGGGTGTGTTGGGTGATTCAGCAAGCAAAAGCATGGCGGCGGCCTTAGCACCCGTTGAGTGGGCTAAAGGCCACTATGCCGAGGTTATACGATACTGTGAGCAGGATTGCCGACTCACAGCCGCTTATTTCATGCAAGCATTCCTTGACGACAGTATCGAGGCCACTCACATCACCGGAGAGTCGGTGACCGTCGAGGTCTTGAATCCTCTTGGGTGGGCGAATGAGTTTGCGAACCTTGAAATAATAGAGAATCTTATGGACTCTTGATGCATGGTGACGCAAACGACGAGAATGTCGAATCTCCGCCGTCTGAAGAGTTATTGAGTCTAAGCCCTGCACAATTAGACCGGCAAATGCGTCGAATCAAGGAATTGCTTTTTGATAATTATAGTGATAGGGATGATGGTTCATTTGAAGGCCATATCAAGGATGATGTTATTGCGCTGATTACCGACCATATTCCCTTGGATACTGTCTTGTCCGATACACAATTCAACGACCAAGTGGTTGATGCAATACGGGCAATAATCAAGTATATCCTCACTAACACGAAAGGCGTAGCCGAAGTATTGGCGATTGAGTTTGGAACAACATTCGTCACACAGACGGTCGGCGAGATATTCATACTCAAGCAGGTGGAGCGACCGGCCGACGATTCCGACTCATTCATGTATGGGTGAATTAGGGGCCAAGCGTTAAATAGATGACTGCATTATTTCACAGTATGCCCCTAAAGGTAAGTGACACTTTTTGGTGTTCAATGATAGGAGAATACATAGGTCTATACACGAAGTTTGCCGAACAATTGCGAGAAATTGCAGGTGTTGTTGATGAGGACACTATTCTTCACCATTGGAACCTGTTTGTGGAAACCACTTGTGAGTGTGAGCATTGTAGGGCGGAAGAACCCTGCATTCGCAATACGGATGATTACGAATCCGATTTCCAAGATGAAAATGACTAAGTAAATGGTGTCCTTATGGGCGATTATGATGGAATCCCTAATCGCAGGGATAAGGGGAAGAAACATCGAAGGGAAGCGAAGCATAAGCGAGCGCAGGAGGATGAAGTAATGGATAACGACTATTTACTGTCTATCCAAGGACTCATCCGGTGTTCTGAATGCAAACAACCATTCCATCAATCGTTGGCTCAATGCCCCTATTGTGGCGCACCCCGAAGCCGCCTAATGCCGTGAAGCATTAAGTAGGTGACACCTCGTTGGAAAAGCATGAGTGACCTTGATAAATATTTGAACCGAGTTATTCATGCAAATTGCCTTGACGCAATCAAAGAATTGCCTGATAATAGCGTTGATGGTGTAATTCAAGACCCACCATACGAAATCTCGTTCATGGGTCGAAAATGGGATTCAACCGGCGTGGCCTACAATGTCGCCCTCTATCAAGAAATCCATAGGGTCTTGAAGCCCAATGGCTACTTGCTATCCTTTGGGGCTACGAGAACTCACCATCGTATCGCACAAGCGATAGCAGATGGGGGCTTTACGCTACTACCGACTGCCGCATGGTGTTATGGAAATGGATTCCCAAAATCGCATAATATTTCAAAAAGTCTTGATAAGCGAGGGGGTGAATCGGTTGCGTGGTTTGGCGTATGGTTGAAGAAGTGGAGAAAGGAGAATGGAGTCAAGCAAAAGGAAGTTTCAAGCCTATTCCCAAGCAAAACCGGGGGGCTGACCGGCTGTGTATCTAATTGGGAGATGGGGGCGAGCCTACCCACTAATGAACAATTCAACACCATTTGTGCTAACTTTGACCTACCGTTTGCTTCACTTCAAGAAGCCGAGCGGGAAATTATCGGTATCCAAAAGACAAAGCGAGGGGGAGAAGGTGTATGGGCGGAAAGTGGGAAAGGCACGAAGTCTATTTTCGCTGTGGGTGAGGCCGAGTATGAAATCACCGCCCCTGCCACCACAGTAGCGAGAGAGTGGGAAGGCTATGGAACGGCCTTGAAACCCGCATGGGAACCAATCATCGTGGCGATTAAATCAGACGAGGCGGTGAAACCTACACCGCCCCAATTTTGGTATGTTGCGAAGCCATCCAAGCGAGAACGGAATGCAGGTCTTGACGAAAGTAAGAACACTCATCCTACGGTAAAACCCGTTAAGTTGATGAAGCACTTGATAGAGGCTTATATTCCCGAAGGAGGGGTGGTCTTGGATTGTTTCATAGGGTCAGGCACAACAGGCATGGCCGCTACAATGACGGATAGAAATTACATTGGAATAGAGGCAGAAGAAGAATATATCGGATTAGCGAATGCTCGCATAAACAACGCTAAAAATAAGCCGGAGGATTATGCGTGAGCCATGCAATAATGATGGATACCAATGCGGATTATGCGAGAGCATACGAGCGATTAGAAAGCGGTGCTTATGCGGTGTTGATGACGGACTCTCGCAAGTATTATGCGGAAGTATGCGAGTTGCAGGAATTAGGGTTTGACATCAAGGATTGCGCTATATGCTTCCAACCGCATAACCAACACTATTTCGTTTTGCTTAGGAAGCCCTACAAGGGAACTTATGCGGAGTGTGCATTAACGAATGGAGTAGGGGGGTTAAATATTGACGAATCAAGAGTGGGAGATTTCACCAATACTCAACCGTCAGGTATGAGTAGGTGGAATGATTATAGGCATGGTGATGAGAAATACTCAACAGAAGAAACGGTCAATGTGAAAAAAGGTCGGTGGCCTACAAATCTCAATTTACAACATGGCGACGCTTGCGAGTGCGTAGGCACAAAGACTGTTAAGGGCAACGGACACGACCCTAAAAAATCAAAGGCTACCCCATTTGGGGGCGACAATGATTCACCCCGCACAGAACGGCATTGGAATAAGGAAGTAGTGGGCGATTGGATATGCGAGGACAGTTGCCCTATTCGCCGCCTTGATGTGCAGTCAGGGGATAGGTCAAGCACAAGAATTGGAAATCCCAAAGACGCCATTAAAAAGGAAGGAAATCTCCTATTTGGCGGAGTCAAGCAAAAGGCAAAGAGCAAAAGCCATGATTACAGGGACAAAGGAGGTGCTTCACGATTCTTCAGACACTACGCAAACATCGAGGAAGCAATCACTTATTATGCACGGCTAATTGCGCCACCGGCTAATATTACCATCCTCACGAATTGGGAGAAGGGGGCTTATCGTGCGGCTATCGCCAATGCAGGATTTCGTGTGAGGACAATTTGAGGGGCGATTATGGATTTTCATTCAGCAATTATCACGGATGGTGCGGATGTGGATTCGCTGTGGGATAGACTATTAGATGGGGCGTATGGATGCTACCACACGCAGAAAATAAATTACCATGAAATGTGTTGCTTGTTGCAGGATAAGGGATACGAAATTAGGGATTCTATTTTGCTCATAGAGCCTACGGGCCAACACCATCTGACTTTATTCAAGAAGCCTCACAAGGGAACAATTGTGGATTCAGTATTACTTAATGGAACGGGCGGTATCAACATTGATAAGTGCAGAATATCATTTATTGATGGCGAATCAAGCCCCGCTATTAACCGATACGAAGGGTCTGCGAGCGGGAAGTGGGATTTCAACGAGGACACTAATAATGGATGGAAACACAGGAACCGTGGCGGTGATTTCACCGAAACGGCAAGAACCTCTATGCAATTAGGTCGATTTCCCGCTAATCTATTCCTCATTCATGGCAAAGACTGTGCAGTAAAAGGAACGAAAAGGATAGGGCAGGGAGTGGTGCGTCGAGGCACTAATCGGAAGGGCAGGGGTGAAGGAACAGTATTCAAGCAATCGGGATTCCAAACCATGCACCAAAACGCCCCCGACACCTACGGGGCAGAAATCGTGATTGATTGGATATGCGAGGACAGTTGCCCGATACGCCGACTTGACGCTCAAAGTGGTGACCGACCGAGTTTTACAGGAAACAATAATGCCCCAATTGGTGAGAACTCAAAAGGCGTTATTAAGCCTATGCGGAGAGGAAAAGGGATTCCGAGAAATGACAAGGGAGGGGCTTCACGGTTCTTCAAACAATTAGACTCATTGGCTGACGCTCTCGCATATATCACCGCACTCATCACTCCACCCGAAGGTAATTGCTTGACTACCCATAAGTCGGGCGAATTGCGACAGGCTATTGCGAGCCACGCAAAACAGGTGCGAGGATTATGATGTTCCACGCCGCCACCGCATACGGGGCAAAACACGCTTCACGCTTATATGAGCGATTGTATGATGGGGCTTATGCGCTGTTTATGCTAAGGACACCCGCAAAGGATTATGCGAGTGCCGCAATAATGATAGAGGAGGCAGGATTCCAAGTGCGAGATTGTGTGCTTGTTTTGCGGGGCGACACCCAATGGCAAGCCGTTTTATGCAAGAAGCCGCATAAGGGAACGATTGTGGATTCTGTTTTAGCAAATGGAACAGGTGGTATGAACATAGGCAAGAGCCGCATAACATTCCACAATCCACAGGATATTGAGCAATACGATTTCGATAGGAGAGGCTCAACAGAAAGAACGAGGAAGAAAGTTGGAGAACAGTCAACAGGGAAGGATATTTTGGATGGCGGTTGGAAAGTCCAAGCGGCGGTTTCGGAATTACCTTCGGGCAGGTTTCCTGCTAATTTGATTTTAATGCACAGTTGGGATTGTGAACAAAGAGGGATTAGGCAAATCAAGGCGATTAAGGGTGGGCGGATAGGCAAGAAACCAAAGGACACAGACACGGTGTATAGTGGGGGTTGGAAAACAGGCGTAAAAGGCGACCCCGGATATGGAAATGCAGATGGTCTTGAAACCATAGAAAATTGGGTATGTGGTGAAGGATGTCCGGTGAAACGGCTCGATGCACAAGCACCCGCAGTAGGAAACCTCTACAAAGCCACAAGGAAAATTGACACATCAGGGGGAACGGGAAATAGTTGGGTAGGGGGAGCAAGGTTAGCAGGTAGTGATAATGGTGCTTTCGATGGAACGGGTGGAGCCTCTCGATTTTACAAACAGGTTAGTAGTGTGGATGCGCTGTGGTCATACCTCACCAATCTCATCACGCCGCCACAAGGTCTTGTTTTGGATTACCGACGAGTGGATGACCCATAACACAACGCTTAAATACTTGTAGTTGGTAGCCGAAAATATGAGTGAAGTGAAGTGCCAATGTTATTCGGACTATGGTTTTTTGAGGCATGAGATTGTCAACAACAAATGCGTTGATTGTGGACTGCCTATTTTTGAAAGTGTGGTGGTGATTGAATGATGAACCAAAAAGAATTAGAAAAAATGTTAGAGCAAGAAGAAATGGAATTGGAGAGGGTGTGGGCCAATGCCACATGGGATAATGTAAAGAAACAATCCAAAAACAAAGCGGCATACAATAGGGCAAGGTATGACATAGGATTTTTTGAAGGGCGCATAAAACTACTCAAATATATGATACATACTTACAAAAAGACGGAGAGGAAGTGAATATGTCGAAATGTAATATATGTGGATATATGTTGGGCGACTGTTTATGCTACGAACAAGAGAGTGGCGAGTAGGAAAAGTTAAGTAGTAGTGTATGCTACGACTATGTAAGGAGAGAGTAAAATGGAGTGGAGAACCGGAATGATAGTGCGCTTTGGGCGCAAGAATGGACAACAGACAGAAGGTGAAATTGTCAAGGTAAATCCTAAGCGATTGAAAATCAAGCAGATGGGCGCAAGGGGTGTGCGAAAGACACACCGAGAGGGGACAGTTTGGACAGTCCATCCAAGCCTTGTCGAATTGGTGAATGACCCCAAAAGCGGTTCTAATTTCGGAGAGGGGTGGGAAACCATCGAAGTTCCCACCGATTCATTAGTGAGCCTATTGGTGGAGAATCAAGGACACGAATTGACCGCAAGTGACTGCAAAGCCATTCTGCGATTGCATAAAATCCCAACAAAGTATCACGCATTTCTGTCTGCCGATATGATGCGGCATCCTGTCGAGTGATTTACTCGCTCAAGTAGGGTCTTGAAACTACAAGGCTTTAAGTAGGTCATAATGCCCCACAAGGGTATGGACTTCGCCCAAGTGTTTCAAAATTACATGGTGTTTGTAGCGTTTGCTTCGCTCACATCATGGTTGCCTCAATTATACCGGATTGTCCGAACCAAATCCACAGATGATTTTAGCCTCATCACTACGGGCATTTTATTGTGGTCAAATGCTTCATTCTTGATGTGGGCGTTGTTCAATAAGGATTTACCATTGAGCATCCAACAGGCTTTGACGGTGTTCATGTTGGTGATATTTACGGTGTTGGTGATTAGATACCGAACCGGCCCAATTTTAAGGTCTTGAAACTGCAAGCCTTTAAGTAGGTCATAGTGCTTTAAGTAGGAACATGACAGATTCATTGAATGTAGTGAACATGGTTGCATCGACAAGACTGACCGATAGCCTCGACATTAATTCAGTAGCGGAATTACTTGATATTGATTATGAGCAAGAGCAATTTCCGGGTATGGTGTATCGCACGACTGACCCGAAGGTGTGCGTATTGCTGTTTCGTTCCGGCAAGGCCGTAGCGACAGGGGCTAAGAGCATGAACGATGTGAATATTGCCTTTGACCGCCTCTACAACGATTTAGACAAGAACGGCTTTGCTTTGTGGGAGTCTACCCACCGAGAAGTGATATTGCAGAATGTAGTGATTACGCACGATGTAGGCCGTGAGTTGCACTTGACGAATCTCTCCTTGATGTTGCCGATGGCTTGCACAGAATACGAGCCTGAACAATTCCCCGGTTTGATTTTCCGACTTTCCGAACCCAAAGCGGTGTGTCTGATTTTCTCATCAGGCAGATGTGTTATCACAGGATGCACTACTCTTGAAATGGCGAAGGAAGCGGCCGATAACCTCACAGCGACAATCAACGAGTTATTGGATGCGTGAGGGGTATGGATGACCCGCTCAAGTGGGATGGCCCACGCAAAGTGGATGATGATTTACCCCATTACCAATTGCACCAATCAAATCCTAATGATGCTTGGAAGGCGAAGGCATGGGATTATCCCGATGATATTGACTTAGGGAATCCCGTAGGACAGACCAACCAACACGGCACACTTCCCGACATCGTTAATTTGTTTTATGAGCGATACGACACGCTCAAGAAAATGATTCGGCGACAATGTGGATTCTATGAAACTAACACGATTGGAGAAGTGAAAGGTCGGTGGTTTGATTTCGTTCATAGCCAAGCCAACCTGATTGGAATTGTTCATTCGGCCAAGCGCACGAAATCAGGCGGCCGCATGGTTGAGTTAGAGGACAAGACCGGCACAATCCGTGTATTCGTTCCCAAAGAAGACCCTAAATCATCCACAATAATGAATGACGATGTGTTGGGGGTCACCGGCAATTTCAATCAAGACGGCACGATGTTTTGGACAAGCCGAGTGGTTTTTGCTGATATTTTGCCGAATCATCAGAACAAAGGTGGGAAGGATTACGACCCTATTTCGATTGCATTTCTCTCGGATATTCATGTCGGAAGCAAGTATTTTCTCCAAGAAGCATGGGATAAAATGATAGCGTGGTTCAACTCGGATGATGAAACAGCGCACAATATCAAATACTTCGTTCTCTCCGGCGATTGTGTGGATGGTATAGGCGTCTATCCCGGTCAGGAAAATAATCTTACAATAGGGGATGTCTATGAGCAATACGAGCAATTTGCCCGAATGTTAGACCAATTGCCCGACCACATCACACCTATAATCCTACCCGGCAACCACGATGCAGTCAGACCGGCGGAACCACAACCCGTCTTGGAAGCCGCAATTCAACAGAAGTTTAATTCAGCACTTCACACAGGCAATCCGGCTCGGCTACGCCTGTCCGGTATTGATGTTCTTTCCTATCATGGGAAGGGTATTGATGACATGGTTCCACGCATGAATCATGTCACCTATGAAGCCCCCGCAGAAGCCATGAAAGAGATGCTCAAGAAGCGGCATCTTGCTCCGATGTGGGGTGAAAGGAATGCCTTATCGCCGGAAGAACACGACCAAATGGTTATCAGGGATATTCCCGACCTATTCGTGACCGGCCATACCCACGCTCATCAAGTGGAATGGTATAGAGGAACTCCCCTTGTTGTGTCATCAACAATGCAAGGCCAATCCGACTTTATGAGGATGATGGGGTATCAACCCAAAATCGGCTATTTGACGGCCTACAATATCCAAAATCGGCAATTCCGCATCATCTCATTCAACGAGTGAGATTGCCTTTTTGTCCTGCCGACCCTCTAACCTGTCGAATTATTTTGCATAGAGGGATTGGGATTCCCCGATAAGTCCATTCATAGGTTGTCGATTCACGGTTTGTTTGAGTCCGAGTCACGAACCCATGCTTGATATATGACCTCATTATGCTTCCGACCATCCGAGAAGAACCCGCTATACACCCTGCTTTTTCTTCCATATATCGGGCCATATCGCCCGCCACTACGGGTCGCTTGAGTTTCTGCAAAGTGCGAAGCAACCAATAATGTTTTTGAGTATTCTTCCCTTTCCACCCTTCATTACGGCAGTTTATATCACAAAAGACACTATTCCCATTCTTGTTGTCGACCGAGTTGGTTAGGGTGCAGTTGGGCTTCCCACACCATTGGCAATCCACCATAATTTTAGGCATCCAATTGAAGCCTACGAATTGATGTTTGCCGAACTTTTCTTTACCGTTGATGATTGCCCGGCCCTGTGCCACGAATAAATCGCAATATTGAGAGCAATAATTAGGGTATAATGACCACCGACGGATTGTTCGGTCGCATTCAGGGTTAGAACATTCTTGAACCATAGAGAGGTATACTCACGGCACGGTAATAACTCTTGTGGTCAAATATCATGTGAAGTTTGAAATACTACACCACCCAATACGAATGTATGAAGGTGCTACATATTGCGTCGTCATTCATGCCTCCTAAAAAATCAGGAGATATGTCTACTTCCAAATTATCAAATACTGATGGAGAGGGGATATACACAGGAGCAAGGATGGGCGGCATACCGGCAGTAGTCGAACAAATCGCCACCCACCTTACCGACTTTGAACATCACTTGTTGATTCCTTCGTCGCTTCCATCCCGTTTATTCCTACGGCCAACTGAATGGAAGGGTAAAATCGCTGTGGAGAAAAGGGATAGCCTCTCCATCCATTTCTTTCCCAATCATGGAGAAATTACTGATTTGGAATATGTGGAATATACATTCAAGGGGATATTAGAACGAGAATACGATGATTTCAATTTTGATGTGGTCGTGACGCATATTGCTCCTGATGATTTGAATATCGTAGGGGTGGAGAAACAATGCCGATGGATAAATGTCACGCACGGTGGGATGCTTTTAGGGCCGTTTGAGGAACTCATAGACAATCATTGGATGATGAGTGAATGGCAAAAGACAAAGTATGAGGATAATACCAAATCCGTAGTGATTCCGATGCCTATTGATGAAGAATTGTTCAAAACAGGGGATGAAGTCAAGGATAACGATATTGTTTGGCATGGGCGGATTGCTCACGAAAAACGAATCATCCCATTATCACACCTATTGGCCGACACGGTTCCCGACAAAACCCTACATATTATCGGTGGCCCCGACCATCACTACACGGAAGAATGGGGCGGAGAGATAGAAAGTGGGTTATTTGGAGAAAACAGCATCCTTCACGGTAGGCTATTTGATGAGGACTTAGCCACCGAATTAAGGAAACACCGCTATTATGTTCTCCCATCTAAATACGAAACCTTCTGCGTTGCACTTCTTGAGGCTCTCTCTTGTGGGTGCGAACCCCTTTGTATCAGACACCCCGCATTAGAGTGGGCTTCACCCTATGTCCGGTTTTACGATTCGTTAGAGGAAATGGCCGAGGCTTTGGCGACTCTCGATGAGGAACCCTACGAAGCCCATTGTGAAGGAATCCACAATACGCATTCGTGGCGGGTCTTGGAACCCCGACTAAGTGCGCTGTTCGCCGGTAGCCCATCCGAGTGTGAGGCTGATGATTCTTATGCTCAAGCCTGTATGGATGATGATGGTGGGCTGACCAATCATTAGAAAACATTATTAACTGAATCCCCTTCCGAGAGATTGCGGAGAGATTGGTGAAACAATAACGGGTGAAGAAACCATTAGGGGTAGGCCGCCCCGATGATATGGGAAACAGCAAGGGTTCAAATCCCTGCCCTCGGCAACATATTCCAACAGTAATTATTAGAAGCAGGTTCAAGTAGGTAATACCCATAGGCTAACAAGCATGGATTCCTGCATTTCCATTCACGACATCGGATTTGTCCGATTAGTGGATACTATGGGGGATGATATGGCCGTTGTGAGAGCCGCAAGGGTTTCCTACGGAGAAGAAAGCAAAGGTGATGATGCCGACCAAAAACTTATCAACTTCATGATGAGTCACAATCACGGCACACCATTTGAGCATATCAATTTTACATTCCATATCAAGTGTCCCATTTTCCTTGCTCGTCAATGGTTTCGTCATCGAATAGGGAGTTTCAACGAAATATCGTTGCGATATACAGAATATGAAGAACAAATATGGCGACCCGATGCTTGGCGAATGAATAATCAAATCAATAAACAATCAAGTGGTGAGGGCAATTTCTCCGAAAAAGAAATTGAATGTCTGAATGGTGAATATGATAATGCTATGGATGCGGCAGTCATTACATACAATGGATTACTTGAGAAGGGGGTCGCAAGAGAGCAAGCAAGAGCCGTATTACCAATGGCGGCATATACCGAGTTCTATTGGACTGTGAATGCACGGAGTCTATTCAATTTCCTCAAATTGCGAATGGCCGATTCTGCACAAAAAGAGATTCAGGATTACGCCATCGCTGTGTATGAGTTAGCCCGACCTGTCGCACCGTGGGCTTTTAAGGCATGGGAATCACTATGAAACGCTTTGAGCCATTTCCGTTTTTCAAAAATTGTTTGTTGCCTAAAATCCCTAAAGAGGAACGGGTGAAGAATAGGGCTTTAGGTATTTGTAAAGGCGGTTGTAATCAACTTACGAGTATAGAGCAGTCGGTTTATCAATTGTGCAACGGTTGTGCATTTCTATATCGGTATTTTGGTGAAGTATGTGATGTTCCCGCTTGTGGGGCGGTTTCCGATGGCTCTATTCGTTTCTCAAGAATGAAGGGCCACATATTGTGCGGGTATTGCCATACTAATTGGCACAAACATAAGGATTGGGCATTTGAAAGGTTCATAGAAGAAAGGGCATCATGGTTAGCCCGCCCTGAAACTTTCGTAAAAGCAGAAGAAGAAGGGTTGGTATCTCCGGTGAAGAATCCTGTCAATTATATGGAGGAGGGGGTATGTCATACTTGCGATAGGATTCTACCTATAAACAATACTCAATATCAATTATGTAGCAATTGTAGGTGGCGATTTCAATATCATGGTGAAGAATGTTTCGTGTGTTCTCGCCCTGCGGCGGTGTGGGATACGGGCGAAGCGGTATATGCTTGTGGAGGTTGTCATAATCGAAAGACCAAATACAATATTTCCTCATACTCTATCCTCAAATATCAAATTGCTTCGCAAACAAATTGTATGATTTGTGATGATGCAATATCTTATGGGAGGGATGGGCAGAAGACTTCAATGAAAGGCGTAGGCTGTGTTGACCACGACCACAAAACAGGAAAAATTAGAGGGGTTCTATGTCATAATTGTAATACGATAGAAGGACTTATTAGTAAGATGGATTGTCCTGAAGAATGGGCAAAGAAATTAGTCAATTATTTGGAAACTCCACCATTGGACATTCACGGCATCCATTAGATAATGTGGATTATGATTACGGTTAAATAGGTGGTAGCCATAGTCTATTTCATGCCGCCCATTATGACGCAAAAGGAGATGTTGATTAACCATTTCCAAATTACCCCGACTATTTCAGGAGTGGAGGCCGCTTCGGTCTACAAAATCCGTTCACTACCCCGCCGTATCTTGGATTTGAAGGAAATAGGCTACGAGTTCGATACTGAATGGCGAAAAGACCCAACAGGCCAACGCTACAAGCGATACACCTTGATTCAATCTCCTGCTAACTGTTAAATACTTGACTGAAAGGTTGGGAACATGATAGCATGAGGCAAGTAGCGGTTTTACTAATCATCACCATCCTTCTAAGTGGGTGTCTTTCCACAGCAGACACAACGGCGGATAAGCCATACATCCCACAAATCGTTGAGCAAAATTGGGAAAATAATTCTTATCAATTTTGGAATATCGCCCCCATGAGCATGGGGAATCAAACCACAGTATCGTTTAACCAAACAGGGAATGTGACCGTCACGGTTCATTTAGAAGTATTTTTTCACGACCCGATATTATGGGCGCAAGGGTATCTGAATTATTCGTTGATTAACGAGAACGAAACCGTGTTCACGCACGAATTGAGTGATGATAAAGCGTTTTTTGAAATCTCTATCGCCAATGTTTCCAATTTGACGATTCAAATAATGGCGAGCGGTTCTGATAATGCCACAGATGGGCAACCCGGCGATTGGTTCATAGGTCAAACCTACGCTGAAATGAAGAAGTGAGCCATCCCAAATAATTTGAAAGCATTAAGTATCGAGAGCCACAAATAAGGGGCATGACCACCCTATCATATAATGAATTATTGGACAGGGTGGCACAAACCGTAAGTGGATTATTCACAACAAGAAAAGCCCCACTTGTGAATAAGAAAGTCAAACTTCCGAGCGGTGAAGTCACCGAAGTAGCCGAAATAGATATGGAAGAAGTTAAGAAGGAGAATCCTATTTACTTGCAGAATCTCAATAAATCCATTCAAGCGGCAATCGAAATGATGAGTAAAAAGGACACGGCGATTATCAAATATCGAGGGCAATTGGCATCAGATGTCCGACAACGGATGCTAACATCACCATTCCTATTGAGTTCATCCCAACAACAATCCGATGGAACCGTAATCGTGAAACGCACGACAAGACCCGGCACTAAGAAGAAAATGGAGAACCTGCTACGCCGAATCAAGCGAGCGGCAGACAAACGGAATATTCCATTTCATTATGTAGTGGGTGAACCTGAAGAAATCACTATCCGACAATGGGATACCGTGTCTATGGCCTCATCCTATCATGAGGATGGTTCGCTGTATGAAGTGGGGGTAATGGTTAGCCTCATCACCAACAATATTCTTCTTACCCCTGAATGGAAGGTGCTTGGGAAGGTTGAAGCAACTTCCGAAACAAATCCACGACCCATCATCCAACCTATGCCTGATTTGTCCCCTGATGAAGTGTTGGCGGTGGACTCGTTCAGAAGCAAACCCTACGACCCTCGCAGGTGCGACCATTGTAATGTCGGACAAAAGAGGGATACTTCCGTTATCATTCAAAACCACAAGGATAAATCGTTGAAGCAGGTCGGAAACAATTGCTTATTTGAATACACAGGGATTGACCCCAAAATGATTCAATACATCACCGAGTTCGTGGCGAGAGGAACCGGCGGTGGTGGAGTATATGGGGTGAAGGAAATCGCCCTCAATTATTTCATGGCTACTTACGCTGACTTTCTGCTTGCACATCCACCTCAACTCAAGCCGGATGAATACTACCGTAGGCATGGTGTGTGGAGTAGTGCATGGTCGGTCTACACCGACAGGGTATTCACAGCAATTACTCATCAAGACCAAGACCCTATGGGTGATATGGGGTATCATAGATACCGTTTCGCCGAGAATGGTGGCAAGACCTACATTACTACTACAAGGCGTGGCCTATCAAAGCCCCTCAAAGGGTCTTGGAACCTGAATACAGGCTACATTCCTTCGGCAGAAGGGAGAGGCTACGCCGAAAAGGTTATCAACTACTTCCAAAAACTTCCACAACTTCCTGTTCAAATGTGGGTAGGTGATGAAACCGTTTTGAAGAACATTAAAGCAGTCATCGAATCAGGATTAGTGATGCGGAAAGAAGGTGGGCGGAACTCAAGGAGTCTACCCCTCGCTGTTTCCATGTTCCCATATCATTATCTATTTACAGACCCACCCGCAAAACCCAAAGCGGCTAATGCCTACTTCCCTGCGAATCAGAATGATGCGGTCATTTCAGCCGGCTACTTGGTCAAACGACAATACCCCCCAAAGAGGACAAGACTTGGCTCGTATATGCATAAGTGGAAAGGGGATGATGGATATTATTTCACAAGTTTCGATACTAACCCACTTCCTGCGGAGATTTGGCTAACCAACTTCACCGTCGGGGGTCAAGATACCTATGATAAAAGAGAAAAGCGAATGAAAATCAATATTATGTCGCACACTACACAACCGAGCGGTTCGGTGAAAAGTCACGCATATCAAATTAAATCTCCGGGAAGCGGGGGGATGACGGGTCACTATCCGGCCAAATACCATGATACTGTGAAGAATGTGAAGGCATCAGTAGCAGGACTACATAATTTCACTTCATCATGGGATGGCGACACTAAGACGATTGTATCGTTTGTGACTGATAACGGCCACAACCTAAAGTGGTTCGCAAGCCCTTCATACAATACACTCCCACCATCCGGTTCTCAAGTTATTCTTCAATCCTTCCGAATTAAGAAACACGGGGCATACAAAGGGAAGAACGAAACCAACATTGACGCTGTTCAATGGTCGTATGACTCATCAGGGGGTGTGCAGGGTAAAATATACGAAACCGAATCCCTTAAATACATGACGAAATCTCAAGGGTTTATGGCGAGTCAATTCAGGCATAAGAGTTCATTCACAAAGGAACAGAATGATTTTGAGGACAGTTTCATCAAGTATAATAATTTGAATTATCATACTACGCAGTATGGTGATGGTTCGGAGGAATCCCCTATTAGAGAACATTACAGTTTAGGGATTGGTGAAGCATTTGAAGGGGCTTACCCTTATAGGTGGAGGCAGGAACAGGAACCACTACCAACCCTTCTTAGTGACCAATACGCCGAAATAGTGGATGATGTCGTGAGGGCGACGAGGCTAAATATCGCCGATGAAGATAGGCAACAACAAATGAATCGTGAAAATACCATTCTAAGAATGTATTGGGCGTTCACAGGAACATGGTATAACCACCTTCCTACTCACATACCTAATCAAGAACAAATGTTTTCTTCTTTGATTTCCGCCGAGCAATTTGTCAAGGACAATCCTGAAGTAAAGACTATCACCTTTGATAATTCCCCCTCACGAAGAGGGCATTATGGGAGTTCATCAAGGTCGGATAAGCAGGATTTTAGAGCATACTCCACACTACTTCCGCCCCATTCAGTCATTTTGGGAGAGCAGATGGTGAGGGGTGGACAGACTATGCAGGTGCGGTCACCGCATGAGGCCACAAGGGGGCAGGGGTCTTGGCTATCCCCCTCTCACGATGAGCGACTAAACATCACGAAGCCAAAGCCAAAATACTACACTACTCGCTACATGGGTGCAAGGGAGATACCACCTATTAGTGATTGGCCTACTCAAGAGCAAATGGATAAGTGGTATGTTGTGTTGAAAAACGCCCTTAAGGGAACAACCGATGTGGAGATGGAAGGGAAGTGGCACTCATTCGTCGCATGGATGAAGGCCAATAGCAATCAAGCCAACCCGCTTGGACTAAGGCAGGACTCACGGTATGGGAGATATGCCAAGCACTATTGGATGCCGTTGCAGGGTGACATAGCCTCACAAATTGCATGGGGTAAAAATTATGAAGGACATGGCGATTTGGTGAAATCCATTAGGGATAACCTCAAGGCGAGAATCAAGGCCGACAAGGATGCTCTCAAAACCCTTGATGGGGTATGAATGTGCAATTCACCCCGCACACCGAAACCCGTTTATTCATCAATGATGTTCATGCGCCCAACAGCATCGGTGGGCTGTTGTTTATACTGTCCACCGACCATGAGGGCGAGTTAGAATTGAAGTGGGCTACAAACCCTGAAGAAGTGGTCGAGGCGGCTATCGCTTGTGCTGATATTCAGATGGCTCACGACAACACCGGCAACACATGGTCGGGCAAGCACATTCTTCATTTCATCAAGTCTGTTCCAATCACCCGTAGGCAATATAACGGCATAGGCATACTACGCTAATACGATTTCCGCCGGTTTGTGATTATCAAGAGTGATATAATCCACCATCCATTCCCACCATTCCTCATCTAAGTCGTCAGGCTTAGAATCGAGAGAAGGCCACGGGTAGGCGTCTATGAGCCACCCTGTCCATTTCTCAATTTCGTAATTAGTCTTAGTGGATTCTACCGATGTGGTGCGCTTCACCAATGCCGATGGAACATGGCACAGCGCATAGTCCTTAGCCAACCTCATTACAAAATCCGTGTCCTCGCACGACATGATTTCTTCATCAAAGCCCCCAATTTGCTCAAAGGCAGGTCTTGAAACCACTAAGGATGATGGATAAATGGCTTTCACCATGAAGTAGTAATAGAGTCGAGTAGGTTCAAACCGCTCCACCGAATCGTAAGGTGACCAAACCAATTTCCCTTCTTGTTTTCCACCCTTGAGTGGGCTATGGAATGTGATGGGAGAGTAGCAGACGCCCCATGCACCCTGCACGGGTCTTGAATCCAACGAGGCAACCATTTTCTCAAGGTAATCACTATCCCATGTATCGTCACCGTCGAGGAACGCAACGAGTGGGGCGGAACCTGCCTTCACCCCTTGATTCCGAGCATTGGAAACTCCAATTTCGGATTGAACGAAGTAATTAAATCTGTCATCAGAACCTTCTATTAAATATGCCGCTTCACCATCCTTAGATGACTGCGAGGATTCCACCACCCACACTACCCAATCTTGGAATGATTGATTCTCAACCGATGTCAAGCAATCCGCCAATTGTGAGAGTGGGATATTGTGAATCGGGATGATAATATCTACCTTCGCCATGTTCTCTCACCGTGCTACATTCTACTTAATGGTTGAGGTCGAATCCATTAAGTAGGTCGTGGACAATAATAAATGGTATGTCGGATACCCAAGTGATTCAAGCCCTACGGGAGAAATGCGTCGAAGTGCAGGAAAAACGCAAACACTTAGAATCTGAATACAATGAAATGCGGGTATCTCTTGAGAAAGAAGAGAGGATGCACAAGAAGGAATTATCGTTGCTTTGCGACCATGAGTGGACAAGGGAAGCAGTAATGTATTCCGAACTCTACTGCAAACATTGTCATGTATTCAAGATGGAAGCCGACAGACATAGGCAGGATGAATACACTCGACAGCGCAAAGAGGAGGAACAAAAGGATGAAATCACCTGTTGATTCAAGAGAAACTATTTGTTGTCTAAAGTCGATAAAGAGGGATGATGAATTACTCACCCATCGTAATTCTCTTGAATTGTGGTTGGAGAGGCGTAGTCATATCATGGCGTTTTTCCGCACACTCGCATCAATGGCCGCCGCAGGACTCACAGTAGTAGTGCTTTACAGGGTGTGGTAATATGTCAATTCGTATGATATTACGCCCGTGGTGGGGTTTTGTGACGCTTCAACCCATTATCCTTTTGTGGTTTTGGTTATTTTCGGATGATTGGTGGAGTAATTATCAATCGCTCGGTTGGCCCCTCCAAATTATTTCCACAGTATATCTCATTCCAATGTATGAATTGTATGAACGCTTTTGGAACGGTCTTGAAGTCGAAGCCGTTAAGTAGGTGTTTGCTCCAATCTTTATCATGCACCGTTTACAAAGCCTACGATGTTATCTCGCAGGGCCGATTGATAATGCCCCTGATGACGGAGTGGGGTGGCGATTAGCCCTCTATCCATTACTACAAGAATTGGGATGCACCATTCTTGACCCCTGTGATAAACCTATTAAAGAGTCTAAGTATAGAGAAATTGACGATGAGAAACAGGCTATGATGGCTCTAAAATCTAATGGTCGGTTCTTGGAACTCGCCCAACGAATGAAACCAATTGTTCATTATGATTTGAGAATGGTGGATATTTCGGATTTCGTAATTGCGTATCTTCATCCGCAGGTTCCCGTATTTGGAACTGTCCATGAAATAGTCAATTCGCTTAATCAGCGCAAACCAACACTCGTTGTGGTGGAGGGTGGAAAAGAGAATGCCCCCAATTGGCTATTCGGTATAATGGATTATCACTTCATTTTCGATTCGTTTGAGAAATTGGCGGTCTATCTAAGACAACTTGACGATGGAACTATTGCGGGTGATTTATCCCGATGGGTATTCTTTGAGAATAACCTATATGATTCACCCGATGAGGAATGAGGGGGATGAGTCATGGCTACGATTACCTTAATGCAAGGCGATGTTATCAAACAACTTAGATTACTTGATGACGATTCAATTGATGCTATAATTGCTGACCCCCCGTATAATCTAATTTTCATGGGTAAAAATTGGGATAACAAAGGCACACCTAAGCAGTTTGAAGAGTGGTGTTGTGAGTGGGCTACGGAATGTTTGCGTGTGCTTAGAAGTGGCGGGTATCTGCTTAGTTTTGGCGGAACGAGAACATTTCACCGTATCACATCAGGAATTGAAGATGCAGGATTTGTTATCAAAGACTGTCTATCGTGGAATTATTGTTCCGGGTTCCCAAAGAGCCACAATATCAGTAAAGCGATAGATAAGAAGAAGGGTCGAAAGCGTGAAGTTATTGGTGTAGGCCGAAGTGGTGCGCCTGAAACCCATACATCGTCTTACAATATGAGTAAAGGTGGGAGTTCAAAAATGGGTGGTGATTATGAAATCACTAAAGCGGCCTCAACAGATGCCAAGCGTTGGGAGGGCTACGGAACTGCTTTGAAACCCGCTTGGGAACCTATCATTCTTGCTCAAAAACCGTTCAAGGGAACGATTGTGAACAATGTGCTTACGCATGGTGTGGGCGGTATGAACATTGATATTTCCCGCATTCAAGGTGGTGAAAAGCATGAAGGGTGGAAACCTTCAACTTTTGATAAGCGGAATAAATCGGGATTGTCCAAAAGTCATATTGCAGGTTCAAAAAATAGAACCGCCGAAGAAAATAACGCTGTTATGAAGGATGCTCAAATGGAATCTATTGAAAAAATGAATATGGATGGTAGGTGGCCCGCCAATACCATATTCGATGAAGAAGCAGGTCGGATTCTTGATGAACAAAGTGGCATTTCAAATGCAGGTGGTATATCTCGCTTCTTCTATTGTCCTAAGACCCCTAAGAAGGAAAAAACCTGTATGGGTTTTGTTGAGAATAAGCATCCTACTGTGAAGCCTCTCAAGTTAATGGAATATCTTGTAGCCCTTGTATGTCCAAGTGGTGAGGCTATGGGGCGAACTCCTGTGGTATTGGACTGTTTCGTAGGGAGTGGTTCAACAGCGATTGCGGCACATCGCTTAGGCTTCGATTGTATCGGTATCGACGCCGATGAAGAATCATTGGAAATCACCTATAATCGTTTGATGAATGATTGGCGATTGGAGGATGCCCCCAAACCTACTATCGAGGGCTTTATTCTTGATGAGGCAACCGAAAACCAATTGGATTATATTGGTAAGTTGGGTGGAGAACCCACACCGAATATGACTAAAAGGCAAGCAGGTAATTTAATTGATGAATTGAAAGCCCCCTCAAACATTGATTACCACAAGGCTTAATAACATGAATGCGTTAGGATAGGTCAATTGGAGATGAAACCATGGATAAGCCTACCCGCACAATTTATGACACGCTAATTTCATTCCGTGATGTTTGGTCACGCACTAACTACCCTGATTTCATGGGGTATTTCTTTTCGGAGATTCCGACCGATAGCCCCCAATATGATGATGAATACCACTTGAACCGATGGATTCAATTCCGAGATACTCCACTTAAGTTTTTCTGTGATGTGGATATGGAGAATCGCCGAATACTGTGCGACCTCATTGAAAATAAGGTGATTGAATGAGTGAGTATGCACTTTACTCACTTGGATTACTCATTTTGTTTATGGGTGGATTTACATATCTCTTTCAACATTTTACAACTATCTACGAGAAGCAATTTGACTTGACCGATAAACTCATTAGCCACTTTCAAGAAAACGATGAGGATACGCCCTCACCTTCGTTGGAGAAAGTTCGCACGGATGAATACGATTGGTCGACTATGGAATTAGGGTTTGCCGACCCTTCAGAAGAGGAATAATCGTAGTCTTTAAGTAGCGGTTCAACCAAACGAACCGTATGAACCCATTAAGAATGCCACAGGAATACTACGCTTCAAACCAACCATTAGTCGATGTCGTAGTCTATACTATTGCCCTTGCCGGAACATTAGGGGCCACAACCGCCCTGATATGGGCCGGAATTGAAGGAAGGAACGGAACCACTCAAGAAGTCGCCAATCGGCAAGCCATTTCGCTTGGAAATCTTGGATTGCTTGCAGGAAGCCTCTTTGCCGCAAGTCAATACTTGAAGAAGGCTGGAATTGTCTATTGAGGGATTTTATGATGCAGAAAACAGGTCGTGCGAAAGACCCGATACTCGGTTCGCCCAAGTGTTCGGTTTGTGGCGACTTGGCCGTTCATGTATTGAAGCGAGGGGAGATTGTTCTTTGCGACAAGCATTTTGGACAGCGATTCAGAACATGGGCAGGTCGTTCAGAAGGTCAAGCCTACAATTGGGCATACAATGAAGGCCATTCCGATTCCCGAAAAGAGGAAGGCTACAACCCAATAAAATCTAAACAGGATTTAGTGCCTTTCCATCGTATCCTTAAACAAAAGGGTGCAGAATCATTCGACGAGTTTGAATGGGAATCAGCCGGTATGGATGACTTGGATATTGATGACTTACCGTGGGAATCCGTAGCAGACCGCCCCGTGTGGGGGGCGAAAACGATGAAAAACACCATGCTATGCACAGGCGGTGGGCATTATTTGTTAATAGACCCAAGCCATGTGATGATGCTATACAGCGACGGGGCAGAATCAGCCAAAGGATTGAAAAAGCCAAACGGCCAATCAGCACCCAACATACCTAATATTGCCTTCGATGGGCCGACTGCAACCAAGACGGTTAGAGAAATGAAAGCCATTCTCAAAGAAGCAGACACCCTCATCAATTTCAAGAATGGAACATACGCCACGGATTATATCAAGCAAGCCATTATGAAGTTGCCTATCAACACAGAAGTCACACTTCAAAATGGCACAGCCTCTAATTACCCACTCAAAATGACCTTCGATTTCAAAGGGAAAACCTATCATTATCTCCTTGCTCCAAGAGTTTCAGACGATTGGGATGAGAAGATGAATACATCAGGCGTCACACTCAGCGCAGAACCGAGGGGCGAACCTTCTGATGTGATAGACGATAACAAGATTTTCTTGGATGATTTGGGTCAGTTGGAGGATGATGATTTACTGCCTGTTGGAACGAAGGTGAGAAGTTATGACTTTCCCGGAATTGACTCATCTTACATTGAAGGAGTAATTGAGAAGATTGCACCTTCGCCACGATGTTCTCCTGATTGTATGCACTACCACATACGCACGACCAAAACCGTTAGACAGGGGGAAGAAACCAATGAGGATGCAATCGGAGAGATTTTTATGACTCACCCCTATGAGGATTATGGATGGGAACGCAAATTAGCCAAGCGTATTCAAGTTATGGATGCGGAATCAATCCCCGGTGATAGGAGATTGGAGAGATATTTGGATACCCAAACCAAGTTCCAAAACAACCCAAACAAAGCGAGTATAATTAGTGATAATCCAAAAAGGGAAGGAGAATCTATGGCTCAATGGGAGCGCAGACTTCATAGTATATCCGATGAATACGATGCAGAATCCGAGGATGACTCCGTGAAAATAGAGTTTTCTAATCCATTTTCCACAGGGTTTTTCGCCGCAATAGGAGTCACCGTAGGATTAGTCACTACCGCCGTAGCGGGGGCATTGATTGTTGCAGGGGCGGTAGGAAATGAGTGATGAAAAACATTCCATATTTCAGAATCTCAATTCTACTATCATTGTTGGTGCGGTTTTTGCCGCAGTAGTTTCCGAGTATATCCACCCACACCCGTATGGGTTGTATTTCTTCCCATCCCTCCGTATGGAGATTGGCGGAAAGACCATTCATATTCATCATTGGATTTTGGCTCTCGGTATTCTCGCTGTCTATGCACGATACCCATTCAAGAATATTTATGCTAACTCATTGACTTTGGGTGCATTGATTGGGATTTTAGCACAAGGGGTGTCTTATTCCACCGCACATTGGATTCTATATGATGAGGAACTTTATGCGGAAGCCCGATATGCAGGAAAAAGGTCGGTTGCGGAATGAAAATAGCCTATGGATTGGCCGGAGAAGGTAGAGGACACTCAACACGGGCGATTGCCGTGGGGAGTAAATTGATTGACGCAGGTCACGATGTCACCTTTTTCACTTGTTGTGATGCTATTGAACCATTGACCGAACAATTCGGTAGTCATCGGATTTACGAAATGCCTACTCCTCGCCTTCAATACGCACCTGATGGAACAATGTGCAATTGGCGAACTTCATTAGCCACTTTGAGGTTTTTCAACGAGAACCGGCCTAATATCATCAAATTGGCTCGTATCTTGCGTGAGGAAAACTATGAATTAGTTATTTCTGATTTTGAACCGCTTTTGTCGAGGGCATCTAAACCGGCCAATTTACCCTACATTTCAATTTCCAATCAAGCATTTAGCAAGGTATGTTCCCTCCCTTTCAAGTATTGGTGGAAAAACATGAAAGTTAGGGTGGCCTACGATTTTGTATCGCCCGAACCCGACTATACCATTGTCATTAAGGCTGTGGAATATCCCTGTGTAGCCCCTAATACAACATTTGCGGGGCCATCCATCAGGGATAATGTGGTGGGCAGAAGGTGGGTAGGGGATAAAGCCCATATCCATGCATATCTTCGGCCAAGTGTGAAGGCAATTCTTCCCGAATTAGGAAAATATGCGGAGAGGAATGGATTACGAGTTAAACTCTATGGGGGGTTGGACTACGACCACCCATTATTCGATAACATCAAGTCATCTAACGATGGATTCATTGAGGATATGGTTTCATCCCGATTTGTGGTGGCTACGGGTGGTGCTTCGCTGTTAGGAGAACTCGCATATACGGGAACACCTGCTATTCTCATTCCTGAACCAAACCAAATTGAACAGGAAATCAACGCTATGCTCGCACGGGACACATATCCACACATTGATTACATCACTCATAACGATTTCACATCGGAAAAACTTGATGAAATGGTAGGAACGCTACATGGTATGGGAGAATCCTATGCTGACGATGGAACCAACGAGGCTTACGAGGCTATCGAGCAGTATATGAAGGGAATGTGAGGCTTTAGGTAGGTAGTGGCTATTAGGATAACTCATGGCGAGTTGTCCGTTTTGTGGGTGGCCTTGTTTGAACACCAAAGCCCACACCATTATTGATAAAGAAGTGGTGTTGTTGATGTGCAAATCTTGTAATGCACAAGGAACATTTACGAAACCAATCCCTGATGAGGTCGAACCCTAATGGACTACCCGTTTTGGGTTCAGGATTCTCACGATAACGAATGTGTGCATATCACCGAAGCCGGTCAGTTATGGGTGCATATTCCGATATGCAATCGTGATGATACCACACCAATCAAATTAGGCAGGGTCTTGAAGTCATTAGTGGATGCAGGGATTTTGATTTCAGAAGGTTCAGGAACGGCTACACATGATAAGTGGAGTCGGTTGGGGATTTTCAATTCATCAATCACCGAAGCAGGGAAATGGGCAATAGTCTATTACCTTGATACGGAATTAGATTTTCACGAATACCGTTATACATCGGAGTATGAGTCTGATGAATGGTTAGATATTGTCGTGGATGAGGTGAAATGATGGGATATGTAATCAGGATTTCAGGCTCTCACATTGAATACTTCTATGATGAGGATAAATACCATGGTGATGAGTTGATGGATGGTTTGGTGAAATTGGGTTTGTTGAATAACCATGACCACAAGTTCCCATATCAAGGACATCGGTTCGCATTCTTTGGCACAGTAGCCCCTGATGTGGTATCTGCGCTGTTGATATTCCTTGTGGATGAATTGGAATTGAAAGTGGGAACTGATATATCCTCTAACCATTATTTTCAGCAACAGGGGTATTTAGTGGGTGAACGCTCCGATACCACCGTCAATGAATTAGCGATAGAGGCCGGATGGCCTACACTTCCCTCACTTCCCGAAGCAGTTGAAACGATAAAAGCCTTCACAGATAGGATTATTGAGGAAGGCAACGCTTAATAACATGATTGAGTGTGGATAGATTATGGCTTGGGTAATAATGATGACTCGTAGTATTGATGCGGGGGTAGAAGTCGGTGGCCTTGTTTTCAAACATGAAGCGGATGCCGAGGAACATTCTCAAAAATACACACTCACCGGAGAGTTCGATGAAGTGTGGCTTGAATATGTGACTCTTTGTGGATTTAAGCAAGGAGGGGTTGAATAATGACATTACCGACGAGGCAAGGGAACAGCCCCCATTACAAGGTAGGGCAGATGGTGAGAAACAAACATACCGGCGTGGTCGAACCAATCCAAGAAGTCCTTGATGTAATGTCATACAATGAAGCGAAAGAGCAGAAAGAAGCCATCAAGGTCTGTGTATTAGGAAATAATAATCGCTACAACATGGAAAACATGACTAATCATTGGGAAATCGTAGATTAGTGACGCCGAATAGTGGCGTTGGTGATTTCTGAACAGTCATCAAATCGTAGTCTTGACTCGTTCATTGACCGAACACATTAAATACTATTAGTCAAGCGGCCGAACATGGGATGGATTCTCAAAATAAGAATAGAAACCGACGAGTATGTGTATGAGGAATGGATTGACGCATCCAAGACGGTTCCACTACCGCAAACGCCGAATTAAGAGTCTTATTGTGTCAAATAAGAACCTTCAAGTAGTCCGTGTGAGTCTATATCAACCGTGCGGTTGGTTCTTGTTGATGCTGGATTTTTTGTCCAACGCTTAGGAAGGCATTGGGGGCCGAGAGGAAAACTCCGCAAAATATATCATTTAATGAAATCTCGTAAGCGCACACGCAAGCAATTCAATATTGCCGTGAGCAAAGAATTACAAAACGATATTAGGTATCTACAATTTCGTTTGCGACAGGCAGGGTGCAACCCACATAGTAGCGAAACGAAAGTGATAGTCTGTTATGATGGCGTCAAGGCGTGGCAAAATCGAGGAATCTTATTTCCTGAATACAAGGCCAATAGGAATAAGGGGGATAAGAAGTCAATATCTGCCGCCGAACATGAGGGCCAAGACCTGCGGAAGCAGTTAGTGAGTGCAGGGCTTGACCCGATGGAATTAGGAAAAGAATGGGAAGGACAGTATGATACGAAGTTGGAAGCGGATGATTTGATAGCGCACGAAGTAGTCAAGAGTGAAACCTATGATGAAGTATGGGTATTGTCCGGTGACAAAGACCTTTACCAATTGTGGGCGTGTCGCCCGGATTTGCATATTCACAATTTTCAAGCGGAAATCAAGAAGGATGATGCGTGGGAAGAGATAGGCTACATTGATTGGGAGTATTTGCCCGATTGGAAAGCCATAGTGGGTGATTCATCCGACAACATTCCCGGTGTTCCCGGCTTTGGTGCATCTACGGCATCCTTTTTAGTTAAGACCTACGGGGGTCTTGAATCTATCCCATCCTATTACTTCCGCACCTATACGGTCTTGAAACCTGAACTATTGAGTGAAGCATTGACGACATGGCGAGAAGAACATGGGCTGAATAAGACGGCAACGAAGGAACGATTTGGCTACTTTTGGGGGCAGTTGGAAAAGCAAAAACTCGCAGAAGTCAAGGGAGAACATTTTGAATTACTTAGGCCGATACTTCCTGCGAACATCATTGGCAAGTGGTTTGAGGAAATAGATTATTGGGAACGAGCATTCTTATATCGGCAACTCATTAAACTTCCCTTTGTTGGTGGGTGCGCTGTGAGCATCCAAGAGGTAAGTAGCACGATATGAAGCATTAAGTAGGTCGTGAGCCATAGGGGGAAATGTGTCCGAACCATTACTCCATGAAGTTCTCATTGATATACGCCTACTCGATGAAGCACTCGATTTTGTAGGGCCACAAAGTGACCACAACCATAGGCTTGCATATCATCTATTAACCCAATTGAAAAGAATGGGGACTCTTTGGCGACAAACTCATCAAGTAATTCTCTATCACGGAGAATCTGAACCGGAATTGGATGATTCATTTGCTATTCATCTTGATGCTTTGGCCGCCAATTTGTCGACCGAATGGCCTCCCAAAAAAGAGGAATAATAATGCCATACATACCTCATGCCGATAGAATGACTCTAAACCACACTCTATCTAATTTGGGTGCGAGAATCAAATGCTATGAAGAATATGAAGGCATCCTGAATTACTGTATTTCCACACTTCTGAATGATTTACTCACAGACCCCCTCACCTACTCACAAATCAATCGACTTATTGGCGTGTTAGAGTGTGCAAAATTGGAACTTTATCGACGCATAGCCGCACCACACGAAGATAAGAAAATAGAAGAAAATGGAGATGTGTATGGTGCTACGAGCGAGTGACGCTTACCATATCCCAAAAGGGTGCTGTCCGTTATGTTCCACTAAGACCATGCACAGGATGATGAGCATTAGGATAGGATTTTATGAATGCGGATGTGGTTTCGCCGAAAAGGTTAAATAGAGCCACCTACTCGCAACGGTTGGAGATAACATGAAAAAAGACCGGACACTCAAAATGGCTGTTGAGGTCATTCTCGATAATGCGGTAGCAAATCCGACCGAGGAAAACCTGATAGGAAGTTCCGCAGGTATCGCTTTCATTTGGGCAAGGTTGGCTTCGATTGGGGGTGAATCGCCGGATTACCTACGAGATGGCCTCGTTCAATTATTAGCCATGTTGGAAACCATCAGGAATGAGGATAGTGGCATTAGAGTCACCCAAGAGGATGCGGATTCCATGATGCGAAAATATGGTGGAATGATTAGTGATGATGCTATCACAGGTGTATTTGCGGTGATTTTCAACTTGGCACAGGTTGAAGAAATCCTTGAGCCGGAGATGGCCGACCCCACAGAAGATGGCGGATTTTCCACAGACTTTGTGCAAGAGTTTGAGTGAAGCAAAGCATGAAGTAGGTGGTTATGCATCATCATAGATGATGCGAGAAGTTTTAACCACCGTTGATGTCAACGAGGACATTTGGTTTTCTACCACGCTCAAAGCCAACAATACTACACGCCTTCCCGAAGGCGATTTTAGGTTGGAAACAGAAGGAGAGATGTGGGGCATAGAGAGAAAAACATGGGGTGATGCTTTATCTTCATGGAAGTCGAAACGCATTGAAGACCAACTCTCCCGTCTAATCGTCAATTGCACCCACGCAATTCTCGTCATTGAGGGCAACCCTGATAGAATGTATGGGGCGGATAAGCAACAACGCAGAAACCTACGCCAATTCTTGAACCGCATGAGCCTTGAGGTTTGTCCGGTGGTCTACACCGATTCCAAAGAGGATACTGCCGCATACCTGCTACATCTGCGGAAGCGGATAGAGCATGAACAGGTAGGATTCTTAGTGAGGAAGGTCACGGTCGTTAGTTCCACCCGCAACAGGCATCATGCGCTGTTGGAATCCATACCGAAGGTTGGGCGAAGCACGGCAAAGAAATTGTATGAGCATTTTGGCAGTATTACGGCATTAGTGAAAGGACTCGATGGAGATGCCCCCGATGGAATAGGGATGAAAACATGGGAAGCAATCAGAACATTTCTAAGCGAGGAATGGAAACCAACAGAACGAGAAATCATTTATGAGGCGACTTGAAATGGGATTCATTCAATACTGCGATATTTGCGGTCAGCCAATTCAAATAGGAGAAGCAACAACAAATAGACACGGCCGACCTGTCCATTTGCGGTGTGTGAACAACATAACCTACAAAGCCCCGTGGGAAGTATGATTTGCAGGTAGTCATTAAGTAGCGAGAGGGATTAACAATCACCATGACCTTTGGTGTAGGTGTGTTTGACCACTCAAGTGTGGCAGGGCCGTTAATGAGTTATGAGGCAGATACTTTTGGTGCAGAACAGGTAAGCAATCCTTGTGATGCTGATTATTTGAT
>LWDU01033411.1_pt1 | contig 39868 bp, 31 predicted proteins | sample 727161 | NCBI WGS metagenome assembly LWDU01 (sample SAMN04566230, study PRJNA314399) | hydrothermal vent metagenome | isolation source: deep sea hydrothermal plume seawater | place: Mexico: Gulf of California, Guaymas Basin | collected 2004-07-11
CCCTTCGTCTAGTGGCCTAGGACTCCGGCTTTTCACGCCGGCAACAGGGGTTCGAGTCCCCTAGGGGTCATTAAGCCACAGGTGCAATCCATCTGTGGCTTTTTGCTGCGCTAACCTACAAACTCAGGCTCAATCAACTCTGGAATAACGCCGCACTCAAACCCTCGCTTGAGCAGTAACCTGACTGCCTCGCGGCCTTTTTCTCCGAAGTCTACGGTCCAATCGTTGACATACATACCAACGAATTCATCGGCCATCGAGCGATCTAAGCCTCGACCGTAGCCTAACGCGTAATCCAAGGCGGGAGCCCGGTTTTCAAGGCCATGCACAATCGATTCTTTTAGCAACGCCGTAACTTCAAGCATCGTTTCTTCGCCCATGTCTTTACGAATTCCATTGCAACCCAAGGGCAGTGGCAATCCCGTTTCTTCATCCCACCAAACACCCAAGTCAACAACTAACTTCAAGTCTTGACTAGCGTAAGTTAACTGACCTTCATGGATGATAAGCCCAGCATGAACTTCTGCACCCTCAAAGCTACCAGCTTCAACGACATTCAGAATTTCATCAAACGGGACAACGACATATTTAAAATCAACACCCATGCACATTCGCAGAGCGAGATAGGCTGTCGTCAGAGTTCCAGGGATCGCGATCGTGGCATCGTTCAATTCAGCCAAACTAACTTCTTCTCGAGCAACCACCATCGGGCCGTACTTATCGCCCATGCTCGCTCCACACGCACAGATGGCATACTTGTCCGCCAAGTGAGCATACGCGTGCAAGCTCAAAGCGGTAAGCTCCAAATCAGCCTCGAATGCTCGGCGATTTAAAGTTTCAATGTCCACAAGTTCGTGGCTAAATTCATACTTGCCGGTGTCAATTGTATCACGGGCTAACGCATAAAACATAAATGCGTCATCAGGGTCGGGACTGTGCCCCACGTGAATTTGAATCTTTCCTATTTCGTTCAACCTTGCACCTCGTTATCTAAATATCGTCGTTATAGTGGTTTCAACTACGGTTATTAAAGTAAACCGCAAGCTGTTTAATTCATTCACTGCGTCTATTAATATACCGATTGCCATCGTGGTTGTGCAGTCAACCAAACACGAAAAAATCAGAACCCGTCCACAGATAGCTTTTTCAATTCAGCAATGATATCTGCGACGCTAGGTCGATCACCAAAATAACTTCCGCGGCGCGCGTATTGCAATATTCCCTGTTTATCAATGATAAACGTAGCTGGACGATTGCTGATTTCCGTATGAATACGCATCTGAAACGCAACGCCATACATCGCACTTACAGTTTGAGTGGGATCCAATAGCAAGGGATACTGCAGGTCTGCATCGGCCAAACCTGCGTCCTTTAAAAGAGATTTAGCCGAATAGGACTCGTGAGGGTCGATGGCAATAACGGCCGCACCGCTGCCCGATATATTTTTTTGTTGATCACGCAACTGCGCGAGTTGACCGTGGCACACCGGTCACGTATCGCCATAGATAAACACTAGGACCACAGCCTGTTTTCCACGAAAGGAATTTAGCGATATCTGTTGCCCCGTTAAACTCTGCAACTGGAAGTTCGGGGCAGGTTTACCAATAGTAGCGGATGCAAGTCGTGCTGGGTCCCAAGCTCGTAGCTTTTGAACCATGGCTTGAGAAACCGCATGACTTCCACGTTCTAGTGCATATCGCAAATGCCAACGCACGTCTCGATTCGTCTCATTCTTGTGAAGTTGCTTCAGTAGTTGAGAGAAATCCATATTGCCCTGCATGCCCAGTGTATCTGCTGCATACAATCGAACAGTAGCATTAGAGTCGTTCTTTGCAGCATCGGCGATTGCCTGATGTGGTACCTGCGGGGATAAAAAACTTAACGCCTGAGCCGCTAATATCCGCTGTGCAACATCTTCACCTTTCAGTGCCTTTAGCAATACGGGTACCGCTGCTGCGTCGGACTTGACTAACGATTGCAGGGCCAACATCCGAACTTGCCAACCGCGGTCGTCGGCTGGACGCATGGAGTTACGAGCGGCAGTCCAAGTCGTATCATCCCACTGCTGAGAAAACCACCGTAGTGTTTCCGCAGGTGCCGCCGGTACAACCAACGATTGTGAAACTGTTTTTGGTGAATCAGCATCCTGAGCACTGATCTGTGTAATGCCCGAGGCGAGACAAAGAAATAATGCCGTCTCCCAATAACTCCACATCACACGACTATTGGTACAACACATAGCAATTCACCCCCAAAATTATTGTCTCCCTCATCAATACCCAAATGATTATACCATTGTGAATTCCCCGCCGTGCTTCCATAAGTATTTACCACAGCATTAACATGGCCATTGGCAACACCAATAAAACCAGAACACGGATGCGTTGATATTAAGTAGAACAGGCAGCCACTACAGTTCGTTTCCCGTTGAGTTGATGCGCCGGGTCAACATTCAAGTCTGCAACGGTCGGGGAATTGGATTGATGCACACATTCGGAACAACCCGAATGCTCAGCAATTCTCGCACTGCCAATACAAGTGCAGGAAACGGAAGCGGGATAGCCAATTTAAGTGGATCGACGTCGGATTCCTTCATCTGACAACCACGCATCTCCCGATAGCCTATGTTACGACGACGAATTATTATTCATTATATCGATTCGCCGACAATCCACTCGGAGAACCTCATCATGCTAGTACTTTCAAGAAACACCAATGAAAGCATCGTCATTGGTAACGACATTACGATCACTGTCGTGGCCATACAGGGAGATAAAGTCCGTCTAGGCATCAACGCTCCTAGGGAAATCCCCGTTCATCGATTAGAAGTTTACCAAGCGATTGCGGAACAACAGAATATGCAATCGACAACGAGCATCTCTTAACCCCCCCGCGCCTGTGCGATCATTTCCTCGGCACCAAGCCCGCTGAGTTCTTCGGCAACATTTCGTCCCAAACTAGCCGCTTGCGATAACTGGCTGTCCAGTTCTTCTGTCAAAAATTCGCAACGTTGCTCAACATCACACCGCTCGGTCCCGTCACCGCTGAGCACAACAGCGGTAAGCACTAACGCGTTATTTTCAAATCGCCCCCAGGCTGCGACCGGTGCCAAGCAACCAGCCCGTAATGCCTGCAACATCGTGCGTTCAGCTGTCACTGCTACAAACGAACGATCGTCACACAATAAATCAAGAACACTTCGCACATGTGAATCACCACCTCGGCATTCAATTCCTAGTGCACCTTGCCCTACCGCCGGTATCATGATTTCAGTCGGAATGACATGCGAAATTCGATCAAACAACTCCAAGCGTTTCAAGCCAGCCTCCGCAAGGACAATTGCATCATATTGACCTTCGTCCAACTTTCTCAAACGCGTATCAACGTTTCCTCGAATGTCTCGCACATTAATGTCTGGACGTTGACTCAGAATCTGTGCTGCCCGCCGCATGCTACCCGTGCCGATACAAGCGTTAAGTGGCAAATCATGCAAACTGCACCCAGCAGATGACACCAACACATCGCCAATGGTTTCCCGCTTGGGCACGCAAGATAAACAAAGCCCCTCGACGTCATCCGTTGGCAAGTCTTTGAGACTGTGTACAGCAAAATCGATTTCTTTTGCCAGCAACGAACGTTGAATTTCCTTAGTAAATACTCCTTGTGACCCAATCGCACCGATTGGGCCATCAAGTACATCTCCCGAGGTCGAAATCTGAATGATCGCTACGTCGTAGCCATGTTCACGCAATTGGGCAGCAACCCAATTTGACTGCCAAGTTGCCAATTGACTACTACGCGTGCCTAGTCGTAAAATTTTAGAACCTGCCTGCTCATCATTCATCGTTGTGATCACTTTCCACAACATCTGCGTCCGCCTGCTCCAACTCTTCGTCCTGCTCAGTTTGTTCAATATGGCCTTGGATAACCTGCTTCACGATTGTGGATTCGGCAACAGTTGCATTATCACCAACGATCTGTGTGCGCGGCACAACGACCCCACAACTCACCACAAACTGAATGGCTTGATCCATCGTTATGTTGAGATTAACCGTTTGACTAACCGGCACAGAAATCGTAAATCCGGTAGCTGGCATCGGCGATGTTGGCATCAAAACACTCACAAATGGCTCGCCGTGTTTTTCGTGTAGCGTGCGCATCGTGGTGCCGGTCACAAAACCAATCGACCAAATCCCTTGCGATGGATACTCCACCGCAACCACTTGGTTAAACTCTATTGCCTGTTCCCGATCTCCCACAATAAAGTCTGTCACTTGTTTAACGCTCGAATACACGTTTCGTATTAGGGGAATGCGGTTAATTATCTTTTCAAACAAATTGAATAATCCACGACCAACTCGAGCAGCGAGTACTTCACCGATGAAGTAGAGTGAAATTGTAAACAAGATTATAAAAATAATAATGACGGCCCACGGTTGCAAATAAACCAATCGCACATATCGATGGTAGATTTCATGTGCCGACGCTTGTTCGAGATCCAACTTGAGCATTAGATCAACGTCGCCCGGACTTTCCTTGACCGCATCATAAATATCTTGCGGAATGTATTTACGGCCAACTTTCTTAACGGCTGTATCGGTTTTTGCATTGTTAATATCCGCAATAACTGTGACCACAATCGTGCGGGCGGCCCAGTCCACCGGACCAAGGACGTAGGACTCGACGAGCGACCAAGCCCAGAAGAATAAGGCAATGGTCAAAAGCGGTGGCAACACAACACCTAATCCACGTAATATCGCTTGTCGAAATGGACGCTGAGATTCCACGAACTTGTCACTTTCTTAGAGATGCTAATTAACGCAATTAGCTGATGTGAATAAATGTAATCCGTTTTGGGCTTAATGTCCATTGTCTCTTAGCCTACGAAGTTTTCAAGTATACATGTAATTCAGTAGATGTGAAAAACTGCGTTGATTAGATTGCATTACTGGCATGATGTGCGAATCTGCATACCAGTAACTGCCAATCGTTTTTATTACGACTAATGTCCATAACCACCGCGAGCAATAACTGCCACGCTGACCGATTCAATTCCATTACGCAATAATAAACTCGATAGTTCGTTTAAAGTCGCACCGCTCGTCATCACATCATCAACAAGCAATACTTGCTTCCCCACGAACCGTCGAGCCTCTCGAACGTTCACCGCATAGCTAGATTGAACATTTTTCTGACGCTGCTCCAACGATAACGTACCTTGTTTCTTAGGCAAACGTATACATTTCAGTAGTTTGAAATTAACAGGCCGAGCAACAACGCGCGCAACCCCTGTGGCAATGATGTCTGGTCCATTTATCTTCCTTTTAAACCGCCGACGCCAATGCATCGGAACCGCACAAACGACGTCAGGAATCCGCGGAATCCAAGGTCCGTCGACTAAATCAGACTCTGAAGTAACCGTTGTTGAAACACCGACACTTGTTTGCAAAATACGTTCACCGAGCAAGCCACCTAATGAAAAACAGAGCGCGGACCCCGTTGTTTGTTTTGACTCCAAAACTAGTTGTTGTAGCGTATCTCGATATTCGCCGAGCACCGTTGTTTGAACGAACTTAAACTTCATCGAAGCACAGAACGAACAACGCAGAACAATTCGCGATAGACCTTGCGGTTGATTTTGCTTACTTGCAAACTGAAGATCTCTAATCATCGGACGGGGCAGGGCACACCGAACGCAAACCGAAATTGCTTTGCGATTCCAAGACGATTGGCAACTCGGACAAATCAGTAATCGGGGAGTTCGCAATCGTGTTCGATTAGCAACCCGCACCAAGACCTGCTGACAACCTAAACAAACCGGTGGGCTCAACATGTCCATCGCTCGCTGCGCAACCACTGCTAGTGACAACATAAAGCGACCACCAGAGTTTTTTGGTAATGAGCGTAAGAAAGTGTTGCTATGAATCCACATTTTTGTGCGCTCGTTTTTTCTAAATCTCACATTTGGGCTAAGACAATCCTAACCGAACGAGTATATTCTGAGGCATCCTCGTGCAACGCCTCGTGTCAGCGATGTGTCTCAAGATGATATTCGCTGTTGAAACGCTCGCAGGATTGGGAATCGAAAAAACAATTGATAGGCAACAACGAAAGACAGTCAACGTGTCGGACAATATCAAATCAAACAATGCCCAAGCACCCCAGGTCAGTTCGCTAAGCAATCGAGCAACTTGGGCCGCCGGGCAACCAATCGATGAACTGATGGGTATGGCGCTCGCCAAACCAAATATCATTTCTCTAGCTGCTGGCTTCGTCGACAATGAAACCTTGCCAGTGGAAATGACGCGCCATGCCGTGGCGGATATGCTCGCTGAAAGTCCCGCGCCCCTCCAGTACGGATCCAACCATGGAGACCCAGAACTTCGCGAAATGCTACTGAGTGATTCCATCGCTCAGGACAACGCTGCCGCACAAACGTGCCAAGCCTGTCAAACGCCATTGGAACAAGTGCTAATTACCCCTGGCAGCAACCAACTCCTATACATGGTTGCTGACACATTGTTAGATCCCGGTGACATCGTAATCTGTGCCGCACCCTCTTATTTTGTCTTTATGGGCGCTGTTAAAAATGTGGGAGGCCGAACTTTGGGTGTCACCATTGATCAACAGGGAATGCTGCCCGACGCCCTGGAAGCAGCCCTACAGCAACTTGATGACCAAGGTGAGTTACACCAAGTAAAAGCCATCTACACGATTCCCTATTATGACAACCCAACCGGCATGTCCCTTTCCAGTAAACGCCGTCAACGAATACTCGAAATTGCCCGCAAATGGTCCAAGTATCACAAAATCTATATCATCTCAGATGAAGCCTATCGTTTGTTGCGATATCAAGGCAAGGATATTCCCAGTATTCACCATTGGGACCCCCATCTCGAACACTCAATTATTACGAGCACATTTTCGAAATCTTATTCTCCGGGCATTCGCGTGGGTTGGGGGTACATTCCAAACGAACTTGTTGAGCCACTGATAAATCATAAAAGTAACCTCGATTTTGGGTCTCCTTTTTTCACCCAACGCATTATGGCCAATGTGCTTAAACGAGGAGACTGGAATCGACATGTAACTCGATTACGAGAAAACTATACTGTCAAACAACAAGCCATCCTGCAGGCACTCGACAAGTATCTGGGGCCCATTGGGAATTGTCATTGGTATCAGCCTGAAGGTGGCCTGTGCGTGTGGCTCACACTTCCAGATGATATCGATGCCGGCCCCACAGGCACGTTATTATCAACAACCATTGACGCCGGATTGCTGTACGTACCAGGACAATATTGTTTCCCCGTAGAGGGTCAAAAGGTAAATCGAAGTACCATCAGATTGACTTTTGGTGTACAGTCAGCGTCCAGCATTGATCAAGGCATAGCAATACTGGCCGAATCGATTGCTAAAATACGTACGTAATCCCTTTGCTAAATGGGACTGCAATTCACATGAACATTCTCGACCGATATACCACGCGGCTTTTCGTAAAGATCTATCTGATCGCGATGATCTGCATGATGGGATTGTGGTTAGTCGTTGATCTCGTCAAAAACTTTGATAAGCTAACACCACCGGACTCTCAAAGCATTAACATGATTAATGTTTTAGGGCAGTACTATGGGGTTCGATTATTAGTTCTGTTCAACAACTTAAGCCCCGTCATTGTTTTAATCGCGGTCATTAGCACTATCTCCTTAATGCGATCTAGAAACGAAATGGTCGCGCTGCAGTCCAGTGGAATCTCGCCGCTAAGAACAACAAAACCACTGATCATTGCCTCGATATTCATCGCTTTGATTGCAGCGGGAAATCGAGAATTTGGGATACCTCATTTCCAATCCGACCTGTCGCGTAGTGCCCACAATTGGCGTGGCACGGAAAAAGAATCAATAGGCGCGACGTTTGATCATAAAACGGATATTTTAATTGGCGGACAATATGCCGTGCTCGAAAACAAGACGATTATCAAGCCTCGGTTTCATTTGCACCGCCGACTAGGCGCATTCCCGCGAGTCATTGAATCTGAATCTGCATTGTACCTAGAGGCGACAAACGACCACCCTGAAGGCTACTTATTAAAGGACGTCATCAAACCTGTTGATATCTCAAACATGCAGTCTGTGAAACTCGCAGGCATTGATGTAATTATCACACCCTCCGACGCAAAGCATCAAAACTGGCTCGCCAAAACCGACTTATTCGTCGTCAGCAGTCTACCGTTTGAATTACTTGTCATGGAAAACACGCAATTTCAATACAGTTCAATGAACCAACTTAGAAATCTTTTAAAAAATGAAAGCCTCGATTATGGGGCAAATCTGCGTGTGCAACTTCATGCGCGTTTAGTCGAACCAATTCTCGACGTGACGTTGCTGCTTTTAGGATTGCCCTTAATCCTTTCACGCAAACCCATGAAGCTTGTGATGTCCGTTGCGCTGGGATCATTAATCGTGGCCATTTTCTTCGGCGTGATCGTCACCTGTCATGCACTCGGATCAAATAGCGCCGTAATCAGCCCTTCTCTGGCCGCGTGGCTACCGCTGATTATCCTCTCGCCCGTCGCCTATTTTAACGGCGCAGCGATCTGGTAGTCCGACGGCATTAGAGTTTTCGATAGATCGATGATGCTGGGAATAGTGTAGAGTAGCGGAACAATATTAGTTGCCACCGGGGATTCCGCCAGGGACACCACCACCGGGGATTCCGCCAGGGGCGCCACCGCTGGGCATGGCACCTTGGTTTGAACCACCGGAAAATCCATTGCTGCCAGAATTTGCCTGTCCCGGTTGTCCTTGCGGCTGTCCGATGACCTTGGCTGTTTCCACATCAAGGAAGACATCCACGGCTGCTAGTTTTTCTTGTTTTGAGCCATTCAGCAATTTGTCAGCAATCTGCGGGCCAACTAGCAGATCAAAAGCTATTTTGCGATTCTCATCTGGGCACAAATTATATTGGTGATAAAACATGACTTCCGCCAAAGCTCTGAGAGGGTTGCTTGGTTTATCTGAAACCAATGGCACCAATCGACTTGATTGAACAGTCTCAGCTGTCAAGGCTGGCATTTTTCGCATTTTATACGACATATCCAACATCTTGATAACTTTTTCGATGGCCGTATCAAGTGGATCTGGCTTCTTTTGTTTTTGGGCCAATTCACGTTCAACTTGCATCTTGATGTTGAGCAACGCTGAAGTTGATTGTATTTTTCGTCGCGAGGCGACGTCAAATAGTTGCAGCGTCGTTGTATTTCGGACCAGCTTAACTTTAGCGACACTTACCACTTGCACATCAAACAACAACACAGCATCGATCCCTTCAGCAGCAGCTCGACCTAAGATACCATCGGACGTTCCTTGCCCGAGCATCGTGACACCCGGCATAATCGCGGAGGAATTTTTGGCACTTTCGCCTCCGCCACCACCTTCTCCGCCCATCGCTCCGCCCATACCGCCCATCGCTCCGCCCATACCGCCCATCGCTCCGCCCATACCGCCCATCGCTCCGCCCATGCCACCACCTGCACCTCCACCTGCACCTCCACCTGAACTACGTAGGGCTGTCTGCAGTACAGTACCGAATTCACCTTTCTGAATTCGCTCTCTTAGTTTCGCGACAACTTTTTCACCCAGTTCACCTGTGTATTTTGTCAGATCAGCGGGAAGACCATTTCCACCACCTTCGCCTCCCATGCCTCCCATGCCTCCCATGCCTCCCATGCCTCCCATGCCTCCCATGCCTCCTTCCCCTCCCATGCCGGGCATCTCTCCACCCAACTCGCCTGGACCACCGCCAGCATTTCCTGACGGTCGATTGCCGCCGACTTGTGGTAATTGTTGATCTGATCCAATTGGCTTGGGATCTCCTGAGAATCCCCTGCTCTCGGTGACTTTAAGACCAATACCGATGCGCACTGCTAATGCGGGTTGTTTGATCGCATCCACCCAACGATACTTCTGTAGGATGTCCGCATACTTATCATCTGCAATGGCAGCAGCATAAGTCAATTCGATTCCCTGTTTATCATTTCCGGATGCAAACGATTGGCTAGCAAATTCGGCGAGTGTCTTTGGAGTAGCCTGACTTCCGCCACCTTCGCCGCCCATCATTCCTCCCATTCCGCCTTCCATACCACCCGCCATTCCGCCTTCCATACCACCCGCCATTCCGCCTTCCANNCCATTCCGCCTTCCATTCCGCCTTCCATTCCGCCTTCCATACCGCCTTCCATACCGCCTTCCATACCACCCGCCATTCCGCCTTCCATACCGCCTTCCATTCCACCGCCGCCCATCATGCCTTCCATGCCACCGGTGCCCATACCGCCTTCACCGCCTTCACCGCCTTCACCGCCTTCCATACCGCCTTCCATACCGCCTCCCATACCACCCATCATGCCTTCCATTCCGCCTCCACCCATATCGCCGCCGCCTCCACCCATATCGCCGCCGCCTCCACCCGAGGCATCGCCGTTGCTAGCATTCGATGCAACTTGGTCCTCCGAAGATGAATCCGAAGTCGATGCACTTTCATCGTCACCACAACCAATGGTCAAAACAACAGTGGCAGCTAACAACATCCAAGTAGAAATCCGCATCGCGTACCCTTTATATGTATGTGTATCAACGAAGTTTGAAGAATCACAAACTGATAAAAAAAAACACTTACTAATCGACTACATTATTACATCTGCATAATAAGCTGTCGAGCAACAATAAGTATTATCACTGATGTACGACACTTTTGTGACACTTAATCCACGATTCTAGGGAAACTTGATTCAATGTGACCATTTACTGCACTCAACTAGTACAACGCGACACAATGGATTAAATTTTAATACCGTATGAACCATTGGCCAAACGAATTTTCAGGCTCGTTTCGAGGACACTCTGTTACTTAATACTATCGACCAAAGGATGCAACATTATGGGAAAATTAGCCGGAAAAACAGCCATCATTACCGGAGGCAATAAAGGAATTGGACGCGGGATCGTATTAGCCTTCGTACAATCCGGTTGTGATCTCTTAATCTCTGCCCGCAACGAGCAAGATCTTGAAGCAATGGCTGATGAAGCTCGCAGCGCCGCCAAACACGATCTGCGAATCGTCACGCATGCCGGCGACATTGGCTGCCATGACAACGTCACGGCGATGTTTGCTAAGTTCAAAGACAACTTCGAACAACTCGACCTACTCGTCAACAATGCTGGAGCTTTTAACGGTGGGCCACTAGATCAATGTTCACTCGAAGATTGGGATCACGTCATCAACACAAACCTTCGTGGGCCGTTTATGTGTACGCAACAAGCATTTCAAATCATGAAACCTCAAGGCGTTGGTAGGATTATCAATGTTGGCTCGATATCCGCCACCAGAGTGCGTCATAGTTCCGCTCCCTATTCAACCTCCAAGTTTGGCCTCGCAGGACTCACTCAAGTCACCGCTCTTGAAGGCCGTGACTTTGGCATCACCTGCTGTGGGTTGCAACCAGGCAACATTGCAACGGAACGTCGTGCGGCAAGTGCTTCCGATGCCGACCAAGAACCGATGATGTCCGTACACGACATCGCCGAAGTTGCACTACTGATGGCCACGTTGCCTCCACACGTTGAGATGCTCGATGCCGTTGTCCTACCAAGCCAACAACTCTATGTCGGCCGAGGATAAACTCTGATAAGGCCTGGCCCCCTACTGGACCAAACTCCATACGATCAACTTGCCGTGACCGGCGCCATACACTGTGCTAAAATCATCCGTCACCGCAACTTGGTGTACGTGCATCGGCGCATCAATTTGACGAATGACTTCCTTCTTTTCTAAGTCAAGGAACTGCACCCAACCAGTTTCCTTTCCGCCGACAGCCATTAACCACTTGCCTGACGGGTGAAACACTATCTGTTCCACTAAGCCGATGACTTTTTTGTCGCCTTCAAATTCATGAGTTTTTTCACCTGACGCTACATTAAATATTTCAACTCGGCCCGGTGATTCCAAATGATCAATATTACCTATCGGACCAATTCCACCAACTGCAACCGATTTACTATCTGGTGAGAAACAAACGCTGCGAATTCCACCAATCGAGTGGATCCGTTTCTCGGGGTCCCACGTATAACACTTAGGCGCCTCAAACTCTGTCACTTCTTCACCCGTCTTAAAATCCCAAATCTTAATCTTAGCAATGCGATCGACGGTGGCAATTAAATTTCCATCAGGAGACACTGCCGTGGCATACAGCATATTCGGGAAATGATTTGGCGTGATTTTCTGATGAGATACTAATTCCCGCACTAACTCACCTGATTCAGCGTCCCACAATTTACAGACCATATCATCACCGACACTTAACACAGTCTGTCCGTCTGGTGACAAAAACATATTTCTAATCCAACGGTCATGGGCATCCTCAACTCGTCGTACAATTTCGTGAGACTCTTTATCCCACCAAATCAAACTCCTGTCGTAACTCCCCGAAACCAAGTGCTTTCCTGTGTCCACCAAGCCCATCACGTAACTAGTATGACCTTGAAATTCGTGAAACTCTGGTTTGTCAGCCAAAGGATCGACCGAGTAGATTTTCGCATCGGAACTACCGACATATACTGACTGCATCGATGCTTGATGACTGATACGCAACAGAATATCATCACGACTAATCTGTTTTACTTCTTTGAAAAACTTCGGTCCAATTTCAGCCATCTCATTTCACCTATATATTATTCAACGGTCGCATAAACTTTGCCACGCTCACCTTAAGCCAATACCTCGGAAATTACTTCCGTTCCACTATCGACTAACGGCACAGGTCGCGACCCCACATAATACTCATGCTGCGGATCAATTCCGACCGCGGCATAAATCGTTGCAAATAATTCCGCCGCACCAACTTCACCATCCTTTACGTGCTGTCCATCTTCATCAGTACTGCCAAACACCGTACCTCCTCGGATCCCACAACCCGACAACGTCGCGCTCCAAGCCCGCGCAAAATGATCACGACCCAAGCTACCGTTAATCGTCGGAGTTCTGCCAAACTCAGAAAGTGTAATCACCAAAGTATCTTCTAATAATCCCCGTTCCTGCAAATCATCCAGCAACGTCGACATGACATGATCGAGTTCCGTGACCATCTCGAGATGAGTTTCAAAATTTTGCCCATGGCTATCCCACCAAGCCCGCGAGACTTTTACAAACGGTGTTCCCGCTTCAATCAACCTGCGAGCGACAAGCGTTTGTTGTGCAAACAAACTAGGGCCATATTTATCTTGGATACTTTTAGGCTCCCGCGTAATATCAAACAACGCTTCACTGCTCATCAACCCCCGCACGCGCCCATAAGCAACGTTATGACTACCCAATGCTGGCGACACTCTGCCCTGAGTAAATCGAGCACTAAGCACTCGCCGCAAATCTGCGCGCTCACGATGATCTAAATCGCTGATACTTTCCAACCGTTCAAGATTCTGAGGTTTGTTGTCCGTTGTTAAAAACATCGGGGCATAACGAGATCCTAAAAAACCAGCTTGTCCAACTGCATTACCGCGACCTTCCGTCGCGGTATAAAAGGTTACATAATCTGGCACCTTACTATCTGGGCGACCTAACTCGCGAGCCATCACACTTCCCATGTCTGGATAACTCAAGTTAGGCTCATCACGCCGCCCTAAATGCATCAATCGAGCACCGCCACCGTGGTCCCCAATTTTTGTATTCAGTGAGCGGATGATCGCTGTGTGTTTTAAACGCGTAGCCATCTTGGGCATCAGTTCTGAAATTTCAACACCCGGTACCGCCGTTTGAATGGCCTGGAATGGCCCTCCAGTTAATCGCCCCGGTTTGGGGTCAAATGTTTCTAGCTGGCTCACTCCACCCGCGAGCCACAGCAACAGAACGCGCTTACCTTTTTGCTTCAATTGCTTTGAAAACGCTTCTGATTTCAGAATATCCAAGCTCATAACACTAGCGGCTGCACCAGCTCCCACAAGCGTAGATTGACCCAAAAAACGTCGTCGTGAAAATGAATTTTGTAACGTCATAACGAATATCTACCTAACATAAATGCATAAACGACAAACTACCGCAACACGCAATCAACTCACACTAGCCTAATAATTAAACCTAACTTCGCTACTCGTCAACAAAGCCCACACTAATTGAATAACTGCCGCTTCGCGGCGGTCTTCGCGATGTTTTAAATACTTCATCATTACCCGCTGCTCTTGCTTAGTCACAGGCCTGTTCATAATCGATTTAGAAGCAGTCGCAACAACTTCCGCATCGGTTGATAAAATCATTAACTCACCGATCAATCGATCTGCTCGGTTGGCTAATAAATCCTTTTCTAATGCCGCATCATTGCTGAACAACAACGCTTCATCAACACTCACTTGAAATTCATCGCCGGGCACATCAAACTTCGCAGCTAATGTTCTCGCTTGTGCATGCACCGAGTCAATCTCAGCCTGAGTTTTTTCTACATCCTCACTTGCAAATTGGCTTGGATTTCGAGCGCCAAACAACAGTGCTGCTGCATATTGTTGCGGCGTCAATGGCTTGACATTGGCCACAGCAAACCACATTTGAGGCGGGCGTGTTTCACCCTCGTAGCGGCTACTGCGAGCGTAGGCTTGCGTTAAAACTAAGCCTCGAATTAACCGCGTTAAATCGTATCCGTGGTCACGCATATCCTGTGCAAGAAAATCCAATAACTTCGGATGGCTCGCGGGATTACTTGGGTGCATTTGATCGAGTGGCATTACCAACCCATATCCGAAGGTGCGATACCAAATACGGTTAACAATCGACTTGGAAAAATAGCTGCGCTCATCCCCACGCAATGCGATATCCAACAATTGAGCACGCCGACTGTACTGCGGAGCGGGTACCGGCTGCTTGTCTTTTGCTAATTGGTCCAGTTGTTTTTTTTCCGCTTTTTGTTTTTCCGCATCCGGCGATGTCCACTGCGGTTCTTCAATGACCTTGCCCGAAAGAAACATCATTTGTGCATCTAACTGTTCGCCGTCCGTCGTTTGATACTGCAACGCTCCATAATCACGTTCACCAACAAAATCCCCATTTTCAAACGAACGATTGAAGAACGACTTCATGCCATAAAAATGAGCTTGAGTCCACTCAATGACCACTGGGTGGTCGTGGCACTTAGCACAACTAATATTAACCCCAAAAAACAAACTGCTTGTCGCGTTGGTGAGGTTGTCGAGATCTTTCACTCGCAACTTCACAAACTTCATCGCTTGGCGTTCCAATTCATCCTCGTAATCACCCAACAACATCGCGCGAAACATCTGGTCCCAACCGCGACGTTGCGTGACTGCCTGTTCTAAAAAATTTTGCAATTCATTGTTACCTGCGGGTGCCAGCAGCAAATTCAAATCATAGGCCAAGTGTTTTTGATACGCCGGAGATTGTAACAATTGGTCAACCATCTGTTCCCGCTTGTTGCTATCCTCTGACGTAACATATCGATCGACTTCAGCTGAGGTTGGTATACGGCCAATTAAATCTAATGTGGTCCGCCTCAGTATGTTGTAATCATCTGCCATCGGAGCGACTGTAATGTTCACTTGCTGCATCTTCGCATCTAACATCGAATCCACGACATCTTGAATCAGGGTTTCACCTTGAACCATCGATAATGGCACAAATCCAAGTGCAAGCAAAATAATTGATTGAGACAATCTCATGAGAATTCTCAGCCGCTGTAATCAAAATCACAATTCAGCAACAAGTCTAGTGGTGCCGAGTTGCTTGATTGAGTTATGTAATAGGAAGGTTTTCTTGAGGCAGGACAATTTGAGCGGTGCCAGTAAATAATACCAACAGCACGTCAACTTGCTTAATACTATTATCACAAAAAACGTAGCTAAAGCAAAGACTGCAGTAATATTTTCCCAGATTCTCCTATTTTGCGACATTCAGCCCCTTGAGGATGTCTGAAATCGACGTCATGATGGGGTCTTAACAATTTATTAAAGACCTCCATGGGTGAACCATTTCCCAGATTAACGATGCGGGAATCATCCAGCAGATACCAGACAATTAACTGGTTTCTGTTTTTATTAGAATTTTAAGGAGACATCGTCATGGCACACTATACAGGTGCAAAAGCCAGAGTTAACCGTCGTTTAGGAACTTTGGTATATGAAAGTAGCGGAGCTGTCCGCGCATTTGACCGACGACCTGCCCCTCCGGGTATGCACACTCGTCCACGCCGTCTTTCCAACTATGGATTGGCACTGCAAGAAAAACAAAAGATCAAGCATTATTACGGACTTGGTGAACGCCAACTACGCCGTTACTTTGTAGGCGTTAGCCGTAAATCAGGCAACACCGGTGAACTACTGCTACAAATGTGCGAACGTCGTTTGGACAATGTAGTACGTCGCGCTGGCTTTGCTCAAACTCGACCGCAAGCACGACAAGGAGTCGTCCACGGACACTTCCTAGTCAATGGTGTTCGTACCAACAAGCCATCTTACCAAGTTCGCCCTGGTGACATTGTCACCGTGCGACGTCGTAATAACATCTTGAAACTCTACCAAGGCGTAACATCCTTGGCTGAAGGCGAACCTGTTGAATGGCTCGCATCAGATACAGAAACGTTGCGAATTACGGTTCAAGGCAACCCCGGACCAGCGGACATTAGCTTGCCCGTTGACGGAAACATGGTTGTTGAATTTATGTCGCGTTAAGGTTAATCGATGCATTCTCGAGTCGTCATACTTGGGGGAGGTCCCGGTGGCTATGCTGCTGCATTTTTGGCGGCTGATCAGGGTCTCGACGTAACACTTGTAGAAGCACATCCACATCTTGGTGGTACTTGCTTACTGCGGGGGTGTATTCCATCCAAAGCGCTGCTACACGTGGCTCACGTTATTGCACAAGTGGACGATCTAGCCACGAATTGGGGCGTTCAATATGACGCACCAGTAATCGATCTTGTTGCAATACGCCAACGCAAGGAAAGCTTAATCGCTGCGCTCGCCGGTGGCCTTGCGCAACTTGCAAGTCGCCGCCAGGTCCGAGTGATCCAAGCGCGGGGGTCCTTTCTGAATTCCACCACCCTGCAACTCGAAGGGGATGATGAAGCCATTGCCAATGATCACACTTTGACGTTTAAGCATTGCATTGTGGCCACCGGTTCTTCGGTTGCTGTGCCCACAGTCTGGCAAACAGACTCCCCGCACGTCATGACCTCTGACGAAGCATTACAGTTGTCAAAGATACCATCATCACTGCTAGTTATTGGCGGTGGCTACATCGGACTGGAACTCGGCAGCGTCTATGCACAACTCGGAGCACAAGTCTCTATTGTGGAAATGGCAGATCGCTTGCTACCCGAAGCGGATAAAGACCTAGTCAAACCGCTGCACAAAAAACTATCGCAACTTCTGGGCGGGCGAATTCATCTGAACACAAAAGTTGGCGAGCTAACGCCCGGGCCAACTAGCGTTGCTGTGCAACTTGAAGGCCCAAATGGTGCGACGAGTGAAAGCTACGAACAAGTGTTGATTGCTGTGGGGCGAAAACCTAATTCACAAAACTTGGGATTAGAGAATACGGCAGCGACAACTGACGACGCTGGTTTTATCTGTTGCAACGAACATCAGTTTACTAACGATTCTCACATTCTTGCTATTGGCGATGTCTGTGGAAATCCGATGCTCGCTCACAAAGCAACCGCTGATGCCCGTCAAGCGGTCGCAGCCGTGATCACTGAATCACAAGAAACAGTTACTGGACATGATGCTAGCGTGACAGGTGCAACAGGCAATCCATGCATCCCCAATGTCATCTTTACCGACCCAGAAATAGCTTGGGCCGGCCTCACGGAAACAACTGCCAAGCGAGAAGGCATTGATTATCAACTCGCAATCTATCCGTGGGCGGCGAGTGGTCGAGCACAAGCAATCGGCCGCGTTGCTGGTCGAACCAAATGGTTGATCGAGCCAGATACACAACGGGTGCTAGGATGTGGTATCGTTGGTCCTGACGCCGGTGAACTCATCGCAGCAGCCGTGACGGCCATCGATCAACAATGGACTGCCCAGCAACTCACCACATCAATCGCACCACATCCGACTCTCAGTGAAACATTGTCGGGAGCTGCAGAGGTCTTCCTCGGCGAAGCAATCGAGATCTATAAACCTAAACGTGCTTAGTCGGTGTGCAAAACACTAACGCACCTCTCGTATACATCTAATGCCTTGCACTTATGACTTTTCGTCGCTATTCGCCGGCAGTGGTATGACGAGCCAGATCAACGACACGAGTAATTGTTACGTGTTGAGTTTTTAAGCGGTAAAGGTACCCGCGACGACCAAATACGCCAATGTGCTTTGTTAAATAGTGTGCCAGATTCAAGCCAGGCACCGGAGTCACAAATACTTTGACATCACCCTGCTCATCAACCAAAGCATATTCTGGTGCGTCGCGCCGCGATGAATGGACTTCCATCAAATAGCCCGTTTCTTCATAAGCCGTTCGTTGGGCTTCCGCGGATAGTTCTCCCTGCGTGGAGGGGTCCACCAAGCTCTTGGCGAGGTCCGAAGTTCGTAACGGCAAGGTATCTCCATTGATATTCATTAAACGCCGCGGCACCGTCCCAAAGGATGTCTTCTCCAAACGTAATCGCTGTTGGTGAATATCTTGAAACCGCTGTATTTTGGCCAATAAATTCTCCCATTGAGAGCGCTGTTGTACCGGTGATTTATTCAACATTTGTAACACCTGATCGCGGATAGGACCCAATTTCCAATCCGACGTTTTGCGAGCTACCATTTGCGACAAGTAGTTTTCGAGGCCGCCAAGGTCGCGCGGCAAGGATGCGGTGGTAGTAGTCGCCGCATCGCTGGTGTTATCCAACACGGTAAAAGATGCAGGCTGGGCATTGAACGATTGGCTTGATTGAGCACCACGACTACGCGGGCTACGAGTCGGGTTTAACCACCGCGGTACAAATCGATTACTAACCTGACCTGTCGTACCAGTCGTTGCCCTAACAGATTGCTCAAATTGCACTGGTTGTACGCGATTGAATTGGCCAGTACTTGAATTGGATTCAATAGATAAAGTTGCGGTCGAATCAACAATTGGATCCGAATTGCCCTGTAGTTGGAGATCACGTTTAAACATCCATCTGAATTCACCATGTGGAGGAGCAATTTTCGTCAACTGTAATTTCCGACCGCCGTTGGACAAAGCCATTTCACGACTTCCCAGAATTTCCACAATCTCACCACGGTCTAACTGCACCATCCGTAAATGAGAACGCATCGACTGCTCGGGTTGACCGATCCACGACGGCACACCTGCTATTTTTACTGTCGCTTTTACCCCGTCAGGATTAATAAAAAGAAATCGCGATTCGACCCAACTAAAGCACCTAAGAGTTGGGCGGATGGCTACATATCCGTCAGACGTCTCCATGTATATGTGCACGACAGTCCCGACAGGCAATTCATCGCAAACAGATTGATCAGAGGTGGGGGAAGTATAGACACTGGCACGACGAACCTTTACTTGAGCACGATGAAAAGATGATCCATCCTGAGCCTGTAGCGATAAACTACCCAGCACAATCGCAAACGCTATTACAAGCAAAGCCGAAAACACTCGATTCATAGAACCTGCTACCTCTAAAAACTATTTTTCCACAACGGTTAATTACAGTTTTTACCGTCTCCAAGCAATGGCAGAATTGGAAACGCCTTATTCAACTGATTCATAGACATTTGTATTAATTCACGGTGAAGATTACCCGTTCCACGCTAATTACCAAGCTTTCCAAATGCCGAAGAAATCGTTCTTTTCGCGCACTCTACTCGATTCGGACAAGGATAAATCCCGATGAAGTTTACGTCTGACAACAACTCTTAATCCATTATTCATCCAATCTCGCATGCCCAATTTACATTGCCATCGCAGAGCCCCTATTTACGCCATATTAAAGTTTGGTGTAGGTCTGCTTATTACTGGATGCCTTCTCAACACCAGCACACTCCAAGCACAAGTTTCACCGAACGAGCCGCAGCAACCATCCGCTCAAGAACAAGCGGAGCATAGTATTCCTTGGGATAAGCTAACCGCTACGGCAAAAACAAAGCTGCGTTCAGTCATCTCCGACACCACCGTTTTTCACCGACTTAAGAAACAACAATTCAAATGCGATCCGAGCGTATATATTCACCTAGTGCGTCATCCGGAAATCCTCACAAACATATGGGAGTTGATGGGAGTTACACAGCTACGTATCGAAAGAACTGCTCCTTTTAGCATTCGCATACACGACGGACAATATACAAAAACCAAACTCGAATTAGTGTATGGGACACCAAATCTACATGTATTCCACTGTGAGGGCAGTTATAAAGGAACGATCATACCGACCGTTTCCACTGGTCGAGCGATCATCATTATCCGCAGTAAATATGACACCGCAGAAGCAGCACTCCCAGCGACTCAAGTTCCCACAGTCAAACATCAAATGGATATTTTCTTGCAAATTGACAATGCTGCCGATCAACTACTCGTAAAAACTCTTAGTTATTTTTTCATGAAAACGGCAGATGCAAATTTTGCCGAGACAACTCAGTTTATCGGTCAAATCGATAAGATCGTACGCGACAATCCCGCTGGGATGGCGCGGCTGGCAGATCGATTAACACGCGTTCGACCAGCGATTCGCCAACAATTTGGAGTCTTAGTCCGCAACGCGAATGCGAATCAAGTGCGTCTAGCATCCACCATTCAAGACGAACCCAGTACGACTCGCAAGTAAGTTGTATGCCCGCTAGGCATGTTGGCTATTTGGTCACAAAGTTTACCAAGCGTCCTGGCACAACAATCACTTTGATGATTTCAGCACCAGACAACAACTCTGCCACGCGTTCATCCTCTCTTGCCGCCTGCTCTAGATCCGTTTGATTTATATCCGCAGTCACACTGATTCGTGCTTTCACTTTGCCCCGAATTTGTACTGGGACTTCGATTGTATTTTCCACCAGCAACGATTCATCACAAACAGGCCATGGCTCATACGCCAACGTCTTATCATTGCCTAACAACTCCCACAATTCCTCAGCAATATGTGGCGCATATGGAGACAACAACAACAAAAACGATTGCATGATCGACTGCGGTCGTGACGACTGTCCAGTAAAGAAATTGACAAACTCCATCATCCGCGCAATGGCCGTATTGAAATCCAGATTCTCTGTATCCACAGAAACCGATTGAATCGTTTGGTGCAGCATTTTCAACTGTTCCGCTGTTGGAGCCTCGTCACTCAAGGCCGCATTGACTGCTAAATTGTCGGCGCGGTCATCGACAATCATCCGCCACACGCGATCCAAGAAACCACGAACACCATTCACGCCTGACATATTCCAAGGCTTAGTCGCGACGAGTGGTCCCATGAACATTTCATACAATCGCAATGAATCCGCCCCATAATCGGAAACAATGACATCTGGATTGACGACATTGCCACGACTCTTTGACATTTTAAAGCAGCGTCCATCAACGCCAATATTTTCATTCTCGACCAATACCCAACTATCGCCCTTACGAGTAACCTGTTGTTCATCCAACTGAATTTTTCGCAATTCATTACCATTTTCACGATGTTGATAGTCACCCGTGTCACTGCGAACCGCTGCTGCAAAACTAACCCAATTTTTATCCGCATCTTGAAACACGGAATATTCCATTTCCCCCAAAATCATGCCTTGATTGACAAGTCGTTGAAACGGCTCAGGTGTACTCACATGTCCACGGTCAAATAGTACTTTATGCCAAAATCGTGCATACAACAGATGTAGCACGGCATGTTCCGCTCCGCCAATATAAAGGTCTACTGGCATCCAGGCCTTTTCCTTTTCAGGGTCGACGAAGATTTCTCCATTTTTTGAATCAATAAATCGCAGGAAATACCAACACGATCCAGCCCATTGAGGCATTGTATTAATTTCTCGGCGATATCGTTTACCATCGATTTCACAATACAGCCAATCATCATCGGCTTTCCCTAGTGGTGGTTCTGGTCGTCCGTGCGGCTTGTAATCCTCTAAATACGGTAAATCCACAGGCAAATCAGCAATATCCACACTACGAATCAATCCATTGGGTTCTCCATCATCCCCCAGCTCGTGTAAAATTGGAAACGGTTCGCCCCAAAATCGTTGCCGCGAGAATAGCCAATCCCGCAGCTTATAATTCACAGCCGCCCGCCCCCAGCCTTGCTCAGTCAGCACGCTCTGTATTTTTTCCTTAAAAACTGCCGTCTCCAATCCGTCATATTCGCCGGAATGGATTGCTCTGCCTTGTACGATAGAGCATACATTTCCCGCAAGCACCTCATCACGGTCTTCGCTATCCTCACCAGGGTCCACCACAGCAACTACGGGAATATCATACGTCTTAGCAAATTCAAAGTCGCGTTGATCATGAGCCGGCACTGCCATAATCGCCCCAGTTCCGTAACTGATTAACACATAATCAGCGACCCACACTGGTACTAACTCATCATTGATCGGATTCACTGCAAACCCTCCAGTGAACACTCCTGTCTTGGTGCTTGTGTCCTCAGTACGATCTCGGTCACTTCGGAGCGATGCCTGATGGCAATAATTATCTACCGCTTCACGGCAATCATCCGTGGTCAACCGATCTACCAACGGGTGCTCGGGAGCGATCACCATATACGTCGCACCAAATAAGGTATCTGGCCTCGTCGTATAGATCCTCAGGACATCATTGTCAGGCTTGCGCGGGAACCCGCCTGCTAGCCGTGCCGCCTTCCATTGTGCTACGCCGTCCGCCGGACCAATCAGAAAATCTACCTCCGCACCCGTACTGCGACCTATCCAGTCCGCTTGTAGCTTCTTGATTCCACTGGGCCAATCAACATGCTCTAAGTCATTTTCCAAACGATCGGCATACGCAGTAATTCTAAGTGTCCACTGTCGCAGCGGAATCCGATGCACCGGGTGACTGCCTCGTTCACTGCGACCATCGATCACTTCTTCATTTGCCAACACTGTCCCTAGTTCTGGGCACCAATTCACCAACGCATCCGCTTGATACGCCAACCGATGATCATCTTGATACAACCGCACCTCACGCTCGCCGGCCGCGACCACATCCTGCGGAATCGGTAATTCGCTAATCGGTCGTCCTTGCTGTTGTTCCGAATCATACCAAGTATCGAACAGCTGCAAAAAAATCCATTGCGTCCACTTGAAGTACTCCACGTCAGTGGTCGCAAACGAACGATCCCAATCGTAACTGAACCCCAGCATTTTAAGTTGCCGGGTAAACGTCTTGATGTTGTTTTCCGTTGATTCGCGTGGTGGCGTATTCGTTCGGATCGCGTGTTCTTCAGCGGGCAAGCCAAATGCATCATACCCCATCGGGTGTAGTACAGATTTACCTCGCATGCGTTCAAAACGACAAGTAATATCTGTTGCCGTATAACCTTCCGGATGCCCTACATGCAGACCATTTCCACTAGGATAGGGAAACATATCGAGGACATAGAGTTTTTCACCGACAGGTAAATCAGGAGTTGCAAATGTCTTGTTCACATCCCAATAATTCTGCCATTTCGGCTCAATCACAGCTGGATTATATCGAGGCATCGATCGTTCTTCAAAAATAGGACCATTGCTTGTTAGCAGATACTGGTAAGTACGAGATTCTATCGGTTTTAGCCAGAGCTGGCAAACCTACTGTGGACAGCAATATCTTTGCACGTGAAAATAGACTGCTTATCTTTTTAAGCAACTCGCCGTATGATGAGTAACATACAATCCCAGCAGCAATAAAAGTATTAACAACATCGAACTCGCCGCATCACATTAGCATTGGCAACAATTTTTATGATCAAATCCACCAAGCATCTACTATTAAACGACGAACAACGTGACAAGATGCGATTAGCTGGGCGATTTAACGCCGAGCTCTTAGATCATATCCGTCCACAAATTCAGGCCGGCATTACCACGGCGGAAATCGATCAGCTTGTTCATGCCTACACTACCGAGCACGGGCACATTCCCGCACCGTTGAACTATCGCGGCTTTCCGAAAAGCTGCTGCACAAGCGTCAATGAAGTCATCTGCCACGGCATTCCTGACCAATACGCTCTCCAAGACGGCGACATCGTCAACGTCGACATCACCTCAATTGTCGACGGTTGGTTTGGGGACCAATCTGAGACCTTTCTGATTGGCAATGTCAGCGACGAAGCTCGGCAAGTTACTCAATGTGCATTTGATTGTCTGTATGCAGCTATTGACATTCTTACACCCGGCTGCAGAATCATTGAAATCGGCGAAGCCATCGTCGAAGTCGCTCGGCCCTACAACTTCGGTGTTGTCCGCGAATATGTTGGACATGGATTAGGCAAATCCTTTCACCAAGAACCCTCCATTCCACATTATCCAGATTCACACTTTAATTGTATGCCACTCGATCCTGGACTATGCTTCACCATCGAGCCAATGATCAATGTCGGGCGGTTCCAAGGCATTATCGATCCACTGGACAATTGGACTGTTCGCACAATTGACAGTAAACCATCGGCGCAATTCGAACATACGATCCTGATGACCGAAGAGGGCCCCGAACTATTAACGATTACCGAAAAAGGTCCTCGTCCAGGGCATAAATTTTGATCAATAAAGAACAGTTCTAGCGGCAATTCAGTGGCAATTGCATTGCTTAGCCCGCCAGCATCTCTTCAGCAACCGCCTTGATTCCCTTGAGGTCCAACTTGCCCGTACCAAGCAACGGCAATTCGTCCACATATAGGAAACTATCCGGTGATGGTATAAACAAATTAGGTAACTGAAACTCTTGTGCCAACTTCTGACGCAATTGCTCAACATCCAAATCCGCTATTTTATGTAACACAACAATCCGCTCACCCTTTTTAGGGTGCGGTACTGCCGTCACAGTAGCTAACATGTCATCTGTGGACCCAAGTGCTTCATTAATGCACTCCTCAATCTTAATATGAGGCACCATTTCGCCACCGATCTTAGAAAAGCGGGTCATGCGACCTGTGATTTTAATAAACCCATCTTTATCAATGAGCGCTACATCACCTGTCTTGTACCAATCATCCACGATAACTTCATTGGTCAATTCTTCGCGACCATAATAGCCCTTCATAATGTTAGGACCCTTGATCCATAACATCCCAGATTGTTCCGTTCCCAATTCTTCACCAGTATCAAGATCTGTCACTTTCGCAGCCACTCCAACAATCGGGCGACCAACTGTTCCATCCTTAGCTTCGACATGGTCTGTTGAAGCTTGACGACTCTTCGGAATATTTACAGACACCAATGGCGATGTTTCTGTCGCGCCATAGCCCTCGTTAGGCCGCACGTCGAATTTCTCTTCAAATTGATCAGCCACATCCAATGGTAGTTTTTCGGCGCCGGTAATCACGACGTTCAATTTTTCGAATTGTTCGGCCGTTACACGTCTGAGCATTCCACGCAGGAAGGTCGGCGTCGCAATCATCACGGTTGCATCATACTTCTGCGCTAATTCACCAATCTTCTTGACTTCCAATGGATTCGGATGGAACGCCACGCCCAACTCGTAACAAACAACCGACCACATCGTCACGGTATATCCCATGGAATGGAACAATGGCAATATGCCTAACAGTACATCCTCATTCTGTAATCGGACCATTGAGTTGATTGCCGCAGCATTGCTACCCACATTGGCATGCGTCAGCATTACGCCCTTGGGTATTCCAGTTGAACCTGACGTAAAAATCACTGTCAAAATATCGTTGGGATCAATTTCATCTAAGCCAAGAGATTTAATAATCGCATTTGCCGATGTAATATTCGCAGTCCACCAGCCACCAAGCTTCTCAAACATCGTTGGGGCAAACTTTGGTTTTCGCAGATCTTCTACATAAAACAACTCGGCATCTAAGTCACTCGCATCAAACTCAAACTTTTTCATTGCTAAACGGCTAGCAAGAATCGTCTTGATTCCAGCCACTTCGCAACACGCATTTAAAACAGCTGCGCTGACCGTGTAGTTCAAATTGACAGCCACTCGTTTATCAAGTGACAAAGCCATATTAGCTACCACTCCAAAAACACTTTGTGGAATCAATAACCCCACAAATTCTTCGTCCTTTGACAAGGCGTGGCGATTCAGCAATCTTCGTACAACCAGAGATTTCAAAAGCAGCTCTTTACCACTCAACGTGGCACCACTGGAATCCACAACTTTGTTAGGACGATTACGTTTACATTCGCGGACAAAATCACACGTCACACGACTCTCATTTTGAATTCGTTTATTCACTGCTGTTGCTCCTAATTGCGCGACCTCTTGGCGAACCATATGTACATTATGCACGTCGTGCAAAGGTTCGCCAAAATGAATCCATACAGGATATGGTATTTGCTTGGGAATTTTCCAGAAATATCGTCCGCGAGCAAAACTAAATACACTCCCCCACAAACCATCTAAGTATATCGGAATCACTGGAACGTCTGTTTTAGTTCGCTGCAAGACCTTTAATACGCCTGGTTTGAATGCTTGTATTTGACCAGAACGAGTTAACGCTCCTTCGGGAAAAATACAAACAAGCTCACCGTTATCTAAAGCTTTGGCTGCCGTAGCTAACGACCGTACGACACTGCGGCGACCGGGAGTTATCATAATCACACCAAACGTTCGCCCAAACATATTAATGATCTTGCCTGAAAAATTGCCGGCAAAGACCACCATCCGTATTGGACGCTCGCTTGCCAATAACAATAAAATCCCATCGATCCAAGTTACATGATTGGGTACCAATAATGCGCCACCTGACTCTGGGATATTCTCAATGCCCTCAAGCCGTACTCGGTACAGCGTTTTGCTCAATGTGAGCACTATAAATTTAATCGTCACTGAAGGAATAAGCCACACGATGTAGACTGCAATTGGAATCGTCAACGCGCCAATAATCAAAAAGACTGACCGTGCCGACAACAACGGTTCACCACCAATATCCATCCGCAAACCCATAAATGCGCCGTTGAGAACGAGCATTCCAATAAACGTCATCGAATTCGTTGCCGCCAAAATTGCGCCAAGCGATTTTTTAGGACTACGATGTTGTAAATAGGCTGTGAGCGGTACTTCAAATAACCCCGCACTGAAGCCAACTCCACCTAACAACAGACACGCCAAATAGTATTCCCATTTGATCCGTGAACTAGGTTCAACACTTAAATTAAATGTTTTTGTCAGAGGGTTAACCAATCTTAGTCCAGCATTGGAACGCGGCTTCTCTGTTTGGCTACGCTGGACAACGACAGCAACCATCTGCCCAGATTTATAACTGGTTAATCGTCGATACGAAGCGATATGATCCTCGAACGTTATCTTATTTGTTAACGCTTCGCCTTTCACTGAAACAATTAAATCATCTTTAACTATACCCGAGAGCGCTGCGGGCATCCCTGGGACTAATCGCACGACGACAAACGCCGGCGGCGGTGCCTCGGACTCGTTACCATCATCGACTGAAATCAATGGTATTTCCCTAACCATGATTCCTAATTGAGTTTCATCAAAGATGGTGCTGTTGATGGTAAACAACATCATGGAACTTATCGCAATTCCAAATGCGCCAATTGGCAGAATCCCTAATTGAACACGATCGCCTGATAGCAAACCAGCGAGCACCGATCCGATACACACGCCAACCACAACCGCTATTAAAAACGGCGTTTTGTCGACCTCGCGCCCCCCACCCGCTTCGACGACAAACTGGTCAATGTTGTTCTGAGCCACTGCGCTCACAGCCCAAAAGAACATGATGCCCAGCGCAATACGAAACATGGCGGGTTGTTGCCGCAGCACACGGATATCTTCCAACATCGATCGTGGGGCGTTTCTAGGAAAAGGTCGCTCGGGATTGGCAACCTTCAGCGGCTCAATCATCAAACTAAAAATCGTGCCCGTAACTGCTAGCCCAATGACCACCGAACCAATCATGCTCCAAGTATGTTCTGTCCCTAGGGGCGCGGTCATGTCCGCCAACCAACTTCCAATGAACATCCCAAATAACGTCCCCACGACGGTCATCATGTTATAGAAACCGTTGGCAGGTGACAGCTTATTGGGTTTGACAATTTCAGGCAAAGCGCCCATCTTCGCCGGGAAAAACATCGCGCTCTGAGCACCCATTAAAGTAAGGGAAACAAAAATCATCAGAGGTGATTGACATCCAATAGACAACGTCCCGAGGAGCATGACGAGTATTTCAGCGATCTTACAACCGACGATCACCGAGCGTTTGCTGAAACGGTCCGAGACGTAACCAGCATAGGTGCTCAGCAGGATATAAGGAGACACAAAACACGCTAAACCCAGACCCAATACCGCACTTTGGCTCAAACCCCACAGATTACCAACATCAACGTAATCTTTAGCAATTCCGATGACGAGCCAACGGAAGGTATTGTCATTAATACCCGTGAACAATTGGGTCAAACAAATTGCAATAAAGCTACGCGAAAAGAGATTACTCTTTCCCTCGGCTAGACTGCTTTCTATTTTTTGTTCGCTCATGTCAAATTCAATTTAGTTAAAATCTATCACAGCCAAAAACCACCTATTTTTCGTTAAACCGGGTCTATAATCGTTTTAATCCAACCGCTTCTTAAGAACCAACAAAATTAAATCGACACCTTACTTATAGGTAATCACCTAGATCTCATTACATCTATTTTGGCCATGCCAAAGGGTGTCCTAAACTAGAATAGCAGAATAACACGAACATGAAAATCCAACCCCCTCAATACTTAATGGCCGGCATTATCTTGTTGTTTTTCGGGTTGCAATTCTTGCTGGTCGAATCCTACGACCTTAGCGTGCAAGCTAGCAGGATTGCCAAATCGCAACTCGATATCTCCGCCCTCGGATCGTCAAACCAATATACCGTTCAGCTCCCCCAATGGTTTTCATGGAGCCTGCTTGTCGCCGCTAGCCTCTGTTTCGTTTGGACCATCCGCAGCACTCGGCGCGAACATTAGGACGACAGTTCTACGTGGTTCGTTGACGCGACCATTGTGTGGTATATTAGTTTTCCTGTAATGCTAATAATTCCACCAACATATAATAGAAAGCCGCTCTCGGATGAAAACTCTGGCCATTACCATTTTTTCCCTATCGCTCTTTGCTCTGACGGGCTGCGACAACGACTCCGCTGATCCTCCCGTACCAAGCAATACAGCACGTGTACCACACGGAATCAGTGAACCACCAGTCGTTGAACCCGATGATTCACTCACCATCGACGCGTTGAAAGCACTCGGTGCTAAGTTTAAGGCGAATAGCGATGGCCAAATTACAGAAGTCTCACTGATCGGTTGTCCCGCCACAGACGACGACCTCCAGCAACTCTCTAAACTATCGAAACTGACTTCTGTCCGCCTTAATGAAACACAAATCACTGACGCTGGACTGGAAACCATTGGTCTACTCAGCAACCTAACCAACTTAGATTTACGCGGATGCGGCGTTAGCAACACGGGGATGGAACATCTCGTTGGTTTAAGTAAATTAAGAGCACTGCGGCTTTCCGGTGAAAGTGGAGTAACAACTGTCGATGATGGTGCGTTGGCCGATATTGGTAAACTCACCAACCTCAAAGCACTCTTACTAGACCACCTCTGGGTTGGCGAAAATCTACCGGACCTTGCACCTTTACAAAACCTAGAAGAATTATATCTCGCCAAAACACTAATTGACGACACCTCACTCGCAGCACTCAAACAACATCCTAAGCTCAAAAAAATTCGCATCTCGCAAACGCAAATTACCGATGCTGGACTTGAACAACTCACTACGCTCATGAATCTCACAGAACTTGATCTCAGTGAGAACAGTGTCATTTCAGATGTCGGCATGAGCCATTTGTCCAAGATCACAACACTTACCAAGCTCAACCTATGGCGAGTCGCTCTTTCTGACTCAGGAATCGAACAACTCGCTGGCCTCGTAAACATGCAATGGCTCAATCTAGACAACACGTCGCTCTCAGACCGCGGCCTCACACACCTCCAAGGCATGAAAGAGATTCAATTCTTGCACCTCGGTTCAACCACCATCACGGATGCTGGACTACCACACCTCGCAGGCTTGACGACACTCAAGGATCTCAAAGTGACACGAACGGCTGTCACCGCAGAGGGAGTCGCCGCGTTAAAAGAAAAACTGCCCACTACCGAGATACAATTGAAGTATCTCCCGTAATGGACAGTGTTTTTGCGGAACAGATTTGATGCTGCTATTCACTAGCAAACGCAAATCATCCTTTACAGAATTTCAAATCCCTTGCGGTACTCTTTCGTTATGTACTGAGCGGCCGCAGGGCAATTGGTTGCCGTTAATGATTTAGCATCCCATTCCAACATTTCGCCGGTACGGTAAGCAACGTTCCCGAGTAATACGGTCTCCGTCAACGCACCAGAGTAATCAAAGTTACATGTGGTCGGTGACCCGTCTTTACATGCTTTAATCCACTCTGCATGGTGACCAATCGACTTGGCAATCGTTTGTGCCGGTGGAGCCCAGCCCTCAAACTTATCGGTGGGGAACAAACGATAGCTGCCATAATTTGCAAACATCATTCCCTCTTCACCAATAAACATCACTCCAGAACCCGGTACGCGTTGGCCTGCGATTTCTTTAGGAATCATATTACCATCGTACCAAGTGAAATTAAGTTGGTCATGTTTATCCGTCTGCGGGAATACGTACTCGACTTTTAAGCCCAATGGGCATGTTTCTGGGTGCACTTCAGGTCCCGTCGCTTTACACGATATTGGATGCCGCAAACCTAGTGCCCAAAACGGCAAGTCCATGTAATGGCAAGCCATATCTCCTAGTGTCCCTTGGCCAAATGCCCACCAGCGACGCCAGTTAGCAGGATGGTAGCGTCCGGGAGCGTAGGGCCGTTCTTCAGCGGGCCCCAACCATAAATCCCAATTTAGGTTGTCCGGTGCTGCCGTAATTTGATCTTTAGTTGGTAAGTCGCCTCCGCCCCAACCTTTTCCAACCCATACATGTACATCTGTAATTTTCCCTAGTACTCCCGAGCCAATCGCTTCTACAACTCGGCGATAATTATCCTGCGCATGAATCTGCGTACCCAATTGAGTAGCCACTCCGTACTTGGCAGCCTCTGATGCAATCAACCGAGCTTCGAAAACTGTATGACTTAATGGCTTCTCTGTGTATGTGTGCTTGCCAGCTCGAATAGCTCGCAATGCTGCCGGAGCGTGTGAATGGTCTGCGGTCGCGACAACCACTGCATCAATTCGATCACCTTCTTGGTCGATCAGTTCTCGATAGTCTTCATATTTTCGCGCAGCTGGGAACTGACCTGCAGCTCGATTAAGATAATTGGAATCAATATCGCAAATAGCAACAATATTCTCACCCTTCACACCAGCGATATCCGCCGCCGCTCGATTGGCAGTCCCCACACAGGCAATGTTAAGTTTTTCACTGGGTGCCGTCGATGCTTTGGCGGCAACGCCTGAGAACACTCCCGTGGAAAGCCCTGTCAACACGGTTGCACCAGCACCGGTAGTTTTGAGAAAGTTACGACGATTTTGTTTCTTGATGTTCATGCTTTTCCGTCCGTTAAATCAATTAAATGCGAATTGTTCATTAGGTCGCATTTTATTATACACACAATAAACAAGCGACTGTTAATGTTGCTGATGATAATTTAAGCAACACCATGATGCAATGACGAAGTTAACACATCATGTCCATTACCTAGTTGGTAACAACAAGTTCCATCATTGCCCGTTGCATGTTAAAATCATGGTTCACAAACGTACAACAAACTTTAGACCTCCAGAATTGAAAGACAATAATGGGCGCACAACAAAAAGCTGAAGAACTCGGTATTGAATTCACTCCTTCGGAACCCGGCTACTTAAACCTCTGTATTCGTAGCGGTAACCAACTCATCACCTCCGGTCACACCAGTACTGCCAAAGGCATCCTTGGTACCAATGTCAGTGTTGACGAAGGATACGAAGCCGCGCAGGATTGTGCTATCAAAATCCTACAATCGGTGCACAACACTCATGGCACACTCGATGGACTAAAGGTCATTAAAGTACTTGGTTGTGTGTATTCCGCCGGAGATTTTACCGATCAGCATCTAGTCATTAATGGCTGCTCAGATCTATTGCACAAAATTTTTGGCAAAGATGGCGATGGGTATCACGCTCGTAGTGCCTTAGGTTTTGCTGCGTTGCCGACCGGCGCTGCTGTTGAAGTTGAAGCCATTTTTGAAATTCGATAATCCAAATATTCCACAGGCTGTCGCTCGATGCCAGATACCTATACTATTACCGCCTTCTATAAATTCATCGCCATTGAAGAATCTGATTTAGCGAACGGCCGTAGCGCACTGCAACGTGCGGGTTTTAAATTCAGACTCTTCGGACTGACGCTGATCTCGACCGAAGGAGTGAATGGTACGATTGCGGGTTCAGCTGAAGGAATACGTGAATTCAAAGAATATTTGCAACAAGAGTATGGTGAATTCGTTTTCAAAGATAGTTACTCGCAAGATCGCCCCTTTAAGCGTTGGCTAGTTCAAATCCGTGATGAAATTGTTGCCATTAAAGACAAGTCGATTCTGCCAGATGGAGATCGCAATCACATTTCACCCAAACAATGGCATGACACTCTCAGCAATGAAGAAGATGTTGTCGTCATCGATACTCGCAATATCTGCGAAACGGAAATCGGAATGTTTAAAGATGCGATTGACCCAAGATTAAACAGCTTTGGAGAGTTCACTGAATGGGTTCGCAATAGTGACATCGATAAAGATCAAAAAGTCCTCATGTACTGTACTGGCGGTATTCGCTGTGAAAAAGCACTGATTGCAATGCAACGCGAAGGGTACAACGAAGTGTATCAACTTAAGGGCGGCATCCTCAATTACCTCAAAGACTATCCGGAAGGCCATTGGGACGGTGAGTGCTTTGTGTTTGATAACCGAGTATCGGTAGACGCCAATTTAAATCCATCAGAACGTTATTCGTTTTGTCCACACTGCGGAGACCCTGGAGATCTCACGATCGATTGCTCCTCTTGCGAAAAACAAACGGTCGTCTGCAAAACCTGTTCACAAGAAAATGACCGCAATACATGTTCAAAACATTGTGCCGAAGTCTACCGCAGAACACAGGTTCCAACGCCGTAATCAAACGTAGACCACTTTTTGTTCTATTTTGCAAACCACCAATGCTCACCGACCAACAACTCGAACAGTTCCAGCACGACGGTCATTTGACGGTTGATGCATTCTTTACAACCGATCAAATCGAATCGGCGATCAACGATATTGACATTTGGGGCCAGCAAATTCGCGACAATCTTAGCGCTGAAGAAAAAAGCTGGTTTCTAGAAAAGGACGCTGGCGAAGACGCGCCGCTGAGAAAACTCGACGACCCAGTTTTCCATCGGCCTGTGTTTCAGCAACTAGCACAAGTGCCTCGAGTAAAGCAGGGTATTGAGCAGCTCATCGGACCTGATGTGTGTATCTTCTTTAGCCAAGTCTTTATGAAACCCGCCCACCACGGTGGCCCCAAACCCATTCACCAAGACAATTATTATTTTGACCCGACAGACCACCAACGACAAGTCACGTTATGGGTCGCTTTGGATGCTGCCACCACTGAAAATGGATGCCTTTATTTCGCCAACGGCAGTCACCTCGCGGGAGTTGTTGAGCATGTCGCGCCAGTTGATGAACCATTTAATCTCCAAGTTCCAAGTAGCTTAGCACAACAGTATGAAATGACCGCCGCGCCAGTAGCACAGGGTGGTATTTCAATTCACCATGGCAACGTGTTCCATCAATCCTCTGCCAATCGCAGCGACTTCCCCCGCCGCGCCGTTGCGATGCACTTTATCCCGCAGGATATGTCTTTGCTAAACCCAACGCTGACATATGATCAAACAAAACGATTCCATTTATAATGGAGATCTCCACGATGGCTACAATTAAATCGAGCGCTATTTTCCCGCAGAGTTTTAACTTACATGCCCTCTGGTTGATGTGTATTTTGACGAGTTCTGTCATATCCCAAGATCAACAACTAGCAAATTGGCCTCAATGGCGGGGCCCGCATAACACCGGTGAAGCCGACGGTAAACCGCCGACCGAGTGGAGTGAAAGCAAAAACGTCCGCTGGAAATTAGCCATTCCAGGAAAAGGACACAGTACACCGGTTGTGTGGGAAAACCACCTTTTCATAACAGCGGCACTCAATATCGGCAAAGCAATGCCAGCCCGCCGTAGTGGACGTCCTGGTGCGCACGACAATCTCGCCGTTACCCACCAACAACGATATGTCGCTCTGACGATTGACCGAACAACCGGGAAAGTGCTGTGGCAAACTACCGTGAATGAAATGGTGCCCTTAGAAGGTGGACACAATTCTGCCAGTCTTGCTTCCCATTCGCCCGTGACCGATGGTAAATATCTTTATGCGTTCTTCGGATCGGCAGGCCTGTATTGTCTTGATTTCAAAGGAAAAATCATCTGGAGCAAAAACTTGGGGCAAATGCATAGCAAACATGGCCATGGTGAAGGTAGCTCACCCGTGTTGTTTCAAGACAAATTGTTTATTAACTGGGACCACGAAGGGCAATCATTTTTAGTCGCTATTGATTGCCCTTCCGGTAAAGAACTTTGGCGCGTCAACCGCTCGGAAGTCACCTCCTGGGCCACACCATTGATTATCGATTACGCATCTCAACAACAACTCGTTGTCTGCGGTTCCAATCGAGTGCGGGCGTACAACTTGGAAACCGGAAAGGTCATTTGGGAATGCGGGGGGTTATCCAATAACATTGTCGCTACGCCGGTATATTCTAACGGAATATTAATTGCCGGCAGTAGTTACGAGAAACGTGCAATGTTAGCGATTAAGATTGAGGGAGCTGAGGGCGACATCACTAATTCCGACCAAGTTTTGTGGGAACGTTTTCGCGGTACACCCTATGTTCCCTCTCCACTGCTGGTACGGGGTCATCTTTTCTTTTTGGCGCATTACCAAGGCATATTATCTCGAGTAGACATTCAAACCGGAAAATCAGAAATGTGTACGCTTCACCCATTGCGGCTAACGGCAACATCTATGTAACCGACCTCGACGGCACAACGATCGTGATTGAAGATTCCAACGCACCTAAAGTCATTGCCTACAACCGACTTGACGACCTTTTTGCCGCATCACCGATTGCCGTTAATGACGAACTATACATGCGGGGTGCAAAATTTTTGTATTGCATTGCCACGGACCGATAAAATCAACCGTCAATGAACACGCACCGATCAAGGCTTAGGGTCGAGTAACCCTCAACAACATGCCTGGTGAAAAGAGATCCTCTAAATCCTCTAACTCGCGCTCATCCAGCTTCTCGACTTGTAAACCATGACGCTCCGCCCGTCGATAGATCTCGCGAATTGCGGCCACACATCCGTATGCTAAATAAGCTTCCCCGTTTGGCGTCAAATTTTTCACCCTTGGCGATCACTGCAAACGCTCCCCCTTCGTATAGACGATTCCGATTCGTCAAAGCGTAACCTACCAAGGCCACGCTTCCACCGATCGCATGGATAAATCAACCCACAGAACATGTTCTAAATATGGTATAAAACTATTTACAAATCTGTTCGAGTTTTATTGACAACTTCCCGAAGTTAATTACGATCACTTATTCAAATCATTGAATCAAAATTCCACTCAGAAACTTGCGAATGCCCACCCGCCGAAGCCAAAAGAACGCTGGCCGTCGTAAATTACATTTTGAATCTTTGGAATCAAGAAGATTGCTAACAACGTCTGCTGGTTGTTTTTCAGCAGACTGCTTTGAGACGCCGGAGCCGGCAGCCATCTTTGAGACTGATACTCCGATGAGCGAGCCGGATGTTGGAGTCGATGGAAACATCCTCGAGATTGGCGATCTTGTTTGGCTCGACGCTACTCAAAATGGAATCCAAGAGCGATGGGAAGAGGGGCGTAGCGGGGTAACCGTCAAGTTATACAAAGTAACAGACCAGCAAGGGCAACCAAATTCTCAAATTACCTTGCAAGATTCAACGACAACCGATGATGGGGGAGGTTACCATTTCTATGGCGTTGAACCGGGCAAGTACATGATTGAAGTTGCCAAGCCGGAAGAATTTCAGTCGTTTACTAATCAGAACGTAGGTTCAGACGCTACAACCGACAGTAATGTAGATAGGGAGACTGGTAAATCCGAGATCTTTGAAATTGTGAATCAATCCAATTTGACCATCGATGCGGGCTTGCTTTCAGCTGCACCAGCGCAGCCTTACGTTGATCTTGATACTGATTCAAATAACAACGGAAAAATAGAAGGTGACGAGGGCGAAGATCTGATTGAATCCTACACCGCAAAGCGTACGTTTGTTAATGAAGATGATGACAATCGCAATGGTAAAGCTGATGTTAACGATGGCATTCTTTACGATATGTCAGGGAAGAAAGTTGCTGATAACGATTTGATAGAGCTTCATTTGAAGTATTCTCTTGACCTTGGGACTGGGGAAGAACTGCTTCTTCAAGCTTCCGAAGGCCTGAAACTCTTTGCCGACAAATATAAGACTCCGTTAGCTTGGCACCCTAGTGACTTATTACCAGCGAGCGCGGTTGATTCGTGGTATGCCTATAGTGCTGACAACCTCCCACCGGACGCTGTTTTTGCTGAAGGACGTACGATTGGCGAAAATTATACAGTGCGATGGTTGTGGGCAAGAGGAACGAATGAAACGGATTCTACACCGTTTCTAGACGGTATTGAAGTCGTTGATAGTGATACAGTTATGATCTCGGTTGAAGATGTTATTTGGCCATTTCCAGAGGCCAATGACGATGCTTTTAACGAGACGTTGGAGCAAGAAACGGATGAACAAACCGGATGGGTTGATGGCAATACCTCTGAATGGATCGGGCTCGAATTAGGAAAATCCTGGTACATCGATAAGGCACTTGTTGATTTTATTATGACTCCCAGCGACCAAGGGTCCATTGAGACCATTCATCCAGAACTCTTGGGTGAGAAGACTGGACAATTCGTGGCAGCATCTATCGAAGGAGAGGATGCCAAAACAACGGAACCGTATCCGAATGACATCACCTTGACTTTGGAGTTCGAGTTTGAGGATAAGAGAGGGGGTAATGGATACGGATATGTGCAGGCTCAGGCTGCACCTCCGAAGCTCAGCTTTGTAGGTAATAGCGGTGTAAAGTTTGTCACGCCGAATTGGAGGAACGGCGAAGGTGAAATCACTATTCTAGATATGAAAAGTATGCTTGCATTAGCAGGGGTAGAAAACCAACTACCATTGGATGATGAGCAGGCTATAAGAACAGAGGATATTAGAGAATTTCCAGACTGTCGGTCATCTGAAATATTTCTGGAGCAGGTCGTGTGGACAGATATGAGAGATTATATGAGCCCGGCGAAAACACACGAGGTGGCATGTCACTTTGCCAAAGATAGCATCTATACTTTGATGAATAACTGGCTTTATGATGGAATTCCCGAAAACGTACTTGTTAATTCTGGCAGTGTTGACGGCATCCCTGAATTAAATAACTTGTTTAGTGACAGTATTGGAAGTGGAAAACTAGTGATCATATTCCATAACGACACTGTCGTATCAGTTATTAATTTGGGCGTTCAGGGTCAACCCTTTTCTACAAGAACATTTATGGTTGCTCGTGCAGCTGACACAAAAATCAACCTCCAATCCCATTGGGGTAGTGCAGTGAAGTTTACGTCCATGAGTATCAACCCGATCGACAACTTCGCATCCTAAACGATCATGGCCTTTAAATTTTTACGCAAACGGTTTTTGATACCCTTGGTGCTTGTCGGATTCGGTTTAATCGTTCAGATAGTTCTTGTTAACGTCCCAGCGACTCTTAAACCTATGGGAGTTATCGATAGGCCTGACCTCTGGCGAAAAGACACACGGGATGATGCTCTTGGCGAACCCACGTTTAGACCTCGTGTAGAAGGGGAACCAATGTTCCCTGACTACATCCAGACCGATCTAGGAATGGGATTTCACAGGATTCCGACTGGACGCCATACAAATCAAAATGACGGATTGCGTGTCGAACTGCCGGAGTTTTATTTACAGGTTGTTCCTATGGATCGTTTACAAATGCATGCTGTGTTTCGTCGCGCCTTCGGAACAGCAGTCTCTGCCGCGACAACCGACGAACAATTCGTCGAAATATATCACCAAGTTATTACCAAAAGGCTATATGAAAATGCCAAACGGCACCCATATTTTAAGACGCACGAGAAAACCAAAGATCGTGAACATTTCGATAGCTGGTTTAAACCCATAACAACTATTTTCCTTCGCTTCGCTCAGAAATGGCTTGCTCATGAAAAACGCCTTTTGCTGGACGGCTCAAGCGAGGAAGCGCCTTTTATTGTTGAACCGTTTGCATTTTTGCCCACTGATCGGATCTACGATGTAGATGGATTCCAGACTCCTCATATGTGGACAACATTCCTCTCTTTATTAGACACACGATTTGATTATCGACTACCAAACTCTGATGAATGGAAGTACGCTATCGGCGAGGGACGAGACATCGTCTACCCCCAGGGTTTTGAGGAAAACTGGACATACACGTCTTCCCATCACCGATTTGTCGATACCGGATGGAGTTATGGATATTCAAATTGGGGGTTGTTTGACCAGTATTATCGAAGCCACACCGCAGTTCTAGAACACTGTTCAGATGGCGTCGCCATGAAATTTTATCGGCAGGAAGGCTGGGCACAAGCGACGGAATATGACATCTATTCTTCTTGGAAAATACAACTTCGTCTGGTTCTTATCCCTCAGGATGAAGTTGCTGGATCCAAGCTTTATTCTCACCCAACACAGCCTGGGCACGACATGAAAGGTAAAGCTTGGCTTGATAAAACTGGCATACACTATAGGGTCAATGATAAAGATGAGGTTATCATTGTTGATCTTAGTACTGCCCCTCCTCTTTCAGACCATGATTTTGATCGCCTTTGTGAATTGCCACACTTAAAACAGCTCATTATACATCGTCAGCCACGCATTTCCCTTTGGTCGATCCAAAAAACAGCTAATCAAATGAATCTTGAGGCTTTAACCATCGGTCGAACTCAGATCGGCCATTTTGCCCTTGAAAGATTGAGAAAGTGTAAAAACCTGAAACACTTAGGGATTCGCTACGGACATCTATACGAAGATGATTTTGATGCAATTGGCCGAATAGATTCGCTCGAGACTTTAGATCTTAAAGGAGCAATCTATTCCGACAGTTGGCTAAGCAAATTGTCGGCCTTGCCTAACCTAAAATACTTTAGAAACAAGTCAGGTAGTGTTTGCATTTCCTCCTCGAGCGGAACGTCTGTCTTTAAACCAAAAGGCTAATTGTTTCGCCATTTAATGGATCCCCCTACGAAACTCAATCTTCGCCACTGGTACGCCAACTATCTTGAGCCACGAGTAAGAGGCGTTGACTGTGTACCGAATTGTAGAAGAGGCTAACGCGTCTGCGATTAAGATTGAGGGAACTGAGGGCGACATCACTAATTCCGACCAAGTTTTGTGGGAACGTTTTCGCGGTACACCCGATGTTCCCTCTCCACTGCTGGTACGGGGTCATCTTTTCTTTTTGGCGCATTACCAAGGCATATTATCTCGAGTAGACATTCAAACCGGAAA
>LWDU01000284.1_pt1 | contig 39866 bp, 30 predicted proteins | sample 727161 | NCBI WGS metagenome assembly LWDU01 (sample SAMN04566230, study PRJNA314399) | hydrothermal vent metagenome | isolation source: deep sea hydrothermal plume seawater | place: Mexico: Gulf of California, Guaymas Basin | collected 2004-07-11
GGGCTGGCTGACCCGGGCGCGCTCTGGGCGGCACGAGTGCGAACGAGACATTCCGAATCCGATCTGCGTCCGCTTCATCAGCCATCCAGCACGAACTCGGTGGCGCGACGCCAGCTGTGAGATAAGGAAGCCAGAAATTTAGACCGGCAAATGGGCCGTTCGAAGATGGGATAAACCAGGTGTGCAGCATGTGCAGAGTCCGACCCTCGTCGGCGAACTCTGGATGATCATGCCATTTGGCAAGTTCGCTTTCGAACGGAATGGGTATTTCGGTTTCCGGTACATCGACGAAGGCGTAGGCCGCACCCACGAGTCTCTCCCGACCATCAATTTCGACGAACATCAGGTGGTCCGGTGCATTCCGCTGGACACCATCCCTACTGCGGGCTGAGTTCACGTAATGCACGCCCATCCCGGGGATATCACCCAGTGCGGGATTGAATCCAGCAGCACGAGCAGCTTCCGGTGTCTCAAGGCCCGAAACTGCCTCCCGAAGTGCAGCAAATTGCTCTCGATCCACGTTGGGCAATCCAGTCCACGGCGGCGAGGCAAGCGTTGTGCAGCTCACAGCCTCACCTGCATGGCTGTGCTCTTGGTCCGCATGGTCAGGCATCTGTGATAGCGTTGCGCGTGGGGCCATTAACCAAGCCAGGGTCAAGATAACGCTGAATACTGCTGTCGTGCGTGCCATTCGGTGCCTCCGACGTGGCGGGAGTAGTCCAACCTAAAGCTCAATACTACCTGGTGTTCAAGCTCGCCAATACTGCGGTCCGCGATCAACCTGTGTCAATAGATAATTAGGATCAACAACTGATCCTATAATCGCTTAAATCCATGTCATAATTCAGCTTACCGCTTCCGGGACTAGTTCGAGGCCAATCGAGTCAGGGCTTCGTCCAGATGACGTCTGTATACTTCACGGTCTTCAGGCCTCAGCCACGCGTCTCTTTGGTCCACTCGCCGCCAGATCTCCTCAATTACTGCAGTCAAGAAATCGGCAGACGCCCTTGATGCACCGTTGGGCAGGGCATCGGTGAAGTAAACCGGTGTGGTGTGCGCAAACGTGTAATTGTCACCCGAATAGCGTGCCTTACCGCCTCGTGCCCGAACTGCAATCCAGCGAGCACCATCCACAGGGATCGACTCCTTGGCAGTTAGTTGATGTTCCCCCTCCCCTACAGAGATCGTGTGTGCGACGTCCCCGTCAACGATAATCTCAATCACCTCTACGGGCGCGATCGTCGTGAGGTCCACTTCAACTGTTACTTGGCCGCGGCTACTGAGCTCCGAGCCAGGCTCCTGACCATCCACCTCAGCAAACAATAGCGGCCCATTTGTTGCGACCGTGCGCCCCGCTCGGACTGCCTCGATCCATGTGCGCCAGCTAATCAGACCGTCCAGTCGAGCGTATGTACGCGCTGTTCCACCCGACGGATCCCGCCAGACGTTAGAGAAATTGTCGGTACCTCCGGTGGCCGGTAGCCGAGCTCCGACGTTGAGCATGTGGTAGTACATGTCAGCACTGGCCAATTCGTCCGATGCGATGGAGACGATATCGTAGAAATCGCCGCGTCCGAGGATTGTGTGGATGGGGATGTCTGACTGAGCAGCCCATTCCGGCGTACCAGGGGTTCCGCTGCCCAAAGTGTAGGGATGCATGAAGCCGCCGATACCTCCGAGGACACGGATACTGTCGAGGTACATGAGCTTCAGGCCATCGGCCGGATAAGGTGAACCGGAAGTACCACCGATGAGCGGCATGATGAACTCATTTACTCCAAGCAAGCCAACATGGCCGAACGACCCACGAAACTCTTGAGTGTAGCGGAGGACGTAGCCATCGGTAGACCCAGAGTAGTCCTCTCCCGTTAGGTCGCCCCATCTGCCCATGATCTTGGTCCCATCCATGTGGATCAGATCATTGGTTATGTGCAGATCGTCAGCCCGAAGCTGATCGAAAAACTCCTGTTGGCTCAGCCCGTACCGACCCTCGTGCAGGTCGTGGACGTGCGTATCACCCGACACCCAATTCGATTGACCAGGATCAGAGAGTCGTTCCATCCGAAGCTCAACTGTTGTGGTCTGATCCGCGAGGGCGGAGACAGTCTCGTCAGCCGGAATCCACTCGAAGCCCCGCAAGGCCTCAACTCTGACGTCTCCGGCTGGAACCATGACTTCGAATTCACCCGCGGAATGAAAGTAGTGGATTTCGCCAGCCGGGCTCACCCGATGAAACGCATCCGCCGGCACGTAACCACGTCCGTCGGATGCATGGATTTGGATGCGAGCCGGCACTGTCCTACCATCGGGTCCTAGGACCCGTCCGCGCAGGGTTGCCGTCTCGTAGAGCGGCGACAATCGCGTCGGGGTGATCGGTTGCCACGCCTCTTTCCTCCCGCCGAAGCGGGATGTCACCCAGAGGGCGGTCGGTCCGTCCTGATTCCCTACGAATGCCACCAGCCTGCCGTCCGGGCTCACCGCCGGAGCGAATTCGTCAAGCGACTCTGTGGTCAGGCGAACCCGGTTGCCCCCCGCTGACGGGACCGTCGCCAGGTCGTACGAGCCAGCCACGTCGGAAGCGAACACCAGAGCGGAACCGTCCGGCACCCAGGTAGGAGCTGCTCGATAGCTTGTCTCCTCATAGTGTACCAGTGTGGGTTCACCACCCTCCATCGGTATCGTCCATAGGCCTCCGCTTCCTAAGCGTCCCGTCACGCCCGCGATGAAAGCGAGGGTCAAGCCGTCAGGCGAGGGAGCCGGCTGGAATTGGTTCCCCCGGCCACCGGCCACGGTCCTAACAGCTCCGGTCGCCATTTCGTACCGGACGATGTCGAAATCCCGGCCACGGGCAGAGGCAAACACGATAAATCGCCCGTCTGGAGTCCAAGCAGGCTGGACGTCCACCGAACTGTCAGAAGTCAGGTGCCTCAACCCCGAGCCATCAGGCCTCACCACAGCGATATCAAGCTGGCCGGCCATGTCCACAACGAGCACAAGCCACTTTCCGTCGGGACTCCAGGACGGCTCGAAGTAGTAGCCGGGGCCCTGGGTGATGGCTTGAGCTTGATCCGTTCCGATCCTCTGGATCCAGATATCACCGCGCATTGAATAGGCCAGAGCCGAGCCATCGGGATGCCAGGTCGGATCAAGCGGCCCACTCGTGACCGCCGGAAGCATGTGTAACTCTACCCGAGTCGACAGACCGTAGCGAGGTATCTGGCCATTCACAGCCGAGGCGAGGAGCATCCAAGCCATCACAGCGAAAGGGAATTTGGTTCGCATAGGCTTGGAACCTAGGGGCCGTCCATAGAGGCGGACAGTTCCTGCAAGTCAGGGAGCGGAGTGGATCTTTGGTCGGGGTGGTTGGGGTCGACGAGAACTGAACTTCTTCAGAGACGAAAGTGGTATTGTTTCTGGCTTTACGCTCGATGCCGGTGACGTACAAGACCTGAATTTTCAGAAGATCTTGAACCGCCCTTACTAAACTCCGCCCCCGATACGGATACCCGTAGCCATCACCTTCTACCTTTCCGGTCGAGGCTGAGCGCCGGTCCGGAAGTCGCTCTAGTTCACGCGCGTCCTGTAGTTGAGCGGGGTCCGCATCCTGAACACACGACCCTGTTCGTCGGTCTCAAAGATGACCTCGGTCCCCAACTCGCCATCGTTGCCACTGCGACGGAAGGTGTCTGCTTCAACGTGCGTGAGTTCGCTGAGCGACTGACGCGGGTTATCTGTGGGTAGACTCAAGGTCGCGATGCCGCCTTTCCAGCGGACCACCACCGTCTCGGAGCCGCCGAGGCCCCCGGTGTAGGTCCCCATGTAGCGCGTTGGGTCGATCTGAGCGTCGGGGTTCGAGTTCCCGTCGCCACCGTTACCGTTGGCATCAGCTGTTACCGGGTGCTCATTGTCCTCGGCGGTGGCACTCTTGATGGCGTCAGCAACGAGGTTGTAGACACCGGTCGAGTATTTGCCCGCGTTAACCATCGCGTTGACCATCGCCACCGTGGCAATCTTGCTGTCGTTTTGTAACGAGAGCGTTGTGCGGAAGCCGGGGCAGCTCCCCCCGTGGCCGACGAATGTCTCTCCGTCTCTGGCCGAGACCTGGAAGCCCAGCCCTCTCATCGTGTTCGAACCCGGCCGCGCAAAGTGCACGCGCTGCATCTCGGCGAGTGTGTACGCGTGCACAAGCTCTTCGGTGTCGCCCCTCAAGCGAAACTGCCACATCGCGAACTTCGCGAGGTCGTCAACGCTAGAAGCGTACCCGGCAGCCGGTGAGATGCCCTTTGCCTCAAAGAAGGGGACCTCGTTCCGACCGCCCTGACGAGTGAGGTCTGTGTACCCCATGGCGAGTTGGCCACCGATGTGCTGCCTCGGCATCTCTGAATAGGTGTCATCCATACCGAGCGGCCCGAGAATGTGGCTGCGGACATACTGATCGTAGGGCGTCCCAGACACCTCTTCTACGATGTAGCCGGCCAGCGACAATCCAAGGTTCGAGTACTGATACTCGGTGCGCGACGGATGGAGAGTCTCCTGGTCGCTGAGTCGAGTGATGACCTCGTCTTTCGTTGGGAAAGGGTATTCCGGTCCACTCCAATACGGATGGTCCGACTCGCGAGGCAGGCCTGCCGAGTGCGTGAGTAGTCCCTCCAAAGTGACGGGTGTCGACTCGTCATACTGCTGCTCGAGGTCGTAAAACGGCAGGTGCTTCTGGACGGGATCGCGCAGGTCAAGGTGTCCTTCGTCCCTTAGCTGCATGACCGCTACGCTCGTGAAGAGCTTGGAGATCGAGCAGATCGAATACAGCGTGCTCGAGGTCGCTGGCCTGCCGGCGTCGATATCGGCCATGCCGACCGCACCGCTCCAAACAAGCTCCTGGTCGTGTACAATCGCAGCGGCAACGGATGGCAACCGTTCGTAGTCCTTCTGTGCGTCCAGCCAGATGCGTGCGACCTCCAGAGCCTCGGCAACGTGTGCGTCATCTGCCACCGATTGGGCAACCGCTGTCAGGGGTGCGAGAAAAGCGAGAGCAAATAACAGGGCTTTATTCATTCGGATGGTCCTCCGCCAAGTCCGGTAAGGCTGACTCGAAAGATGCCCCTGCCCTCAGAAGATCCGCAACTTAGTCGGGGGCACCACACCGTGCGCACAAAACAGTGTTGGCGGGGGCTGATGCCTAGGCTCTGCCGAAGTGCTCCATGATAGCCGCCGCGTACTTGATCCCCTGGATGTACTTGTCCAGGTGGATATTCTCGTCCGGAGCGTGGAGATTCGCCCCAGGGTTAGCAAAACCCGTCAGGACACACGGGATCCAGACGTGGCGCAGGACAGCTCCCTCGGCGGACACTCCATTCACCACCGGGAGTTCGCCGTAGACTTCGGAGGCAGCCGCAATGATCGCCTGGCTGATGTCCTCCTTCACTGAAATCTTGTAAGGTGGCTCGGCGCCATCGAAGGCTTCGACTTCGATATGGCCGAAGCCGTGCTTTTCCAGGTGGGCCTTCAGCTTCCGGATCGCGTCCGCGGGCTGAATATTGGGAATCAACCTGAAGTCCATCCGGACCCTGGCCTCGTTGGGGATGATGGTCTTACTACCAGGGCCTGTATATCCGGCAACCATCCCCTGGATGTTGGCGGTTGGTTCGTAGGCACGGGCCCGGATCGCGTCCACCCCGTCTCTCCCGAGGGCGAACTCGGAGATTCCCCACTCCTCCTTCAAGGCCTCTAGGTCTACCCGGGCAGCTTTATCAGCCAGTTGAGATTCGTCTTCGGGACCGAGTTGCCAGAGTCCCTCCTCCCAGTCCTCGATGAGAATCCGACGATCCCGATCGAGGATGGTGTTTAGCGCCCAGATCAGTTCCCATACCGGGGATTCCACCAATGGGAAATTGAGGGAGTGGACGTCCATCTTTGCTCCACGGGCTATGAGTTCTACCAAGAGCACGGACTTGAGCCCCAACGAGACGTCCGGAACAGCAGTCCCGGTCTCCATGGGCCCATCCAGGCAGTGCATCCCGTCGGCCGCCAGGAGGTCTTTGTTCCGGGCTGCCCAAGCGGCCAGGTTGGGTGAGCCGATCTCCTCCTCGCCCTCGATAAGGAACTTGAGGCTCACCGGCACCTCTCCCCGAACCTGCAGGAAGGCTTTGGCGGCCTTGTTGAAGGCGAGCACCCCCGACTTGTTGTCTGTAGCCCCTCTCCCGTAAAGGACTCCATCCACGATGTCAGCGGACCAAGGACCACCATGGCTCCACTCCTCTAGCGGCTCAGGAGGCTGCACGTCGTAGTGGGAGTAGCACAGGATGGTCTTTGCCGGCTTCCTGGCTTCGAGGTGCCCGAAGACTACCGGGGGGCCCTCTTCCAGTTCGTGAAAGTCGGCCGGGAGCCCATCTTCATGCATCATATCCCGGACTAAAACAGCGCACTCCCTCAGCCCCACCCCCGCGGCGGAGATTGAGGGCTGCCGGACTAGGCGCTGCAAGTCCCGGACACACTCCTCGGCGTGAGCATCGATCCAATCGTAGATGGGCTGCATGGTCACGGTGCAGGTTGCTCCTGGGAGAGGTCCCATGCGTTCAGTCGTTGACCGGACAGTTGCATGGGACGAGTAGCGAGGTACGAGAACGCCGGTGCAAGAAGGATGGGGTCGACCCACTTCTCCCGGAGTTCCGGGGGATAGGTGGTCTCAGACATGGGCGTGTGCATGTACATACCCGGTGTGATGGTCACAGACAGAATTCCGTGGGATGCGCCCTCCAGAGCCAGGCACTTCGAGAAGCCTTCCAGAGCGTGCTTCCCAGCGCAGTAGGCGGTCTCGCCTGCGAATCCTTCGACGCCGGATCTTGAGGAGACGAAGACAAGCGCACCACCTCGTTCCTTCATGCCGGACCAGACCGCCTTCGTCAGCTGGAAGGCCGCCTTGATTCCCACGTTGAGGGTCGCTTGAAAGGTGTCGAGGCTCACAGCGTCTAACGACTCCACCCGGAGGATCGCGGCGTTGTGGATTAGGGTGTCCACAGGACCGGTCACCACCTCAGCGATAGCCCGCTCCGTGGCCGTGGCATCGGCCAGGTCGACCACGGCAGAAGTGGCCCCCGGACAGGCGGCTCCTATGTCAGCCAGCCCTTCCTCGTCCCGGTCAAGCAGGATCAGTCGCACACCTACCCCGTGCAGGTGCCGGGCGATGGCGGCACCCAACCCGCGGGCCGCGCCGGTGACCAGGATCGTCTCCGGCCGGACCCAACGCCGCTCGGTACCGGAGATCCGCACCGCGTCCAGAACTGTTTGATTTGCCAACCCATCGGCGAATGTGGCACCACGAGAGGGCTTCCTCTCGTCCCGGATCGCGGAGGCAAGTTCCTGCATGAGGGCTACGACGGAGACGTTCCAGATGCCAGCGTTCACTCCCGGAAGGTCCGCGTTGGGGTCGGTGACGGTGATATCTTGGAGGTCCTCTCCCTCTGGGGCGAAGAGAAGTTTCTCATCGTCGTTGGAGAGGGTGATGGTTCCCCGGGAACCGAAGATTCGGGTCGCGTTCCCCATATCGTGGGCGGCGACTCCGGACATGAACACCTGAGCCACGGCCCCGGACGCCATCTCAGCGGTGAAGAATGCCACGTCGTCTGCAGTCGCCGTCCAACGCTCTCCGGTACCCGGGTCCAAGCGGTCCGGCACCATGACCGGCGCTGCCCCGCTCACCCACTTCACCTCCCCCAGCCACCAGCGCAGAAGGTCTACCTGGTGGCTCCCGTTGGCACCCAGTCGTCCACCCCCCCTCTCCGCAAGGCTCCACCAATCCCCTTTCGGACGACCGCCAGGGTCCGCCCAGCTCTTCCCGATGTTGGAGATGTTCACGTGTCGGATCTCCCCCAGAGCTCCCTCAGAGATGAGTTCGGCGATACGGACGCGGTTGGGGTTGAAGCGGAGTTCATGGTCAATCATGTGCACCCGTCCAGCCGCCTCTGCCGCCGCGAGCATCCGGGCTGCCTCACCGGCATCCATGGCGGTGGGTTTCTCGCAGAGAATGTGCGCTCCCGCCTCGATGGCCGCGAGAGTCTGGGGCTCGTGGAGGAACGTCGGGGTTGCGATGCAAATCAGGTCAAATTCGTGGGACGCCAGCATTGCCTCCCAGTCATCGTACACGTGCGGCACCTCAAACTGCGAGGCCGCACTCCGAGCACTCTCCATCCGTGCGGAGGCCAAAGCCACGACCTCAGCTCCCATGACGTGGCGAAGCGCCGGCAGGTAGGCGGCTTGCGCGAAACTTGCTCCGATGATCCCCACCTTCATGTACTCCTCCTCAGGTGCGTTCCCGCAACCGCGGGTCCAGGAAGTCCCGGAGCCAATCTCCTAGGATGTTGAAGCTCAGCACCGTCAGTACGATAGCTACGCCCGGGAAGACCGCGAGCCACCACTTGTTGGCGAGTAAGGTGTCTCGGCTCTCGGCCAGCATGCTCCCCCAGGTGGGGACCGAGGGAGGCACCCCGAGGCCCAGAAAAGAGAGCGCCGCCTCGGAGAGAATCACGCTCGCCACATTGAACGAGGCGATGACGGTGAGGGGGGCGAGGATGTTGGGGAGGATCGTCCGAAAGATGATAGACGTGGTACTGTCGCCGAGGGCCCGAGCCGCTTCCACAAACTCCTTCTCGCGCAGAGAGAGGGTGTCAGCTCGCACGATACGTGCATAGGTCACCCACTGGCCCACCCCCAGGACGAGGATGAGGTTCCAGATCCCGGACCCCAGCACCACAAGAAACATGATCGCCAGAAGAATGAAGGGGAACGCGAGTTGGATATCCCCTAGACGCATGATCAGGTCGTCCACCCATCCGCCGAAATATCCGGAGAGAAGTCCCGCCACAATCCCAATGGTCCCCCCTACCGCAATGGAGGCGACCCCTACCAGGAGGGAGACCCGGGCCCCGTAGAGGAGGCGGGTAAGAACGTCCCGGCCGAGGACATCGGATCCCAGCCAAAAGACTGAGCCGTCCGGACCCGAGGCCAGGGGCTCGGCCAGACGCAAAACCAGATTCTGCCGGTTGGGATCGAACGGGGCCAACGCTGGGCCGAAGGCAGCCGCGATCGCTGTGGCCAGCAGGATGACCATAGCGAGGACGGGCCATCGGGCCTCAACCATGACGCGGATAGCACGCCGTAGCTCTCGTCGGAATTCGGTCTCCCGAGGGGCCGTGGTAATGATCGCTTTGGCCGGTTGATCGGTCATCCACGCCCCTCCGCCAGCTTCATCCTGGGATCGAGACGAACGTAGATGAGGTCCACCAGGAGATTGAGGAGAATGAAGATCCCCGCCAACAGGATGACCCCTGCCTGCACGAGGGGGATATCCCGCTGGTTAATAGCCGCAAACAGGAGGCGACCGATCCCCGGATAGCTGAAAACTGTCTCCACCACCACGACCCCACCTAATAGGAAGCCGAACTCCAGACCGATGATGGTCACCACCGGAAGCCAGGCGTTGCGCAGGGCATGGTGGACGAGAACCCGCATCTCGGGCAGCCCTTTCGATCGGGCGGTCCGAACGTAGTCCTGTTCTAGCACCTCCAGCAGGGAGGAGCGAACGAGCCGGGTATTCCTGGCCAGGGAGTACGTCCCCACGGCGATCCCGGGGAGGATGAGGTGGAGAATCGTGCGGGGTAGGTTTCCGAGGGCTGAGCCGAAGTCTCCTTCCATCAGAGGGGTGAGAAAGGGGACGTGTCCCGAGATGGGGAGCCAGCGCAGGTAGAGTCCGAAGAAGAGAATCATCATGATCCCCAGCCAAAAGTTCGGGACTGACTGCCCGAACATAGCGAGAGTGGTGATGGATCCGTCCCATGCAGTCCCGCGATGGATGGCCGCCAAGACACCAAGCGGGATCGCCAGAAGCAGGGCGATCAGCATTGAGAAGAGGGTTAATTCAATAGTGGCAGGCAGAGCCTCAAGCACGATTTCCATCGCAGGTTGCCGGTAGGACAGGGACTGCCCGAAGTCGCCCCGGACGAGATCACCCACAAAGCTCAGGTACTGCTCATGAAGCGGCCGATCGAAGCCCAGGGCCTGACGTGTTGCCTCGATCTCTTCCAGGGAGGCCCTCTCACTGACGAAGAGATATGTGGGGTCACCACCGGCTTGGAGAGCAAGGAAGCTTACCAGTGTCACTCCGATGACCACGACGACACTCTGAAGCAGCCTTCGCAGGATGTATGATCCCATAAGCCGACCCTCCCCTCAGGACGCTGCCGGAATCACTTGAGTCCTGCTTCGAAGAGGAACACCCGTTCGTCGCGGCGGGCCGTCCAGTCGATCCGGTTCGACACTCCGTAGAAATCCGGCTGGAAGTATAGGTGCAGCCAAGGCCCATCGTCGTAGAAGACCTGGAGCATCTCGTCAATGATCGAACGAGTCTCCTCGGGCGTCGCGGCATCTGTGAGATCAGCCCAGCGGCTGAACCAGCGTTCGTCGTTCCAGTGCGTGTAATTGGTGCTAGAGCCTACTTCCGCCAGATCGGTCATGTCGTAGATCGGGCTCCACAACCCTCCGCCGGTTCCGAGAAAGAAGAGGGGACCCATGCTGCGCGCATGAAGGAGGGGGCTGTAAACCGAGGCCCACTCCATGAGATCCACCTCGACATTGAGCCCCACATCCTGCAGGTACTGGCTGATGGCGAGAACGATATTGATGTCGTTCACGTACCGTGCCCGCACCGGATCCCATCACTCCCTCGGGACCAACCCGCCTCGTCCAGAAGCACTTCTGCGATGGAAGGATCATACGGATAGGGCGTCAGATTGGGGTGGTCATTCGGCGGATTTACCAGTCCGGTGGCACGCTCGCATTCGACGCTGAGAAGTTGGCGGCAGATGGTGGGGACATCCACGGCATACTGAAGTGCTCTCCGGACCCGTGGGTCCTGGATCGCCTCCCCTCCCGGCATCTGACGGGAGCCTTCGGACAAACTGAAGCCGAGGTACATTCGTCGGGTCCCCGACACCACCTGCACCTCTGCACGGCCTGAGCCATCAATCGCCTCTATCTGCTCNNCGCCTCGGGAATGATCCGCCACACGATCCGCTGGAAGTTGCCTGGCTCCCGCGTCTTCTCCAGCACCACCTCTGACCCCCGAGTCCAGGAAACCAGCCGATACGAACCCGACCCAATCGGGTTGGAAGCCGCCTCGTCGAGGGTCATCCCCTCGTAGGCGTCCTTGCAGTGGATGTAGATCTCGGTGATGAGACCAAATGCAATAGGGTTCTTCCGGGCGAGGTTGATTTGCACCCGGAGGTCGTCCAGTGCCACCGCATCCTGAAAGCCGATGGACGTGAACACAAAACCCGGAGAATTCCCAGTAAACCGGTTCTCAGGGTCCGCGACCCGATTGAAGGTGTACGCTACATCCTCCGCCGTGAGGGGTTCACCGTCGTGGCAGGTCAGACCCTCCCGCAGCGTATAGACGTAGGCCGTCCCATCCTCAGAGATCTCCAGAGTGTGGGCGAGGTCTGGAACGTGATCCCCTTCAGAGGTCAGTGAAAAGAGACCAGCGAAGATATGCCGGGCAATGTTCGCGTTATCTCGACTGGAGATCATCCCCGGCTCGAAAGTCGTGATGTCAGCGCTGAGCCCCACCACGATGGCGTCCTCGGGCAGCTGCGAGCATGCGGTGACCATGACGGTCGCCCCGAGAAATCCGGCGGCAGCGTGGCGGGCCACTAGGGTCCGAAAGTTCATCGGGGGGTCATCCTTCCTGTTCACAGAGGCTCACGGTCCCCTCGCCATCGGAAGATCGGATGCAGGCCTCCACCATGCGAAGGGAATTCAGGTGATCGGTTCCCGAACACGGAAGGGGCATGCCCTCGCGGAAGTGGCTGACGAAGTCCGCGAGGAGACCACGGGCGTCGTCCACCCAGGGTTCACTCTCAGGAAGCAGGACCGGGGTGAGTTCCGCGTCATCCCTAAGTGCGTAGCCCAGCCCCCCAAACATCTCCTCCTGCAGGGCGATCCCCCTCTGACACTCAGTTCTCCACTCGAAACCCATCCTCTGCCAGTTGCCCGCCCATGTTCCCTGGTAGGTGACCTCGAGTCCCCCGGTGAAGGTGATGAGTGCACTGACATTGGCATCACCCTCATACATTGACCATGACGGGTTGAAGGTCCGCGCGGTGACGCGGACCGGCTCCGCACCATAGACGAACCGCATGAGGTCGAAGTGGTGGATGGACTGCTCCCAAAGCATGGGTTGTTTCATCGACATGGGGTACTTGTTCAGGTGCGGTAGCCTCCCATCGCGCCACCGTTCATAGGTGAATCGGCCGAACTCCGGCGGGCCCAACCGGTCCGGGGAGAAAAGGGCCTTTAGCTCCTGGGTCACTGCGAGGTAGCGGAAGTTGAGCCCGACGGCAATCGGGACCCCGGCCTCTGTCGCCGCTGCCACATGGGACTCGGCGTCGGCAAGCGTGTCGGCGAGTGGTTTTTCAGCCAGAATGCTAAGGCCGGCAGCACACGCGGCGGCCACCTGCGACTGGCGGCCACCTGGTGGGGTGCATAGAAGCGCTACGTCGGCTTCCACGCCAGCCGCCACCTCATCCAGGGAGGCCCCTCCGACAGCGCCCACAGTTTCAGCCAGAACCTCAGCAAGTCGGTCGGGATCCATCTCCACCAGCCCCACCAAACTGCAGTCCGGATGCTCCTTCAGTACCCTCCGCCAGATACGGGACCTCGCGCCCAACCCTATAAGGATGAACCGGAGCGGAGTCACGCCACGACCTCAGCAGCCAAGAGAGCCCGCAGGCCAGTGGTTGGGTTGGTCCAGGCGAAGTCACGAAGAGCAGGAATATCACTAGGGACCATCGGTGGCTTCACTGGTCCCTCGGCCGGGACAGTGACTGGTTCTGTGCCAGGAAGTTCAGAAGCGATAAGGGCAGCGAATGCGCTATCCCTACTCACATGGGTACTTCCCAGATGGACCGGGTGTCCTGCTGACGGACCATCCACCACCTGCTCCAGCGCCACTGCAAGATCGGAAGTGAACGTCCACTCCCTCAGAGGATCATCCGATCGCACTGCCAGGGCTTGCCCTTGCCGAGCTGCAGCCAGCCAACCGGCTACTAGGGATACATCTACTCTGCTGGATCGCGCTACTTCACCAGGACCGAAGAGGTAGCCAAGACGAACCACGTGAACCTCTGTCTGCGAGTCGAGTGCTGATAGGACCAGCGCCTCCCCTGCCTGTTTCGCGACTGCATAGGGAGACGTGCCTGTAGGTGAATAGGAATCTTTCAGTCCCTCAGTCATGTCTGTCGCCGCAAAGACCCCAGAGGAACTCAGGAATACGAAGGCGGCCGGGGAGGTACGGTTAGCATACTCCAACATCGTCAGCAGAGGGCGGGTGTTAAGCGCGATATACTCCTCTGTGGTGACCCCGAGCGTCGCTGGGTCCGTGGTTACCCAGGCCGCGTGCACGATCAGATCCACGTCGGGTATATCCGAGGGTACTCCCTCAGCTAACTCGACAGTTGAGCGACGCATGCCGTCACTCTCCCATCTCTCGTCAAATGCACGGTCCAGTCCGATAACCCTCCAGCCGAGACCGGAAAAACCAAGCGCCAGAGCTCTTCCCACGAAGCCCCCTGCCCCAGTTACCAGAACCTGTCTGTTTTTCATTTCCGGTACTTGGTGATGATCGCGGAATCGAGCTTCGAGAAGGCTTTGGTATGCTCGGGCTGTAGCTCTATCGGAGGAATGGCGGCAAAAACATCATCGTCCTTCTCGCCTCGCCACATCAGGACGGCGAAGCTTGCCTCAGCATCCAGCACAGCGATACCTGCATGCCATGTCCCCGGATGGTAGGCCACTCCCAGCGTGCCCGGAACTACGAAGGCCAAGGCATGCGCACTGTCAGGGGACCCGACCGCATCAGAGGGCATCACCGTCACCAGGTAGTGGGATACCCCCATCGGGAGAAAGAGTTGGGCGGCATGGGGGTGGTGCTCCACCTGTTTCACGGTCAGGGGAAGAGTCGATGGAGCCACCCGGTTCAGGTGGCACTGGTGCGAAAGCCCCGGCACGGGCTCCAGCCATTCACTGAACATCGATCGATCGCCTACTCCAGCCGGCGGTTCTAGGAACGCGCCAAACGGTGCGAACACACTAGGATCTGGATCCTGAAGCTTCACCCTCATGCAGGGATCTCCCCACCAGGAGGGACGACAGCACGCCAGTGAGCAGCGAGGTCCCTACGGCGACAGATCCAGACATCATCACGATCCTGGATGTGGGCAAGGAAAGTGTGGAGACCCCGGATCCGACCGGGGTGGCCGAGGATCCGAGCATGCATTCCCACCGACATCATCCGAGGGTGCAGTTCGGCCTCCGAAACGAGCTCATCAAAGGAATCGATGAGGAATTCCCCGAAAGCCCGCCCCGTCACCAGGGGGCCACCTACTAGCTTGGCGTCATTAGTTACCAGGGAGTACGGAACTACCAAGTGGGGGCGATCCTCCACCTGGACCCAGTAGGGGAGCTCGTCGTTGTATGCGTCGCTGTCATAAGTGAAGCCACCATGCTCGACGAGGAGTTTCCTGGTAACGGGAGATGGTGCGTAGCGGCAGTACCATCCCTCGGGGGGACGGCCGATCAGTCTATGGATCGCGTCGAAAGCGCGAGAAATCTCTTCTCGCTCGGTGGCCTCATCGAGAAGGTAGTGTTCGATCCAGCGCCTGCCGTGGCACACCACGTCCCAATCGCTGTCAGCGACTGCCTGAGCGGCTGCGGGATTCCGCTCCAGTGCCAGGGCCGAAGCGAAGACCGTGAGCGGGAGTCCACTGTCCTGGAAGGTCCGGTAGATACGCCAGAAACCTACACGGCTTCCGTATTCGAACATACTCTCGGCCCCGAGATCCCTGTCTCCACGAGGAACCCTAGGCTGTGCGACCTCAGTCAGAGTAGCGTCGGAGTAACCATCCCCATCCTGAAGAGAGGGCTCCGAGCCCTCTTCGTAATTCAGCACGAAGTTGACAGCCAGTCGCTTGCCTCCAGGCCAACAGATATCCGGAGGGTGGTCTGCGTATCCCACAAAGTCGCGCTGTCTCTCCATCTCAGTCCCGGGTCCCGGTGCGGGCAGATGTCATCTCAAATCCCCCTAAAGTCTTCGTACTCCTTCAACTGCTCCGGCGTGTAGACCTGCATGAACTCAATCTCGATGCCACCCGCCTCGTCGTCGATGAATGCGACCCATCCCTCGGGATGAGGGTGAGAGCCATGAAGATCACATGCCTGGCAGATCCGAAGATTGGCCCCCTCAGCCTGTGCGTGGGCCAGAGCCACGTCGATGTCGTCCACCTCATAGCATATGTGGTGCAGCCCCTCGGCACCCCGTTCGTCGATCCACTTCGCAAACCTTCCATCCGGTTCCATGGACTCGCAGAGCTGGTACTCGATCCCCCCGAGGTAGAAGAGCGCGACCCGGTTCTTCGATTTGGGATACACATTGATCTCGGTCTCGGCAGGAACGTGGAGGAAGCGTGCATATGCGCCCAGAGCCTTCTCCGCATCTCGCACGGCGAACGCCATGTGTTTAATTCCGCGAACATTCGGATTGTCTGATTTCATGGTCTGATCTCGTGCTTGGGGTTCTATGCCACGGAGTGTTCCTGGTGGATGGCCGCGACTACAGCGGCCATGCGGGCCAACGCCTCTTGAATGCGAGGGACGGACTGGGTCATGGACAGGCGCGCGTAATTGTCCGTGTAGTCCCCGTAGATCCTTCCCGGGAAGATCATGACCTGCCCCTCTTGAAGGAGTCGCTCGCAGAACTCTGTGGCTTTGACTCCGGTCTCTGCGACCTTGGCGTAGACATAAAAGGCGCCTTGGGGTTTGGCGAACGGGATCCCCATCTCGGTGAGACCGTCGCAGAGCACCCGCCTTCGCTCGTCAAATGTGCAACGTATCTCCTCTACGCACCCCTGCGGTCCTGTGAGGGCAGCAAGGGCTGCGTGTTGGCTCACTGCGGCGGTGGAAATGGCGAAGGCATGGTGGATCTCAGCTAGGGCAGGCATGAGGTCGGAGGGACCGGCGAAGTAGCCCACCCGCCACCCGGTCATGGCATAGGCCTTCGACATTCCCGAGAGAGTGATCGTACGTTCCTGCATGCCAGGGAGTGCGGAGACTGGCTGCGCATGATGATCGTCGTACGTGAGACGGGCGTAGATCTCGTCGGAGACGACGATTAGATCGTGTTCCCGCGCAACCTCACAGATTCGGGCTACCTCGTCCGGTGGGATCACGGTCCCGGTCGGATTACCTGGGTTGATGAGGATCAGAACCTTCGAGCGTGGCGTGACGTGCTCGCGAACCAACTCCGCCGTGAGGGTGAAATTCGTCGCCATCGTCGTCCTGATGCTCACGAGCGTGGCCTCGGTGAGTTCGGCCGCCTGGAGGTAGGGGTTGTAGCCCGGACACGGAATGAGCAACTCGTCACCCGGGTCCAGTAGCCCCAATGCGATGATGAACATCGCCTGTTGCCCACCCGGTGTGACAACGATGTCTTCCGGATCGTACCGGGCACCACCATGGGTCACAATGTTGTCCGCGATCGCTTGGCGAAGCTCAGAAAGTCCCATGGGGTGGGTGTAGTGCGTCGCCCCCGAAGCCAAGGCCTCCTGACCCGCCCGAACGATGTGTTCCGGCGTGTCCAGGTCGGGATCCCCTCTCCCGAGCTTAATCACATCAGGTAATCCCGCGGCGATATCCATCATCCGGGTCACGATGTGCTTGTCCGTCAGCTTGACGCGTCGGGCGAGACGGTTACGGCCGTTTGGCATGGAGGGTTCAGATCCCGTAGATGTCCGAATACTTCTGGGTGAGGTGTTCAATATAGAAAGTCGGATCGAGTGTGCGGCTGGTAGCTTTCTCCAGGAGTTGGTTCCGAGTGTAGCGGCGGCCGTGTCGGTGGACATGTTCGGTCATCCACTCCCGTAACGGTAGGTAATCCGCTGTGGCCAACCCATCTCGGACCCCGCCGTCCTCTGTCGCGGAGGCGAAAAGCTGACCTGCCATCACGTTACCGATCGTGTAGTTGCAGAAAGTACCTACCTGCCCCGACGACCAGTGGACGTCCTGGAGCACCCCGAGCCGGTCGTTTGGAACGTCCAGTCCCAAGTATTCCTTAACCTTTGCGTTCCAAACCTCCGGGAGCTCCGGCACCTTCAAGCTTCCGTCGATGAGGGCCGCCTCGATCTCCACCCGGAGCATGATGTGGAAGTCGTAGGTCAGTTCGTCGGACTCTACCCGGATCAACCCCGGCTCCACTCTGTTAATTGCCCGCCAAAAGGTCTCGGTGTTAATGCCTCCGAGCTGCTCCGGGAAGGTGGCCTGTAGCTCCCCGTAGTTCAGCTCCCAGAACTCACGACTCCGACCAACGTAGTTCTCGAAAAGGCGGGACTGACTCTCATGGGCGCCAAAGCTCACCCCACCCACTGCATACAGACCAACTAAATCAGTGGCCAGAGGGGTGCGCGTGTAGGCCGGATCACAGAATTGTTCGTAGAGCGCGTGCCCTGTTTCGTGAAGGGTGCCGAAGAGGCTCTTCGGCATCCACTCGTCGTTAACCCGGGTGGTAATGCGTACGTCATTTCGTGTGAAAGAGACCTCAAAAGGGTGCACAGTGAGATCCAAGCGTCCCCGATCGGTCTCGTACCCCAACTTACTTGCCATCTTGAGGGCGAAGGCGAGCTGTGCCTCCACAGGGAAGGATCGCTCAAGAAAGTCTACGCGGGGCGGCTCCTGCTCACCGATGGCCCTCACCAGGGGAAGGAGTCCCTCCCGAAGTGACGCGAAGAGGGGCTGCAGCGATCTCACTGTCTCGCCGGGCTCGAAGCGGTACATGAGGGCATCATACGGATGCTCCTCATACCCTATGCACTCCGCCATCTCCTGGTTCAGTACAATGGTCTCCTCGAGTACCGTCGCGAAGGAAGCGAAATCGTTCTCCGCCCTGGCCTTCGCCCAGATGTGCTGTCCGATAGAGCCTACCTCAGCCCGCTTGTGCACCAAGGCTGTAGGAATACGGAGGTGATACTCGATCGCCTCCCGCACCTGTCCGCAAATCGTCCGTTCCACGCTGTCTGAAGCAAGGTTGGCGGCCTCCGCTTCGGCCTGCTCCAGAAGTCGCCGAGTCTCGTCCGCCACGAGGTGGTCCCGGGCCACAACGGTCAGGGTGGCCAACTGCTTCGCCCGCGTGTCCGCTCCCCCGGGAGGCATCATGGTCTTCGCGTCCCAACTCAGGATCGACTTCGCGTTGAGGAGATCATTAACCTCCCCCAGTCGCTCCAGAAAAGCGCTGTATCCCATACGTTTGGCCTCTTAAAGCCCGTCGGAGTGACAAGTTTGCACCGAGCCCAGGGGCACAGTAGTCTGTAGATTGTCGACAGGCGAGAGCGCAACGTGGCCTCCGTCAAGCAGAGCTGTCAAGCACGTGCCAAGGCACCCCTTAGTACCACCCATGAAGCTGGTCTTTTTAGCCCCGGAGGCGCATGAACGAAGACTTTCAGTGGAACTTCGACGACCTCGTCGAGATGGCGGTGACGGGACAGATAAGCCAGCCAGCTCTGCGTCGAGGTGGATACGTCCATTGGCCTGACGGGGTCGGAGAAGTCCTGCCGGGGATGTACGGAATCACGTACAGCGCACGAGTCGGGGATCGTGCATTCGGTTGGGCCGGGGACCACGTGGAGCCGGGTGTCTCCATCGCCAATTCGAACGAGCAGGCCGACTACGCTCTGCATTACTTAACCTGCATTGGCAATGAGGCTGAAGTGGTAACCGGACTGGCAAGAGGGGCCAAGGGTGTGGTTACCGGCGAACATGCCCGTCTCCTAGTGGACTTTTCCCCGGACGTGCTGGACGAGATGACCGTCGGGGACACTATCCAGATCCGGACTCGAGGTCGGGGGCTGAGGCTGGAAAGTCATCCCGATATCGAGTTCAAGAAGATGAGCCCCGCTCTTGCTCGAACCCTGGGCCTCCGAGCGGAGGGCGGACGGGTGAGTTGCCCTGTTGCCATGGAGCTTCCGCCCCGGATCATGGGCTCGGGGGCCGAGCTCAACGCCGAGTTCGTAGACCAGGACCTCATGTCCGGAGACCGGGGCCTGATGGCTGAGCTGGGGATTGTCGACCATCGATTCGGGCGCTCTTATCGCGATGGATGGGTGGCCGTCTGCCTCTGCATCCACGGCGACTCGGTGATGACCGGCCACGGCCCCGGGATCCTCACGCTGATCACCGGCCCGGCCCACCTCCTGGACTTCCATATGGACCCCACCGCCAACATCGCCCACACACTCGGTATCCGGGGAATGGCATGAACCAACGAAATACCCTCGCCACCAACGAGTCTGATCTCGTCGCCGTCTCTGTTGCCGGAGCAGTCGCACACCCCGGCTTTCCGGGTCTTCCCTCCGAACCATATCGGCTCACCGCGGACGGCACCCCCTTCTTGCTCCCGACGTATGGGGGAATCGTCTACAATGTGTCCGTAGGGGACCGGGCCTTCGGTTGGGCCGCGGATTGCATCCACCCCGGCGTGAGCATAGGCCAGGCAGACGGCGACTGGAACCGAGGGCTGAACGTCTTCGCCTGCGTGGGCAACCGGGCCCGTGTGATGACCGGTGAGGCGGCAGGAACCGTAGGAGTGGTCACTGGGAAGTCAGGACGATTTTCGGAACAAGTGATCGTGCACATCCCTCACGAGGCCCGAAGCCGTATGGCCGTGGGGGACCAAGTCTTGGTGCGGGCCGAGGGGGTGGGGCTGAGCCTCACAGATCACCCAGACGTATCCCTCAAGGGAATCTCGGCGGAGCTTCTGGCCTTTCTCCCTGCTGAAGAAAGTGAGGGACAGGTGACCTTCGGAGTCACTGCTCAAATCCCCGCACACCTGGTGGGAGCCGGCCTAGGTCTGACCTCCGAGGGAGGAAGCCTCCATATGCAGTCCACTGACCGGAAACTCCTGGGGGAGCTGGGTCTGGATCGGCTGCGCCTGGGGGACCTAGTAGCCCTGGAAGACACGGACAGCCGCTACAACCATGGATACCTGCGGGGCGCACGGGCGATCGGAGTGGTGGCCTCAACCGACGGTCCTCGAGCCGGCTACGGCCCTGGCATCGCCATCCTCATGACAGCTCCGGCGGGGCAACTCGGGAGCTTTGAGTCCACTGACACCAACCTAGTCCAACTCCTGGGCATGGAGGACTGACGCTTGATTCCAATGACCGCCGTCACCCAGGAGAGCCTCAGGGTGTTCGTGGTGGAGATCCTACAAGCCATGGGACTCTCCAGAGAGGATGCCGATATCTTCGGCGATGCCCTCATCTTCTCTGAGCTCCGCTTCCACCCCGGCCACGGCCAAGGGGTAAAAAAACTGAGGCGCTATCAGAAGCGGCTCAGCCAGGATCTCTTCGACCCGGACGCCCGCTGGGAAGTTGTGAAAGAGAGCCCGGCCCTAGCACTGGTCGACGCCCATAACGGACTTGGTACGGTGGCAGCAGCCCGAGCCATGCAGCTGGCCATCGAGAAAGCGAAGGTCTGCGGCATCGGGCAGGTAGTGGTTCGGAATTCCACCCACTTTGGCTCAAGCGCTGTACATGCCTGTCTGGCCGCGGAGGCAGGGTGTATCGGGATCGCCTTCACGAACGCCGGACCCGAGATGGCCCCCTGGGGTGCCCGGGAAGGTGCCGTTGGCACAAACCCGTGGGGGATCGCCGCACCGACAGGGCTTGGATTTCCTGCGGTTCTTGATATCGCCCTCACCACCGCCGGCAAAGGGATGATGCGCTGGCATGCAGACGAGGGACACCTGATACCGATGGACTGGGCACTGACCCCCGAGGGAGAGGAAACGGACGATCCAGAAGCCGCGATGGCTGGGGCCCTCCTGGGGATCGGACGCTATAAAGGATATGGCCTGGCCTTCATGACGGATGTCCTGACCGGTGTCATCGGAGGTGGAGGTTACGGACTCACCCCCTACGCTGACCCGAAAAAATGGGACGTGAGCCACACACTCATCGCCATCGACATCGAGTGGTTCATGCCGCTCGACGAGTTCCGCAGGAGGATGGACGACTTCACGGACATGGTGAAGTCCAGGGCCCTTCGGCCTGGATTCACTGAGGTTCTCATACCCGGTGAGCAGGAAGCCCGGCGGGAAAACTCGGTACTAGACGACCTTCGAGCGCTGGGCGCGGAGTTGGGCGTTGGAGCCGAGATCACCGTCGTAGGACCATGGGAGGACGATACCCTTTGAAGCCTCTCCCGCCCCGCTTCCGCGAAGACATCCGCCAGCGACTCCGGGAAAGAGCCCAAACAGAGGGATTGGACGGCCTCCTGCTGCTCGGATCCGGGAATCTGTCCTATGCGACAGGTTGGCACTTTTCCATAAACGAGCGCCCCATGGGACTCTGGCTCCCGGTCGACCAGGAGGCGCTCCTACTGGTGCCACACCTGGAACTAGAGAATGCCATGGACATCCCCGGGGTCGAGGTCCGGACCTACGAGGAGTTCCCCGGTGAGTGCCCTCCCGTCCTTTGGATGATCGAGGAGGCAGGTGCCCGACGGATGGCTGTGGACACACTTGGGGCCGAACTCTTGGCAGAAGCCCGTACGAAGCTCGATCGACTGGAACTCGTCGACCATGCTAAGCCCGAGCGCGCCGTGAAGGGGGCCGCTGAGCTTATTCTGATCCGGGAGGCCGCCCGCTTCGCCGACCTGGTGCTTGAGCGATTGCTGGAAGTGGGAGGAGACATCATCGGACAGGGCGGGACGGAACAAGACCTGCTGACCGATTGCACGGGACACGTCGGGGAAGTCCTTTTGGCCACCCACGGTGATGCTTTCCAGGGAACACGGACAAGCATCACGGCCTCCATCCACTCCGGCCCCCGGGCCGCCCTACCCCACGGCACTGTTACGGAACGCCAACCTCTACCCGGCGAGCCCATAGTGGCCGGAATCGGGTGCAGCCTGGGCGGATATCATGCCGAGAGTGGTGCGACTCTCGTCCTGGGCAAGATACGCCCCGAGCAACTTCAGGTCATGGAGGCGATGGCCGAAGCTGGTGCTGCCACGGTTCACGCCCTCGAGCTCGGGTGGCCCTGCTCTCGGGTAAACGAGGCCGCCCTAGACGCCATACGGGATGCCGGGTTGACGGATACCATCCGCCATCGGATCGGCCACGGGATGGGCGTCGAGGGGCATGAAGCCCCGTGGCTCGCCCCGGGTGACTCAACCCCCACAACCCCTGGAATGGTCTTCTCCTGCGAGCCCGGCGTTTACCGTCCTGGCGTGGACGGGTGGCGTACCATCGATACGCTTCTGGTGGGCTCGGGAAAGGTGGATCTAGCGAGCCGCTTCCAGACAGACCACCCTTTCGAGACCCGCACCCTTCCCTGCTGAGGAGTTGGAGCATGCCCGAACCCGCCGCCTGGCGATATCAGAAAATCACCAAGCCCATGTTCGACCTTCCCACCCCGCACCTCGTGTTGACGGGACGGATCTTAACCATGGCCGGAGAAGTCATCGAAAACGGTTTCGTGGAGTTGAAGGAGGGAAAGATCGTGGCGCTGGGTCCACTGACCGATCTGAAGGCAGGCTCCGCGTCGGTCGAGGAAACCGGTGGGACCCTCATGCCGGGGCTCATCAACAGTCACGCACACCTCAACTGGGACGGGATTCACGACCTGGCTCGCCAATCCATGGACGACCCGCGCCCCATCTCGGCCTTCAAAGCTGCCGGAAACATGCTCAAAAGCCTGCGTGCGGGAGTCACCATGGTCCGGGACCTCGGGTTCCATGAGATGAACCTCTTTTCCAAACAAGCGGTGGAACAGGGAATTTTTCCGGGACCGAGACTGAAGGTGTGTGGAGCAGCGATCATCCAGACGGGAGGGCACACCTATTGGGTCTGTCGGGAGGCCAGCGGCGCGGATGAGATGCGGCGCGCGGTCCGGGAACAGGTGCGGGGAGGAGCTGATCTCATCAAAATCATGGCCTGCCATGACACCCTAGAGTTCACTGACGAGGAGCTAGGTGCCGTCATTGACGAGGCTCACAGAAACAGCCTTCCCATCACCGCACACGCTACCTACGACGCCTGCATCGAACGGGTTGCGCGCTTCGGAGTGGACTGCATCGAACATGGTGGCTCGATGTCAGACTCCACCGTCGCACTTCTGATCGAGAAACAGATCCCGGTGGTCACCACCTTCGCGCCCCTGGTGCAACAGAGCCAACCTGAGATCGCTCGCCAATTCGGTATCCCGGAATGGAAGATCGAGGAGCGGAAGAAGGCCGTGGCCAACCCAAAACGCTACGAGGGGCTGGTTAGGGCTGCGCGCGCAGGTGTCCCGATCGTCTTCGGCACTGATGCAGGCAGCCCGGCAGTTGAGCACGACGTGATCGCACCGGAACTCACCTTCATGGTGAAGACTGGGGTGTGCACTGACAATATGGACGCCCTCGCCTCAATCACCATCCGGGCGGCGAAGGTTTCGAGAATGGAGGACGTTGTCGGTACGCTGGAGGTAGGCAAGGCCGCCGACCTTATCGTGGTAGACGGCCATCCCGACGAAGACCTTGGCGCTCTGGAGCAGGTAACGACAACCTTCGTGGGCGGGCGGAGGATGCACGGGTGAGCCTCTTGGTCTCCCGCTTGGCCCCGCGCATCGTCGAGGAAGACGGAGCTTTCCGCACCCGGATGCTCAACATCGCTGCTGGCCTAACCGATGTCATAGCCCTGGGCCGCGGGGACCCAGACTTCCACACGCCCGCGCATATCGTGGAGGCTGCAAAAGCGGCTCTCGATGCAAACCACCACCACTACACCGGACCCACCGGGATCCCGGCACTGCGAGAGGCCATCGCGGACAATCTCAGAGTCCGGTATGGACTCGACTATGGTGCAGACGAGGTCGTGGTGACAGCCGGAGCCCAGGAAGCCATCATGCTCACTATGCTCGGGCTCTGTTCCCCCGGCGACGAAGTCCTCATCACTAGCCCCCGCTTCACCACCTACGACACCGCGGTTGGCCTCTGCGGAGGCACACCCATCCCGGTCCCCACTTTCGAGCGGGACAACTTCGCGCTGGACGTGGTGGAAATCGAGAAACGCATTACCCCCCACACCCGGATGTTCGTCCTGGTCTCTCCCAATAATCCCACTGGGGCCGTGACTCCTCCAGAAGCCATACGGGCCATTGCCGAACTGGCCATCGAACACGACCTCATCATCGTAGCTGATGAGATCTACGGAAGGATGATTTACGCACCGAACGAACATCTCTCCATCGCAACGTTGCCAGGGCTACGGGAGCGAACCGTCACCCTCAATGGCTTCTCCAAGACCTACTCCATGACAGGGTGGCGGGTCGGGTACCTCGCTGCCCCCGCGGAACTGGTGTCGATGTTGATCGAGCCTCGGCACACTCTCTCCATCAACACTTGCACCATCAGCCAATACGCAGCCTTGGCCGCACTCACCGGCCCGCAGGAACCTGTCGACGCTATGATCGAGGAGTATGCCGAACGTCGGGCCTGGCTCATGCCAGCCCTGAGCGAGGCTGGCTTCAGCTACGGTCATCCCGGAGGCGCCTTCTACATCTACACGAACATCTCGTCATCGGGACTCCCATCCCCACTGTTCTGCGAACGACTCCTCCAAGAAACAGGCGTAATGCTCTTCCCCGGGACCATGTTCGGGGACACCAGTACTGACTACATCCGGATCAGCTATCTCCAACCGTTACCATTGATCCAGGAAGCGATGGAACGCATCGCCTCCTTCACCTCCCGCATCCAATCTGTGACATGACCACGCCAGAATCCGAGGGCCGCTTCGTCGGCATCCAAATTAGCCCCATAAGCTTTGTGGATGAGGGAGTGGATACGGTCTTAGACACCCTTAAAGACAGGGTGGGGATCAACGTCTTGATGCTGGGTACAGTGAGTTGGTTGGGACTCAAATCGGGTCGTTCGATCAGCCACGAACTCGACGGGTGGCCCGATCACGGAGTCCCGGAACCCTACCAGATGCGCGGAGGTGCCTACTTCGACCCGGACCCCCAGTACTACACCGATACCTTCATGGCCGACTTCCGGAGCCGTGATCCCGAGTTCAGTGGGCGTGACATCCTCAAGATGGTGGTCCCTGCGGCACACGAGAGAGGGATGAAAGTCTACATCGAGTTGATGGAGCCTTTTTTCAAGTACGCCGGGCATGGTTCGGCCGGAACTGTAGAAATCCCGACCCTAGCCCAGGCCATGGAGGTCGACCTCCTCGGTCGTCTGAGTGGTGACCCCTCAACCTCGAATCCAGGGTACAGGCGCTGGATACACTCAATGATCGAGGACCAGGTACGGAATCACCACATTGACGGAGTCATGTGGTGTAATGAGCGGAACTCGCCCCTCGACACGCTGATTCAGGGAGGCGCACCCGGCGACTTCTCCGAACCGGCACGCAAAGAGGCCGTGGAACGCGGAATCAACGTGGAAAAGTGCCGGCAGGCTCTCCTACGCCTCTACGACTTCATGCAGGAGGCGGCGGCCGGTAAACAGTTCCCTGATGGCTCACTCATCACCTTCCTTCGTGTGCTCTTGGACAACCCCGAAGCCCTCATATGGGAGAAGTTCTGGCTTGAGAGGAACAAGGACCTGGACCGGGAGCTCTACGGGTTGGTGAAGTGGTGCAAGCCGGAACTTCCGTTTGGGCTGAACGTGTGGAACCGAAATCACTTCAACCCGATCCGGCGTGCTCAGTGGCCGTGGGCTGAACAGACCCTCTACGCCGACTTCGTGAAACCCATCACCTACCAGCACCAGGCGGGTGAAGTTTGGTCCAGAGAACTCTCCTTTTTTCGTACAACGATCCTAAGAGACTTTGAGCCGGACCAAGCCACCCGTGCGCTGTTCCGTATTCTGGGCCTAAATGAGGCCCCATTCGACGAACTGGTAGCCACTGGGATGGATCCGGACAGCTACGTCCATGGACAGTGCTCAGATGCCCTCCGGGGCGTCGATGGAAAGGCGAAGGTATACATGGGCATCGGGGTGGACGCCCCGCGGACCCTGCCCGAAACCGCTAAGTGCTCGCGGGATATCGTATACCGCTCAGTCCTGGCAACCTACCGGGCCGGTGGGCATGGGGTGGTCTTAGCGCCCAACTACGCGTCGATGCACCTGACCCACCTTGATGGTGTGGCACAGGCCCTCGACGAACTAGGTCAGAAGTGAAGTGAGCTTCAAGCGATCCGTCCCCGAAGGAATGGGTATTTGAGCACCCCACCGTTGCTGGAGGTACGTGACCTCCAAACCAGTTTCACCCTTGGTGGACGTGCCCCATTAGTCGCGGTGGACGGGGTGGGATTTTCCGTGGCCCCTGGGGAGACACTCGCTATCGTGGGTGAGAGCGGATCGGGGAAATCAGTGACTGCACTCTCTATCATGCGCCTCCTTCCAGCCAGGGTCGGCAAGATCACCCGGGGATCAATCCACCTCGGGACACGGGATCTCACCCAACTGCCTGAGGAGGAGATGCGAACCGTTCGGGGTAAAGAAATTGGAATGATCTTTCAGGAGCCCATGACCAGTCTGAATCCGGTTCATACCGTGGGCGCACAGATCACCGAGGTACTGATCCAACATGAAGGCCTCTCTAGTGCGGAGGCCCGGGAGCGGGCCATATCAATGCTCGACACCGTTGGCATCTCGGAGCCAAGCCGGCGCGTCGACAACTATCCTCACGAGATGTCTGGAGGCATGCGCCAGCGCGCCATGATCGCAATGGCGCTGGCGTGTCGTCCTAGCCTCCTCATTGCCGATGAACCCACGACCGCGCTCGATGTCACGATCCAGGCCCAGATCCTTGATCTCATGGAGGAGCTCCAAGCCGCGCTCGGGATGGCCATCATCTTCATTACTCATGACCTGGGCGTCGTCGCCCAGATAGCTCGCAGGGTGGTGGTGATGTACGCCGGGCAAGTGGTGGAGACCGGCCCTGTAGCGGAGATCTTCGGTCACCCCAGAATGCCCTATACGGCTGGACTTATCGAGTCGATTCCCCGCCTTGGCAGCTCGGGAGGAGGACAGCGCCTCCGAACCATTCCAGGGCAGGTTCCCTCACTGTCCGAGCTACCATCGGGGTGCCGGTTTTCCACCCGTTGCCCCCACGCCCATCGTGAGTGCGTGGAAATGCAGCCACAGCTAGAGTTGATTTCCGACGGGCACGAAGCGCGCTGCATACGCTGGGAGGAACTGGATTTGGCTACGGAGAATGCCTCGTGACAGACTACCTACTCCGCGCGGAGAGTCTGGTGAAGCGGTTCCCCATCCGGGGGGGTACGCTGAACCGGGTGGTCAATTACGTCCAGGCTGTGAATGGCGTCTCCTTTTCGGTGTGCCGTGGAGAGGTTCTTGGGCTTGTGGGAGAGAGTGGCTCTGGGAAAACCACGATAGGACGGCTGGTTCTCCGTCTCGAGGAAGCCACCGCGGGTAAGGTGATTTTCGACGGTACCAATATTCTAGAGCTACCTAAGAAAGAGATGCGACGCTTCCGGAAGCGGATGCAGATCATCTTCCAGGATCCCTACGCCAGCCTGAATCCCCGGGAGAAGGTCCGGACGGTGATCGGACATGCCCTGGCGCTCCACCGCATCGGCACGCCGGAGAGTAGAAGTGAACGTGCGGTCGAGCTCATTGAGCAAGTGGGGCTCTCCCCGGATCAACTGGACCGATTCCCTCACGAGTTCTCCGGGGGTCAACGTCAGAGGATCGGGATCGCTCGGGCCTTGGCGGTGAACCCCGATTTCCTGGTTGCGGACGAGCCGGTGTCGGCCCTCGACGTCTCCATCCAGGCCCAGGTCATCAACCTCCTGAGCGATCTCAAGGACCAGCTCGACCTGACCATACTTTTCATTGCCCATGACCTGGCTGTCGTGGAACACATCTGCGACCGTGTGGCCGTGATGTACCTCGGGAAAATCATGGAGATCGCTCCCTCCAGGACCCTATACAACGACCCCAATCATCCCTACACCGAGGCCCTCCTCTCAGCCGTTCCTGTCCCGGATCCGGGACATCGACAGAAGCGGACAGTCCTGAGTGGGGACATCCCCAGCGCTATCAACCCTCCCTCGGGGTGTGTCTTCCGGAGCCGATGCCCCCGTGCGGAGGCCATCTGCGCCACTGAAACCCCAGAGTTAAAGCAGATAGGCCCCGATCACTTTAGCGCCTGCCACCTGACAACCTGAGTCACCGCCATCCGGTCAGAGCGAGTTCGCAAAGCCCTTGAGGTCGCGGAGTGTTGCCGCGTACACGTCTGGTATCGCTACTCGGAAAATCACGTCCGCTGCGTGAGCTGTGCCATTGACGGTCCGACTATACACAGGCACACCGGCAGCGCTGAGCATCCGGAAGTATGCCAGACCCTCATCCCGAAGCGGGTCCAGTTCATTGACCGATATCACATGCGGTGGCAGTCCTGTCAGTTCTTCACGGTTGGCGTGGTATGGCCAGCAAAGGGGGTTATGATCGTTCTCGCGGTCTGGATCGTATGCAACCGCCATCGCCCCCATCGCGCTGCAGTTCAGGAAGTAATCATCATTTTCATAGAGGGATGGAAGCTCCGGAATCTTGTGGGTCCATGCATTGGAGATGTAGGGGCAAAGCGCATACGTCCCATCGATCTGGTCGAGCTTGCTATCCTTCTTGGCTCGAATGGTCATGGCGAGGGATAGGTTGCCACCCCCCGATTCGCCGGAGACAACAATCTTCGATATCCCAAGCTCAGCCTTGTTGTCGAACGTCCATTGCAGTCCGCTCATGCAGTCGTTTAGGCCTGCAGGGAATGGGTGGTTCCCGAGCTTTCCTGCGCCATTCCGAAACTCCACGCCTACGACTACCATGCCCGCAGCGGCCAGCTCATCGCGCCAGCGAACATAGGGTATATCGGCAGCGGCTAGGATAACCATACCCCCTCCATGGACATGATAAATGCATGATAGAGGCCCGGAAGCATTCCTAGGCGAGTGGATGTATAGCTTGATATTGTTACCGTCTGCTCCCGTTATCACTTCAGTGTGCCTTTCCACATTTTCGATAGGCGGCAAATCAGCGAACCACATCTTGAAGGCATCGTTGTAGCTAGGCTCAATCATCGCCATGAATTCGCGTAGCTCCTCGATCGGCGACTCAGCTGTCACCGGGATAGGCTCGGGTGCTAGATCGAAGCCAAGTTCCGCCATAGCTGCGACCATTCGAGGATCAGCCCGTGGCTCCGTCTTCAAGACTCTAGTGGGATCACCAAGCTTGCCCGGTAAAAGTAGCTGCTCCCCACTGAGATCGGATTCAACGGACATACTCGTGGTCCTTTCCGAAAGGAATAAATTGAACGGGAACTCAACCAGAAGTTGGTTGGGTTTTTCCCAGATGACACCTAATTCTGAAAACCTACTTCTTGTGAACGTAAATCAGAAGAAGACCCGGAAGAAATGCAATAAGTCCCTGTGACCAACTCAGATAACCCAATAAGCTCAGCAAAAGAGAAGAGAGCAACAGGCCATATCCTAGCCTTAGTTTCCTCATGAAATGAATGACAAAATCACAAGTGCTGTAGCGATTACCAGACCCGCTATCTGAACGGTTACCAGGGCTTTGTACAGGCAGTGCTTAGTGTCTTCTGTCATCACTACCCTAAGATGCAATGAAATAGGGAGGGTTTATACTAGGCACCAGTCAGTTCCCTGGGTGATACTCCCTCTCTATGTGGCCCTCGACATCTTCCCGATAGTAGTAAACCTCCCGTAGGTCGCCGGTAGCATACAACTCTGCTTGGTCATTGAAGTGCTGTGAAGATGGGTCCCTGTCCAATCCACCAGCGGTGACTGCACGAGCGCGCACCTCGTCTCCGAACTCGACGACAGCCACAAAGCTATTGCCGCTTGTGCCGTACCACTTCTTTGTCTGTGGATAGGCTCGCGCGCCGAACGAGGCCAGCGATCCCCACCGAGCAGAGGGGAAACCGACCGGTGTGCTGGGCCCGGCATCGTCAAACGGCTGCACGATATCTCCTGTGAGGCGCTGAAAGCGATTGATGTCACCCCAGGGTGTACGCCAGCTCCCAAAGTCAGCCTCGAGCCTGGCCGAAGCCGCACTGAGTGCTTGGAGCTGCTGCTGGGGCACCTCAAGCTCTGTGGCGTCCAGGCGACGCGTTTCCTCACCAAAAAATATGGCAAGCGAGGTAGGGATTGACTCGACTGACCAACGAAGATCCCAGTTTCGGAGAATGCTGACCTGATCAGCGAGCTCCGCCTTGAGAGGATTGGACGCATCAGCTTGATCATAGGCCCTTACGAGGGCGGGGATCAGTTCCTCGAAGCCGGTTAGATAGCTATCGAACGCCGCATCGATGAGCGACTGTAGCGTGAAGTCGGTCTTGCCTTCGAGGACACGCATCGCGTGAAGACCGCGAGCATTCTCACCGCCACGCTGCACGTAGACCGGAAATTCTTCACGCCTGGGGCTGTCCGGCCCCGCGGCAGAGAACGGCCAATTGTTCGTGTTCTGAAGCCATCCGACCGAAGGGTTCACAGCGTTCGGCGTATCCTCGATGGTGTGCACGCCTTCCCAGTCAGTCGCCGGGTCACTTCCGTTAACCGGCTGCAAATAATTAAAGCGAGTGTCGCGAACCGGAATGAAGTTGGAGTGGAGATAGGCTATGTTACCCTCGGAGTCCGCAAAAACTGTGTTATTAGACGAGTTCGTGTGGGTGCGCATCGCCTCGATATACTCGTCATAGTTTTGTGCCTTAGTCCGCATGTACGACTGAATGAGCGCGTTCATCGGCTCTTCCATCAGAGCAACGCTCACCCACGCACCATCGACTTCGCGGACGATAGGCCCGTGATGCGTCCGGTAGACCGTAAACTCGCGCTCCGCCATTCCGGTGTCCGTCTTGTACGGGACGGTGACCTGACGAACGGTCACAGGACGCTCCTCGTCCCCATAACGGTAATAGAGCGTTCCGTCTCGCTCGACGACTGTCTCGAGGAACTCGTCAATGTTGTCGACACCGCTCGATGTGTGCATCCAACCGGCGTTCTCGTTGAATCCCTGGTACACGAAGAACTGGCCCCATGTCACGGCGCCGTAGGCGTCGAGTCCCTGCTCGCTGACCATGTGGAGCTCTTCGCGGAAGAAGAATGAGGTGTGGGGATTGATGAGAAGCAAAGCATTGCCAGCCGATGTGTTAGCAGGCGCGATGGCAATGCCGTTCGACCCGGTAGGCTCCTCATCCAGATCCGGTTCGTTGAGCCCGGAGGGCACCATAGCGAGCATCGCGGAGGAGGGTTCGCGATCGAGGGCTGCCTGCGCATTGCTCGGTTGGCCGTAGAACTCCTCGAGGCGTCCAAGGTTCACGCGTTCGATATCTCCGCCGATACTCCCTTCGCTGAACGTAAGCGCCATCCACGGCTCGAAGTGCGTGAGCACTCTCGGCTCCACTTCAGGATGAGTGTGGAGATAGTAGTTGAGACCGCTGGCCCAGGCGTCCATTAGGTCCTTGAGCCATTGCGGGCTCGCCTCGTACTGGGCCTGTATGTCCGCGGGATCGATAAAAAGCTTCATCCGTAGATCGCGCCAGATCTCATCCTCTCCCTCGGCCTCCGCGAGCCGACCCTGAGAGTTGAGAAAGTTCACCTCAATCCGGTTGAAATCATCCTCTGCCTGTGCGTAGATCATACCGAAGACCGCATCCGCATCGGTTTCGCCATATATATGTGGGACGCCCCAGTCGTCACGGATGATCGTGACACTCTGAGCCTGTGCTTCCCAGGCCGCGACCTCGACGCTGGTCTCTTGGGGCGCACATGCTACACATACCAACAGGAGGGTGAGGATACCTTTCTTCATAACTAACCCGCGCTAAGTGTAATGGGATTTTCACTGGATTCCCTGTAGCCGCATCGTACACGAGTGGGACCGAATCGACCAGTCGGCTAGAGCTTCCTCCTACCCTTCGTCCTGGCTTGAGTCTTTCGCCCGACGTTCCTCGACGTGTTCGGGGTCACGAACCTCCAGCTCGGAACCGTGTTTTCCCTGTACGGCATCAGCGCTCTACGAGTCTTCCTTCAGTAACTTGCACGCAAAAGCACTAAGTGCGCTTTTTCACGGTAAGGAAAACGTGATCGAGGGGATCCCCAGGAAGTTGGAGACGGCATTTCCACACGTCAGCCTTGGCGCCTGACACGACAACGCACACGAGGATTCATGCACCGTATTTTCTACATTGCCCTAGTCTACACCCTCATCGTCTGTGCGGACGCCCAGGCTCAGCAGGCTCCGACCGCGAGCGCGTCCGCGATTACCAGTGCACCTGTCATCGATGGCCGGCTCGACGACGACGCATGGGCAGAGGGTCAGGTCCTCACGGGCTTCATCCAGAGAGAGCCGACCGAGGGACGACCGGTCTCGGAGCGCACTGAGGTTCGGGTCGCCTACGACGAGGAGGCGCTCTACATAGGCGCGTGGCTCTTCGACAGCGACCCAACTTCGCTCGTTTTCGGCCAAACGCTCAGAGACGCCTCGCTCAACGAATCCGATGCGTTCGTCCTTGTGCTCGACACCTACCTCGACCGCCAGAATGGCTTCGTATTCGGGACGACGCCCGCGGGAATCGAGTACGACGGCCAGGTCGCGAACGAGGGCCAAGGCGGCGGCGGCGGCGGGCGACCAGGTGGTGGTGGCAGCCGACAACAAAGGGGCTCGGGCGGCGGCTTCAACCTCAATTGGGACGGGAGCTGGGAGGTTGCGACCAGCACGGACTCACGTGGCTGGTACGCTGAGATGCGCATCCCCTTCACGACGCTGCGCTACGGGAAAGGGGGCGACCAAACATGGGGATTAAACTTTGAGCGACGTATCCGACGCAACAGCGAAGAAGCGGTCTGGGCGCCGATCCCTCGACAGTTCAACCTCTACCGCGTCTCACTCGCGGGGACGCTGGACCTTGCGGCACCGGCCACGCGCATAGCCACAATCAACCCCTATGTGCTGAGCAACGGCTTCAAGGATTACACCGTCACCTCACCAGACGCGGAATTTGGATCAAAAGTTGGCATCGATGCCAAGGTCGGTCTGAATCAGAGCCTGACACTCGACCTAACGGTCAACACTGACTTCGCGCAGGCCGAAGTTGACGACCAGCAGGTCAACCTGACGCGCTTCTCGCTCTTCTTTCCTGAAAAGCGTGCCTTCTTTCTTGAGAACGCAGGGACGTTCTCAGTGGGCTCGGGACGATCAGCTGAACTCTTCTTCAGCCGTCGGATCGGCCTTTCCAGTGGGCAGGAGGTTCCCATCCATGCAGGGGCGAGGATGACGGGTAAGGTCGGAGATGTGCAACTCGGCCTGCTCAACATTCAGACGGGTGGCCTCAGCGTGCCCAGCGCGGTGAACGGCGGTACCCTGCGGGTCGCTCCCAACAACAATTTCGGTGTCGTACGAGCATTCCGGGAATGGGAGAACCGGTCCCGGATCGGAGGAATCTTCGTGTCACGATTGAACACGAACTCGCCGACTGACTACAACCTGACGTACGGACTCGACGGCCGACTCGGGATCGGCCAAGACCTGACCTTCAGTGGCTGGGCCGGCCTGACCACCACACCCCTCCCGTCCGGGACGCCTGATCTTCGTGAGGGGTTCAACAACGGGGAGTACGGCTACGCCGGCACCGGGAACTTTGTCACCCGCGACTGGGAAATATCGGGGGGCTATCGCCAGATCGGCAGCGAGTTCAACCCCGAGGTCGGCTTCGTGAATCGCAGCGCGTACCGCCACGTCAGCGGCAGAGTCCTGTATCACCTCCGCACGGAAGGGGTCGACTGGTTCCGAGAGTTTCGCCCGCACATTTCAGGAAATGCTTTCTGGTCACTCGGAGGCTTCAACGAGTCATACTACGTCCACATCGACAGCCACTTCGCCTTTGAGAACGGCGCCGAGATTCATCTTCCGGGCTGGAACCTCACGGGCGAGGGGCTCGACGCCCCATTCCAGATCCGGGACGAGGGTGACCTTCCGGACGGCGGGCGGGGGCCTATCATCATCCCAGCCGGCACGTACAACAACCAGGAACTCCTGTTCGTGGCAAATACGAACAGGAGCGCGCCTCTTTCGGTTTCGGCAGGAGTGACTTTTGGTGACTTCTACTCCGGCACCCGGTCCTCACCGTACGGGAGCGTTTCCTATCGCTTTCGTGATCGGCTCACGACCTCAGTTAGTATGAACTACTTCGACGTGAAGCTGGATGAAGGAAGCTTCACGACCTCGCTTGTCAGGCTCACTGGCTCGTACTCCTTCACGCCCCGGATATACCTCCAGGCGAACCTCCAGTATAATGACGATTCGAAGAACCTCGGGAGCAACATCCGGCTAGGTTGGCTCGACACCGCCGGCACCGGGTTCTTCATTGTCTACAACGACACGGAATTCCTGGGTGGCTTCCGATCGGGACCCCGACAGCGTCAGCTGGTGATCAAGTACACGAAGCTTTTCAATCTCAGGGGGTAGCCCGAGCATCTTCGGGTCCGCCGAGTCCGAATAACGACTGAGCCTCCATGAAGCAAACCGCATCCGAGATGTCCAGTCTGCGCCGTGGATTGATCCTAGCGGCCCTTATCGCCGCGGGTGAGGCAGTCTTTCTCCTGCCCTTCGTCCTGGCTCGCGTCTTTCGCCCGACGTTCCTCGACGTGTTCGGGGTCACGAACCTCCAACTCGGGACGGCGTTTTCCCTGTACGGCATCGTTGCCATGGTGTCGTACTTCGCCGGGGGGCCATTGGCAGACCGGTTTTCGGCCCGTCGACTCATGACTGCCGCCCTCCTCGCAACGGGTCTGGGAGGGGTGGTCCTCACGGGAATCCCGTCGGTTCGGGTGATGAACTTCCTGTGGGCCTTCTGGGGGCTAACCACGATCTTCCTGTTCTGGGCGGCAATGCTGCGGGCGACGCGCGAGTGGGGAGGGACCACCAGCCAGGGTCGGGCTTATGGCCTGCTCGATGGTGGAAGGGGCCTTCTCGCAGCGCTGATTGCATCCTTTACGGTCCTCGTGTTCGCCTTGGCTCTGCCAAGCGACGTCTTGTCCGCTACGCCGGAACAAAGGGCGGCCGCTTTCCGCACTGTCATCTGGATCTTTACCGGCCTTGTCCTTGGCATCGCCCTGCTCGTCTGGGTGGTGGTCCCGGACATCACTCCGCAAGACGATCGAGGGAACCAGCAGAAGCTCTCGCTCAATGGGATCCTCCGGGTATGCCGGATGCCCGCCGTGTGGCTTCAAGCCGTTATCGTCGTGTGCGCCTACGTCGGCTACAAGGCAACGGACGACTTCTCACTCCTCGCCCACGATGTGCTTGATTTCGACGAGGTGGCTGCTTCGGGGATTGGGACGCTGGGGTTCTGGATTCGCGCGATCGTAGCCGTCGCGGCTGGCTATCTCGGAGACCGCATCGATTCATCAAGGGTCATCGCATGGGGCTTTTCTATCCTCGTCGCGGGGAGCCTCTTGATTGCGTCGGGTGCGGTCGTCCCGGGGGTCGCCTGGATGTTGATCACGACGATCGTCGCAACCAGCGTCGGCATCTACGCGATCCGAGGCGTCTACTTCGCGCTACTGGCAGAGGGCGCAGTGCCCCTGACGTTCACTGGGAGCGCAATCGGTGTGGTGTCCTTCGTGGGATTCACCCCAGATGTTTTCATGGGCCCGCTCATGGGCGTACTACTCGACAGCTCACCGGGCGTTCTGGGTCACCAACACGTGTTCGCGTCGGTGGCAGCCTTTGGTGTCGTGGGCCTCTTGGCCACGATCGCCTTCAGACGCGCGACTAGAACACACCGTGCGGGTGTCAGCGCTCTGTGAGGAGCTAGGACACTTCTGCTAGGAGGTGTCCTACGACACCGGACGGACCCTCTTCTTGAGCATGAACAGACCCTCTTGCATGCTGGTCACGAGAATTGTGCCGCTGTCGAAGAATGGGTATGTGCTCCACGCTCCACCAAATCCCGGCCCCGTCCCGAATGGAGACGTATCAAACATGCCGACCTCAACCGGGTTCAGGGGGTCCGAAGTGTCGAGGATATGGAGCCCATATTTGTAGTTGGCCTGATAGGTGAAGTCTCCCTTCACGTACAGGTTATGCGCACTGGCCGGCAGTGATCCGAAGAATTCTTTCACGAGGATAGGATCTTCGAGGTCGTCGAGTTCCCAGACCAGGGTGCGCGTCGTCTCAACGTTGCCAGCGATCACGTCGCTCTCGTCATCCATCATGAAATACCGATGATCCTCGGTCACCCATCCCTGGTGCATGTAAGCCGGATTGGGATGTGACGCGGTCGACAACTCGACCGGATTCGACTTGTCGGTCACGTCCGAGATCTGGAACCGGTTCCCAGACATCCTCAGGCAGATCTCCCGACCGCGATAAGATTCATCCGGACCGCGGTAGACAATGCATTGGGCGTCGTGTGTGCCCCCCGGCTCCGAACAGCCGACAAAGGTGGGCTCCATCGGCTCACTGATGTCGACCATGTGCATACCGGCACAGCCTCGACTAGTCAGGTACGCGAAACCCGTCTCTTCATTGATTATGACGTTATGGCTGCTCTCCACCACGTTGAGTCCGTCGCCTCTATACAGGAGATCCGGATCAAAGACAACCGGTGGATCCAAAACGTCTCGGAGACGGGTGAGATCGAAGACCTGCATGCCATGTGCACCTGCACCGTCCGCGACGATGAACGCATGGTCCCCATACGTCTTGATATCTCTCCACAACTGCGAGCGTGGCGTGTTCGGGGTCTTCGGGAGGTCACCGACGAGCATAGGGTTCGTCGGGTCCGTGATGTCGATGAACGACGTGCCATCGTTGCGTCCAACGAGCGCGTATTCGCGGCCGGTCTCAGAGTCCGTCCAACCCCAGTTGTCGTTTGCCCTGATACCACGGGCGGATTCAGGAGCGGTCAGTAACGAGATGGGGATGTAAGCGAGCAGTTCGATGTCGTTGCAGTCAAAGGATTCCACAGCCCCTTCCGTACATCGGCGCTCTTCGCCGAAGACCGCTCCCAGGGCATCGGGCGCGCTCAGGAGGAGGTCTTCCTGCTGCCACGTTCCGTTGTCATCACGTTCGTAGACGAACACTCCGCCAGCCTGATGGTCGAGCCCCGAGGCCGTCACTGCCGCAATACCCTCGCCCGCGACGACTCTGTGGCCGAACGAATCTTCCATGTTCGTTTCTTCTTCCGTGAAGCGTATATCGGTTACTGTCCCATCCGAGAAGACAAAGGCCATCCCGGTCTCCAGTCCCCGGACTACGGGCGCTCCCACCCAAATGTCATCACCGTCCAGCGCCACAGAGCCACCGAACACGTCACCCTCGAGGGCTTCGGGTGCGTCGAGGCGGGCGCGTTCGGACCACGTACCTGTTGCGGCGTCTAGGTTGAAGACAAAAGCTGCACCGAAGCCCAAGCCACTTAAGGGGGCTCCGATCACGGCGCGCCCCTCATTCGACACGATTGTGGCCCCGAACAATGCCTCCGCCTCACCAGCGACGGTGAGTTCTGCTCCCTCCCGCCACAAACCATCCATGAGGCGGTATTCGAACACGCGCCCCGCTCCCTCGAGCGAGCCTCCGTTCCTGGCCGCCTTGGGTGCACCCACAAGCAAACGATCACCGACAACCGAGACCGCCGCACCGAAGGCATCCCCTGGAGCCGCGGCAGGCGACTCGATTCGCTGCTGTTCGGTCCATCGACCATCGGGGCCACGCTGGAACGCATACACCGTCCCCGGCGGTGGTAGCGGGACGCTCTCGCCGTCGCGGCGCTGCCGTGTTCGCATGCGACTCGCGTCAGTCGCCGTCCGGGAGTGTCCTACTAAGAGCCAATCCCTGTCCGCCGAGAGGGAGATGCCGTAGTCGACGCCGCAGTAACCGTTGAAGTTGCATTGAGGATCTAGGCCAACGAGGTCCTCTGCGGTCAGCGTGCCGGAGAACGCCCATGTCGCGCCGGACCGCTCGTAGGTGTAAAGACTGCCTGCTCTCGTGGCTACGAAGAGTGTGTTGCCGCTAAGCGCGAGCACCGCGCCGAATCCGTCGGCTCGTTCCGCACCTGGTGCGGTCAGTCGGGCCGACTCGATCCAATCGCTCTCGCTCTTGCGGTATACGTATACCATGCCGGGACGGAAGCTGTTGTTCGGCTCACCGATGATCAGCGCATCGCCGTCGATGACGACCGAGTTACCGAATGAGCCGGACTGGGCGAGTCCGGGCGACACCAGGACCGCGGTTGCGGCGAGTGACAGAACGAGAGCGCGGAACTTTGCCATGGAACCTCCGAGAAGCTGACGCCGAGAACACTGCCCCCGGCTCTGCAAAATGACGCCGCCGATGCGACGTGACGACCGAATCATCTAGACTATCGCTCGTAGTCGGTAGGTGCGCTAGAAGGGGCTGTTACTGAGAGGAGGACGAGGGTACTGGGAGGGACCCAGACCACTAATCGTCGTTGTCTTTCTTTATTTCTAGCTCTTCCAATTTTGCTATCTCTAAGCGGAGATACTCAAGGTCTTCAAAGAAGCATATATGAGCGGGAAGTAACTCGACCTTGGGTTTTACTTTATCTAACTCGTCTTCCAGATATTCCACATAAGCTAAAACCCTCTTATATGCAGTTATCTGGTTTTCACGATCTACTCCCATCATTCCCCCCTAAACGCCTTCTTCCTGAGTCGATGCATCGTGACCAAACAGAGGGGTACCAAAGCGACCAAAGCTATCAGCAGCCCAGAGCTGCCTGTGGGATTCCCGGCACCGCTGGGAAGCACCCATAGACCAAGAAGCAGCCCGAACCCGCTTACGGCAGCGAATGTGAACCACAGTCTTTTCATCATCTGACCATCCTCCAGGTCCCGACGTGTTTCCTACTCTATCTCCTATATGTCCCGTCTGGCAATGCAGTCGGAAACACATATTCGGGATCAGTCAATAATTCATATACGGCCGTGTCGGTCTGCCGCACTTTAGCTTCAGTATTCAGCTTCCATTCCTGTTGGATCTCTCCTGCGCGATTCTCCTGGGCCCCCAAGACTGAAGTCATCGCCCAGTAGATGTACTCGCCGGCCATACAGCCATAATCACACGTTTGGTCGTCATAAGTGTACCACGCCCCTCCCGGATAAGGGCTTGGAATCGACTGGAAGTGCCCACCTCTCGCGATGTCCATAGCGTTGGCCAGAGATGTGCCAGCCTCTTCGCTCAAGGCAGTTGGATAGGCCTCGGCAAACCCAGAGTGTGTAATTACATGCCAAATTTCTTCCAGGGCAGCGTCGAATCGGCCTGTGTGCCCATTGGTATGCCAATCAAGAATTGACTCATCTGCACCTAGATCCTGGGCGTTAATTGATCCTGCCTGCCTCTCTCGCTTCCACATGTACAACGCGGCGTTGCTAGATATCAGCGCACTCAGCAAAGTTGAATTGTCGACAATACCATCTTCATTATTGTCCAAATACTGAGCCATGATGTTAGCGGCGTGTAGTAGCTTCACGTCCTCTACCGCGGCATACGCATAGATGGGCACTCCGAAGACCTCCACCTTTCGATTAGTCGCTGTGAAACCCTGATCTGAATGCGCCACGATGGTGAAATTCGGGTCGTTGCCCGGGTTTACCGGACCGGTCACGTCCCCGCCGCACGAGGCGAGCAGGAACAAGGGGACAATCGGAATGGTGCGGGAGAATCGCGGGGTTCTCTTCATGTGTCCTCTTTCTCCCTCCCTGCTTCGCTCAGTC